>OLHK01000011.1_pt1 | contig 122481 bp, 141 predicted proteins | sample 1609371 | NCBI WGS metagenome assembly OLHK01 (sample SAMN05416779, study PRJEB24817) | seawater metagenome | isolation source: Sea water | place: Canada:Atlantic | collected 2013-11
CCTCTCTATTCGTCGGCAGCGTCAGATGTGTATAAGAGACAGAAACAGGACTGAGAGAGGCCGACATATGGACAAGATCATCGTGCGGGGGGGCAATCGCCTGAACGGTCGTATCCCGATAGCGGGTGCGAAGAACGCCTGTCTGACCCTGATGCCGGCGGCCCTGTTGTCGGCGGAGCCGTTGACGCTGACCAATGCGCCGCGTCTCAGCGACATCCGCACCATGACGGAACTGCTGCAATCGCTGGGCTGCGAGGTGGCGAGCCTTCAGGACGGTCAGGTTCTGGCGTTGGGCTGCAAGCAAATCACGAACCACACCGCCGATTATGACATCGTGCGAAAGATGCGGGCCTCGATCCTGGTTCTGGGTCCGATGCTGGCGCGTGACGGTCATGCGGTCGTATCGCTGCCCGGCGGCTGTGCCATCGGTGCGCGCCCCGTGGATCTGCACCTAAAGGTGCTGGAGGCGATGGGGGCGCAGATCGAACTGCGCGACGGATATGTCCATGCCACCGCGCCTGACGGCCTGAAGGGGGCGGAGTTCACCTTCCCCGTTGTGTCCGTCGGCGCGACGGAGAACGCCCTGATGGCCGCGACCCTGGCCCAGGGGACGACCGTCCTGCACAACGCCGCGCGGGAGCCGGAGATCGTGGACCTCGCCCACTGTCTGATCGCCATGGGCGCGCGGATTACGGGTGAGGATACCGGCACCATCACCATCGAGGGCGTCGAGAAGCTGCACGGCGCCACTCACCGCGTCGTCGCGGATCGGATCGAACTGGGAACCTACATGCTGGCCCCGGTGATGACCGGCGGTTCGGTCGAATTGCTGGGCGGGACGCGTGTATTGGTCGGAAGCTTCGCCGACAAGTTGGAGGAAGCGGGCGTCACCATCGAGGAAACGCCCGAAGGCTTGCGCGTGACGCGTGAGGATACGCCGCTCAAGCCGCTGCACGTCGTGACGGAGCCGTATCCCGGATTCCCCACCGATCTTCAGGCGCAGATGATGGCGATGCTGATGCTGGCAGATGGCGAAAGCGTGCTGGAGGAGCGGATCTTTGAAAACCGCTTCATGCACGCCCCCGAATTGCAGCGCATGGGCGCGAACATCGTTGTGCGCGGCGGCACGGCGCATGTGCATGGCGGTGAAACGTTGAAGGGCGCGAAGGTCATGGCCACCGATCTGCGGGCATCGGTCTCTCTGATCCTCGCGGGATTGGCGGCGAAGGGTGAAACCGCGATCAGCCGGGTCTATCACCTCGACCGCGGATATGAAAACGTCGTCGAGAAGCTGTCCGCATGTGGTGCCGATATCGAACGGGTGACGGAATGAACGGAGAAGATGCAAGTTTCGCCGACGGGCAGGAAAGCCCCCTGCGGTTGATGGCGGCGGATGCCGACGATCTGCGCGTGATGTCGGCGTTGTGTCAGGACGCTGTCGCGCAAACGGCGGAGACGTCGTGGAATGTCAGTCGTCGGGAATTTGCCCTGCTGTTGAACCGGTTCCGCTGGGAATATCACGTCGGCCGCCCCGGCCAACCGGCCGAACGGGTGCAATCGACGCTGGTGATCAACGATGTGAAGCGGGTGCGTGCGAACGGCGTCGATCCCAGGGACCGCGATCTGGTCCTGTCGCTGCTGGAGCTGGAATTCGCGCCGACGCAGGACGGGCAGGGGGTCCTGACGCTCGTCCTCGCCGGGGATGGTGAGATCGCGCTGGATGTCGAAAGCCTCAACCTGACGCTGACCGACGTGACCCGCCCGTATCTGGCCCCCTCACGCAAGGCGCCTGATCACAAGCTATAAAGCTTCGGCATATCGCGCGCCAATTTGCCGGGTTGAGAAGCGACCCTCCGGCGGCTAAGCCAGACATGCAACAAGACGAGCGATCCATGCCCCAGTTCCTATCCACCACCGATCCCGATTTCGAAACGAATTTCAGGGCGCTTCTGGGAATGAAGCGTGAGGCGGATGAGGACGTGGACAAGGCCGTCGCCGCGATTATAACCGATGTCCGCGCGCGCGGCGATCAGGCCCTGATCGACTATACCGCCCGCTATGATCGCCTGACGTTGACGCCTGAAACGCTGGTCTTTTCCGTGGAGGAGATCGACGCGGCCATCGCCACTGTGCCGCCGCAGGAACGCTCCGCGCTGGAATTGGCCGCCGCCCGCATCCGCGCCTATCACGAGCGGCAGCGCCCCGAGAATGCGCTGTGGACTGATGAGGCCGGTGCGCAGTTGGGGTGGCGCTGGACCGCCGTGTCCGCAGCGGGGCTTTATGTTCCCGGCGGGCTGGCCTCCTACCCCTCGTCGGTGCTGATGAACGCCATCCCGGCGCAGGTCGCGGGGGTGGAGCGGTTGTGCATCTGCGCGCCGACACCGGACGGAGTTGCGAACCCTCTGGTTCTGCTCGCTGCGCGGTTGGCGGGGGTTGATACGATCTACCGCCTTGGCGGGGCGCAGGCCATCGCCGCGATGGCTTACGGAACGGACAGCGTGCAGCCGGTGGACAAGATCACCGGACCGGGCAATGCCTTCGTCGCTGCGGCCAAGCGTCGGGTGTTCGGTCAGGTCGGGATCGACATGATCGCGGGCCCGTCGGAAATTCTGGTCATCGCTGACGCGGACAACGACCCCGACTGGATCGCCGTCGATCTGTTGAGCCAGGCCGAGCATGACGAGAGCGCGCAGTCGATCCTGATCACGACGGATCGCGCGTTTGGCGAAGCGGTCGCCGATGCTGTGGACAAGCGCCTCGAAACGCTGGAACGGCGCAAGATTGCCGGCAAGAGCTGGGCGGATTTCGGTGCGGTCATCACCGTGCGCAATGTGGAGGAAGCTGTCGCGCTGTCCGACCGCATCGCCCCGGAGCATCTGGAGATCGCCTGTGCCGATGCTCAGGATATCGCGGACACGATCCGCCACGCGGGGGCGATCTTTATCGGCGCATGGACGCCGGAGGCGATCGGGGATTACGTCGGCGGGCCGAACCACGTGTTGCCCACGGCGCGATCGGCGCGGTTTTCGTCCGGGCTGTCCGTCCTCGATTTCATGAAGCGCACGACCCTCGCCCGTATGACACCCGACGCTCTGGCAGCGATCGGGCCTGCGGCGGAAACCCTCGCCATCTCCGAAGGGCTGCAGGCGCATGGCCTGTCTGTCCGCGCCCGTCTCGAAAGGCTGAACACATGAGCCGTCTCACGAAAATCGAGCTGGACGATACGGGTCTGCCGCCCCCGACGGCTGAAATCGAGCAGGAACGCAAGGTCGCGCTGTTCGATCTGCTTGAGGAAAATTCCTTCGCGCCCACCGGCGCGCCGGACGGACCGTTTCACTTGTACCTGTCCATTCAGGATCGGCGCCTCGTATTCGATATCCGCGATCAGGACGATGCGGCGGTCGGGGCTTTTCACCTGTCCCTCAGCCCGTTCCGGCAGGTCATCAAGGATTACTTCCAAATCTGCGAAGCCTATTTCGAGGCGGTCAAACGACTGCCCCCCGCGCAGATCGAGGCGATCGACATGGGCCGCCGCGGGATCCACGACGAGGGCAGCCGCATCCTGGCAGAGCGGTTGGAGGGCAAGGTTCAGACCGATCACGCGACGGCGCGGCGTCTTTTCACGCTGATCTGCGTTCTGCATTTCAAGGGGTGATGGCCGACCGTCCGACATCTGTCCTGTTCTGCTGCGATCACAACGCTGTCCGCTCCCCCATGGCGGAGGGGATCCTGAAACAGCAGTTTGGCCGCTCGATCTATGTGCAATCGGTCGGGGTGCGCCACGATCAGGAAATCGACGGGTTCGCGATCCAGGTCTGCTCGGAGGTCGGGGTGGAACTGGCGCGCCACCGTTCCCGGTCTTTCGAGGAAATGTCCGAGTGGGGCGACAATCTGGACGCGTTCGACCTGATTGTCGCTCTCAGCCCGGCCAGTCTGCGCCATGCGCATGAGTTGACCCGAAATTCCGCCGTCGAGGTCTTGTACTGGCCCATCATGGACCCGACCGGCCTGGCCGAGGGGCGCGAGGAGCGGTTGGAACATTACCGCACCGCCCGCGATCAGATCCTCAAACATATCGAAGAGATCTTCGGAACAGCCTGAGCTTGCCAGACCCCGCTTCCTCTGACTTCATGGAGTCGAGGCGGGAGGTCGAATGCGCTACGTCCAAGTGCGCCTGGTTGCTGCCACCCGGAAAATGCCGAGCGATCCTGATTCCGGGGGGTATGGATATGCCGTTCGATGGCAAGCGCATGATCCGGGGTGGCTTCACCCCGATGTTCGAGGGGAACTGATCTGATGAGCTTTGAAACCTGGCTTGCCTTCACCGTGGCGTCCGCCGTCCTCGTGGCGATTCCCGGGCCGACCGTCCTGCTGGTCGTCAGCTTCGCGCTGGGGCAGGGCCGCCGGACCGCCTGGGCGACCGTGCCGGGCGTGGCGCTGGGTGATCTGTTCGCCATGGTTGTGTCTCTGGCAGGGGCCGGCGCGATCCTCGCCGCGTCAGCGACGGCGTTCACGGTGCTGAAACTGCTGGGCGCGCTCTATCTGATCTGGTTGGGGATCGGCCTGCTGCGCAGCGCGCCCAAGACGTTCGAGGCACAGCCCGCCACCGGGCGCAGGCTGTTTCGCAACAGCTTTACCGTGACGTTGCTGAACCCCAAGGGCATTGTTTTCTTCATCGCATTCGTTCCGCAATTCATTGACGCGAACGGGCCGTTATTGGCCCAGACCGCGATCCTGATTGCGACATTCGTGACGGTGGGGGCCATCAATGCGACGCTTTGGGCGATTGCGGCCGGTACGATGCGCGACAGGCTGGCCTCGATCCGGGCGCAGCGCAATATCGCACGGGTCGGTGGCAGCTTCCTGATTTTTGCGGGGATGGTCACTGCACTGACGCGTCGCGCGGCGTAGGACTTGATTTCCCCGCATTTTAGGCCCATATCCGGCCTCGCGCAGGCAACCGCCTGCCCATGATTAACAACTCTGGAGTGAGCATGGCCAAAGAAGAGCTGCTTGAATTTCCCGGGGTCGTGATCGAACTTTTGCCGAACGCGACGTTTCGGGTGAAGCTCGAAAATGACCATGAGATCATTGCGCATACCGCAGGCAAGATGCGCAAGAACCGCATCCGCGTGCTGGCGGGCGACAAGGTTCAGGTCGAAATGACCCCCTATGACCTGACCAAGGGTCGGATCAATTACCGCTTCAAGTGATGGCGCCACGATGCGCCTGACATTGGCGTCAGCCTCCCCGCGCCGGCGGGAGCTGCTGGCGCAGATCGGCGTCACGCCCGACGCGATCATGCCCGCCGATATTGATGAGACCCCACAGCGTGGCGAACAACCGCGCCCCTATGCCCTGCGTCTGGCGCAGGAAAAGGCGGCGGCGGTGGATGTACCGGGGCTGGTGCTGGCCGCGGATACGGTGGTTTGCGTGGGGCGTCGCATCCTCGGCAAACCCGCCGATGCGGATGAGGCGGCGCGCTTTCTGACCCTGCTGGGCGGGCGTCGGCACCGCGTTATGACCGGCATCGCCTTGCGGCGTGCGGATGGCTTCGTTTCCGCGAAAACCGTAGAGACTTCCGTGAAGCTCAAGCGTTTGTCCGCCGCCGAACTGAACGCCTATATCGACAGTGGCGAATGGCAGGACAAGGCGGGCGGCTATGCCATTCAGGGGATCGGTGCCGCATTCGTGCCGTGGATCAGCGGCAGTTACACCAATGTAGTCGGCCTGCCTCTGACCGAGGTGGCGGGCCTTTTGAACGCGGCGGGATATCCGCTGAGCTATCAGGGGATTGCCGCATGAAGGGTCGCATCGTCGCCATCCAGCCCCGATCCGATGGCGCAGGCAATATCGCCGCCCTGATCGAGGATGGCCGGCTGGAGGATCTGCTGGTCGATCCGGCGGACGGTTTCGGCCTGCAACCCGGTGCGATCTGTCGCGGTGTGATGGAGCGTCCGCTCAAGGGGCAGGGCGCGGCAATCGTGCGCTTGCCCGACGGTCAGAAGGGCTGGTTGCGAGAGCCGAAGGGCATCTCTCCAGGCATGTCCATCCTCGTCCAGGTCTCCACCCACGCGGAACCCGGCAAGGCAATCCCGGTCACGCTGCGCCTGACCTTCAAGTCGCGCTACGCCATCGTCACACCCGGCGCACCGGGCCTGAATGTTGCCCGCTCCATTCGGGATGAGGAAGAACGCGACCGGCTGGACCTGCTCGCGCGGGAGGGGATGCAGGGGGCCGAAGGGATCGGTCTGGTCCTGCGGACCTCGTGCGAGGGCGCATCGGATGAGGATATTTCCGCCGATATCGCGGATATGCGCCAACTGGCCGAGGCTGTTCTGGGCGATGAGGGCAAGGGCCCGGAATTGCTGGTGGACGCGCCGGATGTGGCCACGCGGGCCTGGCGCGACTGGCCGCAGCCGGACATGGTGGCCGAGGGGCCGACCGCTTTCGACGATCACGGCGTCACGGATGTGCTGGAGGAGCTGCGCGCGATCCGGGTTAACCTTGGCGGGGCTGCATGGATGGCTGTCGAGCCGACCTCGGCACTGGTGGCGGTCGATGTGAACACGGGTGGCGATACCTCACCTGCCGCCGGGTTAAAGGCGAATTTGGCCGCGGTGGAGGCATTGCCCCGCGCCTTGCGCCTGCGCGGTCTTGGTGGGCAGATCGTCGTCGATTGTGCGCCGATCTCCAAGAAACAGCGACTGGATGTCGAGGCTGCGGCCCGCCGCGCCTTCAAGCGTGATACGGTCGATACCCAAGTGGTCGGCTGGACTCCTCTGGGCCATCTGGAGTTGCTGCGAAAGCGGGAGCGTCAACCCCTGCGGGAGGTAATGCCGTGAAGTGTCCGATATGCGGTCGCCCGCGCGACCAGAAATACCGTCCCTTCTGCTCGAAACGTTGTACCGACCTGGATCTGGCGCGCTGGCTGGATGGCAGCTACGCCATTCCCGACGAGGGGGCCGATACGGCGGAGAACACGCCCCCGACCCCGGTTTTTCGTGGGGACGATGTCTGACAGGCCGGCGGGTGAAAAAGCCTCTGGACACCCCGCTGGGCCTGTTCTAAACCCCCCTCACCCGAGGGAAACCTCACCCGATGCCCGGGTAGCTCAGGGGTAGAGCAGCGGATTGAAAATCCGCGTGTCGGTGGTTCAAATCCGCCCCCGGGCACCATTTCTTCATTTAGGCCTGTGAAATCCCCTAACCTTGAAGGAAAGGTAGTTTTTATAGTTCCATACCCTTGAGTCCGGCAGCATCCCGGAGGCTCAGGACGTGGGGGAATGCGCCGCGCTCACCACGTATGTGCCCGCCAGCTTCAGCAGACGGAACGCTGCAACGACGTGCGGCGTGCCCATCCGATCCGCAGGTGCGAGGACGTTGCCTAGTCTCAGCCTAACGATCGGAAGCGTCTTGTAAGGCATGGTTTCAAAGTATCGATGAGTGATAGGGAAAACTGCTATGATAATTCCAGCAACAAGACCAGAGCGTCAGGCCCCTTGATCCTTCCCCTCCGTTGCGTGAAACACCTTCGTGTAGCGAGGGAGAGACGACGTGACCGATTTCGAGGCGACCAGGGCGATGTTCCACCTGCCGGACGGGGTGATCTATCTCGACGGAAATTCCCTTGGCCCCTTGCCGGTCGCCGCGCAGTCGCGGGTGGCGTCGATGATGCGCGACGAATGGGGCGATATGCTGATCACCGGCTGGAACCGGGCCGGATGGATGGCGCAGCCCATGGCGCTGGGCGACCGCATCGCACGCTTGATCGGAGCGGAGCCGGGTCACGTGGTTCTGGGCGACACCCTGTCGGTCAAGGTCTATCAGGCGCTTGCCTCCGCCTTGTGCATGACGGACCGGAAGGTGATCCTCAGCGATAGCGGCAATTTCCCCTCCGATCTCTACATGGCTGAGGGGCTGATCCGCATGTTGGGGCAGGGCCACGAATTGCGCGTCGTAGCCCCCGAGGAGGTCGAGGCCGCGATAGACGATACTGTCGCCGTCACCCTGATCACCGAGGTGGATTATCGCACGGGCCGCAAGCATGACATGGCAGCCCTGACCGCCAAGGCACAGGCGGCCGGGGTCCTGACCATCTGGGATCTGGCCCATTCCGCCGGGGCGCTGGCCGTGGATGTGGCGGGTGCCGGCGCGGATTTTGCCGTCGGCTGTACCTACAAATATCTCAACGGTGGTCCGGGGGCACCGGCGTTCATCTATGTCGCGCCGCGCCACGCGGATCAGGTCGTTCCCGCGCTGAGCGGCTGGTTGGGGCACGAGGTGCCGTTTGCCTTCGACCGGGATTATCGCCCGGCTGGTGGAATCGAGCGGATGCGGGTTGGCACCCCGTCGGTGATCCAGATGGCATCCCTCGACGCGGCGCTGGATATCTGGGACGGCGTCGATATGGAGGATTTGCGGGCCCGCTCCATCGCGCTGTGCGATCTGTTCATTGCCGAGGTCGAGGCGGCCCCAGACCTCGTGCTCGCATCACCGCGGGACGGGGCGCAGCGCGGCTCGCAGGTCAGTTTTCGTCACGCCGAGGGATACGCCATCATGCAGGCCCTGATCGCAAGAGGCGTCGTAGGGGATTTTCGCGCGCCCGATATCCTGCGGTTCGGCTTTACCCCGTTGTATATCGGTGAGGCAGACGTGCGGCAGGCCGCAGCGATCCTGGCGGATGTTATGGACACCGCCTCCTGGGATCGACCTGAATTTCACCGACGCCAAGCCGTGACGTGACGCGCCGCATTTGAGATGCTAGGCCTGAACCAAATCCGTGACGATACCTTGAGGATGACCCCATGAGCGCCGTTTTCGTACAGATCCGCTGCAAACCCGGTACGACCTATTCCGTCGCTGACGAATTGTATGAGCGTGAGATCGTGTCGGAACTGTATTCGACCTCGGGCGAATGGGATCTGCTGCTGAAGCTCTACCCACCCGAGGGCGCCGATATCGGGCACTGGATCAATGAGAACATCGCCAATATCGCGAATGTCGAACGGTCGATGACGACGCTGACCTTCAAGGCGTTCTGATCGCATCCTGCCTGCCCCGGGTCCGGACCCGCGGCGCAGTGTCCAGAATCGCGCCCGTGATATGATCCAACGCGAAGGCGGCAGCGCCTTTGGCCCACAGCTGATCGTTCCATTTATGCACGCGCAATTCCACCGGCCTGTCGCTTAGGTCGATCGAATTGGCCTCCATCATCTCGCTGACTTCGATGTCGTACAGATAGTCGTATTGTAGCTGCTCGCCCGACAGAATGATGAGGGCAGGATCGAAGATGTTGACGATATTCGCCAGCCCGATCCCGAACAATCGGCCCGCGCGGTGAAAGATCGACTTGGCGATAAGGTTGCCCGCCTTTGCCTCGGCGAAAAGGTTCTCAAGCCTGTCGTGATCCTGGGATGTATCGGCGGGGAGGGCCATCTCCGCCTCACGCAACAGGGCGTAGTCGGCGACGTAGGCCTCCAGACATCCGCGTTGTCCGCACCGGCACAATGCGCCGTCGGGCTGAATTTTCATGTGCCCGAACTCCACCCCGCGACCGCGCGTCCCGCGATACAGGCGGTTTGCGATGACGATGCCCATGCCCAGACCCTGTTCGATCGTCACAACGATAAAGTCGCGCTGCTCGCGCCCGACACCGAACCACAGTTCCGCCAAGGCCAGAAGGTTCGCGTCGTTGTCGATTACCACCGGGCATTTCAGCGCGTCCTGTAGGTGTGCGCCCAGCGGAATCATCCGGCGGTCGAGGACGGGGGACCAATGCACCATCCCCTCCGCTGCGTTCACGAAGCCGGGCAGGCCGACACCGATGGCGGAGATATCGCTCCGCCGCAGACCTGCCTGGGTAAGGGCGCTGTCCAGAGCCCGCTCGATCAGCGCGAGGATTTCATCGGCATTAGCGTTCTGCAGCGGCTGCGGTATCTCGGCTTTAGCCAGTTGTCTGCCCTGAAAGTCGAGCAATACGAGGGTCGTGACGTTCGCGCCCAGTTTCAGCCCGGCGACGACATGCGCGTTCGCGCGTAGTTGCAGTTTGACACGGGGACGCCCCCTTAGGGTGTCGGTCGAAATGGCCGCAGCTTCTTCGATCAGACCGCGCGCGATCAGGTCGGACGTGATCGCGGTCACGGTGGCCGGGCTGATCATCAGATCGCGGGCGATATCGATGCGCGCGATCTGCCCCTCGGCACGGACCTGCTGGAAAATCCGTGAGATCGCAGTTCCCTCCCGCACGTTCCCCAGCGGGGCGCGAGGGCCGTATCCGTCACATGGATCGTTCATTTAATTCATGACCTTCATCAAATGCCGTATGGATATCGGAAGAATTTTATCGAAATCTGGTGTCTATCTCGAAAACCCAGCCATTTATGGATGTACCACATGTTATAAATTTGACAGCCAAATTAAATAGGCAAATGTTCGACCGCAGGATCACCTGCCGAATCGGTTAAGCAAAACAGTGGGAGCGGTATCATGTATCTGGGTCTGGACCTCGGCACCTCAGGTTTGAAAGGCGTCCTGATCGAAGATACGCAGGCTGTCATCGGGCACGCGACGGCCGCGCTCAGCGTTTCCCGGCCTCAATCGGGATGGTCCGAGCAAGAGCCGTCGCAATGGCTGCGTGTGGCGGAGGAGGTTCTCGACGCACTCGCCGCGAAACATGATTTGTCGGCAGTTAAAGGGATCGGTCTGTCAGGTCAGATGCATGGCGCAACCTTGCTGAACGACGCAGACGAGGTGTTGCGGCCCTGCATCCTGTGGAACGATACGCGGTCCCATGCCGAAGCTGCCGCCATGGACGCCGATCCCCGTTTTCGTGATCTGACGGGCAATATCGTGTTTCCGGGCTTTACCGCCCCGAAACTCGCCTGGATTCGGAAGCATGAGCCTGAGATTTTTGATCGCGTTGCCAAGGTGTTGCTGCCCAAGGATTATCTGCGGCTCTGGCTGACGGGGGAGCATGTCGCGGAAATGTCGGATGCGGCGGGAACCGGCTGGCTGAACACCGCAAAACGTGATTGGTCGGACGAACTGCTGCGCGCGACCGGGCTGGACCGCACCCACATGCCACGCCTGATCGAGGGGTCGGAAGTATCAGGAACCCTGCGCCGCGAATTGTGCGCGCGGTGGGGGCTCGGAGCGGAGACTGTCGTTGCCGGGGGTGGGGGTGACAATGCCGCCTCCGCTGTCGGAATGGGGGCCGTTCAGAACGGACAAGCGTTTCTGTCCCTCGGCACCTCGGGCGTGTTGTTTGCAGCGAATGACAGCTACTCACCCGATGCGGCCTCGGCCGTGCACACGTTCTGCCATGCGTTGCCGGGACGCTGGCACCAGATGGGTGTGATCCTGTCAGCGGGGGATGCGTTGAACTGGTTCGCGAAGGTCAGCGAAGCGAAGGCATCGGATCTGACGTCGGCGCTTGGCAATGTCCAAGCCCCCGGACGCGCGATCTTTCTGCCCTATCTGGGGGGGGAGCGGACACCCCATAACGATGCGCGCGTTCGCGGGGCCTTCGTCGGGTTGGAACATGCTGCCGATCGAACCGCTATGACCCGCGCAGTGCTGGAGGGGGTGGCATTCGCCTTTGCCGATTGTCGTGATGCCCTGATCGCAACGGGCACCACGCTGGAACGGGCGACTGCGGTGGGCGGCGGATCGTTGTCACCGCATTGGCTGCAAATCATGGCAAATGCGACGGGGCTGGCGCTCGACGTGCCGGTATCGGGGGATTTCGGGGGAGCCTTTGGTGCCGCGCGCCTCGGAATGATGGCGGCCGAACATGTGGGGGGGGAGATCGCGACGCCTCCGAACATTCATCATACGGTCGAGCCGGATCCGGCACTCGCCTCGGCCTTCGCAGATGCGCATGCCCGCTACCGCGCCGCATCTGCCGCTATCAGGAGCCTGAGCGTATGAGCTATTTCGACGGTATCGCCCCCATCGCGTTCGAGGGACCGGACAGCGACAATCCTCTGGCCTTTCACCACTACGATCCAGATGAGGTCGTGCTGGGCAAACGGATGGAGGAGCATCTGCGCTTTGCCGTGGCCTATTGGCACAGCTTCGCGTGGGAGGGCGGGGACCCCTTCGGAGGACGCACTTTCGACCGGCCCTGGTTCGATGGCGGGATGGACGCCGCGCGAACCAAGGCGGATGCCGCCTTCGACATGTTTCGCATTCTGGGTGTGCCCTATTTCTGTTTTCACGATGCGGATATCCGGCCAGAGGGCGCGACCTTCGCGGAAAACTCCGACAACCTGAAGGCTATCGTCGATGTGTTTGAGCAGAAGATGGCGCAAGGCGGTCCGAAACTTCTGTGGGGCACCGCCAATCTGTTTTCGCACCGCCGTTATATGAGCGGGGCCGCCACAAATCCCGACCCGGATGTCTTTGCCTTCGGGGCCGCCACGGTCAAGACCTGCCTGGATGCGACCCACCGTCTGGGCGGTGAGAACTACGTTCTGTGGGGAGGGCGCGAAGGGTATGAGACGCTGCTCAACACCGATATGAAATCGGAGCTGGACCACCTCGCTCGGCTTTTGCATCTGGTCGTCGATTACAAGCACAGGATAGGATTCAAGGGCACGATCCTGATCGAACCCAAGCCGCAGGAGCCGACTAAGCACCAGTACGATTACGACGTCGCAACGGTGTACGGCTTTCTCAAGACCTATGGATTGGAGGGAGAGGTCAAACTCAACCTTGAGCAGGGCCATGCGATTCTGGCGGGGCATTCGTTCGAGCATGAGATCGCGCTGGCGCAGGCACTGGACGTTTTCGGCTCCATCGACATGAACCGCAATGATTATCAGTCCGGGTGGGACACGGACCAGTTTCCGAACAACGTGCCTGAGGTCGCACTGGCATATTATGAAATCCTCAAAGGGGGCGGTTTTGCCACCGGCGGCACGAATTTCGATGCGAAGCTGCGGCGGCAAAGTCTCGATCCGCAGGATCTGATCGCCGCGCATGTCGGCGGCATGGATATCTGCGCCCGAGGGTTCAAGGCGGCTGCGGCAATGTTGGAAGACGGCGGGTTGGAAGCAGCCCGCGCCGACCGCTACGCAGGTTGGAACGGCGCGGACGCGCAGCACATGCTGTATGACGCAACGCTTGAGGACATCGAAATTCGGGTCCTGAACGACGGGATCAATCCCGAACCGCTATCGGGTCGTCAGGAGCAGTTGGAAAACTGGGTGAACCGCTTCGTGTGAAGCGGGTGGACAGCGCCCGCCACGGACGCGTAAGCAATCCCCCTATTCGTCCGTTCGGGGGGGGGCATGAGTTCCAGGAGCAGAAGAAGGAAGGTTCTGACCCAGCGTGAGATCTGGCGCCTCGTCCGGTTTCTGACCGTGGGTGCTGCGGTGGCGTTGACCTATTCGCTCTTGTTCACGGGATTGCGAACGACGGGAGCGAACTTGTGGGAGTCGAATGGAGTCGCGCATGTCGGTTCCGTCACTGTGCAATATGTCGCACACACTCTCTGGACGTTTCGCAGCAGGCTGCTCGACCATCGCCAGCAGGCGCGTTTTGTCGGCGTCATCCTGTTCGGTTTCGGGTTCAGCTTCGCAGTTACCACAACGATCTCTCCCACAATGGGATGGCCGGATTGGGTTTCGGTTCTGCTGGTCGTCTTTCTGTTGCCTGTCTTCAATTATGCATTGTACAGATTTTGGGTGTTTCCGCAGCGAACCCGTTAGTTTCGGATCGATGCGACAGCATCGGCATCTATGCTGCGGCCGTCCTCCAATTTCAGGACCGGACCCGAAGCAGTCATCCGTGCCTCTTCAACCCGTGAGTGGACGAAGGGTTGTGCCAGCAATCTGTCACCGTTGGCCACCGCGCTTCGCAATTCAAAATCATACAAGCCGTGCGGCAAGTCCCGACCCGTTGCCAGAGTGCCGCTCCATGCTCCGCCGGAATATGCTTGATCCGCCACGATGTCGCCCATCGCGTCGCGCACAACCAGACGCGCCCCGGCCGGCGTGGGCGCATCAAAATTCAGTTCCACCGGCGCGCCTGAATAATGTGCCTGTCCCAGAACCGACACCGATTTTCCCAGCCACGCCGCAAGTCCGTTCGTGTCATTCGCCGTCAACGCTGCCGTCAGGTTGTCGAGCTTAGTGTTCGTCTCGATCTGCTGTTCGACGGAGGTGAACGTGGCGAGCTGTTCCACGAACTGCGTCGATTCCATAGGATTAAGGGGGTCCTGGTTCCGCATCTGCGTGGTCAGCAGAGTTAGAAACGTCTCGAAATCCGTTGTTGGTGAGGATTGCGCCGGCGTGGTCGCGCCAGCGGATGCAGACTGTGTCGTTCCGGAAATTTCCATATCGGTTCCTTGTCAAAGCCTCATGTCCAGCCGATCGCTGATCGGGGTCAGACCGATCTCGACCGTATCGAAGGCGTTATCTTCCAGAGTGCTATCGAAGGCGGGATTTTGATCGGCATCCCCGCCTTGGCCGAAGGTCATTTGCGCACTGTCGAAACCCTGAGCCAACAGATCGCTGGTCAGCGAATCGGCGTAGCGACGCAGCAGATCCAGCACCTCCGGCCTGTCGGGGGAGAGGTGCGCGGTCACATGTCCGTCGATGATCTCAAGCGAGATCCGCACGCGGCCCAGTTCGGCAGGGTCCAGCCGCAATTCCGTTTGCGTCCCATCCCGCGCGAGGGTCACGATCGCCATCTGCCCTCTGATCTGGGCGAGGGTGGCATCGGTTCCTGCTGCCACGGCCTGTAGAGCAGCAGCCGGCATGGCCCGCTCCACCGGTCCGCGTGATAATGATGTTGTGCCGCTCGCGCTCGATACCTGCGCCTCGAGTTCGATGTCGGATATATCGGGACCGGGCTTTTCCGGCGAACCCTGTATGGGAGACGGCGGAACCGGTATCGTGGCAACAAATGTTGTGCCGTATGCCGTGACGGGAGCACCGCGGCCATTGGCTAGCCTGTCTGCGCCGCTACCTGTCTGTGCAATATCCAGCGCACGTCGTGGCGGTTCGCTGGAAAATTCGTCAGCCTCAAGTCCGGGCTGCGTACCTTCAGCAGTTTGCGGCGCAAGTGTGCGATTCGCTGGTAGGTTTATGGCAACGCGGAATTTTTCAAACTGCTGATTTACAAGCGTGCGATCCTGCGGATGCGGGATCGAAGCATCAATTTGTCTCGGCACTTGCGGCGCCACGAATTCAGCCACTAGAGGTCCTGCTTCTTCAACGGGCAAGGCGCGGTCACCAGGCGAATCGTTTGAAATCCGCTGCGGATCGGCATCTTCGGTCATGATCGGAATGTCTGGAGCATCAGGAAATACCGCGACAGCGACTTCATCGTCGAGCACCATACGCGTCTCTTCGACCACCGCGATCTTATCGAACGAATCAGCGCGAACCACAGTGGCGAACTCGTTTGGCGGCGAAGCCTCACCCTCCTTCGCGATCTGCCCCAGAAGGGTGCGGGCTACATTTTCGATACTCGCAAGATGCACAGCCGTCTCCTCAATACCGGATCATAGGGCCTGCGAATTCTTACGATTTCTTTACTTCCATCCCACAAAAAGACGGCATCCAGAATGGAGAGAAAGAAATGCTGTCAGAAATTACACTGCATGATTCTGCCGTACCCAGGGTTCAGGAGGCGGCCTTACGCCGCACCGCCGTCGAATTCGAGGCTTCGTTCCTAGCTGAAATGTTGAGCCATAGCGGTTTCGGCGCGGCGCGGACTGAACAGGGCGGTGGAGCGGGGGAGGACGCCTTTGCCTCCCTGCTTGCCAGAGAGCACGCCAAGGTTTTCGCCCAGAAGGGGGGAATCGGGTTGGCCGACCGAATATTCGAAAGCCTGGTGCAAAGTTCGGAGGCGGTCCGATGAGGGCCCGCGTCGTGAGGCGCATAAACGAGGCCATCATCCGTCAGCGCGAGGCGATCATAGCGGGGGATTATCCCGATCCCGAGGTGATAGAGCGTATCGGCCCCATGCTCAAAAAACTGTCTGAACGCGAACTGGCCCCGATCAGTGAGGCGTTGAGGCGCAACCTCGAACTGCTGGGAATTGCGCGGGACGCCGTTGCCGAAATGCGCGCGCCCCCCTCCGCCACCGGGTTGCGCACATATACGGCGCAAGGGAACTTGCGGCCCCCGACTGAGGCGGCCGAGGTTCTCATCAAACGGTAACCCATTGTTAACGATACTAAGTCCGCCGCATTTACTCCTTGTTAGGATGCGGCGGGCCAGATGGTCATGCGATCCAAGGAGATCGGCGCGGTTCCAACCGGAATGGAGGGACCGCTTTCGTCAGAATGACGTTCAGGGTCGGTTCTCCGGCCATTTTCTCAAAGCCGGTGCTGAATGCACCGCACATGGAGTTAAAAGATATGTCCAGCATTCTGACGAACAATGGCGCAATGGTCGCGCTCAGCACACTTCGCAACATCAGTTCCGGTCTGGCGGAAACACAAAAGGAAATTTCGACAGGCCTCAAGATCAGCTCCGCCGCTGACAATGCCGCAGTCTGGTCGATCTCGCAGGTCATGCGCTCCGATGCCGATGGTTTCGGCGCGATTTCCGAAAGCCTGTCGCTCGGCAATTCCACAGTCGCCGTCGCCAGAAAGGCATCGGAATCCATCACGGAACTGCTGGGCAACATCAAGACGCAGGTTATCGCAGCGCAGGAATCCGGCAACGACAAAACGAAGATCCAAAGCGAGATTTCCGCCCTGCGCGATCAGGTCAGTTCAATCGTTGGTGCTGCGCAGTTCAAGGGGGTAAATCTTCTTCAGGGAAGTCAGGCGATTACGGTCCTGTCCTCCCTCGACCGTACGGCCGACGGCAGTGTCAGCGCCTCGCGTATCACGGTGAACCGCAACGACCTTTCCGCGACTGAGGAAACCGCAGGCACCACGGCGGTCGCTGCGGGCGCATTGATGACCGGAACACGTACTGGGTCTGCGGTCGCCGGAAACGCCGCCGATCCAGACGCTGTGGTCAGCTTCACATCAGGTGGCGTGGAGCTGGGTGCGACCTATACCATTACACTGACTGGAACGGGCGCGGCGGGATCCGATACTTCCGGCGAACAGACGTTCACCTATGTCGCGGGGGAAAGCGATACGGAACTCAGCGTTTCGACTGCCCTCAAGGATCAGATGGATACCTATATATCCGACAACAGCCTGACCAACATCTCCACCTCCCAGGATGGGGCGACGGGTGCCCTGACGGTCGCATTGGCCGGTGGCGCAGGTACTGACAGCATTGATGTCGGCTTTACGGAGTTTACAGGCGGTACGGTCGATGGCGGTCTGTCCGCTCTGGCCGGGATGGATGTGACAACGGAGGAAGGCGCTGCTCAGGCGTTGACCGATGTGGAATCCCTGATCAACACCGCAATTGATGCGGCCGCTTCGTTCGGCTCCGCTCAGGGGCGGATTTCCACCCAGTCCGACTTTGTGTCCAGCCTGACTGACTCCCTGATGTCCGGGGTGGGTTCGCTTGTCGATGCGAACATGGAAGCGGCGTCCGCGCGTCTGCAATCGTTGCAGGTTCAACAGCAGCTGGGCATTCAGTCGCTGTCGATCGCGAACCAGTCGCCGCAGTCGATCCTTTCGCTCTTCCGCTAAGGAGAGCTCATCCGGGCCCGTGACGCGCGGCCCGGATGAACCACGGCTGTCATGAGGGATCGAACTACACCGATCGAGCGGTAAGGAATTCAGGAAATGAATATTCGGGTGGCCCAGAACGGGTATGGAACTGCGCAACGAAATGTCGGCACACCGCGCGCGGTGGAGATAGACGTTCTGGCGCAAATCACGAGAACGCTGCGTGCGGCGGAGGCGGCGAGAGAAACGGAATACGCGGCCTTTGTCGATGCGCTGCAAGCGAATGCAGAACTGTGGCGTATTTTCGCTCAGGATTTAAGCGATACCGGCAATGGCCTGCCCATGGAATTGCGTCGGGGTCTTTTTGCCTTGGCGGGCTTTGTGCACGATGAAACCAATCGGATATTGTTGAATGGCACCACCTCCGAGGAGCTTTGCGCGATCAATCACGATATTCTGACAGGCCTTAGACAATCCAACCCGGTCGAGGCGGGTTTATGAGCGGCCTGGTTCTGAAGTTACGACCTGCGGAGCGCGTGCTGATCAATGGGGTCGTGATAGAAAATGGGGATCGACGTTCCCGATTGAATATCCTGACGCCCAACGCGAATATCCTGAGGCTTCGCGACGCCATTCACCCCTCCGAAGCCTCCACCCCGGTCACACGCGTCTGCTATCTCGCGCAGCTGATCCTAGCCGGTGAGGCTGATGAGGAGAAAGGCCGTGCTCAACTTCTGGATGGGCTGGGACAACTGGCCTTCGTTTTCAACGATGGCTCGGCCCACGATATTCTGATGGAGGCCACGGCCCACGCCAAGGCCAGTATGATCTATCAATGTCTGCGTGCGCTGAAGTCACTGCGCACGATCGAAGTCACGTTGTTCGCGAAAAGCGATGTGGGTCGGGTTCCCCAACCCACTGACGCTTAACCTGATCGCGCGATCAGCGCGGTCAATCGCGCGAAGGATAGGGTCGCATCGGGTAAGTCCCGGGCGGCCCACATTTCGTCGATCTTGGCGGCTGCTCTCAGAATACGATCCGCTTCCGGATCCGCACCCTCTGACGACAGGCCGGCGTCTCTTAGCGGAGCGATCCGGGCGGCTGCGGTCAAGGTTTCGCGTACGGTGGCGATGGTCTCATTCTCCGTCTTCGTCGCGGCTTGCGGCAGAGAGCGGGAGACTGACTTCAGAACATCTATCGCGGGGAAGCGACCGCGCTCTGCAATGTCACGGTCCAGAACGATATGCCCGTCGAGCATCCCCCGGACCATGTCTGCAAGTGGTTCGTCCATGTCGGAGCCGGCAACCAGAATGGACAGCACTGCCGTGATGTCCCCTTCCGAGGTGGCACCGGGGCCGAGGCGTTCCATCATCCTGGCGAGATCTTGCGCCGTATTGGCGGGGAACCCGACACTGACCATACGCCCGCTTTGCGCGGCTTCGATCTGACGATGCGCCTCCGCCCAGCGGGTGAGGGAGTCCATCAACACCAGCACATGTCGTCCCTCGCGTTTGAAATGTTCAGCGATATCTATGGCGGTGAGGGCGGCGCGTCTGCGTTCGAGGGCGGAACAGTCAGCCGTAGCGGCAACGCAAATCGACCTGGCGCGCGTCTCGGGGTCCATCACATCGCGCAGGAAGCTGGCGAGTTCGTGCCCCCTTTCCCCGATCATGGCAAAGACGATGACATCAGCCTGTATACCCCGCGCCAGAGAGTTCAGCAGACTGGTTTTTCCGACGCCCGATCCGGCAAAGAGTCCCACCCTCTGCCCGCGGACGATCGGAAGCATGGTGTCGATCGCGGGTTCGCCCGTATCCAGTCGGTCGCCCAGACCGCGTCTTGCCAGCACGTTGCGATGTGGCGCCGACGGATTTCGCGTTATCCGAACGTTCAACGGCCGTCCGTCGAGGGGGTCGCCAAACGCATTGACGATTCTGCCCAGCCAGCGCGAATCGGGGCATAGTGATCCAGACGCTTCCTTCCAAATCAGCAACCCGGGCGACAACTCCGCCACGCTACCGAAGGGAATCAGTCTGATTTCACCCGGGGAAACTGCGGTAATCTCGGCCCGGGTTCCTCCCTCGATCATGCAAAGATCGCCAACACCGACGTGCTGATCCAGTCCCGAAGCGATCAAAAGTCCTTCCTCTATGCGCTTCATCGTCCCCATACGCACCTTTTTGGGGATTTCGCGGATCATTCGCGACATTTCTGCAAACTGGGCCATGGGCGATCCTCTTCGGTCCTTTGATTACCCTTTGTTCACTTCCGAAGGTTAAGCCGAGGTTGAAGAGTATAGGGAGAAGCCCTGAATGATCGAAAACAACTCACTTTTATCCATGGCGGCATCTGCCTCGCGGCATGCAGCGGTGCGTCAAACTGTGATTGCGCAGAATATCGCAAACGCCGATACACCCGGATTCGTCGCGAAGGACATCGTCTCATTTTCTCAGGTTGTGTCAGGTGGCACGGAGGGATTTGATATTCGCCATACTAGGGCAGGCCACTTGGCAGGGTCTGAGGGTATCGAAGGCAGCCTGCTGATCGACAGTTCGGCACAGGGTGCGACCACTCCGGACGGGAACTCGGTTTCGATCGAGGATCAGATGGTACGGGCCGCCGATGCCCGGCGACAGCACGATCTGGCGCTGACGCTCTATCGCAAATCACTGGATTTGATCCGCATCGGCCTGGGCCGTGGATGATAAGGGAGAAACTCGATGAGCGATCTGTTGTCTTCAATGCAAAGTTCCGTCAGCGGGATGACCGCGCAATCCATGCGTTTGCGCGTCAGTTCCGAGAATATCGCGAATTCCGATACGCCCGGCTATCACGGCAAGATCGTGCGGTTCGCACAGGTTGCCGCTGGCGATGGCACCTCGCGTGTGGTCAGCGGACCACCCGAGCTGAGCAATGCGTCCTTGGATCGTATCTATGCGCCTGGCCATCCCCTGGCCGATGCCGAGGGGTATTATGACGGGTCCAACGTCAATTTGATGGTTGAAATAGCTGACGCGCGTGAGGCGCAGCGAAGCTATGAAGCCAATCTGAAAATGTTCGATCAAGCGCGTGCGATGTCATCCTCGCTGCTCGATCTGCTGCGCCGTTAAGGAGGCTCGATATGGATATTCAATCTGCACTCGCCGGAAAAGCATACGGACTTTCGCGTCAGATCGCGGTGGAACCTCAGACCCAGACGGGCACCGCCTTCGCCGAGGTCGCGGCGGACATGGTCTCGGATCTGCAAGCGACGGAGAAGGCGGCAAGCGGCGCATTGACGGGAACCGTCGATCCCCACGCGATGGTGCAGGCATTGGCCGAAACGGAACTTGCAATCGAAACCGCGGTCACTTTGCGGGACAAGGTGGTGGAGGCCTATCAGGAAATTCTGAGGATGCCGGTATGACGGAGGGTGAGCTGCTCGATCTGTTGCGAGAGGCCTTGTGGGCCGCGCTGATCGTGGCCTTGCCCGTACTGGCCGTGGCGCTGACGATCGGCCTCGTGATCGGATTGCTTCAGGCGCTGACATCCATTCAGGAAATGACACTGACATTCGTACCGAAACTGGGGGGGATTCTGGCAGTGTTCTGGATCACGATGGATTTTTCCGGGCGTGTTCTTCTCGTTTTCTGGGACAAGAGCGTTCTGCCTGCCATAGCGGGGTCATAAGCCATGGATGTAGCAGGAACCGTCGCACTCTCACGCCAGTCCGGGCTTGACCGGGAAATGCGCGTGATCGCCAACAATCTCGCGAATATGTCCACCACCGGCTACCGCCGCGAGAGGGTCGTTTTTTCCGAAAGTGTGAAGACCGCGCAAGGTGAGGCGGACAGCATTTCGATGTCTTCGCTGAATACGCGCTATTCCGACGTCGCACCCGGAGCCATGCGCGCGACGGGGGGCGCCCTGGATTTGGCGATCGATGGGGAGGGCTTCTTTCAGGTCGAGGGGCCAACCGGCGCGCGCCTCACCCGCGCCGGCGCGTTCATGAAGGATGCGAACGGACAGATGATAAATGCCGCGGGTGAGTTCCTGCTCGACGGGGGCGGTGCGCCGATTCTGTTGCCGCCGGGCAGTATAGATGTCGAAATCTCCGCCGATGGAACGGTGACGGCCGGTGGCGATCCAGTGGCGCAGCTTGGCCTGTTCGTAGCCGCCGAGGGTGCCAGCTTCGAGCGGGAGGACGGCGTCCGTTTTCGGTCCGACCAAACGTTCGAACCGGCCCCGGATGCCCGGATCATGCAAGGGCAACTCGAGGGCGCGAATGTCAGCGCGGTTGGCGAGATGACCCGGATGATCGAGGTTCAGCGCGCCTATGAATTCAGTCAGGCCCTGCAGGAACGTGAAGATGAACGTCAACGCTCGGTCGTACGCACACTCGGGCAAGCCCCTCAATAATATAGGAGAACGCAGATGAGAGCATTATCCATTGCGGCGACAGGTATGGACGCCCAGCAAATGCGGGTCGAGGTCATATCCAACAATCTCGCGAACATGAGCACGACGGCCTACAACGCACGTCGCGCTGAATTTTCCGATCTTCACTATCAACAGGTCAGCCGCGCGGGCACCATCAACGCCGCGGATGGAACGGTGCTGCCCACAGGTGTTCAACTGGGTCTCGGGGTTCGCGCCTCCGCCGTGACGATGCATGTCGAGCAGGGCTCGCTTCGCGCCACCGGGGGTGAGCTGGATATTGCGATTGAGGGCGGCGGATATCTGGAGGTGGAACTGCCGACTGGGCAACAGGCCTATACTCGTGACGGTGCTCTGAAACGCAGCGGCGAGGGGCAGATCGTTACGTCCGACGGCTTCGCCGTCATCCCGGAAATCACGATCCCAGACGATGCACGGAGCATTTCGATCAACGCTCAGGGTGAGGTCTACGCCTATTTCAGCGATCAGGTTCAGCCTCAGTTGATGGGGCAGCTTACGCTCGCTGATTTCACCAACGTCAAGGGGTTGGAGGCATTGGGCGGAAACCTGTTCGCCGAAACCGAGGCTTCGGGCGGGGCCGTGGTCGGCAGTCCCGGCGACACGGGATTCGGCACGATGCGTCAGGGCTATCTGGAGGACAGCTCCGTCGATGCGGTGCGGGAAATGACCGAGCTGATCGAGGCGCAGCGTGGCTACGAATTGAACGCGAAGGTCATCACGGCTGCGGATCAGATGCTCGCTGCGACGACACAAATCCGATGAGTAGAGCAGGTATCTTGATGCTCGCCATGGCGTTCGGCGTGCCGAGCTTCGCGCAATCGGTTGTTCCAATCCGTGCGATCCGCGCCGAACAGGTCGTGCGGCCCTCGGACATATCGGCCGCGCGCGACAGTTGGCCCGGGGCGATTTCGCAGTTGGAGGATGCGATCGGACGTGAGGCGCGGGTGACCTTGTATCCCGGCCGCCCGATCCTGCAGGGCGATCTTGCTGAACGCGCTGTCGTGGATCGCAATCAGATCGTCCTGCTGAATTACTCGACCGGCGGTCTGGCGATCATAGCGGAGGGGCGCGCGCTTTCTCGCGGCCGTCCCGGCGAACGTATTCGCGCCTTGAATGTCGCGTCCCGAATGACGATCTGGGGCACGGTACAGGCTGACGGCACCCTGGAGGTTTCACAATGAAGCGATCACTCGCGATACTGGCTCTGCTGACGGGATGCGCTTCATCCGATATCGGCCGGCCGCCGGCGGTTACACCGATCGATGCACCGGAAAACCAGATCATTGCCGCGGTAAGCCCGGAAAGACTGGCGCTCAGCCAGGCCGCGCTCGCCCGGGCCGAACCCCTGACATCGGATGGGTCGCTTTGGCGGTCTGGCCCGACCAGCCTGTTCGGCGATCGCCGTGCCCGAGTGCTGGGTGACATTCTGACCGTCGTTATCGAAATCGATGAGCAGGCCGAGATGACGAATGCGACGGATCGATCCCGTTCAGGGCAGGAGGGAATGAGCGTCAGCTCCTTGTTCGGTTTGCCTGAAAGCCTTGCCAGTCGAGGTGTTGGGTTGGACCCCGGGGTTGCCGCTAACTCCAGCTCCGGTTCTTCCGGCTCCGGAACCACGCGCCGGCAGGAGGAAATCGCCCTGCGGGTTGCGGCGACCGTGGTGGATATCCTGCCGAACGGTCATTTGGTGGTCCTGGGCAGTCAGGAAGTTCGCGTGAATTTCGAACTGCGCGATCTGCAGGTCGCCGGGATCGTACGACCCGAGGATATCTCGCGTCGCAACGAGATTACATATGACAAGATCGCCGGCGCGCGCATCATTTATGGCGGGCGGGGTCAGATCACGGACGTTCAGCAGCCGCGCTATGGTCAACAGATGCTGGAACGCGTCCTGCCATTTTAGGGGAAGAGCCGTATGCGCTTGCTATTTATCTTGCTTCTCGTCCTTGCCTCCGTCGTCGTTGGAGCAGGCGGTGCCTGGTTTCTCAGACCCGGTTCCGAGGTGATGGAGGTTGGAAATGCCGCAGAGGATCCTCAGGATCTGGAGCATTACAGCTACGTCGAGCTTCAGAACCAGTTCGTGGTTCCCCTGACCGAAGGGGAAACTGTCACCGGTCTTGTGGCCGTATCACTCGCGATCGAGGGCAAGAAGGGTGAGGAGAAGACGATCCTGCATGCTGAACCCCGTTTGCGGGATGCGTTCCTGCGTGTGCTGTTCGAGCATGCACGGGCAGATGGATTTCAGGGCGATTTCACCAACGATACGAGCATGGCGGAGCTTCGATCACGGCTATCGGCCGCTGCTCTCGACAATCTGGGGCAGATCGTCAGTGGTGTGCTGATCACCAGTGTTACGCGCCAGGACTTTTGATCACTCATCAAGGAACCTGCGTGCCCGCTGCTGATCCATACGCTTGCGGTTCTTTCTATCGGCATCTGCTATCAACTGGTCCTTCCGTTTCAAACCTGCCAATTCAAGGCTGAGGTTGCGACGTTCGTCCTCAAGCGTCCGTAGGGTGGTCTTCATGTGCGTCAGACGTGCTGCGCGGGACCGGTCCGCTTCCGCTCTCATCATCACGTCTGACGGGGGGGCTTCTCGCTGCAGATCGTCGATGTCCCGTTGCAGGCCGTTTATTTTCTGACCCAGACGCGTTGCCCCGACCTCACGGTTGGATATGATCGCGGCCAAACAGGCGCGTATCCGGGCGGCGTCAATCGGCTTCATCTGGCTTGACCCCGCGCACGGGCCCGCATCCGATCTGCAAACCGGATTGCCGCTGCGACGGCAACATATGTTTGTTGGGGTATCTCGGATCCCACTGGCAGGTCCGCGAAAAGGGTTCGCGCGGTGGGTACATCTCTGAAAACCGGGATGCCGTTTTCCGCAGCTAGTTCCCGTATTCGCGCGGCGATTTCGCCCTGACCCTTCGCGACGCAAACGGGTGCACCGCCTTGATCCCGTGCCCATTTCAAGGCCACAGCTATTTCCGTTGGATTGACCAGAATCACGTCGGCTTCGGGCACGTCAGCCAGCATGCGGTTGCTGGCAAGCTCTTGCGCGCGGCGCCTGCGTTGCGCTTTCTGGTGCGGGTCGCCCTCGGCATCCTTGGATTCGTCGCGAAGGTCCTGATGGCTCATCCGCAGCTTCCGAAGATGCTCGAAACGCTGCCAGAGCATATCGACAACCGAAATTGCACCCGCGACCACGGTCGCCACGCCCAACAGGGACAGGACCGTGCGCCCCATATAAATCGCCAACGCCCCGCCGCTCGACCCGGAGAGGCCGATGAAGCGATCCTTTTCGAGACGGAACCAGATCGCGAGGGCGAGCGACAGGATGATCAGTTTGGCGAAGCTTTTGCCGAACTCGAACAAGCCTTTTGCGCCGAACTTACGACCAAAACCTTTCAGAACGCTGATCCGCTCAAGTTTAGGCATCAGGTTCGAGCCGGTGAAAAGAACACCGCGTTGCGCGATCAGAACCGCGAGGATCATCGTAATCGGCAGGACGATCAGCATACTCGCTGACACGAAAGCAGTCATGACCGCACCCCTGGCCACGGCGATTCCTTGAGGACCGGCCGCTTGGGCAAAGATCTGTGACAGACTGCCGCCCAGGCTGTCGATTTGCGCGGCGCCGATAATAAGCAGACCGATCCACAGACCCAGATATGAGGTGGCCGAGAGCAGGTCGGAACTTCGCGCGATGTTACCCTTGCGCCTCGCATCCTCCAGTTTCTTGGGTGTCGGGTCGTGGATTTTCTCACCGCTGTCGTTCGCCTCACCGCTCATGGCAGAACCGAAAATGGGGCGGACAACACGCGCGCGAGCAAGTCGTTCCAATGATACAGGAGCGTTGGAGCAGCCATCAGCATCATCAGAATGGATGCGCCTGTGATTGCGGGCGCGCCAATAAATGCAACCATAAGCTGCGGCATCGCACGGTTTATCGCACCCAGCGCCACGTTATACGCGAGCGCAACCACGACGAAGGGCGCCGCGAGAGTGAAGCCCAGCGCTATGGCGTGCCCGGTTCGCGCGATGCTCCACTCCGCAAGCTCACCCGCAACCGGCAACCTACCCAGCGGTATGAGGTCATAGCTGAGCACCAACGCCTCCGCGATCCGAATGTGCAGGCCGAGAACGAGCGCCAGAGTTACGCCGGCAAGCGAAAGCAACGCCCCGATCGCCGGCATTGGATCGGGCATCGCACCGGGGCCCAGAAGTTGCGCAAGGGAAGTGCTCTGCGCGGCGATTGATCCGGCGAACTGCAGGGCCATGACGAGGAACCGAACGGACAGGCCGAGCGCAACCCCCACAGCAATCTCGATGAGCAAACCGGGAAGCAGCGGCACGCCCTGCGTATCGGGCACCATCGGCCAGACGATCATGGTGAATGCAACGGCCCCCGCCAGTCGAACACGCATCGGCAGAAGAGATGAACCGAACCCGGGCATCAGCCCCACTGCCGCCGCTATCCGCGCGAAGACGAGGATCAGGGCCGTGAGCACCTCTTCGGACAACATAGCGATATCGCCCATCGCATCCATCAGGCCGCTACGGTCCCTAGAAGAGCCGGTTTGTCGCCCGGTCCGATTTCGTCGTAAGACAAAACGGTGCTGCGAATTCCACGCGCCGCGAGAATGGCCCGGACGAACCGGCGTCTGCGAGCAGCCGTGATGATGGCGGGCGTGCGTCCTGCCTCGGCCAAGCGGGCGATTTCGGCGGCGATCCGTTCTGTCAGCCGGTTGATGTCCGTCGCTGGCAGCGCGATATCATGCGCGCCACCGGTCGTCCCGATTTCATTCTGCGCGAAAAGCGTTTCCCATGCCGGGTCGAGCTGGATTAGCGGCAAGGCTCCATCCTGCTCCTTCAACTCGGCTGTGATCTGGAACGATAGGCGCTGGCGCACATGTTCGGCCAGAATATCCGGAGCGGTGGTTTGCGGACCGGCCTCGCTCAACGCTTCGAGGATCAAGGGAAGGTTGCGGATGGACATTTGCTCATCGAGCAGCAGCCTGAGGACGGTTTGAAGAGTATCCAGACTGATGCGGTCGGGAACGTATTCATCCAGCATCTTGCGGTTTGCCGCCGCGCGGGCCGGATCGCTGGGGCTGACGAAAGCATCGAGAATCTTGCGCAACGCGCGACGGGTGAACAACCGTCCGAAATGACTTTTTATAACCTCCAGAAGATGCGTTGCGATCACCTCCGCCGGGGTAATGACCGTGTGCCCGGCCAGATCCGCGGCGTCGCGCTGGTCCGGGTCGATCCAGCGGGCAGGGGCGCCATATACGGGTTCCGAAACATCCTGACCCGCGGGAAGGCCCGTGCGCTCATCCGGCAGGAGCATGAGCAAGCTATGCGCCTGAAGTCTGCTGTCGGCGACGCTGACCCCCTGGATGCGAATGGAATAGCTGCCCATAGGGCTGCCGGGGTCGTCCGTCAGGCGAATTTCCGGCAGGATCAAACCGTAAAGTTCGGCAATGTGGTTGCGCATGTTGACGATCCGTGCGTCCAGACCGCTAGCCGCATTCATCGCCACAGGAATCAGGTCGGGGGCGACGGTCACATGAATTTCGTCCAGATCAAGCACGTCGCCCAGCGGGCGTTCCTTTGCGACCGGGGCGGGTATAGCGGCCTGTTTCGTAGCCTCCAGCGCCATTTTGCGCTGTTTGGCGATCCCCAGATAGGCGGCGGCTGCCAGACCGATCGCCCCGATCATGAAGGGGATGAAAGGTAGGCCCGGGATGACTGCGAACACAGCCATCAAGCCTGCCACGGTGCCCAGAGCCGCCGGATACCCCCCCAATTGCGACAGGATCGCCTGATCTGCGCTGTCACTGGCGCCGCCCTTTGCCAGCAGCAGCGCGGTTGCGATGGAAATGATCACGGCGGGGATCTGGCTGACCAGTCCGTCACCGACCGTCAGTATCGCGTAAGTCTCGAACGCCTGACTGGCGGGCATAGAATGCGCAAAGATCCCGATGGCGAGGCCTACGACGAGGTTCAGCAGTGTAATCAGCAAACCCGCGATCGCGTCGCCCTTGACGAATTTCGACGCGCCGTCCAGCGATCCGAAAAATGTCGTTTCCTCCTGCTCGACCTTGCGGCGGGTGCTTGCCTCCTCATGCGTCATTGCGCCTGCGGCCATGTCGCTGTCGATCGCGAGTTGTTTCCCAGGCATCGCGTCCAATGCGAAACGGGCTCCGACCTCCGCCATGCGCCCGGCGCCCTTGGTGATCACCATGAAGTTGACGATCAGCAATACGCAGAACACGACGAGGCCGAGATAGACGCTGCCGCCCATCACGAACATCGCGAAGCCCTCGATCACCCCACCCGCGGCGTGGGTTCCGCTATGACCCTGACCGATGATCAGCTTGGTCGATGAGATGTTCAGCGACAGGCGCAGCATCAGGCTGGCCAGCAGGATCGTGGGAAAGGCGGAGAAATCCAGCGGCCGCTGGATGAATAACGTGTTCGCAAAGATCAGGATTGCCAGTCCGAACGATGCGGCCAGCCCCAGGTCGAGCACGATTGCCGGTACCGGCAGGATCATCATGATGATGACCGCTATCAGGGCCAGTGTCATCAGTACCGTCGGTTGGTAGAGAACCCGCAGGTCGAATGTGCTGCCCATCCTAATAGCCGTGCAGCGGGCCGGCGGCCCGTGTCAGCAGGGGGCCCGTCGCGCGGGTCAGAAAGAACACCGATCCGGCATTTCGGGAGGGCTCAGCCTCAGCCAGAACCGTGGGCAGATCCGCCAGAATGGCATCGAACCGCGCAGCATAGCGGGTGGCGAATTCGGGCGTGCCCGAATGGTAGCGACCAGCGGCGAGGCTCCACGTGCCGAGCGCCTCAAAATGCCCCTTCAGATATGTCGCGGCATAGTCGGCATTGGCGGCGGGGTCGAACATGGCCGTCACGCTGTCGAAGGCCTGACCGTGCCAGCGCCAGTTCAGTTGAAAGCAGCCGACATCGAAACTGGGTCTGTCTTGTGCGAGAGCCTGCTGCGCAAAGGCCTCCGCCTCCGCCCGGGTGTCGAACCAGTGGCCGGCCCCCTCCAGATTGATGGTCCATGGCCAGGGTTGCAGGGCACCGTCGCGGCGTCTGCCAGTTTCGGTCAAGGTGATGGCGCGCATGACCTCGACCGGGATCTGATGGTCCCGCGCCGCGCGGGCGGCGGCCTGCTCACAAATTGCCGGACTGGCCTGTGCCGGTCCCGACAGGAAAATCAACATCATCAGATGTCGGAACTTCATCAGCGGATTCTCCTGCTTCTGCATATTCGCAAAGACAGGATTAGCGACAGATGGTTACCGGAAGGTTTCGATTTCTGAATCGCGCAGCGCCACGCATTCAATAGGCCACGTGGCGGCGATCCCGGCCGCCACGTGGCACGGCATCAGTTCAGATCAGCGGAAAGATCCTCGTCGATGCTGGTTTCCGCCTCGGAGACCGCTTCACGCAATGCGCCCAGGATTGCCGGACCACGCTCTACATTTTCCTCGAACCAGACATAGACAGGCTCCGCCGCTTGCGCGAATGCGGCCTTTTGCTCAGGCGTCGGGACGTAGAGGTCGCCGCCCCCCTCGACGAAGGCTTCGTAGGCCTCGATGGATTTGCGTTTCGGTGAGGCGAACGTCGCCTGCTGCAAGGCGTAGAATCCGTCCACGACGACGCGGCGCAGATCCTCGGGCATCGACATGAACGTCTCGTTCGACATCCACCACAACGCGCCCATATAGGCGTGACCGTCCAATGTCATGTACTGCAGCCCGGCATCCGGAAACTTCATCCCCATGATATCGGTAATGCCGTTCTTTGACCCCTCGACCACGCCTGTCTGGAACGAGGTGAACAATTCCGCCCACGGGATCGGGGTGGGGGACGCGCCCAGCGCACGCACCAGTTCCTGCGGCAGATCGGCCACGACGGTGCGAATCTTAAGCCCCTCCATGTCTTCGGGCGTTTCGATACGGTGCTGGGTGTTTGCGAAGTTGCGCCAACCGCCGGTGTTTCCGATTGTCATCAGCCGGATCGTGTCACCGCTGTCCTCCAACGCCATCTGGCGCATCGTCCGCACAAAATCCCCTTGCATCACCGCTTCCGCAACGCGGTCGTCGCGCATCAGGTAGGGCAGGTCCAGCACCTGAACGTAGGGGAAGATTCCCGCCGCACCGCCCGAGGTGGACATGTAGATGTCGATGGCACCCTCGGCCACACCTTGCAGGCATTCCGCGCCGTTGGAACACAGCTGAGTCCCCATGAAGATCTCCACTTCGATCGCACCGTTCGAAGCGGACTCGACGTAGTTTTCAAACACGACCAGTCCGTCGTAATCCTCGTCGTTTTCGTTGGAATTTGCAGTCGCGCGGATGGTGTAATCCTGTGCGTGCGCGCCCGTTGCGGCGCTGACGCCGATCGCGGCGGCCAGCAGCAGCGATTTGAAGCCTTGGTTCTGGTTCATGCTTGGTCCTCCTGTTGAGTGATCTTCGTTCGTCAGGGTTCAGCCCGCATAGCCGAGCAGCCGGGGCACGGTAAGAGATAGGGCGGGCACGTAGGTAATCAGAAAAATCACGACGATTTCCACCGCGAGAAACGGAAGTATGGCTTTCGAGATCGTCTCCACCCGCTCTCCCGATACGGACGATGCCACGAACAATACCAGACCCATCGGCGGGGTCGCCAGACCCACGGTCAGGTTGACGCTCATGATCATGGCGAAATGAACGGGGTCGATCCCCATGTTCACGAAGATAGGGCCGAGTATCGGCCCCAGGATGATGATCGCCGGTCCGGCATCCAGAAACATGCCCACCACAAACAGCAGCAGGTTGATCAGAAACAGCAGCATCAGCGGGTTCGAGCTGAGCGACAGGACGAAATCCGCCATGCTTTCCGGCGCTCGGCTCAGGCTGACCACCGTCTTGAACGCCATGGCGGCCCCGACCAGCAGCAAGACCACAGCGGAGGCGAGCGCCGCACGTTTCAGCACCTCGGGCACATCGCGCCAGGTCATCGTGCGCAGGACGAACAGGCTGATGAACAGCGCATAGGCCGCCGCGAGGGCCGAGGCCTCCGTCGGCGTGGTGATGCCCCACAGAATGCAGCCGAGGATGATGACCGGGGTGAGCAGCGGAAAAAACGCCTTCAAGCTGGCCTGGCCCCGGTCGGTCCAGCTTGCGCGTTCTGACGCGACCGGAAAGTCGTATCTGTCGGCCATGACCTTCGTGATGACCATCAGGCCAATCCCGACCATGATGCCGGGGATCAGGCCCGCCGCGAACAGATCCTTGACGCTGACCTCCATCACATAGGCGTAAATGATCATGATGCCGGAGGGCGGAATGATTGGCCCGATGACGGAGGACGCCGCAGTGATCGCTGCCGCAAAACGCCGGGGATAACCTTGTTTTTCCATCGCGGGGATCAGCATCGAGCCCAATGCCGACGTATCGGCCACAGCGGAGCCGGACATCCCCGCGAACAGCATCGAGCTGAAAACATTCACATGCGCCAGACCGCCCCGAAAATGACCCATCAAGGCTTGCGCAAACTCAACGAGGCGCAGGGTAATTCCGCCCCGGTTCATCATCTCCCCCGCCAGCATGAAGAAGGGGATTGCCATCAGCGGCGTCGAATCCATCCCATTGTAGACATTGCGATACAGCAGCGCGATATCTCGCATATAGGTGGTATCGCCCCGTATCAGCGCATCCCACCAGATCAACAAACCCGGAGCCGCCAGCAAGCCGAAGAAAACCGGTAGCCCGATCAGCAGCAGCGTCAGAAATACCGGCAGGAACCAGATCAGCATGTCATTCGGCCCCGGCGGAGATCATCGCGGGATCACGAGGTAAGGTCGCATCCGGATCGAACAGCTGGATGAGGGTCTTGAGCGTAAGTTCCACGTTCACAAGGATCAGAAGCCACAACCCCACCAGAAGCGATGCCATCATGTGCGAGCGGGGCATCTTGTCCCACCCGAACTGCCAGCCATCCTCGATGCTGGGGAAAAAGAATGTCTTGAGCGTGGCGGTCCTGAACGTGCCTGCGAACCCCGTCACCTCGTTCCAGCCTATATGCGCCCCCACGACCAGCACGGTTTGTGCCAGCATCAGCAGGAACAGCGACAGCACCAGCGCCGGCAACCGGGGCAGTGAGCGCACCGCCGTCTCGATCGAGACGAAGCCGCCCCAGCGATATCCCGACGCCGTAATCAGGCCAGTCATCCACAGCATCATGAAGCGTGCGAATTCCTCGGTCCAGTTCGGGGCAGCGTTAAAGGCGTATCGCATGACGACCTGATACAGGATCGTGACTGTCATCAAGCCTATCAACACCCATGCGATGGACCGGCCCAATGTGAGCAGGATGGAATTCACGGAGACCAGGGCACCGAAAAGCATCTTGAGAACGCTCAACCTGGACCCTCCCTGTCTCTGCGGATCATCTTCGATGTGATCGGTGGCGCGTTGCCGAGTCAACAGCATCGTACGTGCCGCCAACCTGCGCTAGGATCTCGCGATGGCATTGTTACAATGTCATAATGCGCCTTGGCGCTCGATGGTTTCACTATAGAGTCAAAACGAAGCACAGAATTGTGTCAAGTTGACCATTTCCCCGTGACGTTCGGCGCAGGGCGCTACATACCTGATTAGTGCGTGTACGACAGGGTCGGGCTTTCACGCTTGTCCCCTTGCCGTGCGTGACCGTACGAACGAAGCGAGGACGCAACGCGGATTGGAGCGGAGCATGGACGATATCTTCGACCTTTGGGTGATCGGGGGCGGTATCAACGGCGTGGGTATCGCGCGCGATGCGGTGGGGCGTGATTTGAAGGTGGGGCTGTGCGAGCAGGGCGATCTGGCCGGGGCCACCTCATCCGCATCGACCAAGCTGTTCCATGGCGGTTTGCGTTATCTCGAATATCTGGAGGTCAATCTGGTTCGCAAGGCGCTGATCGAGCGTGAAACGCTGTTGCGCGCCATGCCTCATATCTCCTGGCCGATGCGATTTGTCCTGCCATTTCATCCAGATATGCGGTTCGAGGGGGAAACACCGGTCAGTCGCATCGTCGGGCGGCTGATGCCGTGGACGAAGGGGAGCAGACCGGCCTGGCTGGTGCGGCTGGGTCTGTTTTTCTACGATCATCTGGGCGGGCGCAAGATCCTGCCACCGACCCGAACGCTCGATCTGCGAACCGATCCGGCGGGTGTGCCGCTCGAAAACAGGTTCGAGCGCGGCTACGAATATTCCGATTGCTGGGTCGAGGACAGCCGACTGGTCGCCCTGAACGCGCGCGACGCCGCCGACCGCGGGGCGCAAATCCTCGTCAGAACCAAATGTGTCGGCGCAAGACGGCATGACGATCATTGGGTGATCGATCTGGAGGACGTGAACACGGGGGAACTGTTCCAGCGCCACGCGCGCATTCTCGTGAACGCAGGCGGCCCGTGGGTTGAGGATATCGTGCGCAACACTGTGCGGGTTCACACGGACGAAGGTGTCCGACTGGTGCGCGGCAGCCATATCGTCGTCAGGAAACTGTTCGATCACGACCGCGCTTACTTCCTTCAGGGTGAGGATGGCCGGATCATGTTCGCGATCCCCTATCAGGAGGATTTCACCCTGATCGGCACGACGGATGAGGATCATCAGGGCGGCCCCGGAACGGCCGAATGCACCCCTGCCGAAGCGGATTACATGCGCGATTTCGTCAACAAGTACTTCGAAGCCGACATTCAGGCGCAGGATATCGTCTGGACCTACTCCGGGGTGCGCCCGCTCTACGATGACGGGGCAAAATCAGCGACGGCAGCCACGCGCGATTACGTCCTGTCCGTCGATACGGCAGACGACAAGGCACCGCTTCTCAGCGTGTTCGGCGGCAAGATCACAACATATCGGAAGCTGGCGGAAACGGCGCTGACGAAACTGGCCCCGCACCTCAGAGTGGTGAAGCCGGACTGGACCGCAGGTGTGCCCTTGCCCGGAGGGGATTTTCCCGTGGACGGTGTTCCCGAGCAGATCGCCACCCTGACCGCCGCGGCACCGTTCCTGGATCAGAAGACGATACGCCGGCTCATCAGGGCCTATGGCACTGACGCGGTCGTGATGCTGGATGGTGCGGACAATGTCGAGGCATTGGGCCGCGATTTCGGCGCGGGTCTGACGGAACGCGAGGTGCGTTGGCTGATGGACAAGGAATGGGCGCGGACGGCGGAGGATGTCGTCTGGCGTCGCTCCAAGCTTGGACTGCGCATGACGCCGGATCAGATTTTGGCTCTCGACACATGGATGCAGTCTGCGCGCGTGTGAGCGCGGGCGTATTTCAAACCGCCGCGATGATCTGGTCCAGATGTTCGATGATTTCGGCATAGGGGTCGTCCGTCAATCTGACACCCTTCACATCATCCCGCGCACCCAGCTTGGCCGGGGCGAAGCTGACGTTGTGATCGGCTGATCCTATCACCAGCTCCATCTGGTCCACGGCCGTTCGGGGAACGGGGATCATGTCCCCTACCTTCCAGCGTTCGATCTCACCCATCGTCATGCGGGCCCTGTGCATCACTGCTGTCATGACGACAGGGCAGTTCAGTGCGGCCTGATGCATGTGGTGTTGCCAGATGCCGCCAGCGCTCTCCGGGACCTGTGCTTCGGTCTTTTTCGGGATCGATTGCAGGCTGTCGAGAACGGAGAGCGGTATGATAAGCTCGAAATCCGCGTTCCTGGCGGCCTCCCCGATATCCAGGTTTATGCCGATCGTCATCACATCCGCTCCGGGCGGCGCGATACTGACCTGAGTGACGTTCTGCTCCAGAAACGCGAGGGAGAATGTGCGCGCGACGGGCGTGCCCATGGTTTCCTCCATCGCGCGTGTGAAGCAGGTGATGGCGCCCGCCAGAAAATCCTCGCACAACTCCATGTCTATGGCCGTCAGGGTTCGTGTGGTTGGCACCGGCGACACTGCCGGGTCCCCTCCCATGCGAAGATCGACGAGGTGAAACACCAGTTCGGAGCTCATGTTGATCATCGCGGCTGTGTCCAGCCCCGCGATCCTCGCCACGCCAAGCATGGATGGAATGGGTATGCGTTCCACCGTGTCGGTCAACTTGGAAACATCCGTTACGGTGATGATGGCCCCGGTCGTGGTCTTGAACAGATCACGGGCCGTCCGCTCAATCGCGGAGGCAAATCGCGCGGCGATGGCGGAGAATTCCGGCATCGGCACGCGGCCCTCTGGTCTTTGCGCGACCTTCCGCGCAATTATGGTGCCCGCATTCTCGCCCAATCGCTCAACTCCGATTCCAACGTCGTGCGATCTCAATACCGGGTTCTGTATTAACGACAGGTTACGACCCGCATTAAGCTAAAATGGACGCTATATCGGGCGGAGCCGTTAAGGCCTGTGCGGCGTTTCTCCTCCATGCAGGGCGTGAGGAGCGAACCAATGACCAGCCAGAGCGGAACCGACAGACCCATCATCATCAAACGAAAGAAGGTCGTCGCCGGCGGCGGGCATCACGGCGGCGCGTGGAAGGTTGCGTATGCCGACTTCGTAACCGCGATGATGGCGTTCTTCCTGCTCATGTGGCTGCTGAACGCGACAACGGAGGATCAGCGCATCGCGCTCGCCACCTATTTCACGCCGACAATCTCGATCTCCAACAATTCGGGGGGCGGGGACGGCGCCCTGGGCGGGGACACGATCTTTGCCGAGGATACGCTGACGCAGATGGGCACCGGCGCGACGGAGGTTCGCCCGGCCGATGCTCAGGCTGCACGCGGTGACGCAGGCTCCGCGCCGGAGGTCAACGACGCCGCCGCGCGGCAGGACGTGGACATTGCCGCCGCAATAGAATCGGCGCTTCTGGCGAGCGGCGGCGAAACCAATCTGGCGGATGAGTTGCTACAGCACATCCGTACCGAGGTCAGCGACGAGGGGGTTCTCATCGAAATTTCCGGTCTGCCGGATGCAGCCTTGTTTGAGCGTGGAGGCGATCAACCCACGGACCGTCTGGCCATCCTGATCGACATGATCGGATCGGTGCTGCCGCTGGTGCAGAATGACATCGCGGTCATCGCATATCGGCAGGATGGAATCACGCCGGTCTCAGGCTCGGACAGGGCCGAGGCGGTGGCGGGGCTGTTGACACGGCACGGTCTGTCGCCTGAGCGAATCGAGCGCGTTACCGGTCATGCGACACGCGAAACCGGGAACCTCGTAACCGGAACACGGCCCGATGATCGTGTAAAGCTGACGATCCTGCGGAATTAGGAGATTCTTAAAGGAGTTGCGTGAATAGTCCATTCAGACAGGTCGAAAGGACACATCGTGAGCATCTCCTCCTCCATGAATGCAGGCGTTACCGGTTTGAATGTGAATGCCAGCAGGCTGGCAACGATTTCGGACAATATCGCGAACTCGTCTACCTTCGGGTACAAGACAGCGGAAAGCGACTTCTCCTCCATCGCTCTGGATTCCGGCGGCGGAACCTACACAGCCGGGGGTGTGACCGTCTCCACATTCCGCAACGTAGAGGGGCAGGGAACGCTGGTCACGACAGGAAACGCGACGGACATATCGATCGCGGGGCGTGGAATGCTGCCCGTGACATCGGTCGTCGATGTGGGTTCGGGCGACGATCAACCGCTGATGCTGGTCAGCACAGGATCGTTCGAGCCTGACAAGAATGGTATCCTGCGTACGCAAAGCGGTCTCGCCCTGCTCGGATGGCCCGCCAATGTCGATGGGACCGTCTCACCGCGTGCGCGTGACAGTGCAAGCGGACTGGAACCCGTGCGTGTCACCTCCAACCAACTCGCGGCTGAGGCGACGGAGAACATCAGCTTCGGCGCCAACCTGCCTGCCTCGGCCACGGCTGCGGGTGAGCCTGCGTCGCCGCTGCCCATCAGCATCGAATATTTCGGCAATCTGGGAACGTCGGAAACCCTGACCGCGACCTTCACGCCGCAAATACCGGCATCGGGTCAATCAAATTCGTGGCAATTGCAACTTACGGATTCTGCGAGCGCCGCGAATCCCGTCGCCACCTTCGAAATCGCCTTCGATGCCTCCCGCACGGGCGGTGGCGCGATCAGCAGCGTTTCCCTTGCCTCAACCGGTGCCGTTAATGGTGAGAGTTACGATGCCGACACCGGAGAGTTGACGATAAATCTCGACGGCGGACCGATGTCGATCCTGATCGGCAGACCCGGTCATGATGGGCAGCTGTCACAGTTGTCATCGGAATTCGCGCCCCACGCGATTACGAAGGATGGTGCCCCTGTGGGGAACCTGTCCACGATCGAGATTGACGAGGGCGGTATCCTGCGCGCTGTCTATGACACAGGTTTTTCACGCAGCCTCTACCAGGTGCCGCTTGCGGATGTGCCCAACCTGAACGGCTTGCGCGCGCTCGACAATCAGGCCTTTGCGCTGACGGATAAGAGCGGATCGATGTACCTTTGGGACGCGGGGTCCGGGCCGACCGGCTCCACGATCGGCTTTGCCCGTGAAAGCTCGACAACCGACATCGCGGGGGAGCTGACCGCCTTGATCGAAACTCAGCGTGCCTATTCCTCGAACGCGAAAATCATCCAGACCGTGGACGAAATGCTTCAGGAAACCACCAATATCAAACGATAGGAGCGCATCATGAGCATCTCCGGTGCCTTTGCGAACGCACGAAGCGGTCTGACCCTGAACGCACGAGCGGCGGAGCTGGTCAGCTCGAATATCGCGAATGCCCTGACGCCAAATCACGCGCGTCAGGAAATCGTCGCCAAGACGATGCGCACCGGGGGCGTCGATTCCGGACAGGTCGTCCGGGCAAGCGATGCGGTGGCGATGGCTGCGAAGCTGTCTGCTTCCGCGGCAGCAGCGTCGGCGCGTACGACATCGCAGGGCAGGGTGCAGATCGCGAACCTGCTGGGCAGCGCCGACGGCTCTTCCGGACTGGCACCGTCACTGAACGCGTTTGGTGTTGCGCTGTCGCAGGCTTCTGTCTCGCCCGAGAACCACGCGGGGCTGGAGGCTGTGCTGTCCGCAGCACACGGTGTCGCTGAGGATTTGAATGCGGCGGCGACCGGGTTGAGGGATTTGCGCAATGATGCGGATGCGTCGATTGCACAGCGCACCAGTCAAATCAACGAAGGTCTGCTGTCCATCGACGATCTGAACGCGCAGATCGTGACCGCAATGTCCATACGGCAGGACACGGCTGCACTGCAGCAGGAGCGTGAGGGATATATCCTCGAACTGTCGCAGCATATTCCCGTTTCGGTGGTTAACCGCCAAGATGGTCGGATCGCCCTCTTCTCCGAGCGCGGCGCGACACTGCTGGACGGCGCTCCGGCGACTTTTGGATTCGAGGCGTCGGGCGTCGTCGGCGATGACGCGACGATAGCGGATGGGACTGTCGGCGGGATAACCATGAACGGATTGCCGATGGATGGCGGTTCGGCCGGGCTGCTTTCGGGCGGTGGTCTCAGCGCCGATTTCGATATGCGCGATGTGATTGTACCTCAGGCGCAAACGTCGTTGGACGACATCGCGGGCGCTCTCCTCGCCAGATTGGATGCCGCAGATACATCGCTTGGCCCCGGAGAGGGGGGCATACTGACCGACGAAATCTCCGCGTACGATCCCTCCCGAACCACCGGTCTTGCGTCACGTGTCAGGGTCAATCCCAGTTTCGAGGACCCATCGGGGTTACGGGAAAAACTGCATTCCGGTCTCGGCTCTCTACCGGGCCCTGATACCGGGGTGTTGGGCGCACTTACCGCAGCCCTCACGCGTCAGGATGCCGATCTCAGCGCATCCGGAGATCTTTCGAGGCGTGATATTGCAGGCCATGCGAGCGCTATATCCAGTGGTTTGCACGTCGCAGCGTATAGGGCAGAGGAATCCAGCACACAAGCGGCGGCAAAATCCTTGTCCGCCGAGACCAACCACGCACAGAGCGTGGGTGTGGACAGTGATTTGCAGCTACAAAAACTCTTGCAGATCGAGAATGCCTATGCCGCGAACGCCCGCGTTATCGCGACCGCCGACGCCATGATGCAACGCTTGCTGGAGCTTTGAACATGATTTCATCGTATACTTCCGATATCGCGGCACTGCTCACGCGTGGCGCTCAACTCAATCAGGCGAAAGCGGATGCGAGTAACGCGGAAAGCGAATTGTTGTCAGGTAGGCGTGAAAATGTCGCGGTCTCAGGGTTTGCTACAACTCAAAGAGTCCAAAGGATAAATATTGATCTGACGCGGCTGCAATCCGACCAGCAATCAATGACGCTTCTTCGGTCCAAGCTGCAAACGACCGAAGTTGCATTCGAGAACCTGGAATCGCAGACCTCTGCCCTGACCGATGAGATGCTGGGCGATGCCACGGATTTCGGTTCATCCCCTGTTCAGATAGCGAAGGCACGGAATGCTCTGGATGATTTGCTTGGCCAAATGGGAAAGCAGGAGGGTATTTCGGGGGCGCGGCATGTCGATACGGATGCTCTGCTCGCGGGTGTTCGATCTGCGATCAGCACCTCCTCCGATCCCGTCATCGCAATGCAGGATTATTTTGTGCGCGGTGGCGCCTTCGATACCCAGTTTCCCGCCAATCCAATGCCGGAGGGGCCAAGGCTTTCCGACGGCAGCGTCTCTGTTTCGCCTATCGACTTCGACACCGACGGAGTTCGTGCTGTTATCGAGGGGTTGGTTTCAGTTGTGGTCGGCGATGCGGTTCAGACCGAGCAATTCGAAACCTACGCCCTGGAAAGAATGCTCGAAGGGCAAGACGGATTGATATCGGTCAGAACTGTGACGGGCAGCAAGATATCGCAAGTCGAGAATCGAGAAACCGACATGGCCAGTCGGGCTACGGCTCTCAGTTTAGAACGCAACGCCCTGGACAGAGTGGATCCATACGAAGCCGCCAGTCGGTTGCAGGCATATCAGGACACCCTGGATATGACGCTGGTGCTGACGAAACGCATGTCCGATCTTTCTCTGGCGAGGTATCTGTAGTGCGCGTATTCCGGCTCCTTCCACTATTCCTGCTTATGTTCTGTGCGGCCGCGGCTGAGACTGTACGGATCAAGGATCTCGTCGAATTCGAGGGCGTTCGTGGGAATGACCTGGTCGGCTATGGGCTTGTCGTCGGGCTGGACGGATCTGGAGACACGCTTCGCAATTCGCCCTTTACAGAAGAAGCTATGGCGAACCTGCTCGAACGATTGGGCATCAATGTCAGTGGGGAGCAATTTCGCCCGCGTAACGTGGCGGCAGTCCTCGTGACCGGCGCCTTGCCGCCATTCGCACGGGCTGGGGGCCAGATGGACGTGACCGTTTCTACGATCGGCGATGCGCGCAGTTTGCTGGGTGGAACATTGATCATGACACCTTTGAACGCTGCGGATGGTGAGATCTATGCCGTGGCCCAGGGACCCGTAATATCGGGCGGTGCCACGGCGGAAGGCGACGCCGGGTCGGTGACGTTCGGCGTTCCGACATCGGGTGTTATCCCCGCGGGGGGCCGCGTCGAGCGCGAAGTTCCCTTTGTGTTCAATGATCTGACCAGTCTCAACCTTGCGCTTCGAACGCCCGATTTTACCACGGCGGCGCGGATTGAGACGACTGTTAACGCCCGATATGGGGGGGCGATCGCCAGAATGATCGATTCGGGTACAGTGCGCCTCGATCTGCTCGCTGCGCCGGATCTTTCACCATCGCAAATCGTCAGCAGTTTGGAGAATATAGAGGTTACGCCGGATCAGAGGGCGCGTGTCGTGGTGGATCAGCGCTCAGGGACGATTGTTCTGGGTGCGGATGTTCGCATCTCGGCGGTGGCGGTCAGTCAGGGAAATCTGACATTGCGTGTCGAGGAAGCCCCGCTGGTCGTGCAGCCCAATCCATTCAGTTCGCAAGGCGATACAGTGGTCGTTCCCCGCACCTCCGTCGATTTGCAGGAGGAGCCGGGAACTCAACTCGCCCTCGTGAACGAGGCGACGACCTTGCCGGAAGTCATTGCCGGGCTTAACGCACTGGGCGTGTCACCGCGTGATATGATCGACATACTCAAGGCTATAAAGGCTGCGGGGGCATTGCACGCGGAATTTATCGTACAGTAAATGCGGAACCGAAGGGGCTGTGGTCGTTGTTCCAAGGGCTAATGTAGCGGTATTCATACTTGCAAATAGGCTCATCTACATTTTGTAATCCATCACTAACAGCTCGCGGCTTCGCGTGTCGATCGGGGCCATAGCTCAGACTGGCAGGACTTGCGACGCCTTGATCCGGTCCATTACGACGGTTGTCTTGAAGCTCTGTATATCCGGGCTGTTGTAGAAGAACGCACGGGTGAAAGACTCGTAATCCGGAATGTCCTTAGCACTGACGATCAGCACGAAATCAGTGTCGCCGGTGACGTAATATGCGCTCATGATTTCGGGGCAATCGCGAACATCGCGCTTGAACCGGTCAATGATATCGGCCCGATCGCGCGATAGTGTCACCTCCACCAACATCGTCAGTGGTCGCTCAACTGCGGTGGGGGAAACGATGGAAACATCAGCCTCGATCACCTTGTCCCGGCGCAGACGGTGCAATCTACGCTGTACCGAAGTCGGTGACAGACGCACGAGGTCGGACAACTCCGCGCTGGTAAGCAGGGCGTTGCGCTGCATATGATGCAGGATTTTTCGGTCAATCGCGTCGAGCATGTATATTTCCTGCGGTGCTGGCCTCAGTCGTGCAGATAATAAGCATGCAAAGAAAAAATTTGCAGAAAAAAAACGTCGAAAATGGCTAGCCTAGGGCGTTCTCTGATGGAGCTTACCCAATGGCTGACCTGCCCTTTACCCATGCGGAATACACGACCCGGCTGGCCAAGACGCGTGCCGCGATGGCGACCCGCGGTCTGGATGCCGTTTTCATCACGGATCCGTCGAATATGGGATGGCTGACGGGCTATGACGGATGGTCCTTCTACGTTCATCAGGGCGTATTGCTGACACATGAGGGGGAACCCGTGTGGTGGGGCAGGGACATGGATGTGAACGGGGCGATCCGCACGACATATCTGAACAGCGACAATATCGTCGGCTACGAGGATTCCTATGTTCAAAACCCGGTTAAACATCCGATGGAGGACCTGTCGGCCCTGATCCGCGCGCGCGGGCTGGAGCGTGCGACAATCGGGCTGGAGATGGACAATTACTATTTTACCGCTTCGGCCTTCGTCACCCTGCAAAGGGAGTTGCCGAACGTTCGACTTGACGATGCGACGGGGCTGGTCAACTGGCAGCGGGCGGTGAAATCCCCGACGGAAATCGACTATATCCGCCGCGCCGCCCGTATCGTGGAGCGGATGCACGGGATCATACGTGAGCGGGTGGCACCCGGCATTTGCAAGCACGACCTGATTGCGGACATCTATCATGCCTCGATCTGCGGGGCCGACGGGCACTGGGGTGACTACCCCGCGATGGTTCCGATGGCCCCGTCGGGTGTGGATGCGACTGCGCCGCATCTGACTTGGGACGACCGTCCGATGCGCGTGGATGAGAATACCTTCTTCGAGATCGCGGGCGCCTATCGCCGCTATCACTGCCCGCAATCGCGCACGGTGTATCTGGGCAAGCCACCGCAGAAATTCTATGACGCGGAAAAGGCTGTGGTGGAGGCGATCGAGGCCGGGTTGGAGCAGGCCCGCCCCGGCAATCACGCCGAGGATATCGCGATTGCGTTCAACAGACGGCTGAACCAGCTGGGCTTCGTCAAGGACAGTCGCTGCGGCTATGCGATCGGCATGTCCTATCCCCCGGATTGGGGCGAGCGGACGATCTCCTTCCGGCGTGGGGACAAAACCGTGCTGGAACCGGGCATGACGTTCCATTTCATGCCCGCCCTCTGGTTGGACGAGGGCGGTCTGGAAATCACCGAACCGATCCTGATCACCGAAACCGGGGTGGAGTGCTTCTGCCAGACGCCGCGTGAACTGTTCGTGAAGGAGTGAGAATGCGCGACAATCCCATATCCCCCACGGTGGATTTCACCAAGGATGGCGCGCAGCATGGTCACCTGCGTCTGCCATATAGCCGGAATGACAGCGCCTGGGGCTCGATCCCGATTCCGGTCAGCGTCATCCGCAACGGCAACGGGCCGGTGGCCTTGTTTACGGGTGCGATCCACGGTGACGAATACGAGGGGCCGCTCGCCCTGACCCATCTGGCGCAGAGCCTGCGACCGGAACAGATCGCCGGAACGGTCATCATCATTCCGTTTCTCAACTATCCGGCCTTTCTGGCGGGCACGCGCGTGTCGCCACTGGATCAGGTGAACATGAACCGTGCCTTTCCCGGCGCGCCCGATGGCTCACCCACGCAAAAGATCGCGGATTACGTCCAGCGCAGCCTGCTGCCCATGGCCGATCTGGTGCTGGATTTCCATTCCGGCGGCAAGACGCTGGATTTTCTGCCTTTCGCCGCCTCGCATGTGTTGGAAACGGCCGAGCATCAGGCCCGGTGCCGCGCGGCCCGCGATGCGTTCAACGCGCCGTTCAGCATGGAAATGCGAGAGATCGACGCGCTTGGCATGTATGATGAGGCGGCGGAGGCGCTGGGCAAGACCTTCGTCACGACGGAACTGGGCGGGCAGGGGGCGGCCACACCCGGCACCGTTGCTATCGCACGAAAGGGCGCGCGCAACCTGCTGATCCATTCCGGGATCATGGATGGACAAATGGACATGGCGCCCAGCCGCACCCTGACCCAGCCGGATGATGCCTGCTTTCACTTCTCGCCCGAATCCGGCCTGATCGAATTTACCCGGACGCTCGGCGATGCCGTGCGGCAGGGGGACACGCTGGCCCAGATCTGGCCGACAGGTCATACGGGCCGCGCGCCGCTGGCGATTGCGGCACAAAGGGACGGTCTGCTGACCGCCCGCCACCACCCCGGACTGGTTCAGGCAGGCGATTGCATCGCCGTGCTGGCCGTCGAAACACTCACCTGACTCTCAAACGTATCAAAGGACGTATCATGCTTCGCAACGATCAGCTCGACCAATGGGACCGTGAGAATTTTCTTCACCCTTCCACACATCTCGGCCAACACGCTCGCGGTGAAAGTGCGACGCGGATCATCAGCAAGGCCTCGGGCGTGTATATCGAGGACCGTGACGGCACGCGCCTGCTCGACGCCTTTGCGGGACTGTACTGCGTAAATGCGGGTTATGGCCGGACGGAGGTGGCGGATGCCATCGCGGATCAGGCTCGCGAACTGGCCTACTACCATTCCTATGTCGGCCACGGGACGGAGGCGTCGATCACCCTGGCCAAGATGATCATGGACCGCGCGCCCGCGCATATGTCCAAAGTCTATTTCGGGCTGTCCGGCTCGGACGCGAACGAGACCAACATCAAGTTGATCTGGTATTACAACAACATCCTGGGACGGCCCGAGAAAAAGAAGATCATCTCACGCTGGCGGGGCTATCATGGCTCCGGCCTGATGACGGGATCGCTGACCGGGCTGGAACTGTTTCACAAGAAATTCGATCTGCCGCTGAGCCAGGTGATCCATACCGAGGCGCCGTATTACTACCGCCGTCAGGACGACAGCATGAGCGAGGAGCAATTCTCGGCCCATTGCGCGGCGGAGCTGGAGGCGCTGATCGAACGTGAGGGGGCCGACACGATCGCGGCCTTCATCGGGGAGCCTGTACTGGGCACCGGCGGCATCGTCCCGCCGCCCGCCGGTTACTGGCAGGCGATCCAGGCGGTTCTGGAGAAGCACGATATCCTGCTGGTCGCGGATGAGGTCATCACCGGGTTCGGCCGTCTGGGCACGATGTTCGGGTCGGAACATTACGGGTTGAAGCCGGATTTCATCACAATCGCCAAGGGGCTGACCTCCGCCTACGCGCCGCTGTCCGGCTCCATCGTGTCTGACAAGGTCTGGAAGGTTTTGGAGCGGGGCACGGATGAGAATGGCCCCATCGGACACGGCTGGACCTATTCCGCCCATCCGATCTGCGCCGCGGCGGGTGTTGCCAACCTCAAGCTGATCGACGATCTGGGGCTGGTCGCGAATGCCGGCTCGGTCGGGGGCTATCTCAACGCGGCGATGAAGGATGCGCTTGGCGATCATCCCCATGTCGGTGACGTGCGAGGGGAGGGGCTGCTTTGCGCGGTCGAACTGGTCGAGGACAAGGCGACGCGCAAGGCGCTGGATCCCACGCGCAAGGTCACGGCCTCCATCGTCAGCGCGATGGTGGAGCAGGGCGTGATTGCCCGCGTCATGCCGCAGGGGGAGATCATCGGCTTCGCGCCGCCCTTCTGCCTGTCGCAGGGCGAGGCGGACAAAATCGTCGATGCGACCAAGAAGGCAATCAAGGCCACTTTGGGCTGAGAGGGAAGGGGGCGCAGCATCGCGCCCCCGCCCTTGTTTCGCAGCGCGCCGGGATCTATACCGCCCGTTCCTCTCGCGGGAACGGAGTGCACGATGCAAACGCCCTACTACCTGATCGACAAATCGCGGCTTGCACACAACATGGAGTTGATCGCACGGCTGCGCGAAGCCTCGGGCGCGAAGGCGCTGCTGGCGCTGAAATGCTTCGCCACATGGTCCGTCTTTGACTTCATGTCCGACTACATGGACGGCACCACGTCCTCCTCCCTGTTCGAGGTGAAGCTGGGGCGTGAGAAGTTTCCGGGTGAAACCCACGCCTATTCCGTCGCCTGGGCGGAGCATGAAATCGCGGAGGTTCTGGCGAACTCCGACAAGGTGATTTTCAACACCACCGGGCAGTTAAGCCGGTTCGAGGAGCGATCACGCGACCACGTTCGCGGGCTGCGGGTCAATCCCGGCGTCTCGACCTCCAGCTTCGATCTGGCCGACCCGGCCCGGCCGTTCAGCCGGTTGGGGGAGCATGACCCCGCCGTGATCGAGCCGTTCGTGGATCAGATCAGCGGCTTCATGTTCCACAACAATTGCGAGAACGCGGATTTCGATCGCTTCGACGCCATGTTGAACGATATCGAGGCGCGCTTCGGCCACCTGATCCGTCGCATGGACTGGATCAGCCTTGGCGGTGGCATCCATTTCACCGGCGCGGATTACCCGCTGGACCGACTGGCGGAGCGTCTGAAACGCTTCGCCGGGCAGAACGAGGTGCAGGTCTATCTGGAGCCGGGCGAGGCGGCGATTACCAACTCCACCACGCTGGAGCTGACCGTGCTCGACACGCTGCACAACGGCAAGAACCTGGCCATCGTGGACAGCTCGATCGAGGCGCACATGCTCGACCTGCTGATCTACCGCGAAAGCGCGAAGGTCGCGCCGAACACCGGCCCCGAGGAATGGATGGTCTGCGGCAAATCCTGTCTCGCCGGCGATATCTTCGGTGAGTTCCGCTTTCCCGCGCCGCTGAAGCCGGGCGACAGGCTCAGCATTCAGGACGCCGCCGGTTACACGATGGTCAAGAAGAACTGGTTCAACGGGGTGCAGATGCCGTCCATCGCGATCCGCGAACTGGACGGGTCCGAGCGGTTAGTCCGCGACTTCACGTTTGAAGATTTCACGTCTGCCCTATCGTAAAGGCTGACGCAGAATGGAGATGATGCAGTGAAAAAGAACGTTTTGATTATCGGTGCCGGCGGCGTCGCCCAGGTGGTTGCGCACAAATGCGCGCAGAACAACGACGTGCTGGGAGATATTCATATCGCCAGTCGCACATTCTCCAAATGTGAGGCGATCATCGAGAGCGTTCATGCGAAGGACGCGATGAAGGAATCCGGCACGCTGACCGCACACCAGGTCGATGCGATGGACACCCCCGCCGTGGCCGCCCTGATCCGCGAGACGAATGTCCAGATCGTCATCAATGTCGGCTCCGCCTTCGTCAACATGACCGTTCTGGACGCCTGCATCGAAACCGGGGTCGCCTATATCGACACCGCGATTCACGAGGAACAGGACAAGATCTGCGAAACCCCACCGTGGTACGCGAACTACGAGTGGAAAAAGCGCGATCTGTGCGCGGAAAAAGGCGTGACGGCGATCCTCGGTGCAGGCTTCGATCCGGGCGTGGTGAACGCTTTCGCCCGCTTTGCCATCGACGAGTTCATGGACGAGGTCACGAGCATCGACATCGTGGACATCAACGCAGGCTCGCATGGCAAGTACTTCGCCACGAATTTCGACCCCGAGATCAATTTCCGCGAATTCACGGGCACGGTCTATTCATGGCAGAATGGGGCGTGGCAGGAAAACGCGATGTTCGAGGTGGGTCACGACTGGGACTTGCCCGTCGTTGGCACGCAGCGGGCCTATATGTCCGGGCATGATGAGGTGCATTCGCTGTCGGCAAACTATCCGCAGGCCGACGTTCGGTTCTGGATGGGCTTTGGTGAGCATTACATCAATGTCTTCACCGTGCTGCAAAATCTCGGCCTGCTGTCCGAGCAGCCGGTAAAGCTGGCTGATGGGGGGGAGGTCGTGCCGCTGAAGGTGGTCAAGGCCTGCCTGCCCGATCCCTCCTCCCTCGCGCCGGATTATACCGGCAAGACCTGCATCGGAGATCTGGTGAAGGGCACCCGCAACGGTGAGGAGGTCGAGGTCTTCGTCTACAATGTCGCCGATCACGAGGTCGCCTATGCGGAGGTCGGATCGCAGGGCATTTCCTACACCGCAGGAGTGCCGCCGGTCGCGGCCGCGATGCTGGTGGCCAGCGGGGAATGGGACGCGAAGACCATGCGCAACGTCGAGGAGCTGGACCCCAAACCGTTCTTCACCATTCTGGACCGGATCGGCCTGCCAACCCGCGTCAGGGATGCGGACGGCGACCGCGCCTGGAACGCCTGAGCCACCGGCTGGCCCCTGCCGCTGCGGGGGTCAGTTCCGCAGGATGATCCGGTCGCTGCGGATGGAGGCTTCGGTCAGCCGTTCGATGAAGGACATGCCGAGCAGGCTGGAATGAAGCTGATCCGGGCGGGCCACGGCCCCCTCGACCTCACGCACGACCACGCCACCGATCCTGATCTCCTCAAACGTGACGGGTGCCACGAAGGAACGTCCGTTCGCGGTGGTCACGGCCATCGTGTAATCCAGCTCGTAATCCCGCATTCCGATCCGCCGCGCATCGTCATGGCGCAGCAGGACGAGGGAGGCCCCGGTGTCGATCAGCAATCCGACCGGCACGTCGTTTACATCCGCAACGGCGCGAAAATGCCCGTCCCACGCCCGCATCAGCATGACCTCCGGGTTTAGACGCGCAGGATCGGCTGGTTCGGCGACGGGCTGTTCCAGCATGGAGAGCGCCAGTAGGTGCCCCTGATCCTTGAAGCTGTACGCCCCGACGATCACAATGGCGCTGATCGCCCAGACAACGGGCAGGATCTGAAACTTGCCGCTGCGCATGTAACTGCGTGTGATCGCCATGCACGCGACCGAGGTGCAGACGCTCAGCGCGAGTACGAATTGCGCCACGGGCGAAAATTCGTCGAGCGTACCGGTCAATACCAGCGCACTGAAAAGCAGGGCAAAGATCAGGGTCATTGGCCAGAACATAGGTACGCCACACTCAGGATTGCGAATCGCAGGGCCTATTGTCGGGTGCTCGCCCGCGAATTCAAAGTTTTATTGTCGAAAAATGCGCATATCAGCGGGTTCTGCCGGCGCGCCCACCTCTTCGCTTCGGCTTTGCCGCTTCTGCCCGGTCAGGCAATTGCGCCATGATTTCGGTGCGTTCGGACGGTGTCATGCGCGACCAGCCGCCGATCTCATCAATGGTTCTGTGGCATCCAGTGCATTGGCGCGTGGCCGGGTCGATGATGCACAGTTTGATACAGGGGCTTTCGATTTCGTCCCGTTTCCAGATTTCATCCATGCGATCGCTCCAGATGACGCAGGCGATCTAGGAAGCCCTGCAGGATGTAGGATGCAGCGATGTTGTCGATCCGCTCCGCCCGTTTGGCGCGGGAGGTGTCCGCCTCAATCAACGCGCGTTCGGCGGCCACCGTGGACAGGCGCTCGTCCCAGAACGCGATGGGCAGCGGCGTCAGTGCTGCGAGGTTGCGGGCGAAGGCGCGGGTCGATTGCGCCCGCGGCCCCTCGGAGCCATCCATGTTGCGCGGTAGGCCCAGAACGATGGCGACGGCTTCGCGCGCCGCGATGAACTCGATCAAGGTCTGCGCGTCCTTGCCGAATTTCGTGCGCCGTATCGTCATCTGCGGCGAGGCCACCGTACGCAACTGATCCGACAATGCGACGCCGATCGTCTTCGTTCCCAGGTCCAGCCCCAGCAACGCACCGAAGCGGGGCAGCATGGGGGCGAGCGCCTCGGCAGGTTCGACGACGCTCATTCCCGCTCTCCCAGAATGGTCAGGGCGGCGGGGTCCTGCGCGAAGAGGGCCCGGGCTTTCGCATGGGCGGCGTCGGCATCGGCATCCTGTCCCAGCACGTCATAGGAGCGGATCAGCCGCGCCCATTCCGCCGGGCTGCCACCCTCCGTATTCAGCCGTTGGGCCAGACCGCCGACCATGCCTTGGACCATTTCACGCTGGGCCTCGGCATCCAGTTGCGCCGCCGCTTCGATGTCCTGCGCATCAGGTCCGGTGAGCATCGTCAGGTCATTGCGCGCGGCGTCCCGCAGGTACGCAGGCGTGGCGTCATCCCCGGCCAGTTCCGTCAGGATCGACCGCGCCGCATCAACGTCGCCGGTCTGCGCCCGTGCGCGGCTCAGATAATAGCGCGCCCATGGATCATCCGGGGCGAGGCTCAGGGCGCGCTCCAGCACGGCCTCCGCCTCGGGTGAGACATAGCCCCCCGCTGCGACGATCATGAATTCCGCAAGGGCGGCCAGATCGTCGGCGGATGCGGTTTCACCTGCCAGTGCGACGACCTCCGCCTGAATTGTCTTTCCTTCCAGATATTTGCCCAGTTGCATATAGCTTCGGGCGAGCAGGCGGCGCCCCTCCAGATCGGTCGGGCGCGCGGCGACCACCGCAGCCAGCTGCGCGATCAGATCGGCGTCCCGCTCCGACAGCTCCGGTGCAGGGGATTGCGCGGCGTGCAAGGCCTCGACGAAGGACTGAGGCGGGCGTTGCGTCGCCTCACGCATGGCCTCGGCTGCAGCGATACGCTGGGCGAGCGGCGCGTCAGGCTGCCCCGGTGAACCAAGCAAAACATAAGCGCCCGTTCCCAGCAGCAGAACGGTCAGGATCGTCGCGCCGATCGCCCATCGGTTGAGGGCGACCGGAACCATCGCCCCCCGTCGTTCGGTCTGCGCACCCGCGACGATCAGGCGGCGGGACAGTTCGATCCGGGTCGCATCGGCTTCCTCCTGCGCGACGGCCCCGCGCGCGACCTCCGCGTCGAGCGTGGCCAGCTGATCGCGATACACGGACAGGTCCGCCTCACGTCCCGTGGTCGCACCGTCGCGCCGCAGCAGCGGCAGCACCAGCACGCCCGTCACGACCAGCGCGGTCGCGCCGCAGATCAGCCAGAACATCATTCCAGAACCTCGAATTGCATTGGCACACAGGTAAAGTGCGCCGCCCCGCATCGCAATGCGCGAATGCGACACGGTGCTGCGTCGTGAACGGACCGTGATAAGACGTATTTTAGATGTTGTCGCGCAGGTTGATTTGGCATCACGCTGGTAAGGGTCCACACCGCGCCCCTGGAGGAGAGGTCGATGAAACGCTATTCCGCATTCGCCATCGCGCGTGAGGCGTTGCGCCATCACACCGGGTGGGAGCGTGCCTGGCGCTCACCCCAGCCGAGGGCGGAATACGACGTCGTGATCGTCGGCGCGGGCGGGCACGGTCTGGCGACAGCTTACTATCTGGCCAAAAATCACGGCATCACCAATGTCGCAGTTGTCGAAAAGGGCTGGCTGGGCGGGGGCAATACCGGGCGCAACACGACGATCATCCGCTCGAACTATCTGCAACCGTCCTCGATGGCGATCTTCGAAAAGTCGCGCGGCTTGTACGAGGATCTCAGCCAGCGGATCAATTACAACGTGATGTTCTCACCCCGTGGCACGCTGATGTTGGCCCAGACGGAACATGAATTGCGCGCTTGGAAACGCACGGCCCACGCCAACCGCATCGCCGGCATCGACAGTGAGATGGTCACACCCGAGAGGATCAAGCAGATCGTCCCGATCATCGAAACGGGCGGCCCGCGCTATCCGATCCTGGGCGGTTTGTATCAGGCGCGCGGCGGGACCGCGCGGCACGATGCGGTGGCCTGGGGCTATGCCCGCGCGGCCAGTGCGCTGGGCGTGGACATCATCCAGCAGTGCGAGGTGACGGGCGTTGATCGCGATGCAAACGGGGTGACCGGCATCCAGACCACCATGGGCGCGATCCGCACGAGAAAGCTGTGCATCGTCGTCGCCGGCAATTCCGGTGTGCTGGCCGACATGGCCGGGTTCCGCCTGCCGGTAGAAAGTGTGGCCCTGCAGGCGCTCGTCTCCGAACCGATCAAGCCGGTGATGGATTGCGTTGTCATGGCCAATACCGTTCACGGTTATATGAGCCAGTCGGACAAGGGCGAAATGGTGATCGGCGGCGGCGCGGACGGGTTCAACAACTACACCCAGCGCGGCTCCTTTCATCATCTGGAGGAAACGGTTCGCGCCCTGATCGAAACCTTCCCGATGATTTCCCGTCTCAAGATGTTGCGCCATTGGGGCGGCATCGTCGATATGACCGGCGATCGATCCCCCATCATCGGCACGACGCCGGTGCCCGGCATCTTCATCAACTGCGGTTGGGGAACCGGCGGGTTCAAGGCAATCCCCGGCTCCGGCTGGGCCACAGCGGAAATGTTGGCCGATGGCGCCCCGCGCGCCTTGGCTGCGCCATTTTCGTTGGATCGTTTCACCCAAGGCCGCATGATCGACGAGAGTGTCGCCGCCGCGGTGGCGCACTGATGCCCCGGTCCGTTGGCATGGTTTCGGAACGCAGCGGGCTCAGCGGCGTTTCATCAGGAGTGTTATCCTGATGGAGGCTGCAAAATGGCTCACGATCCGAATACACCCCCACCCGCACCGCAACAGAAGCGCGGCAGCGGGGCGCAATGGTTCATCCTCGGCGGTCTGGTCGTGGCGGTCGCGGTTATCGCGCTGTTCATGTTCGGCGGCGACGCGCCGGATACTGCCGTTGATCCCGCCGTTGAAACCGGGCAGATCGGCACCGACAGTCAGGACGCCCGGCCGGAGGCTGAGGCCGCTCCCGGACTTGAGGAAAATACCGGCGTTCCGACAGATGGTGAGGCAACGGTCGAGGGGCAGTGATCCACGTCCGCCTCTGCCATCCGCGATAGGCATTGTCACGGCGTTTTGCGATATTGCGTCGATCTGCGTGAACCGTATCACGACCTCATGCGTTCGTTTTGTAATATTCGCAAAACGAGCAGAGGATAAAGCATGTCCGATCACAAAGACGATCATCCGAGCGAAAAGATGGCCCAGACCGGCCGCGATCCTGCGGGGCGCTGGCTCGCCATATTTGCAGGTGGGGCGGCGTGCCTTCTGGCCATCGTCATCATCTACATGGTTCTGTTCGACGACGAACGGGCCATCGACGTCGAACCACCGACCGTCGAAGAAACCCAATAAGCTATCGAGGCCTCTCCGCCTCACCGGCGGGAGGCCCCCATGCTGAGACTGACCTGTCCATATTGCGGCGTCACGGGGGAGGAAACGGAGTTTCACCCCGGCGGAGAGGCGCATCTGACCCGTTCCGGGCCCGGCGCGACAGACGAGGCCTTCCGCGATTATCTGTTCCAGCGCCGCAATCCGCGTGGGGTGCATTTCGAGCGTTGGCACCACCAGTACGGCTGCGGCAAGTGGTTCCTCACCGCCCGGTGCACCCTTACGCTTGAGGTGTTCGGCACCTATACGGCCCAAACCGCAGTCATTCCCGAACATATCATAGATGCGATACAGTCGCGCAGGCCCGATTGGCGGCCCGAAGCATGAGCACGCGCATCAAATCCGGCGGGCGTCTGATCGACCGCACCCGCAAGGTGTCCTTCACCTTCAACGGCAGCAGGCTGTCGGGATTTTCCGGCGATACGCTGGCCTCCGCGCTGCTTGGGAACGGTCAGACCCTGATGGGCCGATCGTTCAAGTATCACCGCCCGCGCGGCGTTGTCGGTGCGGGAAGCGAGGAGCCGAACGCCCTGATGGGGCTGGGGCAAGGCCCGACATTCGAGCCGAACCAGCGGGCCACTACGGCGGAATTGCATGACGGGTTGCAGGCCGAGAGCCAGAACCACTGGCCCAGCCTGAGCATCGATGTGGGTGTGGTGAATGCCGCCCTCTCGCGATTCTTTCCCGCCGGGTTCTACTACAAGACCTTCATGGCACCTCGCGCCGCATGGAAACACGTCTTTGAGCCGGTAATCCGAAAGGCTGCGGGCCTGGGCAAGGCCCCGACCGAAGCTGACGCGGACCGTTACGAGCATTTCTACGCCTATGTCGATGTGCTGGTCATCGGAGCCGGCATGGCTGGTCTGCAAGCCGCGCTGGAGGCCGGACGCGCCGGCGCGCGTGTCCTGCTGGTGGAGCAGACCCCGCATCTGGGTGGACGATTGTTGAGCGACGAGGTCGAGATCGACGAAGAGACATCGGATGCATGGCTCAGCCTGACCATCGCCGAATTGCAGGCCCTGCCCAATGTCGAAATCCGCACCCGCCTGATGGGGGCGGGCGTCTACGATCATGGCTACGTCACCGGGTATGAGCGCCTGACTGACCACATGTCCGACCACATGCCCAGTGACGAGAGACCACGCCATCGCCTCTGGCGCATCCGTGCGGATCGGATCGTTACCGCCACCGGGGCGATCGAGCGTCCGCTGGCCTTTGCGGGCAACGACGTGCCCGGTGTGATGCTGGCGGCTGCGCTGCGCGATTACGTCGCGCTCTACTCTGTGACGGCGGGTGACCGCACGGTGGTCGTCACGAACAACGACGATGCCTATCGAACGGCGATCGCTTTGAAACGGACGGGCCTTGAGGTGCCGGTCATACTGGACACCCGCGATGCCGCGATAGGACCGCTGCCGAGGCAGGCCCGCGACCTGGGCATTCGGGTGGAGTTGGGAAAGGGCATCGCCACCGTAAAGGGCGGCAAGAAGGTCGAGGCGGTCGAGATCTGTTCGCAGGCAGGTGAGGGCACGGTGTTGGAAACCATTCCCTGCGATGCGGTCGCCATGTCGGGCGGCTGGTCGCCGGTGGTGCATCTGTGGTCCCATTGCGGTGGAAAGCTGGTCTGGGACACGGATCAAGCGCATTTCCGCCCCGATCCCGACCGCCCGCCCACGGGGCATGACGGTGCGGGATTTGTCCTGACGGCGGGGGCTGCATCTGGTGCCCTGCATGCCACCGATACCATGCCCGATGCGGTCGCCGCGGGGCGGCGCGCAGCGCGGGAGCTTGGCTTTACCCCTTCGGACACCGCCGCGCCCAAGGCAGATGCAGAAGCAGAGGAGCCGTTGCAACCCGTGTGGATGATGCCCGCCGGCGCGTCCTACAAGCTGCGATCCAAGGCATTTCTCGACTTTCAGAACGATGTGAAGGTCTCCGACGTGCAGCTCGCCGCGCGGGAGGGGTTCGAAAGCGTCGAGCATGCGAAACGCTACACGACGCTGGGCATGGCGACCGATCAGGGAAAGTTGAGCAACATCAACGGCCTTGCCGTGCTGGCCGACAGTCTGGGCACGACCATCCCGCAGGTCGGCACGACGACGTTCCGCCCGCCTTATACCCCGATCTCGATGGGGTCGATCGCCGGTGCCGCGCGCGGTCCACTGTTTAAGCCCCTGCGCAAGTCCCCGATGGATGACTGGCACGATGCGAACGGCGCGGTGTGGGAACCTGTGGCAGACTGGCGCCGCCCCTATACCTATCTGCGCGAAGGTGAGGCGCAGCACGAGGCCGTCCACCGCGAAATCCGCAACACGCGCGGAAATGTCGGCGTGCTGGATGCCTCGACCCTGGGCAAGATCCTCGTGCAGGGACCGGACGCGGGCAAGTTCCTCGACCTGATCTACACCAACATGATGTCCAGCCTGAAGCCGGGGCGCTGTCGCTATGGCCTGATGTGCACCGAGAACGGGTTCCTGTTCGACGACGGCGTGGTGGTCCGGTTGGCCGAGGACAAATTCCTGTGCCACACGACCTCGGGCGGGTCCGACCGTGTTCACGCCTGGATGGAGGAATGGTTGCAGACGGAATGGTGGGATCTGGACGTCTATACCGCGAATGTCACCGAGCAATACGCGCAGATCGCAGTGGTCGGCCCCAAGGCACGGCAGCTTCTGGAAAGTCTGGGCGGGATGGATCTGAGCCGGGAGGGGTTGAGCTTCATGGGCATGGCCGATGGCGATCTGGCCGGTATTCCCGCCCGCGTGTTCCGCATCTCGTTCTCGGGCGAGTTGAGTTACGAGGTCGCGGTTCCGGCCTGCTATGGTCGTGCGCTCTGGGAGTTGCTGATGCAGCACGGCGCGCCGCTGGGCGTGATGCCCTACGGCACCGAGGCGTTGCACGTCATGCGGGCGGAGAAGGGCTTCATCATGATTGGGGATGAGACGGACGGGACCGTCACCCCAGATGATCTGGCGCTTGGCTGGGCTGTATCTAAGAAAAAGCAGGATTTCATCGGCAAGCGGGCTCTGGAACGCCCCGATCTGACCCGCCCGGATCGCAAGCAACTGGTCGGCCTCGCCACCCAGGATCCGGCAACCGTGCTGCCCGACGGGGCCCATGCGGTGGCCGGGACCAATGAATATGGCGGTTCGAAAACCATCGGCCACGTCACCTCGACCTATTACAGCCCGACGCTGGACCGCTCCATCGCCATGGCGCTGATCGAAGGCGGCGCGAACCGGATGGGGGAGGTGCTGGAGTTCCCCGTGGACAACCAGACCGTGATCCGTGCGACAATCGTCGATCCGGTTTTCTACGACAAGGCAGGGGAGCGTCAGGATGTCTGAGCCCAGAACCGCGCTGCAGGGCGCGCATTTCGCAGGCGACGTTACCGTGACGGATGCGGGACTGATCGGCATGATCTCGATCCGTGGCGACCATTCCGATTCCGGTTTTCGCACTGCCATTCGCGATGTGACCGGGTACGACGTGCCTGACCAGCGCGAAATGCGCGGGGATGCGACGGGTGGCCTAGCCTGGATGAGCCCTGATGACCTGATGCTGTTTTGCGGCCATGCTCAGGCCAACGTGATGGCCGACCGTTTGACTGCGGCACTGGGCGACACGCGCAACATGGTGACGGTGTTGTCCGATGCCCGCGCCGTGATCCGCCTGCATGGGGCAAGCGTGCGTGATGTGCTGGCCAAGGGTGCCCCTGTGGATCTGGCCCCCGGAAAGTTCGAGCCGGGCAGCATTCGCCGCACCCGTCTGGGACAGGTCGCGGTCGCGTTCTGGCTGACCGGGCAGGACAGCGCCGAACTGGTCTGCTTCCGCTCCGTCGCCGGATTTGTGTTCGACTGGTTGAGTGTTGCTGCCGCCCATGGCGCAAGTGTCGCGTATCATGCGAAACCCCTGACCTGAGTTTTTGGCCGGGATGCTTTACGTCAGGGCACGCGGCTTCGCCTTGACGGGTCGGGGTGGTTGGATGATGTTTGACGGCAGTAAATTCACGAACAGGGACCTGAAAAAATGAAAAAGATCATTGCCGTGGCGTTGGCCACGATGACCGCAGGCGCCGCAACGGCGCAGGACCTCGATATCTGCGTCGAAGGTGCGTATCCTCCGTTTTCGCAGACCGAGGCCGACGGCTCCGTCACCGGGTTCGACATCGACATCGCCAATGCCTTGTGCGCGGAAATGGGCGCATCGTGCACGATGGTCAAGACCGACTGGGACGGGATCATTCCCGCGCTTCAGGAGGATAAGTGCGACGCCATCATCGCCTCGATGTCCATCACCGAGGAACGCAAGCAGGTCATCGACTTTTCCGAGAAGTACTACAGCACGCCTGCAATCTTCCTCGCCGAGGAAGGCGCCTTTGCCGATGACAGCCCCGAGACGCTGGCAGATGCCGTGGTCGGCGTTCAGCGCGGCACGATCCACCAGAACTTCATGGAGGGTGAATACCCCGAGGTCGAACTGCGCCTCTATGCCTCGCAAGACGACACCTATCTCGATCTGACCTCGGGTCGGATTGATGCGATCATGGCGGACAGCGTCACCATGGATGAGGGTTTTCTTCAGACAGAGGACGGCGAAGGATATGCCTTCTTCGGCGAGGGCTACTCCATCCCCGAATATCACGGTGAAGGCGTCGGCGTCGGTGTGCGCCAGTCCGATACCGAACTGCGGGACGATTTCAGCGCGGCCATCGCGGCCATTCGTGAGAGCGGTGAGTACGATCAGATCGCGTCACAGTATTTCGACTTCGACGTTTACGGCGGCGGAAACTGATCCCGCTCCGATCTGAAACGAGAGGCTGGCGACATTCGTCGCCGGCCTTTTTTGAACGGGGCTGATGGATCAACTCGTCGCATATTTCCCGCTGCTGTTGCGGGGCTTCGGTATCACGGTGTCCATGGCGCTGCTTGCCTTTGTGCTGGCCTGTGTGATGGGCAGCCTTGGCGCGTGGGGGCAACTGTCGAAATGGCGGGCGGTTCGCTGGCTGGTCCTGGCCTATACCACCGTCGTGCGCGGGGTGCCGGATCTGGTCATGATCCTGATTTTCTATTTCAAGATGCAGGCGCTGATGAACCTCGTGACCAACGCCGCGGGGTGGGAGAGGGTCGATGTCAGCCCCTTCGTTTCCGGCACGGTCACCATCGGGCTGTTATACGGGGCCTACCTGACCGAAACGTTTCGCGGGGCCGCGCTGGCCGTGGATGTCGGACAGGGCGAGGCCGCGACCGCGCTTGGCCTGAAACCGATGCAGCGACTGCGGCTGGTCACCTTGCCGCAGATCGTGCGGCAGGCGCTGCCCGGGACCATGAATGTCTGGATGGTGCTGACGAAATCTACCGCCGTCGTGTCGATCATCGGGTTGAGCGATCTGGTCGGCGTCGCGGTCGATGCGGGCCGGTCCACGCGGGAGTTTTTCTGGTTCCTGATGGCGGCGTTCCTGGGCTACCTGCTGATTACCTGGGTCAGCCAACTGATCTTCAACCGGATGGAGCAGCGGTTCGACCGCGGCTTCACCGCCACGCGGTAGGGGGGCATCATGCGCTACGACCTGCTGATCGAGCGTTGGCCCCTGTTCGCGGAGGGGGTGTGGACCACCGTGCAACTGACCGCGCTGTCGGTCGCGATCGGGTTCTGTATCGCGCTGCCCTTTGCGATCCTGCGGTCGCGCAGAACGCCCGTGGCCAGCCCGCTGGTCGCCGGCTATGTCTACGCGATCCGTGGCACGCCGTTGCTCGTGCAGCTCTACGTCTTCTATTACGGTCTGTCGCAATTCGATGTGATCCGCGACAGTTTTGCGTGGAGCTATCTGCGAGAACCATGGTGGTGCGCCCTGATCGCCTTCTCCCTCAATTCCGGCGCCTACGCGACGGAGATCATTCGCGGCGCGATCGAGCGAACGCCGAAGGGACAGATTGAGGCTGCCAAGGCACTGGGGCTGCGGACATGGCAGGTCTACGCCCTGATCGTCGTCCCCTCGGCCCTGCGCAGGGCAATCCCGCAATATGGCAACGAAGTCGTCTTCATGATGCACGGTTCGGCCATCGTCAGTGTCATCACCATCACCGATATTCTGGGCGCCGCGCGGGAGTTCAACGGCCGCTACTATGTCTCGGATGAGGGGTTTCTGACCGCTGCTGTCCTCTATGGTCTGTTGACGCTTCTGATCGTGCTGATTTTCCGCGCATTGGAGGGCAAGTTCCTCAAGCATCTGCGAATGCGCTAGCCATGCATCCTGCGCATGGCGCATGGGCTGTGTTGTCTGCTGAAAGAGCAGCGATGCTGACCTAACTACATCCTCGACGGCGGGCAACACAGCACGCCATAGCACGAAGGATGAAGTCATGAGCGATCAGAACCTTACCCAAGCCGAGATCAACGCCTACCTCGAACGCGCGAACAAGATGCGCGCAGAGGCGATGCGCAGCGCGTTCAGCAGCGCTGTGAACTGGGTCCGCCACGCCTATGCAGGTGTTGTGCACCACGTCTGATCCGGCAACTTGCCGATGCGACAGGGTCATCCCGCCGGGGATGGCCCTTTCTTTTGCGCCCTTCCCTTGGCGCATCGAACCGGATAGCGAATGCGCATGACAGATCAGAACATTTCCCGCCCCGTGGTGCGCCTGCGTCCGAACCGTGCGCGTACCGTCCGTTTCGGCTTTCCCTGGGTTTATGCCGATGAACTGGTGCTCGACCGCCGGTCAAAATCGCTGGAGCCGGGCACGATTGCCACGTTGGAGGACGCGGAACGTTCGCCCATCGGAACCGTGACCGTTAATTCCGACAGTCGCATCCCCGCGCGTCTGATGGACCGCGATCCAGAGGCCGTGATCGACGCCGCCTGGTTGGAGCGCAAGATACGCTTCGCCCATGCGCATCGTGAGCGTCTGTATGACGCGCCGTTCTACCGTCTGATCCACGCGGAGGCCGACGGCCTGCCCGGTGTCATTATCGACCGGTTCGGTGAGGCTGCCGTGATCCAGCCGAACGCCGCCTGGGCGGAGGCGATGTATGCCCAGCTCGAAGCCGCCCTGATCGCGGTGACAGGCGTGTCCACCGTGGTCAAGAACGCCACTGGCCGCGCGCGCAAGCTCGACGGTCTGGATGAGGAAAGCGCCGTCACGACCGGCACCCTCGACGCTGCGATCCCCGTGCAGATGAACGGCGCGACCTATATGGCCGATTTGCTGGGCGGACAGAAAACCGGGTTGTTCTACGACCAACGTGCGAACCATGCCTTCGCGGCTGGCTTGGCGAAGGGTGGGGCGGTGCTCGACGTTTTCAGCCATGTCGGCGGCTTCGCGCTGGCGGCGCTGGCGAATGGCGCGGCATCCGCACTGGCGGTCGATGGCTCCGCACCTGCGCTGGCCCTGGCGGAGGATGGGGCGAAGGCGATGGGGGTCTCCGACCGCTTCACCACACGTCGCGGCGATGCGTTCGACACGATGGCCGCGTTGGCGTCGGAGGGGGCGAAATTCGACCTCGTCATCTGTGATCCGCCGGCCTTTGCGCCCAACAAGCAGACGGTGGACAAGGGGCTGCGGGCCTATGAACGGGTCGCGCGCGTGGGTGCCGCGCTGGTCGCGCCCGGGGGCTATCTGGTGCTGTGCTCCTGCTCGCATGCCGCCGATCTGGCCAAGTTCCGCGACAGCTCGCTGCGCGGCGTCTCACGCGGGGGGCGGGTGGCGCAACTGATCGCCACGGGCTTCGCGGGACCGGATCATCCGACCCATGCGATGTTGGCGGAAACCGCGTATCTCAAGGCGCTGTTCCTGCGGCTGGAATGATGCGCACCCTGCTGGACGCGTGCGTGCTGTACCCCACGATACAACGGGAAATCCTGTTGGGTGTTGCGGCGCGGGGCGATTATCGCGCGCTGTGGTCCGCGCAGATTCTGGAGGAATGGGCGCGGGCCGCGGAACGTGCTGGCGCGGATGTCGGAGGGCAGGCCCGGGTCGAGATCGCGCTGCTGAACGACCGCTGCGGGGATGCCATCGTTCCGGCACCACCGCGCGACGATCTGCTCCTGCCGGACCCGGACGATATCCACGTCCTGTCCGCCGCGATCGAGGGGCGGGCGGATCTGATCGTCACCCGCAACCTCAAGGACTTTCCCAGGCGGGCGCTGATGCCGCACGGCCTCTATGCCATTGATCCCGATGCGTTTCTGATGGCCTGCCATGCGGAACGTTCGCTGGCAGACCCTGTCGAGGTGGTCCGGGCCCGCACCGCGCAAATCTCAGGACGTGAGCAACCTTTGCGACCGCTGCTCAAACGTGCCGGTCTGCCGCGATTGGGCAAGGCGCTCAGCGCATGACGGGGCGTGTGTTCCAGGCGCGCGACAGAGCCTCGATCGCGGCGACCCGTTCTTCGGCCTTGGGGTGGCTCATCAGCCAGGCGGGGGTGCCGTTCGTGCCACCTGCAAGGTGGTCGAGTTTTCGGAACAGGCTGCGTTGCGGCCCGATCCCAACGCCGATTTTCGTAAGCAGGGCAGCAGCATAAGCGTCCGCTTCGTATTCGTCACGACGGCTGAGGCGGGCCGCGAGGAGTTGCGTCAACATACCGATCAGCCAGGGGCCGACAATCGGCACGACACGCCCCACCATCAGCATGAGCGCCATCCTGATCGCGTTCTGCCCGGTATAGTCGATCATGCGCCGTTGCGAATGGCCCAGCGCCACATGCCCCAGTTCGTGTGCGATGACGGAGGCGATTTCCTCGGCCTGGACCTGTCCCGCACGGTACTTTTCCATGAAACCCCTGGTGATGAAGACACGCCCGTCTGGGGCCGCCAGCCCATTGATCGTGGAGATATTCTGGACGAAGACCTGCAATTCCCCCACGCCCAACTCTCGCGCCATCCGATCCGTCAGATGCAGCAGCTTCGGATCGGTCAGGGGCCGCGATTGCGCGTCCAGCTGCCGTGCGCTGACCCGGGTGGAGACGAGCATCATGACGAGACCGCCGAGCACGGCTATGAGGATGGGAATGATCAGGGCCATATCCCAATGTGGGGCGTTTCAGTGCCCCGTGCAACGACCGGTTGACGGTAAAACGGCAGTCTGTGCGTAGCGCGGTAAAAACGGAGTTGGGCCAAACCCACTGGCGCAAAGGAGGCGATATCGATCCTGCGGCATCAGCGGGCGGTCAGCGCACCAGTTCCCGCATACCGCGTTCCAACCCGTCCAGCGTCATCGGAACCATACGGTCGGGGAACAGCTCCTGAATCATGCGGATGGACTGGGTGTAGCCCCACATGCGTTCTGGCACCGGATTGATCCACAGGGATGCGGGCCATTGCTCACGTGCGCGGGTCAGCCAGACATGGCCTGCTTCCGCGTTCCAGTGTTCGCTGGCACCGCCGGGATGCGCGATCTCGTAAGGCGACATGCTGGCATCGCCGACAAAGATGCAGCGGTAATCCGAGCCATAGGTTCGCAGGATTTCGTATGTCGGGATCTGCTCGGACCAGCGGCGGGAATTGTCCTTCCACACACCTTCGTACAGGCAGTTGTGGAAGTAGAAATGTTCCAGATGCTTGAACTCCGTCCGGGCGGCGGAGAACAGTTCCTCCACCACGCGGATATGCGGATCCATCGAGCCGCCGACATCGAGGAACAACAGGACCTTGACCGCATTGCGACGCTCCGGCCGGGTTTGCACGTCGATATAGCCATGTTCCGCGGTGGCGCGAATGGTGCCGGGCAGGTCCAGCTCCTCGGCCGCGCCGTCGCGTGCCCAGCGGCGCAGACGTTTCAACGCGACCTTGATGTTGCGCGTGCCAAGCTCTCGCGTGTCGTCGAAATCACGGAATTCACGCTTGTCCCAGACCTTCGTCGCCTTTTGATGACGCGATTCCTTCTGACCGATACGCACCCCCTCGGGGTTGTAGCCATAGGCACCGAAGGGCGAGGTGCCTGCGGTGCCGATCCATTTCGACCCGCCCTGATGCCGCTTCTCCTGCTCGTCCAGACGCTTGCGCAGCTTTTCCATCAGGGCCTCGAACCCGCCGGCTGCCTCGACCTCGGCCATTTCCTCGGGGGTGAGGTGCTTTTCGGCCATCTTGCGCAGCCATTCCTCGGGCAGGGCCTGTGGGTCGATCATATCTTTCAGATCAACCGCTTCCATCCCCTTGAACGAGTGGGCGAAGACCTGATCGAAGCGGTCGATCAGGCGTTCATCCTTCACCAGCGCGGCGCGGGCGAGGTAATAGAACGCATCGACGTCGTACATCACGACGCCCTGCTCCATCGCCTCCAACAGGGTGAGGTATTCGCGCAGAGACACGGGAAGCTTGGCGGAGCGGAGATTGTCGAAAAATTTCAAAAACATCTAGAGTACGTAAAAAGCGATAAAGTCGTAGGTCATCAGGACCACGATCGTTGCGATGGTAAAGGCTACGGCATGTCCGATTCCCCACGTCATCATGTCACCGAAGCCGCCATTGCGCCGCTTCGCACGGATGATGCCGACCAGAAGTCCGACGATGCCGATGATGAGTGCCTTCATGAAAGTGCCTTTCGTTGCAGCGGGCAGGGTGGGCCGTGCGGCGGTGAGGTGCAAGGCTTCCCTCGCGACGTGATGCGATCATGCGGTCAGCCATGCAAGTGTAAACAGGGTGATTCCAGTCGAAATCAGGATCGCGCGGGCGATCGTATCCGTTTTGATCCCGTATTGCAGGGCGATGACGAAGGGCATGGCCCCGCAGGGCCCCGCAGCGACCAGCAGGGCAATCTCGGCCTTGTCCACATCCACCTCGGTCATGGCGAACATGCCGATCAGCAGGATCGGATGCGCCAACGTCTTGATCGCCACGACGGACCATGTGGCACCACCAGGGCGGCGGAAATCGGTGCCCGCCACAATGATTCCCAACGCGAACAGGGCACTTGGCGGCGCGGCGCGGCCGACAAACTCGGCGAACGTAAATACGCCCTGCGGGGTGAGTGGTTCGAGCGCGTAGGTGCCCAGCCCGGCAACGATGGCGAGCAAGGCCGGATTGCCTATTGTCATCCTCGCCACCTTGCCCGGTGCAGCGTTGCCTGCCTTCATGATGTCGAGGATCAGGATCGTGCCGCAGAACAACAACGCGATATCCACGATGATGATGCCCGCGATGGTGGCGGCGGCTTCCTCGCCATAGATCCGCTCCGCGATTGGCAGGATGTAGAAGAGGTGATTGACCAGGGCGCAGGTCATGCCCAGCAGCAAGGCTTCGGGTCGGGTTCGTCCGAAATAACGCCGCACCACCCAGTAGCCGAGGGCGTAGACCGCGATTTCGGATACCAGATACAGACCGAGGGCACGGTAATCGAACGCCGCGAACGGGGCGCGGGCGACCACGAAATACACCAGCGCGGGTTGCGCCACGTAGTAAGTGAACCGGTTGAGGTTGCGGGCAAAGTCCACATCGAACCATCCGCGCCAACCGGCCAAAACGCCGAGGGCCAGAATGGCGAAAACCGGCAGGATGGGATCGGAGAAGGTGGAAAGCATTACAGGTCCGTATGTTACCCGATCATATGGGCGGAACCGGGCCGCGACTGCAATGCAGAACGCCGCCCCGCGTGAACGGGACGGCGTATCATATCAGGTCGATCAAGGGCCGATCAGAGCGAGTTGACCCATTCGTCAACATCGCGCTTGGCTTCTTCCTTGGACTTGCCGTAACGCTCCTGAATCTTGCCTTCGAGCACCTCGCGGTTGCCCTCTGCCTGATCCAGATCGTCGTCGGTCAACTCGCCCCACTTCGCCTTGGCGTTGCCTTTGACTTGTTTCCAGTTGCCTTTGAAAATATCGTTGTTCATCTGAAATCTCCCAAAATACTTAAACTCACAACGGCTTGAACCGTCACCATATCAACGTGCACCGGCCGTGAGCGTTCCAAGGTTTCGGATCAGTTTTTCGACTGGCTGGCACCGACTGTCCTCAGCACCAGACGGCGTGGCAGGCCTATCGGCCCTCGCGCCGGGCCATGAAGGCCAGCCGTTCGAACAACTGCACGTCCTGCTCGTTCTTGAGCAAGGCGCCGTGCAATTTGGGCAGGGCATCCTTTCCGTCACGCTTCAGATCGGCGGGGTCCAGATCCTCGACCAGCAGCAGCTTCAGCCAGTCCAGCGCCTCGGAGGTGGAGGGCTTCTTCTTCAGCCCTGGCGTATCGCGAATGTCATAGAACTGCGTCAGCGCCTCATGCATCAGAGTCTTCTTGATGCCGGGGAAGTGCACATCGACGATGCGCGCCATGACGTCGGCCTCGGGGAACTGGATGTAGTGGAAGAAACAGCGGCGCAGGAACGCGTCGGGTAGTTCCTTTTCGTTGTTGGACGTGATGATAACGATGGGGCGATGTTTGGCCCGGATCGTCTGTCCCGTTTCGTAGACATGGAATTCCATCCGGTCGAGTTCCTGCAACAAGTCGTTGGGAAATTCGATGTCGGCCTTGTCGATCTCGTCGATCAGCAGAACCACACGCTCCTCCGCCTCGAAAGCCTGCCACAGCATCCCCTTGCGGATGTAGTTCGCGACGTCCTGTACGCGGGAATCGCCCAGCTGGCTGTCACGCAGACGCGAGACAGCATCGTATTCGTACAGGCCCTGCTGCGCCTTGGTCGTGGATTTCACCGTCCATTCGAGGATCGGCAGCTCCAGCGCCCCGGCAATCTGGCGCGCCAGTTCCGTCTTGCCCGTGCCCGGCTCACCCTTGACCAGCAGCGGGCGCTGCAATGCGATGGCTGCATTCACCGCGACCGTCAGATCGCCTGTGGCAACGTAGTCTTTCGTACCTTCGAATTTCACTTCCATACCCTTTCGTGCGTGTCCCGTACCTCCGTGAGAGGGAACGAAACCTGTCCAATTCGCGCGTGACATCGGCGGATTTACGCTTTATGCCCCGGACCTATAGAGGGATAGGGCGCATGTACATTGCCCTGCAAGGCAATGATCGTTCGCTTCGTTGAAAACGTAAGGTGATAACGATGAAAGCTGAAACGGTTCTGGATTCGGATTACAAACCGGCCGAGGACGAACCCTTCATGAACGACCGGCAGGTCGAGTATTTCCGCCGCAAGCTGATCGAGTGGAAATCTCAGTTGTTGTCCGATAGCAAGGACACGGTGACCGGAATGCAGGAAGGTACCCGAAACATTCCCGACGTGTCGGACCGCGCGAGCGAGGAAACCGATCGCGCGCTGGAATTGCGCACCCGTGACCGCCAACGCAAGCTGGTCTCCAAGATCGACTCGGCCCTGCGCCGAATCGAGGATGGCTCCTACGGCTATTGCGACGTGACCGGAGAGCCGATCAGCCTGAAACGGCTGGACGCGCGCCCCATCGCCACGATGAGCCTGGAGGCGCAGGAACGTCACGAGCGTAAGGAAAAGGTCTATCGTGACGATCGCTGAGAGGCATCGCGACGGATGATCGACGGGGGGCGGTCCGCACAGGGCCGCCTTTTTGCGTTCGGATCGCACCGGATATGGCCGGTGCGGGAAGGGGAACTGACATGCAGATCGCAATCGTCGGAGCGGGTATCGCAGGGCTGGCTACCGCCGTGGCCTGCGCCCGGCGGGGCGTGCAAGTCACGGTATTCGAGCGAGCGCCCGAACTGGGCGAGGTCGGTGCCGGCATCCAGATCGGCGCAAATGGCATGGCCGTGCTGACCGCTCTCGGTCTGACGGATGCCGTGCGGCGCGCGGGGGTCAGCCCCTCCGCCGTGCAGATGCGCAGCGCGGATGCGACACCCCTGATGCGGATCGCAATGGGTGCGGATGCGGCGCGGCGCTGGGGCCACGTGCCGGTCAATCTGCACCGCGCGGATCTGATTGCGCTTCTGGCCGATGCCGCACGCGCGGCCAATGTGCAGTTGGTAACGGGCGTGGATGTTGGCGGTGCGCAGGCCACGGATGGCATGCTGCAGGTCGGCGGGCGAACGGAACGCTACGATCTGATCGTTGGCGCAGACGGGGTTCGATCCGGCCTGAGAGCGCAAATAGCCGGGGTCAGCGAGCCGCGCTATACCGGCCATGCAGCTTGGCGCGCGCTGATCCCGCATGAGGGCACCGGCACGGTGACAAACCTGACCGTGGGCCGAGACCGGCATCTGGTGACCTATCCGATCCGGGGCGGCGGAATGCTCAACGTCGTGGCGGTGGTGAAACGGCGCGAGTGGATCGGGGAGGGCTGGGCGCAGGAGGACGACCCCGACAATTTGCGCGCAGCCTTCGCCAATTGGAACGACATGGCCGATGCGGTGCTGGCGCAGGTGCGCGAAACCTATCTGTGGGGATTGTTCGACCACGCCCCGTTGCAAAACTGGTCACGGGGCAAGTTGGTGCTGGTCGGCGATGCCTGCCATCCGATGCTGCCGTTTCTGGCGCAGGGCGCCACGCAGGGCCTGGAAGATGCCTGGGTGCTGGCTGAGACGCTGGCCGCGGGCGCGCCTGTTACCGCCTACGAGGCTGAGCGCAAACCGCGTGCGACTCGGGTACAACGGGCCGCGCGCGCGCAGGGGCGGCTCGACCATGTGGGCTTTCCATGGCGGCCCTTCGTGCATCTGGGAATGCGGGGTGTGGGCGCGGTCGCGCCGGACTTCGCGGCACGGCGTTTCGACTGGCTCTATGCGCATGACGTGACGCGGACGGCGATCCCGAACTGAGCTGCCGGGACCGGGTTGTGGGACCGGGTTTCACTTTCCCCAAATATCCCCGCCGGAGGCATCAGTCAGAAATCCAGCGTGACCTTGATCGGCACATGATCCGAAGGTTTCTCGCGGTCGCGCACATGTGCGTCGATCTCGCATGATTGCAGGCGGTCGGCGCATTGTGGGCTGAGCAGGAAATGGTCGATGCGAATGCCGTCGTTCCTTTGTCGTGCGCCGGCCTGATAATCCCAGAACGTGTAGGTCTGGGCCGCGCGGGTCTTGGCGCGCAAGGCGTCGGTCAGGCCGAGGTTCAGCAGGCGGCGATAGGCGTCGCGCGTTTGCGGCAGGAACAGCGCGTCGTCGCGCCATGCGTCCGGGCGGGCGGCATCCTCGGCCTGCGGGATCACGTTGTAATCGCCTGCCATCAGGAAAGGCTCCTCAGTGGCGAGCAGGTCGCGGGCGCGGGATTCAAGCCGGGCCATCCATGCCAGTTTATAATCGTATTTCGGCCCCGGTGCCGGGTTGCCGTTGGGCAGGTACAGCCCGCAGATGCGCAGTCCGTTCACCGTCGCCTCGATATAGCGGGCCTGTTCGTCCGCCTCGTCGCCGGGCAGGCCGCGCATCACATCCTCCATCGGGGATTTCGACAGGATGGCGACGCCGTTGAAGCCCTTTTGCCCGTGGGTTTCGAGGTTGTAGCCCAGATCCTCGATCGGTTCGCGGGGGAAGCCCTCATCCACCGACTTGACCTCTTGCAGGACGACGACGTCGGGTTTTGCCTCCTCCAGCCATTGCAGCAGGGCGGGCAGACGGGCCTTTACGCCGTTGATGTTGAAGCTTGCGACGATCATGGTCCGGCCCTCCGCTGAATGGGGTTCAGCTTTAAGACGGGGGGCGACGGTAGGGAAGGGGGGTCAGACCAGATTGTCGGTCCCGCTGAGCCAGGCGCGGGCACGGTCATGTTCGTGCGACTGATAGATGCGGATGTCGAGAGCGGGGAACCGGTCCGCCGCACCCTTTAGCAGCTCGACGATCCAGGCCTGATTTGTGACGAGGGCCGCTTTGTCGATCTTGCCTAGGAGGTTTTCCATATTGGGAAGGCGGTCAATCTCGGCGCGGATGGCGTCCGCGCCCGGCAGAGTGACGTCGGTGATGTCCGCCAGGCAGGTGACGTGCTGCAACGGTTCGGCAAGCGCAATCAGCCGGTCGAGCGCGGCTTTCATCGCCTGCATCTCGACCGAACCGGAGGCCGTGATCTCGATGCGGTTGGACGCCTTCAGTTCCACGTTCAGCATGACAGGTTCCCTTACATCGAGAAAGACGTGCCGCAGCCGCAGCTGGACGTGGCATTCGGGTTCTCGATCACGAAACGTGCGCCGATCAGCTCCTGCGTGTAGTCGATCACCGCATTGGTCAGGAACGGCAGGGAGACGCTGTCCACGAAAACGCGCTGGCCGTCCTTTTCCAGCACCAGATCATCATCGGCGGGTTTGTCCTCCAACTTGATCTCGTACTGGAAGCCGGAACATCCGCCTCCCTCGACCGCGACGCGCAGCGCCTGCGGGGCGTCCGTGGCCTCATTGATCTCGGCCAGACGCGCAAAGGCGCGGTCCGAGACTTTCGGTGGCAAGGTCAGGTCCATCATTGCGTCCCTTCGGCTCTCATGCGATTCCCTTATCGAAATAGGCGCGGATATGCCGCCTCGCAAGGGAGAGGGATCATGCTGGCCCCCTATGCCACCATCGAACGCGAAAGCCGCGGTCGCCTGCACGCCGAGGACGGCAGCGCCCACCGCTCCGTCTTTCAACGGGATCGCGACCGGATCATCCATTGTTCGGCGTTTCGGCGGCTCAAGCACAAGACGCAGGTTTTCGTGGAACATGAGGGTGATTATTTCCGCACCCGCCTGACCCATTCCATCGAGGTGGCGCAAGTGGCGCGCACGATTTCTCGCACTTTGGGCCTGAACGAGGATCTGGCCGAGGCGGTGGCGCTGGCCCACGATCTGGGTCACCCGCCGTTCGGCCATACCGGTGAGGATGCTTTGGCGGAGGTGATGGCCCCTTACGGCGGCTTCGATCACAACGCGCAGGCGCTGAAGATCGTGACCGATCTGGAACAGCACTACGCCGAATGGGACGGCCTGAACCTGACTTGGGAGACTCTCGAAGGCATCGCGAAGCATAACGGCCCGGTTTCGGTTCAGACGGACGGGGACGCGCTGCCCTTCGCGCTGGCCGAATATGACGCGCGTCACGATCTGGAACTGGACAGCCACGCCGGGGCGGAGGCGCAGGTCGCGGCCCTGGCCGACGACATCGCCTATAACAATCACGACCTGCATGACGGATTGCGCGCGGGGTTGTTCACTGCCGAGGATATCATCCGGCTTCCCATCATTGGCAGATGCTTTGCGCAGGTGGATCGCCTGTGGCCCGGTCTGGATGCGGACCGGCGACGGCATGAGGCCCTGCGCCGGGTGTTCGGGGTCATGGTCGAGGATGTCTTGCAGGAAAGCCGCCGGTTGCTGAGGGAGGCGCAGCCCGGCTCGGCGGCGGAGGTTCGCGCACTGGGCGCGCCGGTGATCCGGTTCTCACCCGCGATGTGGGCCGATCTGAAGGTCATCCGGGCCTTTCTGTTCGCCAACATGTACCGCCACTGGACCGTGCGGCGGATGCGGCGCAAGGCGGCGCGGGTTGTGCGTGAGCTGTTCGAGGATTTCATGGCCGATCCGGGAATGCTGCCGCAGGATTGGTCCGTGGCGGCACTGGAGGCGCGATCCGACACCTTGCGCGCGCGGATTGTGGCGGATTACATCGCCGGCATGACGGATCGCTTCGCAATCGAGGAACACCGGGCCCTGCGTGGAGAGATGAAGCGGGGATAGCCGTTTGCGTTGACCTCCCATATGCCCGTGCTAAACCGCGCAGGTACAAGGAGAGATGCGATGAACCTGTTTGCCGAGATCAAGACGCTGGTGCTGGAAACGCTTGGGGCGATGGCTGCCGAGGGTGTGCTGCCGGAAGGTCTCGACCTGCGAAACGTCTCGGTCGAGCCGCCGCGCGATCCCTCGCATGGCGACATGGCGACCAATGCCGCGATGGTCCTGGCGAAACCGGCGAAGATGAACCCGCGCGCAATCGCGGACGCGTTGTCGGCACGGCTGGCCGCGGACGCCCGCATCGCCTCGGCCGAGGTGGCGGGACCGGGCTTCCTGAACCTGCGTCTGGCGGCAGGGCAATGGCAGCGGGTCATTCCCTCGGTCATCGCGGCAGGCACCGATTTCGGACGCTCGGATATGGGCGCCGGGGAAAAGGTGAACATCGAGTTCGTCTCCGCCAATCCAACGGGGCCGCTGCATGTCGGTCATACACGCGGGGCGGTGTTCGGCGATGCGCTGGCCAGCCTGCTGGATTTTGCGGGTTACGACGTTACCCGCGAATATTACATCAACGATGGTGGCGGGCAGGTCGATGTGCTGGCCCGTTCGGTCTACCTGCGGTATCTGGAGGCGCACGGGCAGAAGGTCGCCTTTCCCGATGGGACCTATCCCGGCGATTACCTGATCGCGGTGGGGCAGGCGCTGAAGGATCGCGTCGGCGACGCCTATGTGGATCAGCCCGAGGACATCTGGTTGCAGGATGTGCGGCTGTACTCGACGGATGCTCTGCTCAATCTGATCAAGGCTGACCTCGCGGCGCTGGGCGTCACGATGGACCACTGGTTCAGCGAAAAATCGCTCTACGGTACAGGCCGGATCGAGGATGCGCTGAAGGCGCTTGACGACAAGGGGTTGATCTATCAGGGCACGCTGGAACCGCCCAAGGGCAAGCTGCCCGAGGATTGGGAGGCGCGTGAGCAGACCCTGTTCCGCTCCACCGCGCATGGCGATGACGTGGACCGTCCGGTGCGCAAATCCGACGGGGCGTGGACCTATTTTGCGCCCGACATCGCCTATCATTACGACAAGATCGAGCGCGGCTATGACCAGCTGATCGACGTGTTCGGCGCGGATCATGGCGGCTACGTCAAGCGGATGAAGGCCGCAGTCTCCGCCCTGTCCGATGGCAAGGTGCCGCTGGACGTGAAGCTGTGCCAGTTGGTCAAGCTCTACAAGAACGGGGAGCCGTTCAAGATGTCCAAGCGGGCCGGCACCTTCGTCCTGCTGCGCGATGTGGTGGACGAGGTCGGGCGCGACGTGACCCGCTTCATGATGCTGACGCGCAAGAACGACGCGCCGCTGGATTTCGATTTCGACAAGGCGTTGGAACAGTCCAAGGACAATCCGGTATTCTACGTCCAGTATGCCTATGCCCGCGTGAATTCCGTCATGAGCAAGGCGGAGATCGCGACGGATGACGCGACATTGGCTAAGGCGGACCTGTCCGTCCTGACGCATGAGGCGGAGCTGGCGCTGGTCGGAAAGATCGCGGAATGGCCACGCTTGCTGGAAACCGCGGCCCGCACTCATGAACCGCACCGGATCGCGTTCTACCTCTATGATCTGGCATCCGATTTCCACGCGCTGTGGAACCGGGGCAATGACGCGCCCGAATTGCGGTTCCTGCAGGATGATGCAGCCGCGACCGCGCCGCGACTGGCCCTGATCCGGGCCTGTCAGCTTGTGATCGGCGCTGGACTTGGTATCCTCGGCGTTACCCCGATGAACGAGATGCGCTGAGCGCACGAAGCAGAGAATTCGCGCCCTGTTCGGCGCTGGGTTTAGGGGTTGGAGCAGGGCTGCGCACCAGATAGGGTGTGGGCAGAGGATCGAGTATGCGCAAACAGGCATCTGACGGCACGGAATCGACCGGACTATGGGGGCGCATCGGCCGCGGGGTCGCGGCGCTCGTCTCGCTGGCGCTGGTCGTCGGGCTCGGCATGTGGGTATGGCGTATCGGCACGCAGGACGTGACGCAGGTTCCCGTGATTCTGGCGCAGAACGGTCCGATGCGTGTGCAGCCCGAGGATCCGGGCGGCACGCAGGCCCCCCATCAGGGGTTGGAGGTCAACGACGTGGTCGCGGGCGGTGACACCCCGCTGATCCGCGATGAGGTCACCCTCGCCCCCGCGCCCATGGACCCCGGTGAGCCTGAGGTCGAGACCGACCCGCTCGAGGAGCAGGAGGAGCCCGCGACCGAGGATGTCGTCGCCGCTCCCGGTTCGCGCCTGTCGCCCGTGACCAGCCTGAACCCGCGTGCCCGGCCCGACGACCTGTCCACCGTGGTGACGGAGGCCCCCCCGGCCCAGCCCGTCGAAATCGAGGACAGCGCCATTCCGCAAGGTGCGCACATGATCCAGCTCGGCGCATTTGACAGCGAACAGGTCGCGCTGCTGCAATGGGCGGGCCTGATCGACGCCCAGCCCGATCTGCTGGAAGGCAAGCAACGCTATATCGAACAGACGACCTCCGGCGGGCGGACCTTGTTTCGTCTGCGTGCGGTCGGCTATGGTTCCGCCACGGAAACGCGCGCGGCCTGTGCCGCGCTCGCGGCCCGCGGGTTGCAGTGCATTCCGGTGCAGAAGCGATGACCGCAGCTTTCATCATGGGCGTATCCGGCCCGGTTTTGACTGCGTGGGAGCGGGATTTCATTCGTGAGGCTCAGCCTTGGGGCTTTATCCTGTTCGATCGCAATCTGACGGATGCTGATCAGATCAGGGCACTGAACGCGGACTTGCGACAGGCGGTCGGGGCGGATGCGCCGATCCTGATCGATCAGGAGGGCGGTCGCGTGCAGCGATTGCGTCCCCCCCTGGCCGAGGAACGGATGCCGCCGCTGGATTTCATGCGGCTGCCTGCGGGAAAGCGCGCGCAGGCCATGGGCCTGCGCTATCGCCATATCGCATATGAGTTGCACGATCTGGGGATCGACGTGAATTGCGCCCCGATGCTGGATGTGCCGGAGGACGAAACGCATCCGTTTCTGATGAACCGTTGCTACAGTCGTGATCCGGGCGAAATTGCTGAAATCGGTCGCGCGGTCATGCAGGCGCACCTTGCGGGTGGCGTCCTGCCCATCGCCAAGCATATTCCCGGTCATGGGCGCGGCACTGTGGATAGCCATTTCGGCCTGCCAGTTGTCGAGGCGCATCTGGATGAACTGCAACGGGATTTCGCCCCCTTTGCGGCCCTGTCCGACATCAGGATGGCGATGACCGCGCATGTCGTCTACACCGCGCTGGAAGCGCAGGCCTGCGCCACCCTCAGCCCGGTGGTGGTGCACTATATCCGCGATGTTCTGGGCTTCGCGGGCTTGCTGATGACCGACGACCTATCGATGCACGCGCTGGGCGGCTCGTTCGAAAACCGGGTGCGCGGATCGCTGGACGCAGGGTGCGACATGATCCTGCATTGCAATGGCGACCCGGCGGAAATGGTGGAGATCGCAGCCGCCGTCCCCGTTTTGAGCGGCTCCGCCGCCGCGCGGGCTGAGGCTGCCTTGGCGGAACGTCGCCCTCCCGAACCATTCGACGCGCAGGCAGCTTCTATCGCCCTGGCCGCCCTGGAAGCGGAGGCGCGCGATGCCTGACGACCTGCTGATCCGTGACCGCAACGAACGGCTGGCAGCCGAGGCATTGGTCGTGGATGTGGGCGGGTACGAGGGGCCACTGGATGTGTTGCTGACGTTGAGCAGGACACAAAAGGTGGACTTGCGGCGCATCTCGATGGTCGAACTGGCGGATCAGTATCTCTGCTTCGTGGAACTCGCCAAGGAATTGCGGATCGAACTGGCGGCGGACTATCTGGTGATGGCGGCCTGGCTCGCCTTTCTCAAGTCGCGATTGCTGCTGCCGCCCGACCCGACCGAGGACGGCCCGAGCGGTGAGGAACTGGCCGCGCACCTAGCCTATCAACTGGAGCGGTTGGAGGCGATGCGAAACGCGGCGGCAAAGCTGATGGCGCGCGACCGGTTGGGCCGCGATTTTCTGGCGCGCGGGCAGACAGAGGATGTCACCATGAAGCGGCGCATCGTCTATGATGCCAGCCTCGTGGAACTGCTGCGCGCCTATGCCGGCGTCAAAACACGCGAGGATTTCCAGCCGCTGCACTATCAGCGCGACGCGATCTACACGATGGAGCAGGCGCTGGAGCGGATGAAAGGTCTGATCGGCGCGGTTCTGGACTGGTCCGATCTGGAGGAGTACCTGCCCGAGGCATGGCGGTTGGACCCGAAGAAACGCCGCTCCGCCCTGGCATCGACCTTCGCCGCGTCGCTGGAGATGGTGAAGGCGGGAACCATGGATATGCGGCAGGCCGAAACCTTCGGCCGGATCGAGTTGAGGGCGCGGGCATGAGCACCGAAACCCTGTTCGAGGCACCGCCGATGGCGGAGCAGGAGCGTATGGTGGAGGCGATCCTGTTCGCGTCCTCTGAACCGCTCGACACACGGGCGCTGGCGGCCCGGTTGCCGCATGGATGCGACGTGGCGCAGGCGCTGGCGCTGTTGCAGAAACGATATGCGGGGCGTGGCGTGCATCTGCTGCGATCGGGCGACGACTGGGCGTTCCGCACCGCTGCGGACCTGTCGTTCCTGATGCAGAAGGAAGTGGTCGAGACGCGAAAGCTGAGCCGCGCCGCCATCGAGACATTGGCAATCGTGGCCTATCACCAGCCGGTCACGCGCGCCGAGATCGAGGAAATTCGCGGCGTCTCCGTCTCACGCGGGACGGTGGATTTGCTGATGGAACTGGATTGGATCCGGCTGGGACGCCGCCGGCAGACCCCGGGGCGGCCCGTCACGTTTACCACGACGCCGGGGTTTCTGGCGCATTTCGGCCTTGAAACGGCCCGTGATCTGCCCGATCTGAAGGAATTGCGCGCGGCGGGGCTGCTCGACAATCGCCCGCCACCCGGCACTTCGGTGGAGCGGGAGGTGGACGACGACCACGATCAGGACGATATGTTCGAGTAGGTTTATGGAAGAGGTTCGGCAATGAACATGAATTCGATTATCAACATGGTGATGCGTCAGGTGATGCGCCGGGGCGTGAACTCCGCCTTCAGGAAGTCCGATCAACTGCTGTCGCGCACCCGGCAACGCCCCGATCCATTGGCGGATCGGGAGCGCGCCTTGCAGGAGCGTGAGGACGCTCTCGCCCAGATGGATCGTGAGGATGCCCTGCGCCAGCGCGAGGAAGAGATCGCGCGGCGCGAGGCCGAATTGCGCAATCGTTGAACGGGCCCCGTCAGATTAGCAGTCGAAGCCGCGTGTTGATGGATGCGTCTCCGACGGGGATATTTTAGGAAAGTGAAATCTAGAGTTTGAAGTGCTTCGCCAGCTTCAGACCCTGACCCTGATAGTTCGAGTTCATGTCGGCGCCGTAGAGTTTCTCGGGCCGCTGCTGCATCTTCTCATAGACCAGACGCCCGACGATCTGCCCGTGTTCCAGCGCGAACGGAGCCTCGTGGCATCGAACCTCCAACACCCCGCGTGAGCCTGCGCCGCCGGCATCGGTATTGCCGAACCCTGGGTCGAAGAAGCCTGCGTAGTGCACGCGAAATTCCCCCACCATGGCGAGGTAGGGCGCCATTTCGGCGGCATATTCCGGCGGCACGTGCACCGCCTCACGGCTGACGAGGATGTAGAACGCGCCGGGGTCGAGGATGATATGGCCGTCCGTGGCGTGCACTTCCTCCCAGAACGCATCGACCGGGTAGTGATTCAGGCGATCAAGGTCGATCAGGGCTGTGTGGGGCTTCGCCCGATAGCCCACCGGCCCCTCAAGGCTGAGATCGACGGAGAAGCCAAGCCCGCCGTCGATATGGGCCGGTCCATCGACCAGCCGGGTGGAGGCGTGCAGAGCCCTCAGGGCATCGTCGTCGAGCATGGCCTGGCCCTGGCGGAACCTGATCTGGTTCAGACGCTGGCCGGGGCGTACCAGCACGGAGAATGAGCGGGGGCTGATCTCCGCCCATAACGGCCCGGTATACCCGGCGTCGATCCGGTCGAACTCCTCCCCCTGATCGGTGATCAGACGGGTGAACAGGTCCAGACGACCGGTGGAGCTTTTGGCATTGGCTACCGCGTCGATTTCCGGGGGCAGGGCGAGGCTCTCCATCAGGGGCACCAGATAGACGCAGCCCTTTTCCAGCACCGCGCCGTTTTCCAGCGATATGTCGTGCATGGCGAAATCGGCCAGACGCTCAGTCACGGTGGCGGTTCCCGGCAGGAACGAGGCGCGCACCCGGTGTGCCACTGTTCCCAGCCGCAGATCGAGGCTGGCGGGCTGAATCTGCTCCGTTGGGATCGGTTGGGTTGCGGTGATCGCATTTGCCGCGATCAGCCGGGATATCGCCTGCGAGGGCAGCACACCCACGGCATCATTTATCAGGCTGGCGTCGGTCGTCACGGGCCGGGTCATACGGGTAGCCTCGCAAGCGAAACGCCGGGGCTGGGGGCACCGGCGTTCGAAAAATCAATTGGTCGGGCTAGCAGGACTCGAACCTGCGACCTTCCGTCCCCCAGACGGACGCGCTACCAGGCTGCGCTATAGCCCGACCGTGGGCGAGGTATTGCCTCAAACGGCGGGCGGCTTCAAGCGCGTTTTCTATCATTCTTCGGTATTGGGGGCAGGATGCGTGTCCATCCGCTGCCGAAGGCTTTCCAGACGGGTCAGGATCGAGCGCATCGCGGCGGCGCGGGCGGGATCGGACGGTTTTGATTCAGTCGGCGTGGCGGGCATGTCATCCTCCTGTTCGGCCAGCCCCTCGACCGGCACGTCGTTCCACAGATCGGGCTCCTCCACCACGTCATCGGCATCAGGGCTGGCGTCGGGGGTTCCGTAACGTTTCGACAGGGATTTCACTCCTTGTTCGCGCAGCATCTTCTGAACGCCGCGAATGGTCATCCCCTGCGTATAGAGCAGCTCGCGAATCGCGATGAGGAGCTGGACGTCCTCGGGGCGGTAGTAGCGACGCCCGCCGCCCCGCTTGACGGGTTTGATCTGGGTGAACTTGCTTTCCCAGAATCGCAGGACATGTGCGGGGACGGCGACCGTCTCCGACACTTCGGAGATCGTCCTGAAGGCCTGCGATGATTTTTCCATATGCCCTGCGGCGACCTCAGGCCTTGTTGCCTGCGTCCACCCTGTCCTTCATGAGGTGAGAGGGGCGGAAGGTCAGCACGCGGCGCGGGGCGATCGGGACCTCCTCACCGGTCTTGGGGTTCCTGCCGATGCGGGCGGTCTTGTCCCGAACGGAAAAGGTGCCGAAGGACGAGATCTTGACCTGTTGGCCGCTGACCAGTGCGTCAGACATGTGTTTGAGCACGTCCTCAACCAGTTGAGCGGATTCATTGCGGCTCAACCCGACCTCACGATAGACAGCCTCGCTGAGGTCCATACGTGTCAATGTCTTCTCGCCCATGGGGAATCCTTCGTAATCCGCGAAACGTTCCGGAAAGCGTATTGGGATTCACGAAAGAGAGTCAATATCAGGGGTTTGGAAGACGATGCGAAAGCGGCGCTTTACCAGCGCATCAGCGCGGCACCCCATGCCAGACCGCCGCCGATCGCCTCCATCAGAATCAGGTCGCCGGACTTGATGCGGCCATCCGCGCGCGCCACGGACATGGCCATCGGGATCGAGGCGGCGGACGTGTTCCCGTGATCCTGGACCGTCACCACGATCCGATCGATAGGCAACGACATCTTGTTTGCGACAGCCGAGATGATGCGCAGATTGGCCTGATGCGGCACCACGTAGGATACATCGTCGGGTGATACGCCGGCCTTTTCCATCGCCGTGTTGCCAGCTGCCGAGAGTTTGCCGACCGCGTGCTTGAAAACCTCGGGCCCCTGCATCCGCACCACGCCTGTCGTCCCGGTGGAGGAGACGCCCCCATCGACATAGAGCAGGTGGTTGAACTGCCCGTCGGAGTGCAGGTCGGTGCTGAGGATGCCGGCATCCGCGCTGGTTCCATCGCCCTCACGCGCTTCGAGAATCAAGGCTCCCGCGCCGTCCCCGAACAGGACGCAGGTTCCCCGGTCGGTCCAGTCGAGAATGCGGGAGAAGGTTTCCGCCCCGATCACCATGATCCGTTTGGCCTGCCCGGCCTTGATCATCGCGTCCGCATTGGCGAGCGCATAGATGAAGCCCGCGCAAACCGCCTGCATATCGAAGGCGAACCCGCCAGCGCCGATGGCGTGCTGGACGCGCGTGGCGGTGGAGGGGAATGTCTGGTCGGGCGTCGCGGTGGCCAGGACGATGGCGTCGATGTCGGACCCTTGCAGCCCGGCGTCGTTCAACGCGGCCCGTGCGGCCTCGATCGCGAGATCGGAGGTCTTCTGATCATCGGCGGCGAAGTGGCGGCGCTCGATGCCTGTGCGGGCGCGAATCCACTCATCCGTGGTGTCCAACGTCGCCTCGAACTCCGCGTTCGGAACGACACGTTCTGGCAGATAGTGGCCGCAACCGACGGGAACCGCACGTAATATTGTCATTCGTTGGGCTCCGCTGCCTTCGCCACACGCTCCGCCACCTTTTGGGTGAAGCCGTTCTGGGCCAGCCTGAAAGCCAGCTTGATCGCCGCAGAGACGCCCGTCGCGTCCGCGCCACCGTGGGATTTTACCACGGCGCCGTTCAGGCCGAGGAACACCCCACCATTCCGGCGGCGCGGGTCCAGGCGTTTTTGCAGTCGGCGCAGCGAGGTCAGGGCGAACAGGGCGCCGATGCGGCTGAAGACTGAATGCCCCATCGCCTCACGCAGGAAGCTGTGAATCAGGGTTGCCGTACCCTCGGCCGTTTTCAGGGCGACGTTGCCGGTAAAGCCGTCGGTCACGATGACATCCACCTCACCCGTACCGATGTCGCTGCCTTCGGCAAAACCGACGAAGCGCATACCACTGTCCGGTTCGGCGGCAAGGGATTCGAGCAGGGTCGCGGCCTCATGCAAGGCCGCACGGCCCTTGTGCTCCTCCGTCCCGACATTCAGAAGCCCGACGCGCGGCTGGTCGAGGTTGAGGTCGAGGCGAGCATATTCCGTCCCCATGATCGCGTATTGCACCAGATCGCGTGCCTCCGCCCGGATGTCGGCGCCCACGTCCAGCACGACGGTATGACCCGTCTCACCGCGCGACGGCCACAGGACCGCGATTGCGGGGCGATCAACGCCAGGTGCACGCCGCAACCGCAGCATCGAAATCGCCATCAGCGCGCCGGTATTGCCACAGGACACAGCGACGGTCGCGTCGCCCTTTTCCACCGTCTGGAGCGTACCCCACATGGAGCTGTCCTTGCCCGAGCGCATGGCGCGGGAGGGTTTCTCCGTCATGGAGATGACATCGTTGCAGTGTCTGATCTCGACAATTCCGTCGAGGGCCTGCTGTTTTTCGATGAGGGGGCGAAGCTCCGCCTCGTCACCATGGACGATATAGCGGATTTCATCATTCTTGCTGGCGGAGATTACCATCCCACCAACAATGGCTGCCGGGCCGCTGTCGCCGCCCATGGCATCAATCGAGATTACGATATCGCGGGCCATAGTTCTGGTCTGCCTCCCATGGGTGCGGTCTGACCGCACCCCGTTTGACTACCAGCTAACTTACGCTGCGTCTTCGTCCAGATCGATTTCGTCAGCAAGTGCCACGACTTCACGATCTGCATAGTGGCCGCAGGAGGGGCACACGTGGTGGGGGCGACGCAGTTCGCCGCAATTGCCGCACTCGTTCGGGTTGGATGCAACCAGAGCATCGTGGGAACGACGCATGCCGCGCTTGGAGCGCGTGATCTTGCTCTTTGGAACTGCCATGACTAACCTCGGTCGTTTTCGCGGGTCTCGCGTGACCCTGATATGTTTCGTGGCGCCCGGAGGGATTATCGCGCCGCGACTCCACCCGTAAAACGTCTCTTGAATGAGAGCGGCAAAATACGCATCACGCGCAGCGGTGCAAGGGGAATCTTACGACTTGTCCGAGAGTTTCTCCTTCAACGCTGCCAAAGCGGCAAACGGCTTCTCCTTCTCGGGGTCGTCATCGGCTGTATTGGTGATGTGATCGCCGGTTCCCACGCCCTTCGCCTTGGGGTAGGCGGGCAGGGCCAGGGCGGCGGCCTCCGTCGCGACCAGACCCACGTCCAGCGTGCGGGTCAGCGGTTCCAGCGCGTCCTCCTCGTCGCTGTCCAGGTCGATGTTTTCGGGGTCGATATCGGGGGAATAGACCCGCTCGACCTTCTCATCCAATCTGGTTTTGACCGGGGCGAGTGTTACGACGCAGCTTTGCACGACGGTGCCGCGCAGGCGGCCGTTCAGGCGCAGACCATCGTGGCCCTCCCGTTCGATCATGCCCGAGAAAGTCAGCTCATCGACCGATATCGCGCCGAACAGCTCCGCCAGGGCGGCGCGCTCTTCCTCCGTCGCGGTCTCATCAAAGCTGTGCTGTCCGTCGCGGATCAACCGTTGAGTGGCGAGCGGGCGGGGAAACTCGATCCTGGTTCCCCGGTGCGGTGCGTTGGCCATGTGATCGCTCCTGTCATCTGTTTGCTTGCCCTGCGAAGATGCGCGGGTTAGCAACGTTTGGAAATAGCCTGACGCCCGTGGGAGGCCAACCTTATGATCCGTATTTCCGATTTTAACGTTCCCGGCCTCAACCTGGGGGGGGTGGCGCTGGCGGCGGTTCTGGTTCTGGGCGCCTGTGCACCGCGATTTCAGAGCCATGGCTACGCCCCGCCCGATGTCGAGCTGGACCGCATCGTTGTCGGGCAGGACACCAAGCGCACCGTCGGCACCGCGCTGGGGCGTCCTGGGGATACCGGGATCCTGACCGACGATGCGTGGTATTACGTCGCGACCAATACCGAGACCTATCTGTATCGCGCCAAGGAAGTGACCGAACGCCGCGTGGTCGCCGTGCAGTTCGACGACGATCAGATCGTGCGCGATGTTTCCGTCTATGGCATTGAGGACGGGCGGCCGGTCGAGCTGGTATCGCGCACCACCGAGACGTTCGGCAACGAACTGTCCGTGGTTCAGCAGATTCTGGGCAACTTGCTCAATCCGGGCAACCTGATCGGCGAGTGAGGCCGATCAGTCCCAGCGCACGTTACCGACGCGCATTAAAGGTCCGGGCGCGTTAAAGGTCAGCTTTCCTTCGTTTCGCCTTCGTCAGGCTCGAAGGTCAGCGCCACGCCGTTCATGCAATAGCGCAGGCCCGTCGGCTGCGGCCCGTCGGGAAAGACATGGCCCAGATGGCCGTCGCAGCGGGCGCAGACGACCTCCGTCCGGCGCATGAAGAAGCTGCTGTCGTTATGTTCCTCTACCGCGTCTTCGGTCGCGGGGCGCACGAAGCTGGGCCAGCCGGTGCCGCTCTCGAACTTGTCGGCCTGCGTAAACAGGGGCTGGCCACACCCGCGGCAGTAGAACGTGCCGGGCTGTTTGGGAAAATCGTCATGTGTTCCCGCACGTTCCGTCCCCTTTTTGCGCAATACCTTGTATTCCAGCGCGTCCAGCTCCTCGCGCCACTGGGCCTCGGACTTTGTGAACTTTTCTTTCATGATCGACCTTTTCCTTGCAATGCGGGGCGGGCCCGCCAGTTTTGCTATACATAGGTCATGTATCGCGGGAGACACCCCATGAAGGTCTTCAGGAAAGGTCGCTATCGCGTGAGGTTCTCGCAGGATGTGGCGGATGTCTCTGCGGCACAGCGCCTGCGCTCCAAAACCTTTCGTGGTGAGCAAAGCGGCGTCGATGCCGATGATTTCGACAGGTCGTGCACTCATGTCCTGATCGAGGAAGAGCGCACCGACACCCTTGTTTGTTGCTATCGCCTGATGTCCTTCGCCACGGGGGGCGACATCCAGACCAGCTATTCCGCGCAATATTACGGGTTGGAGGCGCTGAGCGTCTATCCCGGCGCAATGGTGGAGATGGGCCGATTCTGCATCGCTCCGTCCCATAGGGACCCCGATATCCTGCGCATCGCCTGGGGGGCGATGGTGCGATATGTCGACGATCACGATGTGGAAATGTTGTTCGGCTGCTCATCGTTTCCCGGTGTGCAGGGGGAGGCCTACATGGATGCGTTCGACCTGCTGAGGGAGCGGCACCTTGCGCCCAAGCGTTGGTTGCCCCGGGTCAAGGCACCGCGCATCTTCCCCTTTGGTCAGCGGTTGAAGAAGCCGGATCTCAAGAAGGCGATGAAGGGGATGCCGCCGCTCTTGCGGACCTATCTTCTGATGGGGGGGTGGGTGTCGGATCATGCGGTGGTGGATGACGACATGAACACGCTGCACGTCTTCACCGGGTTGGAGATCAAGGGCATTCCGCCCATGCGACAAAAGCTGCTGCGCGCAAGCGCGCTGTAAAATCGGGCCGCGCGGATTCGGAAAAGTGCGAGGGAGCATCTCCTTGGGATGGACCGGATGCCGTCGTGGCCCTAACCTCCACCAGCAAAGCGGAGGGGCATATGAGTATCGAGATCGACCCGGACTGGTTCGCGGATGAGGCGATTACCGAGGAAACCCGCGCCTTCGTCGCGCGGTTTGTGGAGCAGGTGTCGAACCTGCCGCCCACCCACACGATCCCACCCGAGGTGACGCGCAAGGCCCGCGACGATGGGCGCGGAGTCTTTCCCTCCGCCGGGCCTGACGACGGCTCCCACTGGCACGAATTTGAAAACGGGCGGTTGCGCATTTCGCCGGGGATTCCGGGGCGCGGGGTGTATCTGCACGTGCATGGCGGCGGTTGGACGCTGGGGCGGCCCACGCATTACGACCGCCTGAACCAGGCGATTGCTGCAAAGACCGGTCTGACGGTCGCATCGGTCGAATACCGTCTGGCCCCCGAACATCCCTGGCCCGCCTGTCTGGAGGATTGCCGGTCGGCAGCAGTGCATCTGATCGGTCAGAAACCGTTTGGTGAAGGCCCCCTGTTCATCGGCGGTGAATCCGCCGGTGGTCATCTGGCCGCGCTGCTGGGGCTGGAATTGCGCGGCATGGTCGCGGGGCTGTGCCTGAATTATGGTATCTACGATCTGGATTTGACGCCCTCTGCTGCGCAGTGGGGCAGCCGATCGCTGGTGCTCTCCACCCCGACGATCCAGTGGTTCGTCGGCAATCTGGCAATGAACGCCGAGGCGCGCCGAGCCGCGTCGCCGCTTCATGCCGATCTGGCCGGATTGCCACCCGCCCTGTTCCAGGTCGGCACGTTTGATCCGCTGAAGGACGATACGCTGATGATGGCTGCACGCTGGGCCGGGGCGGGGAACGAGACGGATTTGGCGGTCTATCCCGGAGGTATCCACGTGCTCGACGCCTTCGACATCGAGATTGCGGCACAGTTTCATACGCGGCAGGCGGCGTTCCTCAACCGGGTGTTGGGGTAAGGGCCGCTTCGCTGAGCGACAGCAACTTGCGCAGCCCGCGCCCGTGCTGCCCCCGGCGGGAGAGCAAAAGGCGGCGTGTCGCGGGGCGCGATGCCCGTTTGATGTCCGCCAGCAGAATATTGGTCAGGATGAACATCTCCGTCATCGGTTCGGCACTGATCGCGCGGCCATAGGCCTCATCGAACGGCTGCGTCACGGATAGCGGCAGCCCGATGCGATTGACCGGCCCCGGATCACGTACCGACAGCGCATAGATTGCGGCACGGGTGAGGAACTGCGCGGCGTCCACGCTGGCGGGGCGAAAGCGGGTGTTGCGAAAATCGATGGCGCAGGTGCGCCCGTCTGCGATCACCACGTTGTCGGGCTTGTAATCGTTGTGAAACTTGACCTGTCGCACGGGAAGGCCGGTCAGTTCCCGCGCCAGCCGGGCGATTTCGGCCCCCATGGCCGGTGGGGCGTCAACCGTGGCGACCTTCACCCGCCCGGTGAAGTCGTGCGCGGCATCGGGCCGCTCCACCAGATCGTGCAGAGTGGTGAGCCAGAGTGCCGCAGCCCGGATCGCCGCGTCGCTGGAGGTGGAATCGGCGCGGATCAGATCCGCGGCCGTTTGCCCCCGAACCTGTTCGCTGATGACCAGATCTGCCTGCTCGACATGGGCGATCAGGGCGGGCACGGCCCCGGCGGGCAGGCGTTCGGTCAGCAGCTCATGCGCGGCGGCGACCCCCTCCGGCCGTTGGTCGAGCGATTGCGAGCCAAAAAAGCTGGCCACCACAGGGCCGCGCGCACTGTCGAGCGCCAGAACCGTCTTTGCCGGTTTGGCGCGCAACAGGCGCACATTGTCGAAGGGCAGCCCTTCGGGCCAAGCCTGTTCCAGCCGGGCGAGGTGGGTGCGACGCGCGCGGGCGCGGCGGATCATCCGCCGGTATGGCTCATATGGCGGCCCATCTCGCCAGAGACAGTTTGACGGGAATAGTCGAAATCGTGTCCCTTGGGCTTGCGCGCGATGGCGCGGCGGATGGCGTCGTGCAGGGCGGCGTCGTCGTCCGAGGCGCGCAGCACCTTGCGCAGATCGGCGTCGTCGTCCTGCCCCAGACACATGTAGAGCTGACCCGTGCAGGTCAGCCGCACCCGGTTGCAGCTTTCGCAGAAATTATGGCTGAGCGGCGTGATGAAGCCGATGCGCCCGCCGGTTTCCTCCGCCCGCATGTAACGGGCCGGACCGCCGGTGTTCAGCGGAATGTCCGTCAGGGTGAACTGTTCGGCCAGTGTCGCGCGCACATCGTCCAGGGACCAGTATTCGTCCAGCCGTTCGATATCGTCGCCCATCGGCATCACCTCGATGAAGGTCATGTCCAGCCCGCGGGCGTGACACCAGCGGACCATGTCCACGGCCTCATCGTCGTTGATGCCCTTGAGCGCGACGGCGTTGATCTTGACCTTCAGCCCGGCCTCCAACGCCGCATCTATGCCGTCCATGACCTGCGCGAAACGGCCCCAGCGGGTGACGGCGGCGAACTTCTTCTCATCCAATGTGTCGAGGGAGACGTTGACCCGCCGCACGCCCGCATCGAACAGCGGTTGCGCGAAGCGGCGCAGTTGCGAGCCGTTCGTGGTCAGCGTCAGCTCATGCAGCGCGCCGGAGTCCAGATGCCGCGACATGCCCTCGAAAAACGACATGATTCCACGCCGCACCAGAGGCTCCCCGCCGGTAACGCGCAGCTTTTTGACGCCCAGATCGACGAAGGACGTGCACAGGCGGTCCAGCTCCTCAAGACTCAGCAATTCCGCCTTGGGCAGGAAGGTCATATGCTCCGACATGCAATAGGTGCAGCGGAAATCGCAGCGGTCCGTGACGCTGACGCGCAGGTAGTCGATGGTTCGCGCGAAGGGGTCGATCAAGGGGGCGTTTTGTGTGTTCATGTGCCCAAGACTATGCATGGCCGACCTCTCTTGCAAGCTGGACGAAGGCGCTGTTGTGTAGGGGCAGGAGGGTTGCGGATGCTGCGTAAATGGATCGTACCGGCGCTGGCGGGCACAGTGATCGGATGCGCGCCCGTCACGCCTGTTGGATCGACGGTGGAGCAGGTGCTGGGCCCGGCGGTGGAGGAATCGCGCCCGTCCCCGGTTACGGCGCGACTGATCGGATCGACCCTGGCGGAGGTATCGACGGAGGGTTCGGGAAAATGGCTGGCCATGGCAACGGTGGACCGGCGCGTTCCCGGCTGGATCACCGATCAGGAAACCGGAGTCAGCACGCAGGTCGAACTGCGTCCCTTGCAGGGCGACGGGATCGACCGCATCTCGCTCGACGCATTGCGGGCCCTGGGCATCGACCAGGCCCGTCTGGTGATCGTCGATGTCTATTACGATGTTTCCGCCCTCAGGTTATCCGATTGAAATGAAAAGGATTTTGAACATGATACTCTACGGACGCGATATGTCGCCCTTTGCCCGCCGCGTGGCGATCTGGTGCGCCTTGCAGGATCGCACGATCGAGCGGCGACAGATACAGGTCGCAGGGCCTGAGTGGGAGGAGGTCAAGGCGGTCAATCCGCTGGGCCGTGTGCCTGCGCTGGTCCTCGACGACGGGGAGGTGCTGGTGGAGACTTGGGCCATCACCGATTATCTGGAAGAAACCGCGCCCGAGGATCGGCGTCTGATCCCGACCAGCGGTGCCGCCCGGCGGTCGATGTTGCAGGACATCGCCTATGCCACCTCAACCGGGGAGAAGATCGTCGCGCTGGTCTATGACAAGGTGCGCCGCCCCGTCGAGTTTCACTATCCCGCGTGGATCGAACGGCTGGAGGGGCAGATCATCGCGGGCTTGCGCGCGATGGAAGGCCGCGTTCCGATCGAGGGCTGGATGTCCGGCACGGATGCGCCGGGCGGTGGCGATATCGCCACGGTGGTTTCAGCCGATATGGCGCGGCTGGTCTTTCCCGGCATCGACGCCGGTCCCCTGCCGCATCTGGACCGGTTGATCGCGGACGCGCAGACGATCCCCTGTTTCGCGCAAACCCGGCCGAAGATGTGAGGTCCGCGCCCTCGCGCAGGACGTTTCTGGCAGGGTTGTGCGGGCTGGCCCTGCCGGCACGCCTGCGCGCACAGGAACGGCGGGTCATCGCGCGGGCGGCGCATCAAAGCTGGCTGGGGCGGCGCACCGTATCGTTCCTTTGTGTCGAAGGCGCGGGCAGTGTCGCGCATATTCTGGAGGGCAGCGATCTGGGCGCGCGGCACCGGCCCTATGGCACCTTCGACATTGCCAACGCGCTGATCGCGCTGGATCTGGGGGTTGAGAGCGGGGCGCAGGGTGCGCGGGAGTGGGATCGCTTCCGCCGCCCCTCCGCCCCGCACTGGCCGGGCATATGGCGGCGGGACCACACGCTGGCCTCTGCGTTTGCAGCGTCGGTTCTGTGGTATTTTCAAGACATGGCGGTTGAGGTTGGCGATGCCTATGCCGCGTATCTGCGCCGCTGGGGCTATGGCACCGCGCAGGGGCAGGGCGATGCCTTCTGGATGGATGGCACGCTGGAGGTCAGCGTAACGGAACAGGTGGGCTTTCTGGCCGCATTGGGGGCTGGGGCGCTCGATGTCTCAACAGATGCGAGCGAAACCGTGATCGCCATCGCGCAGGACGGTTCGATTGCAGGGGTGGACGTGCACGGGGTCTCAGGGGCCGGGCCGGTTTACGGACGGGGTTTCGGCGGCCCATACGGGGGGTGGTATGTCGGCTGGATGCAACCGCCGGGGCGGGCGCAACTGACATTCGCGTTGTATGTGGAGGCCGTGACCTACCGCGAGATTGACGGCTATGGCCGGGCGATGAGCGAACGTCTGCTGGCGCCGATCGTGTCGAATACGCTATGACCGAGGGGAGGAGCCGCCGCGATGACTGAAACCCTGTATCAACCACTGGTGCCTGCGCGCGATAGCTGGTCTGCGATGCGCCGCGATTTCCGGTGGCCGCGCCCCGCACTCTACAACATCGCAGAACAGGCCTGTGAACGTTGGGCGCGGGCGCAGCCGGATCGGCTGGCGCTGACCTATCTGCGCCCGGATGGGGAGTTGCGGGATTACAGCTATATCCAACTCAGCCGGGCATCGTCCCGACTGGCGAATGCCTTCGCCGCGCGTGGCGTGAAGCGAGGTGACCGGGTGGCGGTTCTGCTGCCCCAGACGCCTGAGACGGTTCTGACCCATCTGGCGGCCTACAAGCTGGGCGCGATCGCGGTTCCGCTGTTCACCCTGTTTGGTGAGGACGGGCTGCACTACAGGCTCCACGATTCCGGGGCCAAGGTCGTGATCACGGACGGCGCGAACCTGCCGAAATTGCTCAACATCCGTGACCGGCTGCCGGATCTGGAGTTCATCTATTCCATCGACGAACGCAATGCCGGGTCCTTCGGGTTCTGGCAGGAACTGGGCAAGGCGGCTGATCATCGCCCCGTTGCCCCCACCACGCTGAACGATCCGGCGTTCATCTCCTACACCTCTGGCACGACCGGGCCGCCCAAGGGGGCGCTGCACGGGCATAAGGTTCTGCTGGGCCATTTGCCGGGGGTCGAGACGCATCACGAGGGGTTGCCGCAAGCCGGGGACCGGATGTGGACGCCGGCCGACTGGGCCTGGATGGGCGGGCTGACCAATGTCATGTTGCCCGCGCTGAGCATGGGCGTGCCGCTGGTGGCGCACCGGATGGCGAAATTCGACCCCGATCAGGCCTTTGACCTGATTGACAGGCTGGCGATCCGCAACGTGTTCCTGCCCCCGACGGCGCTGAAACTGATGCGTCAGACCTCGGGCCACCCCGCGACGCTGCGCACGGTCGGATCGGGGGGCGAGGCGCTGGGCGCTGATCTGCTGGATTGGGGGCGATCGCGGCTGGGCGTGACCATCAACGAAATCTATGGCCAGACCGAATGCAATCTGGTGTTGGGCAACATGAGCAGTCTGGACGCGCCGCGCCCCGGTTCGACGGGCCGTGCAGTGCCGGGGCATGAGGTTGCCATCCTCGACAGCTCCGGCAACGCACTGCCACCCGGCGAGGAGGGCCAGATCGCCATCAAGCGGCCCGACCCCGCGATGTTCCTGGAATACTGGAACAATCCGGCAAAGACGGCGGAGAAATTTGTCGGTGACTGGATGCTGACCGGCGACGTCGCGCGAATGGACGCGGACGGCTTCGTTTTCTTTGCCTCGCGCTTGGATGACGTGATTACCTCCAGCGGATATCGCATCGGGCCCAGCGAGATCGAGGAATGTCTGACCGCCGACCCCGATGTGACGATGGCAGGCGTGATCGGCGTGCCCGATCCCGTCCGGACAGAGGCCGTGCGGGCTTACATCGTCCTGCGCCCCGGTACAGCCGAGCAGGGCAAGGCGGCAGCGTTGATCGCGCGGGTCCGCGAAAGGATCAGCCCGCATGTCGCCCCGCGCGATGTCGTTTTCGTCACGGATCTGCCGATGACTGCGACAGGCAAGATCCTGCGGCGTGAACTGCGCGACAGGGCGCATCGCGGGACGTGAGCATCATCGCGTTCATACTGTGTGGCTACGCGGCGTTGTGCCTGACGATGGCGGCCTATGGTTGGACCAGACCGACAGGCGGAATCGACCCAAGGGCGCAGGTCGTCGTGGTGCTGGGCGGTGGCGCGCGCGGCGGACAGTTGCAGCCGGTCGGCCAGGCCCGCGTTGCGGCCGGGGTTGCGTCACTGGGTCCGCGCCAGACCCTGCACTTGACCGGAGGCGTGGCGGGCGGCGGGTCCGAGGCGGCGCTGATGGCGGCGGAGGCGAAGCGACTGGGCGTGGAACCGCACCGGATCACGCAGGAGCATGAAAGCCGCACCACACAACAAAACGCCTTGTTTTCGCAGCCCATCATCGGGGACCGCGCCATTGTCATCGTCAGCGACAACTTCCATCTGGCCCGGGCGGCGATGCTGTTTCGCGGGCATGGGTATACCGTCACGGCACTGCGCGGCACGACTTATCGTCGTGGGATGCGGCGTGCGCTATGGTTCTTCGCGCGTGAAGGACTATCTGGACCGATCAATCTCTTGCGGCTGATCGCTTGGGTGCTGGCCGGAGGGCTGGGTGCCTCACGCGATTGGCGTATTCGAACCCTGACCTGACCCTGACCCTGACTTGAGGATAATCCATGGATCCCGTTACCACATTCGCGCTGATCGGCGTCCTGGGCATCGGCTCGCAATGGCTGGCGTGGCGGTTCCAGTTGCCGGCGATCGTCCTGATGTTGCTGGCGGGCGTCCTGGCAGGGCCCTTGACCGGGCTGATAGATCCGGAGGCGAGCTTCGGATTTCTGCTCAAGCCCATCATTGCGGTTGCGGTCGCAGTCATCCTGTTCGAGGGCGGATTGACCCTGAACTTAAAGAGCTTGCGCGATGCGGGCCCGTCGGTGTTGCGGCTGGTCATGATCGGAGCACCGCTCGGCTGGCTGCTCTCCGCGATAAGCGTGCACTACATCGCCGGGTTGAGTTGGGAGACCGCCATCGTGTTCGGGGGCATCATGATCGTCACGGGGCCAACCGTGGTGACGCCCCTGCTGCGACAGGCGCGGATGGAGCCGCGCGTCGCCAGAATCCTGAAATGGGAGGCGATCGTCAACGATCCCATCGGTGCCCTGGCAGCCGTTCTGGCCTATGAAATGGTGGTGGCGCTGCGAACCTCCACCACCGTGGGGGGCGCGATCTGGCACATGGTTCTGGGCATCGTCGTCGCCAGTGTGCTGGGCTATCTGGGAGGTCGAGTGATCGCGTGGGCGTTTAACCGGGGCAAGGTGCCGGAATATATGAAGGTGCCTGTGATGTTTGGCGCGCTTCTGGCGATTTATGCGGCGTCCGATTATATCCTGCATGAAAGCGGCTTGCTGGCCGTGACCATCATGGGCGTCGTTCTGGCGAACACGCATTTGCCGTCTCTAGACGAAATCCGGCGGTTCAAGGAACACGCGACCGTCATTCTGGTCTCGGGCGTTTTCATCCTGCTTGCGGCGTCACTGACCATGGCGGAACTGGCCAGCATCGATTTGCGCATCGTGTTGTTCGTCGCCATCGTGATCTTCATCGCCCGGCCCCTGACCGTGCTGCTGTCGCTGATGGGCAGCGGTCTGCCGTGGACCGAAAAGTCGATGATCGCCTGGATCGGACCGCGGGGCGTGGTTTTGGTCGCCGTGTCAGGCCTTTTCGGAACGCAACTTGCCGAACTGGGGATCGAGGACGGGCGAAGCCTGACGACCCTGTCCTTCGCGTTGGTGGCGGGCACGGTGGTGCTGCACGGATTTTCGATCGGACCGTTGGCGCGGCGGTTGAAGCTAACATCCGAGGCCGTTCCGGGCCTGTTGATCGTCGGCGGTTCACGCTGGGCGGTCAATCTGGCGCGGGCGTTGGAGAAGGCGGAAATCCCTACGATGATCGTGGATCGCAACTGGTTCCGCCTGCGCGCCGCGCGTGAGGCAGGGGTGAAGGTGTATCATGGTGAGATCCTGTCCGAGACTGTCGAGCATACATTGGATCTGAGCGCATATGGTGTGGTTCTCGCCGCGACGGACAACGATGGCTACAACGCGCTGGTCTGCACCGATCTGGGCCCGGAATTTGGCAGACGACAGGTGTTTCAGGTTGGTCGCTGCGATGAGACGGAGGGCCGCGCCGCCATGCCGGTCACCATCGGGGGGCGCGCCTTTGGATCGGGTATGCCCTATGAGGACTTCATGCGGCTGGAGGCAGCAGGCTGGGCGTTTCGCGTGACCAGACTGACCGAGGAGTTCGGTCTCGATGATTACCTCGCCCTCAACGAGGACGCGCGGATTCTGGGGCGGATCAATGACAGCGGCTTGCTGTTTTACGATGGTAAGCCACCTGAAAAGATTCCCGCCGGAACGCGAATTCTGGCATTTCATCACAAGGATAAGGATCGCGGCGCCGGTTCATCCTGAGCCGCAGCCCGCGTTCGCGGGGAGGGGGCAACACTCAAAGGTGTTTTGCCGCCTCCTTGCGCGCGATTGCCCGCATTCCGTCCGAATGCAGGCTCAGGAATTCAGCGACCCGCGCGGGATCCTGTCGGGAAAGGGTCCGCAACCACCATCCGATCGCCTTTTGCGTGAACCATGCGTGATCGGAAACCAGCGCCGCGATCCACGTCAGCACCTGTTCGCGCCGTTCCAGATGCGCTGCGTCGGGATGTCGTCCCTTCGCCCAATGCAATGTGCAGACCAGGGCGGCGCGGCGGGTCCACATATTCTGATGTTCCGGCCACATCGCTACCGCATCAAGGCGAGAGGGGTCTGTGATCAGGCGACGCTCGATAGGCTTTGCCGCTGCATCGGCAATGGCCCAGCTGTCGAACTGAACGACCCAGCGTTGCACCTCGTCCCAGACCGGCGCGTCATCCGGTTTGATCCGCGCCTGGGTCAGAAGTTTGGTCGCGGCAATCCGCGCCTCGTAAATGTTACTGTCCCATAAAGCCGCAGCCAAGGTGACCTTCGCATCGCGGTCCAGATCGGCACGCCAGGAGCGAACGAGGTTTTCCACCGTGTCATTGCCCAGACCGAGATAGCGCCGTTCGACCTTGTGATAGGTCGCCATTTCAGCCGCGCGGACAGGATCCGCGCGGGAGATGAGGGCGTCGAGCGCCTCGACCGGGGTCGGCATCAGGACGATTGCGGCATCAGAATGACATGATCCGTACCGCCGCTGCGCCGGAAACGGGTGCCACGCAGACGACCGTTTTCATAGCTGTAGACGGTCGGACCATTGCTGCCCGGTACGATCAATCGTCCATTGCGGTCGATACGTCCGGTGCGGCGATGGCTCTCGGCGCGCAGCGTCTCGTATGGGGCGACGGTGTCGATCACCACGACGGAGCCGTCTTGGTTGACCTCCGTCACGTGAATTTCATGACATTGGCCCCCGTTCCACGCACCCTCACCCCAGACGCCCAGATAGCGGTTCCAATTGTCGGACAGGCCGACCTTGGCGGGTTGAATCTCGTTGCGCCGATACGGATCGTCATACAGATCGACGGTATAACATCCCGCCCTGCTGAGCGCGGAATCCGGCAGACTTGCCTGCGGTTCGACACATGCCGACAGCAGAACCAGCAGCGATGCGCTTGCCACGATGCGTTTCATAATCTCTCCTCGAACTACTCGAACGTCCCGATCTTGCCGTCGGATACGAATGGAACTTTACTCTACCGTGACCGATTTGGCGAGGTTTCGCGGTTGGTCCACGTCCGTCCCCTTGGTCACGGCCGTATGATAGGCAATCAGCTGCGCAGGTATAGCATAAACCATCGGTGCGAGCCGGGGATCTACCGTTGGCATCACCAGAACCTCAGCCGTGCCGTGCCGTGCAATTTCGGCGCCTTCGGCATCGGTTACCAGCAAGACACGCCCGCCGCGGGCCATGACCTCCTGCATATTGCTGACCAGTTTTTCAAACAGCGCGTCGCGCGGCGCGAAAACGATCACGGGAACGTTTTCGTCGATCAGGGCGATGGGACCATGCTTCAACTCGCCCGAGGCATAGCCCTCGGCGTGGATATAGCTGATTTCCTTGAGCTTCAGCGCCCCTTCCAGTGCCATGGGATACATCAGGCCACGGCCCAGGAACAGAATGTCGCGCGCACCGGCAAGCCATTGGGCAAGCTTGGCAATCTGGGGTTCGGTCGCGATCGCCTCGTTCATCAGACGGGGCAGTTCGAACATGCGCGAGACCAGCTGCGCCTCATCCGCCGCGCTCAGATGCCCGCGCATGCGGCCGGCGTGAATTGCCAGCGACAACAATACGGTAAGCTGGCAGCTGAACGCCTTGGTCGAGGCGACGCCGACCTCCACCCCCGCATGGATCGGCAACGCCGCGTCCGAGGCGCGGGCGATGGAGCTTTCCATGGCGTTGACGACGGAAACGATGCTGCCAGCCTTGCCCTTGCAGTAGGTGAGGGCGGCCAGCGTGTCCGCCGTCTCACCCGATTGTGATACGAACAGTGCCATGTCGCTGTCGCGCAGCGGCGGGTTGCGGTAGCGGAACTCGGACGCGATGTCGATTTCGACGACCATGCCTGCGATCTGTTCGAACCAGTATTTCGCGACCTGACAGGCATAAAAGGCCGTGCCGCATGCCACCATGATCAGTCGGTCGGTTCCGGTGAAGTCCACCGCGTCGGCTGCGCCTTCGATCCGGTCACGGCCCGGACCGGCGTAATGTTGCAGCGCGTAGGACAGCACCTCGGGCTGTTCGTGCACCTCCTTGGACATGAAGTGGCGATGCTCACCCTTCTCCGCGATCATGTTGTCCAGCGCGACGGTTTTCATGGGCCGGTCGGTCGCGGCGCCATCGGCGTCGAAGATTTCCGCGCCGGCGCGGGTCAGAACGACGTGATCGCCATCGTTCAGATAGGTGATCCGGCGGGTAAACGGCGCCAGCGCCAGTGCGTCGGAGCCGACGAACATTTCGCCTTCGCCATGACCGATCGCCAGAGGGGAGCCGCGCCGCGCCGCCACGATCAGATCGTCCTCCCCTTCGAACAGGAAGCACAGCGCGAACGCCCCTTCGAGACGTTTGAGCGTTGCCACCGCAGCCTCGATCGGAGGCAATCCGTCCGTCAGGTATTGTGCGCACAGGACGGCCACGGTCTCGGTATCCGTTTCCGTGACGAAGGTATGCCCCTTGCCCTCCAGCTCCGCCCGCAACTCGCGGAAATTCTCGATGATGCCATTATGCACGACTGCGACGGGGCCGGAGCGGTGAGGATGGGCGTTTGCCTCGGTCGGTTTGCCGTGGGTCGCCCAGCGGGTGTGCCCGATGCCGGAACGGCCTTGAATGGGATCGACCACCAGCAGATCGGCCAGCGCGCCCAGCTTTCCCACCGCGCGACGACGGCCCAGAACGCCCTCGTGCACCGTGGCGATGCCGGCGCTGTCATAGCCGCGATATTCCAGACGGCGCAGCGCCTCGACCATCAGGGGGGCGGCGGAATGCTCACCCAGGATACCGATAATGCCGCACATCAGCGTTTCTCCTTGAGGCTGCGCAAACGCGCCACCATGCGGGCGCCAAGGCCCGGTTTGTTGACTTGCCGCGCGCGCCCTATGGCCAGATCGCCCGGTCCTACATCGTCGGTCACGACCGAGCCGGAGGCGACATAGCCGCCATCCGCGATGGTCACGGGCGCCACCAGGGCGGAGTTCGAGCCCACGAAGGCATCCGCGCCTATGGTCGTCTTGTGCTTGAACACCCCGTCATAGTTGCAGGTGATGGTGCCCGCGCCGATATTCGCACGCTCGCCGATTTCGGCATCGCCGATATAAGTCAGGTGATTGACCTTCGCGCCTGCGTGCAGGACGGCGTTTTTGACCTCAACGAAATTGCCGACCCGCGCGCCGCCGCCGACCTCCGCCCCCGGTCGCAAGCGGGCATAGGGGCCGATCTGGGCGCCCTCGGCGATGTGGCAACCCTCAAGGTGGCAGAAGGCACGGATTTCCGCACCGGTTTCCACCGTGACCCCAGGGCCGAACACCACGTTGGGCGCGATGGTGACGTCGCGGCCGATATGCGTGTCAAAGGCGAAATGCACGGTTTCGGGGGCGGTCAGGGTGATGCCTTCCTCCAACGCGCGGGCACGGCGAGTCCACTGGAACACGGCCTCCGCCGCTGCCAGATCGGTGCGGGAGTTTACGCCCATCGTCTCCTGCTCGGCGCAGGTAACGGCGGCGCAGGACATCCCGCGCGACCGGGCGAGGCCGACGATATCGGTGAGGTAATATTCCCCCTTGGCATTATCGTTGCCGACCGCCCCGACCAGATCCAGCAGAGTGGCGGCATCGGCCATGACGACCCCGGAATTGCATAGGGTAATGGCGAGTTGCTCGGGGGTGGCTTCCTTCGCCTCGACGATGGCCTGCAAACCGTCGGGGCCGGTGATGAGGCGACCGTAGCCGCCGGGATTCGCCGCCTCGAACCCCAGCACCACGACGGCGCCACCACCTGCGCGCGCATGGCGCATCGCGGCCAACGTTTCGCCCGAGATGAACGGCGTGTCGCCGTAAAGGACCACCGCGTCGCCGTCGAACCCCTCCAGACCCGCCGCCGCCTGCTGCACGGCATGGGCGGTGCCCAGCTGTTCGGCCTGCACCGCGAAGATCGCATCATCGCGCCAATCACGCACCGCGCCCTCGACCAGATCGCCGCCGTGACCCGTCACGACGATCAGCCGCTCTGGCTCAAGCGTGTTCGCGCTGGCCATGGCATGGACCACCATGGGCGCGCATCCGATCTGGTGCAGAACCTTGGGCAGGTCGGACTGCATTCGCGTGCCCTGACCGGCGGCGAGAATGATTGCGGCTGTTTTCATTATGATGTGGTCCCTCGTGTTGGCGGGCTTATAACAGCGGCATGCGGTGCCGGAAAGCGCACCGACGATCAGGTTTCGTTTCAGTCGATTGCATCGGCACCATTTCGAGGAGTTCCCATGCGCACCGCAATATTCGACCTGGACGGCACGCTGGCGGATACCAGCGCAGACCTGATCGCGGCGGCGAACGCCTGTTTTATCGGGCGCGGGCACGCGGCGCCGCTGGATCACGCGACCGATGCGCTGACCGCCTTTCGCGGCGGGCGGGCCATGCTGGGACTGGGGGTCGAGAGGTTGGGCCTGACAGACCTGACGATCGACGAGGAATATCAGACGCTGCTGGATCATTACGACGCCCATATCGACGTGCACACGCGTCTCTATCCGGGGGTGGAGGCCGCGCTGGACCGGTTGGCGGCGGATGGATGGGTTCTGGGGGTCTGCACCAACAAGCCCGAATGGCTGGCCGAAACCCTGCTGCAAAAGATCGGCATCCGCGACCGGTTCACCGCGATGCTGGGCGCGGATACCCTGCCGGTGCGCAAACCCGACCCCGAACACCTGATCGAAACAGTGCGCCGCGCCGGGGGCAACATGGCGCGCACCGTGCTGATGGGCGACACCACAACCGACCGCGATACCGCGCGCAATGCTGGCGTTCCGGTGGTGCTGGTGGGCTTCGGCCCGCTGGGGGCGGGCATCGCGGAGTTGAAGCCGGACGCGATCCTGACGCATTACGATGAACTCGGCGATCTGCTGGACGGATTGGTGCCGCGCTGAAATCCGCCTGATTAGGCTTGACCCCTTTCGCGCAAGGTGCGAAATGCACCGCCAGAGACGGGACGTTAGCTCAGTTGGTAGAGCACAGTGTTCACATCGCTGGGGTCACTGGTTCGAATCCAGTACGTCCCACCATCTCTGAAAATTCCTGTATTGTTTCAATAACTTTCATCTGTTGCGATTGTGTCCAACGAAGCAGGCGAACAAGGTTTGGCCGCGCGCATTCCCGAAGGATGCTTGGCCACGTTTGATGCGCATTTCTCCCCGCCGGTGGGGGTGACAGACGGCCCGCATGCGGATTATGGGGTTGCATTGCCCTGTAGGTCCACCGTCTGATGGCTTATCACTCAAGAAATCTGGAGTTCCAAGATGCGTTTCAAAACCACCCTGTCCGCGATTGCACTGGCCGCCATCGGCACACAGGCCGCCGCACAGTGCGAAAGCGTCACCTTCTCCGATGTCGGCTGGACAGATATCACGGCGACGACCGCGACTGCATCGGTCGTGCTTCAGGCGCTGGGCTATGAGACGGATATAAAGATCCTCTCCGTGCCCGTGACCTATACCTCGCTGGCCGAGGGCGATATCGACGTGTTCCTCGGCAACTGGATGCCGACGATGGAGGCGGACATCGCCCCCTATCGTGAGGCCGGAACCGTCGACACCGTGCGCACCAACCTGACGGGCGCGAAATACACATTGGCCACCAATGCGGCGGGCGCGGAACTGGGCATCGCGGATTTCGCGGACATTGCCGCGCAGGCCGACGCGCTGGATTTCACGATCTACGGCATCGAGCCGGGCAATGACGGCAACCGCCTGATCCTCGACATGATCGAGGCGGAGGCATTCGACCTTACCGAATTCGAGGTCGCGGAAAGCTCGGAGCAGGGGATGCTGGCGCAGGTTGAGCGGGCCAGCCGCCGGGGTGAGCCGATCATCTTCCTCGGCTGGGAACCGCATCCGATGAACGCCAATTTCGACATGACCTATCTGACAGGAGGCGACGACTGGTTCGGCCCCGATCTGGGCGGTGCATCCGTGATGACGAACACGCGCGCGGGCTATGTCACGGAATGTCCGAATGTCGGAGCCTTGCTGGAAAACCTGGAATTTTCCCTTGAGATGGAGAACGAGATCATGGGCGCGATCCTCAACGATGGTGAGGATCCCGAGGATGCCGCGAAGGCCTGGCTGGCCGCGAACCCCGATGTGCTGGACACTTGGCTGGACGGCGTCACCACGCTGAACGGTGAGAGTGATGCGAAAGCTGCCGTCATGGCCGTGATCGAAGACTGACCCAATCATTGACAGAAACGGCGCGGGGTCCCCTCGCGCCGTTTTCACGATGAACGACAGGAGCGACGGATGGAGTGGCTGACCAACAACAAGATCCCCGTCGGCGATACGGCTGAGATCGTGTTCGACTGGTTGCAGCGCAACGGCACCGAGGTGTTCGACGCGATTTCCGACGGCATGGAAGCGACGATCGACACCTTGCTGTGGATTTTCCAGACGCCGCATCCGCTGATCATCATCGCGGTATTCGTCGCGCTGACATGGGTTTTACAACGCAGTTGGCAGACTTGTCTGCTGGTGTTCGCGGGCTTTCTGTTCATCCTCAATCAGGATTACTGGGAGGAGATGACCGAAAGCATGACGCTGGTCCTGTCGGCCTGTATCGTCTGCATGGCCATCGGCGTACCCATCGGCATCGCTGCCGCGCACAGGCCCCGGCTCTATGCCGTGATGCGGCCCGTGCTGGACCTGATGCAGACGCTGCCGACCTTCGTCTATCTGATTCCAGCGGTGATTTTCTTTGGCATCGGGATGGTGCCGGGATTGCTGGCGACGGTGATCTTCGTGCTGCCCGCACCGATCCGGCTGACGCAACTCGGCGTATCCTCGACCCCTGCGCCGTTGCTGGAGGCGGCGGATGCCTTCGGCGCGACGTCGCGGCAGAAACTGTTCAAGGTCGAGCTGCCCTACGCCGTGCCGCAGATCATGGCCGGGCTGAACCAGACGATCATGCTGTCGCTGTCGATGGTGGTGATCGCCGCGCTGGTCGGGGCGGACGGGCTGGGCGTGCCGGTGCTGCGGGCGCTGAACCGGGTGGATTCCGCGCTCGGCTTCGAAAGCGGCTTCATCATCGTGGTGGTGGCCATCATGCTGGACCGGATGTTGCGGGTCAGGGGACGGAAATGAGCGTTGCGATCTCTTTCGATGCGGTGAACATCGTCTTTGGCGCGGAGCCGGAAAGCGCGCTGCCGCTGATGGATGCCGGGCAGAGCCGCGCGCAGATTCAGGAGCAGACGGGGCAGGTGCTGGGCGTGCACGATTGCACGCTCGACGTGAACGAGGGTGAGATTCTGGTGCTGATGGGCCTGTCGGGATCGGGCAAGTCCACTTTGCTGCGCGCCGTCAACGGCTTGAACCCGGTCGTGCGCGGATCGGTGACGGTGCGCGCTGGCGACTGGTCGGCGGAGGTTACCTCAGCCAGCAAGGCGGACCTGCTGAAGGTGCGCCGCGAATGCGTCACCATGGTGTTCCAACAATTCGGCCTGCTGCCGTGGCGCAGCGTGGCAGAAAATGTGGGACTGGGCCTCGAGCTATCAGGAATGAAGAAGGCGGAGCGGGCAGACCGCGTGCGCGAACAGCTCGATCTGGTGGGCCTGTCGGACTGGGCGGATCGCAAGGTTGGGGAACTATCGGGCGGAATGCAGCAGCGAGTCGGACTGGCGCGGGCCTTTGCCACGCAGGCGCCGATCCTGCTGATGGACGAACCTTTCTCCGCGCTCGACCCGCTGATCCGCACCCGGTTGCAGGATGAGCTGCTGGAATTGCAGCAACGGCTGAAACGCACGATCCTGTTCGTCAGTCACGATCTGGATGAGGCGTTTCGCATCGGCGACCGCATCGCCATAATGGAGGGCGGGCGCATCGTGCAATCGGGCACGCCGCAGGATATTCATGCCGACCCCGCAAACGAATATGTTGCCGATTTCGTGGCGCATATGAACCCGCTGGGCGTGTTGCGCGCGCGGTCGGTCATGGTCGCCGCGCAGGGAACGGAGGACGGTCGGATCGGGGCGGATGCCAGCGTCAATGACGTAATCCATGCGCTCGATACGGCGCAAAGCCTCGCCGTGGTTGAGGAGGGCGCGGTGGTCGGCCGGATCACGCAGGGCGATGTTCTGAACGGACTAGCGAAACCGCAGACCTAGAAACGCAGGCCTAGACAGTGCCCAGTGGTTGAAAGATCGGGCCTTGGGGCGTGTCCTCGAAATGCGCCGTGATGCCGAACACCCGATGCAGCAGGGCTGGGGTCAGAACTTCCCGCGGCGGACCGTCGGCGGCGATGCGTCCCTGATCCAGCGCGATCAGCCGCGTGCAATGACGCACGGCAAGGCCCAGATCGTGGATCGAAACCAGCACCCCGTGACCGCCCCGCGCCAGATCGCCCAGAACCTGCATCGTGGCAATCTGATGCGCCGGATCCAGCCCCGCCACGGGCTCATCCGCCATCAATAGCGGCGCTTGCTGTGCCAGTGTCCTTGCGATCAGGACGCGCGCCTGCTCACCGCCTGACAGCTCCGTCGCGGGGCGATGGCGCAGCGCCTCCAAATCCATCCGGTGCAGAGCGGCGGTTACGGGGGCAGGGTCGGCGTCGCCATGGGGCAGACGCCCGAGGGCGACGAGCGCCTCGACACTGATCGGCCAGGCGATTTCCCGCGATTGCGGCAACCACGCGACATGCCGCGCACGTAGCCCCGGCCCCATCTGCATCAGTGAACTGTAGCCGGAAAAGGGGATCAAGCCGAGTGCTGCGCGCATCAGCGTCGTCTTGCCCGCCCCATTCCGCCCGATCAGGCCCACGACCTCCCCCGCCGCGATGTGAAGCGATATGCCGTCCAGAACCATCCGGTCACGCCGGAACGACTTGAGATCGGTGAGGGTCAACAAGCTCACATCTCCCTCCGCTGGGTCAGGATCAGGCGCAGGAAAAACGGTGCCCCGACCAAGGCGATCAGAACGCCCAGCTTCAGGTCCTGTTCCGGTGCAATCAGGCGCACGGCGATGTCCGCCGCCAGAACCATCGCCGCCCCGCCGAGCGCGGAGGCAGGCAACACCCGCGATGGTTTCGCACCCACCGCGCGCCGCAGAACATGCGGTGCGACCAACCCGACGAACCCGATGGACCCGGCCACCGCCGTCGCCGCCCCGACCGTCGCCGCAACGCCGAGGATCAGCATCAGGCGCAAGCGTGCCAGATCTATTCCCAGCGCCGCCGCCGCATCCTCGCCCAGTGTAAGTGCGTCCAGACCCCGCCCGAGGCTGAGCAACGCAACGGCCCCCGCCGCCATGAAGGGTGCGACCAGCCCCACATGCTGCATCGAACGATCCGCGAGGGAGCCGAGAAGCCAGAACACGATCTCGCTTGCCGCGAACGGGTTCGGGCTGAGGTTCAGAACCAGAGAGGTGCACGCCCCCGCCAGTGCACTGATCGCAATCCCGGCGAGGATCAGGGTCAATGCCGATCCGCGCGGTCCCGCCAGCAGCAGGATCAGGACGACGGCACCAACCGCGCCGCCCAACGCCGCGAGGGGCAGGGCCAGGGCGAAGGCAGCTGCAAGACCCGACTGGATCGCCAGAACCGCGCCCAGCGCGGCAGAGCCGGAGACCCCGATCAGCCCCGGTTCGGCCAACGGGTTTCGCAGATAGCCCTGCAACGCTGCCCCCGACAGGCCCAGCGATGCCCCGACCATGACCGCGAGCAGCGCACGGGGCAGACGAATTTCACGCATCACAAGGGTGATGGCCTCCCCCTCACCCCGAAACAAGGCGTCGATGCTGTCGGAGACGGGCAACCCCGCCGGTCCGATCAGAAGCGACGCCGTGAACAGCAAAAGCACCAGCGCGCCAAGTCCTGCGAATACCCGTATCATCGTGCGGCTTCCTGCAAATCGCGAATGGCACGCAGGACATAGGGTGTGCCGCAAATCCAGTCCGGGCCGGTATTCGCGCGGGGTAGGGCCATTGCCTGCAACACGGGATGGGATAGGATTTCCTCGGATCGCGACGCGCCCGGATAGGGGGTGGAGGTTATCAGCATGTCGGGCGCGCGGATCACCAGCAACTCCAGCGGCAGACGCCCCCCGCCGGGGCGATCGGCCATGACGTTGCGCAATCCAGCCGCCTCCATGATATCGGCCGCCATCGTTCCGCTGCCCAGAGTGTAGCCATTCGCCTGATAGATCGCGACGCGCACCGCGCCGACCTCATATCGCAGGGACAGCAGATCGGCCTCGAACCGGGCGATCAGCGCGGTCGCCGCAGCCTCGCGCCCCAGAACTTCACCCATTTTGGCGATCCTGTCAGGCACCTCGTCCAGACCGCTGGCGGGGTCGAAACGTTGTACAGGAATGCCCAGCCGCTCCAGCATCGAAACGGTGACCCGCGCGGTATAGCGCCCGGCCAAAACCAGATCGGGGTTCAGCAGAAAAATCTCCTCCGCCTGACCCGCGTTGCGCGGCCATGACGCAGCCTGCCGCGCCATGGCGGAGGATCGCGGATCGGAGGCGAGGCGCGAAACGCTGATCAACTGCCCGGGCGCGGCCAGCAGCATGGCAAGCTGATCCGTGCACAGGTTCAGCGACACGACGCGCTGCGGTGGGTCGCCCATGGCTGGCGCATCCAGAAAGTCGCCCATGGCGGGCGTACCCAGAAAGGTGCACAACAGCCAAACCTGCCAGAACCGGCTCAGAGCCTGTTCGCCGCCCGCTGCCGGGCCAGCGCGCTGTCACGATCCGTCACGCCGATCAGGTTTGCGACCATGCGCAGCAGGGCGTTTTCATCCTCGCTGCGGTCATCGTCGGACAGGGCGACATACCACATCGCCTCGATCACGGCGTCGCGTTCCTCGTAGGGGACAGCGTCCTTGATCAAACGGGTGAAGCGTACGGTGTCGGATGCCTGCGCTTCCAGGGCCTCCGCCTCGGTGCGCAAGCTCACCGCGTCCGCCTCGATCAAGCCGTAGCGATGGCGCAGGACCGCGTCGATCCGCGCGATCTCGGCCGGGTGATACAGATCGTCCGCCCGCGCCACGCGCACCAGCAGTGCCGCCATTGCCAGACGGGCATCGTTGGCATCCAGTGTCGTGTCATCGGGGGTGCCGGTCAGTTTTCTCAACAGGTCAGCGAACATCAGTCCTTGCCCCGATACGGTTGCACGTATTGCAACGCCATGTCCCATGGGAAGAATATCCACGTATCCTGCGAGACGCCGGTGATGAAGGTATCCACCATCGGCTCCCCCTGCGGCTTTGCATAGACGGTCGCGAAATGAGCCTTGGGATACAGGGACCGGACCAGTTCCAGCGTCTTGCCGCTGTCCACCAGATCATCCACGATCAGCACGCCCTCGCCATCGTTCCGCATCAGGGCGTCGTCGGGTTTCTTGAGCACTTCAGCCGTGCCCTGATCCTGATGTGCGTAGGATTTGACGCTGATCGTATCGACCGTGCGAATGTCCAGTTCCCGGGCCACGATCATGGCAGGGGCCATGCCGCCGCGGGTGATGGCCACCACGGCGCGCCATTTGCCGCCCGCACCCGGACCATCGTTTTCCAGCCGCCACGCAAGGGCGCGGCTGTCACGGTGGATTTGATCCCAAGAAATATGGAAGCCCTTTTCGTGGGGCAGACGGTCGGCCATGCGGCGTCCTTTCGATTATTCGGCAGCGGGTTTGCGGCCGACGGCAACGTCGATATCGGGCGCGTCCTCGGCCTTCATGCCGACGACGTGATAGCCGCTGTCGACGTGGTGGTTTTCACCCGTGACACCGGAGGCCAGGTCGCTGAGCAGGTAGAGGGCGGATTTGCCCACGTCCATCGTCGTCACGTTGCGCCGCAGCGGTGAGTTCAGCTCGTTCCACTTAAGGATATATCGAAAATCACCGATTCCCGACGCGGCAAGGGTCTTGATCGGGCCGGCGCTGAGCGCGTTGACGCGGATGTTCTTCGGGCCCAGATCCATGGCCATGTATTTGACCGAAGCCTCCAGCGCCGCCTTGGCCACGCCCATCACGTTGTAGTGCGGCATCACCTTTTCGGCGCCGTAATAGGTCAGCGTCAGGGCGGCCGCGCCGTCGTTCATCATCTTTTCCGCGCGCTGCATGATCGCCGTGAACGAATAGACGGAGATGTCCATGGACATGCGGAAGTTGTCGGGCGAGGTGTCCACATAGCGGCCGCGCAATTCGTTCTTGTCGGAAAAGCCGATGGCGTGCACGACGAAATCGAGGCTGCCCCATGTGTCCTTCAGCTCAGTGAAGACCGCATCCATGCTGGCCGCATCCGTCACATCGCAGGGCAACACGATGTTGGAGCCGAGGCTTTCCGCCAGGGGTTTCACCCGCTTGCCCAGCGCATCGCCCTGATAGGTGAACGCCATTTCGGCCCCGGCCTCGTGCAGGGCGCGTGCGACGCCCCAGGCGATGGACTTGTCATTGGCCAGACCCATGATCAATCCGCGCTTTCCGGTCATCAATCCCGACATATCTGCCATTTCGCCTCGCGCTCCACTCTTGTTCTGCTGGTCAGTCCGCTTTACGTCAAAGGATCGGCAGCATCAAGAATATGTCGGTGTTCGCACCAACTTGGCGGAGGATCACGCGATGAGCGACGACACGGCCCGGACCGGTATTTTCGCCGGCGACGATCCTTTCGCACTTGCACGGCAATGGCTGGCTGAGGCGGTGAAGTCCGAACCCAACGACCCCGATGCCATTGCCCTGGCGACTGCGGACCCCGACGGTCTGCCCAATGTGCGTATGGTTCTGCTCAAGGAAATCGAGGCGGATGCCTTCGTTTTCTATACCAATTTCGAAAGCGCGAAGGGGCGGGAGATCGCGGCGACCGGCAAGGCGGCGTTTGTGCTGCATTGGAAAAGCCTGCGCCGCCAGATCCGGGTGCGGGGCCTAACCGAGCGGGTCGAGGACGCGCAGGCGGATGCCTATTATCACTCCCGCGCGTTGCAAAGCCGCATCGGTGCATGGGCGTCGGAACAATCCCGACCGCTCGACAGTCGGGCGACGCTGATGGGCAAGGTAGCGCGGTTGAGCCTTGAAAAGGGTCTGAACCCCGACCGTCCGCCATTCTGGGGCGGCATCCGCATCCGCCCGGTCGAGATCGAGTTCTGGGCAGACGGCGCGTTCCGCCTGCACGACCGCTTCCGCTGGACGCTGGGGGATGAGGGCTGGAGGGTGCAGCGGTTGAATCCGTAGTGCTTCGGTCGTCGCCGGATCGGAGGAGGCTGACAGCGCCCGCCCCTCAGGGGCCGACGATGATCCGCAACGGCGTTCCGTCCTGTTGCGTGGTGGTAAAACTCTCACGCAGGCGCCCCCTGTCATAGCCTACCGGCGCACGCTCCGCAGGGATTTGCGTGCCATCCGGATAGGTGACGACAGCGTGCCGCGCGCCCGGGTCGGAATAGCTGACGGCCATTAACTGCGTATCGCCCAACTCCACGAGGATGGCGCGCGTACCGGACCCATCGCTACCGGCGCGACTGAAATAGGTGATCGGGTCCAGCCTTCCGTCGCGAAACAGGCGTACGGGCAGATCGACCGCATATTCGAAGGTTGCAGGTGCGGCGTGCAGGATCGTTCCTTGCGCCAGAAGCCGGCAATCGCAACTGTCCTGCAATCCCAGCGCGCTCAGATCCTCATGGCACGATTGCAGCGCCTGCGTGATCGAGGCTTGCGCGTTGTCACCGCCGACAACCGAGACTTCGACCGGGCACTGCGCCTGCGGTGCGCCGCGTACGATCGCCTTGGGTCCCTCGGCCAGCAGATAGGCGCGACCATCGGCGGAGCGGAAGAAATATGCGAGTTGGTCCAGCCGGATTTCCTGCGTGCGCCGGTGCTCGGCAATCTCGGCATAGCTGCGGCTGGTGGCGTCCTGCACGACCCGCGATATGTCATCGGTCGTCGTGGAAATCAGATCGCTCTGGAACGGTGTATACAAAAACTCCCGCGTCACCCCGTCGGCATCCGGCAAGGGGCCGACAGGTACGGTGGCGCAACTGGCCAGGGCCAGAAACGCAAGGAAAAGCAGGGTGCGAGGTTGCCGATTTGCCACGGTCGGTTGCATGTATGCTCCGGTATTCAATGGGGGCCGGTGGTTTGCTTGACACGCATGTCGCGCGATATCTATCCTTTTTTCAGTCTCTACGGGGGGCGGTCCACCACGATCGCGACGTATCTCGGGACTGCGGTGCGTAGGGTGCGGATCGGATTTTGGACGCTTTCTCTGTCATGCGCATGGGTTGCATGTGCTTGGCGGACAATAAGAAAATGGTATTTGGATGATTACGGGACAGGTGAAGTGGTATGACACCACGCGCGGGTTCGGATTCCTGGTGACGGAAGACGGTGCCGGAGATGTGATGATCCATGCAAGTGTGTTGAAGGCCGCCGGCCTGCGCGATCTGGTCGAGGGGATCGCGATAACCGTCGAGGTCGAGGAAACCGATAAGGGCCGTCAGGCCTGCGCGGTGATCGAGGCGGATGTGCCAGACGGTGGCGACGGAATGATGGCGGACCTGCTCGAAGCCATTCCGGGCCCGCAGGAGGTTGACTACGTGCCGGCCCGTGTCAAATGGTTCGACAGGGTCAAGGGCTTCGGTTTTCTGAACATCTTCGGGGATGATGAGGATGTCTTTGTCCACATGGAAACGCTGCGCCGCTGCGGTATCGTGGATCTGCAATCGAACGAGGCCATCGCGGCCCATATCGGGGACGGCCCGCGTGGTCGAATGGTGATGTATGTTCGCGACTGGGACAGCGTCGTTTCGTAGTATCCTTTGCCTCGCCCTACTGCTGACTACGCCTGTGGCCGCACAGCAATGTCGTGAGGACCGGGTGGACATTCGTCAGAACGGTCTGCGTGTTTCCATTGAGGTCGAGATTGCGGACACCGATGAGGAGCGTGCGCGCGGACTGATGTTTGTCGAGGACATGGCCCAGCTGGAGGGCATGTTGTTCGTCTATCAGGACGAACCGCGTCAGCGCAGCTTCTGGATGCGCAATACCCTCATTCCGCTGGATATGCTGTTCGTGGCGGCGGACGGGACTGTCCGTGATATTCACGCCAATGCCACTCCACTGGATGAAACGCCGATCCCATCCGCAACCAACGATATTTTTGCGGTGCTGGAGGTCAATGGAGGCCTGACGGAAATGCTGGGTCTGACACCGGGTGCGCAGTTGCGACATCCCGCTTTCGACACCAACCCGGTCTGGCCGTGCGATTGACCCTTTTCATCCCGACGCGCATTCGCTAATCCCTGCTGCATGGTCGGGGTGTGGCGCAGCCTGGTAGCGCACCTGTTTTGGGTACAGGGGGTCGTGAGTTCGAATCTCGCCGCCCCGACCACATTCTTCACGCAACTTTTCTCTCGATGCGGACGCGGTCTTGCTTCTGCCAGATCCTTCGCAAGTGGCCACCCCACCGTGCAGGGTGGCCGGTACGATCAGTTGCCTACTGCCAGGAACATGCCCGAGAAGATCTCGCTCTCGTTGTCCTCACGAACGCGGAAAGCGGCGCCCATCTCCTGCGTCGCGCCGCCGGGGCCATAGAAGCGCCCGGAAATATCGCTGTCGGCTGTCGCTGAGAAATCCGTCGAATCGTTGTCCTGGTTGGTCGCGACCAGTTCCGCATCCCATTGGTTGCCATCGATCGCCGTAGTCGAACCGTTGACGATGTTGAACTCGTTCAATTCCTCGCCGGGCAGGTCGGTCAGGACGAGGTTCGCAAGAAAGCTGTTGGCCCCCTCAACGATATCGCCGGTGACGAAGTTCATCTCGACCGAGGCGATGCCCGTCACCTCACTAATGACCAGCGGGATCGTATCGCCCGGATTGACGTTGTCGTTGCGCACGTAGAGGCCCAGAACATTGCCGGTGAAGGTCACACTGTTTGACGTTGGCAAATCCGCAACATCCGTCAGCGACCCGGCGTGCCAGCCCCCGACGAAGGTCTGTGGGTTGGACGAGGGGGGCACATAGCGCCACATCCCGCCGAGAACCGAATCGTAGGCACCCAGATCGAGCGCTTGAAGCTCCAGATCGCCGTTTGCGTAGTCTGTGGAAACGTAAACGCGGTTGACCAACTGTACGGCGCTGGATGTTTCCCGGTCGTTGAACGCGGCGTTGATCAGCCCTGTTTCGGAATCGTCGGTGAACAGGATGCCCTGCAGCTTTCGCGCGTCCGACTGAATCCGGCCCAGAACCGCATCGGGCGAATCGCCGGCCGGTGCCGCTGGGTTCGCCTCGCGATAGCGCAGGGATTTTCCGATTCCCCCGCTCGCCCGCGAACTGGAAAACTGCCCTTCAGACAGCTGAGCCAACGTCAGACTGGTAGGAGGGGTCGGTCCGGGGGCGCTGGCTGAACCGCCACCGCCGCCACCGCATCCGGCCAGAACACCCGCTGCAGCGAGCAAAGGCCACATCCGCAAATTCATTTCGAAATTCCTCCTTTGGATTTTGACGTAGTAGACCTGCGGATGCCCAATGGCGCAAGCGTCGATCCCCGACGGATGATTAAACTTCCAATGTTATTGGTGCGATGCAACATTCCTGCACGTCCGTGTTGAAAAGGACGCGGCGCGCACCATTGTTGGCTCTACGGTATGTTCAAGGAGATGATCGCGAATGCAGGGTACGAACCAGGCTCAGCCGCCGGCGGAGGAATTGGCCTATCGGCGTATCTGTGTTGTGGGCGGCGGCGCGTGGGGGACCGCGCTGGCCTCGGTCGCGCGCCACGCCGGACGCGATGTATCGCTGTGGTGCCGCAGTGCCGAGGTGGCGGAGGCGATCCGTGATCGGGCCGAAAATCCACGCTACCTCAAGGGGATCAAGCTGGCCTCCGGTATCAAGGCCACCACCGATATGGCGCAAGCCCTGCACGAGGCGGAGGCGGTTCTGCTGATCACACCGTCCCACAGCATCCGGGAAATGACCCGTGCGATCGCACCGCTGACATCGCCGCACTGCCCGATCTTTACCGGGGCGAAGGGGATTGAGGCGGACAGTGGTCTGCTGATGACCGGCATCATGGCCGAGGAGGCCCCGGGCCGGGTGATCGGCGCCATCTCAGGCCCCACATTCGCGGTTGAGACCGCAGCCGATCAACCGACGGCAGTGACCATCGCATGTACTTCGCGTGCGACGCAGCCCGGCAGCATGGCGGCCGCCCGTCTGGCAGCGGCGCTGACCACCTACAGTTTCCGTCCCTACATCTCGGACGATCTGACCGGCGTGGAAATCGGCGGAGCCATGAAGAACGTCATCGCCATCGCCTGCGGCATGTTGCACGGCGCCGGATACGGAGAGAACCTGCGGGCCGCTCTGATCACCCGTGGCCTTAGTGAGATCAAGGAGCTGGCCGTCACCATGGGCGGCTCGCGTGAGACGGTCACAGGGTTGAGCGGTATCGGGGACCTGATGCTGACATGTTCATCCCCGAAATCGCGCAACTTTTCCTACGGAACGCAGCGCGGGCAGGGGTTAAGCGATGCGGAGGTTTTCGAGGGACGTCCTGTCGTTGTCGAGGGTCGCACCAATGCCGTGACCGTGACCGATCTGGCGCGCAAGAAGAGTCTGCACATGCCGGTCTGCGAAATGGTCCGCTCCATCGTCGCTGACGGTGCCCCCATAGGCGAGGCCTTCGCCAATTATTGGAGCGCGCCGATCGAGGGCGAACCACGCGCTCTCGATTTCAAGATCGCGCATCCCGCGACGTCTGCCGCACATTCCCGCTTCGGAGGATCGAAGACATGAGCACCCCACCCTCAGACGCGACTTTCACGCTCGCCACGGATCTGGACGGCACCTTTCTGGGCGGCAGCGACGCGGACCGAGCTGCCCTTTATGACTGGATCGAGGCGCGCCGTGACAGTGTCAGTCTGGTCTTCGTATCGGGGCGCGATCCCGAGTTCATCCACTCCCTTTGTTCCGACAACTGGGTGCCCTGGCCCGATTATGTCATCGGTGACGTCGGCACCACCGTTGCCCGCGTGGACCGGCACGAAGAGGACAAGCGAACCCTGACCCATCTGCCCGAGCTGGAGCATGAGATCGCCGCACGCTGGGGCGATGCCGGTGAGCAGGTGCGCAAGGCCCTCGCAGATGCGCGCGGGCTGAAGCTTCAACCGACGAAATTCCGCTACCGCGTCAGCTATGACATGGACCCCGATACATTCGACCCCGGCGCATGTGAGGTCGTCACGGGCATGGGGCTGGACTGGCTGGTCTCGGACAATCGCTATTTCGATGTTTTGCCACGTGGCATCAGCAAGGGCCCGACGCTCGAGCGGTTCATCACCGCTTTCGGGATGTCGCGCGGGCGCGTATTGGTTGCGGGCGATACCCTTAACGACCTATCCATGTTCAAGACGGGTCTGAACGGAGCCGTGGTCGGTGGTGCGGAGCAAGCCTTGCTCGACGCGACCAGGGACATACGGACAGCCCGCAAATGCAAGGCGATCGGCGCCGCAGGAATCATGGAGGCGATTGCCGCCTTCAACCTGCACCCCGACGCGAATGGAGAACAGGAATGAGTTCCGATCTGGTCATAGTCTATCACCGTCAACCCTACGAAGAGGTCGAGGTTAACGGTAAGATCGAGTTGAAGGAGAATTCCAGCCCCAACGGGATCGTCCCCACGCTCAAGAGCTTCTTCGGTCGCGTGGAAAAGGGCAGCTGGGTGGCGTGGAAGTATGCCGACGACCCCTCGAACCCCGATTTCGAGCGGGTGGTGGAGATTGACGACAGCTACGGCAAGTATTCGGTGTCCAGATTGCCGCTGACCGAGGAGCAGGTGCAGAGCTTCTATCACGTCAGTTCCAAGGAAGCCTTCTGGCCGATCCTGCACGGGTTCAAGGAACGCTACAATTACGATCCGGTTGACTGGCCCACTTTCCGCCAGGTGAACTGGGCCTTTGCCGAGGCTGCAGCGGCCGAGGTCAGCGACGATGGCGTCGTCTGGATACACGACTACAACCTGTGGTTGGTGCCCGGCTATCTGCGGCAATTGAAACCGACCGTGAAGATCGCATTCTTTCATCACACACCCTTCCCGAATCCCGACATCTTCAACGTCCTCCCCTGGCGGGAGGAGATCGTGAAAAGCCTGCTTCAGGCAGATGCAGTCGGATTCCACATCCCGAGATATTCCAACAATTTCAAGGCTGTGGCGCGCTCCATCACCTCCGCTCGCGCAACGGATGAGACGCCGACGCCTGAGGCGATGTCGCCGCGCGGAATGGCCCTGTCCGAACGCCATACCGTTCGTGCAATGCGCCACCACGACCACGATATCCTGATCGACACTTCGCCTGTGGGGGTCGATACCGACTATATCGCGTCCGTCGTAGCGGATCCGGAAGTGCAGGCGAAGGTTGCCGATATCCGCTCCGAAATCGGTGAGGATATGCAATTGATCGTGTCCGTGGCACGAACCGATTACACCAAGGGCAATGTCGAACAGCTCGAAGCTTACGAGCGGTTGCTGGTTTCCCGCCCCGATCTGATCGGCAAGGTTCGCCTGATGCATGTCTCCGTCGGTGCGAACCGCAACATGACGGCGTATGAAGAGGTACAGCAGCGGATCGAGGAACTCTCGGGCCGGATCAACGGCACGTTCGGCTCGTTCGAGTGGCAGCCGGTTTCGCTGATCTCGACGGCGATCCCCTTCCGTGACCTGATCGCGTATTATCGCGCGGCGGATGTGGCCTGGATCACACCTCTGGCGGATGGCCTGAATCTGGTCGCCAATGAATTCTGCATGGCGCGGGACGATTTGGGGGGAGCGCTGGTCCTGTCGGAATTTGCCGGAACTGCCGTTCTGTTGAAAGGTGCCATTCCCGTCAATCCGTTCAGCTTCGCGTCGATGGATCGCGGCATTCAACAGGCGCTGGACATGGACGACGAAGAAAAGCGTAGCCGTATGAAGGGTTTGCGTGAAAGCGTTCAGAAGTTTGACATCAATGCCTGGGTCACGTCCCAGACTGAACTGTTCGACCGTCTGCGTAAATTGCCATCCAAAGAGGCAAAATCATGAGGCGGACCATCGCGGCACTGGCCCTTATCGGGGCCACATGCCCTTTGAGTGCTCACGAGTACTGGCTCGAAGCTCCGAGCCATCAGATCGAGACCGGGGACGGGATCGAAGTCGGCATTTTCGTGGGATCAAACCTTGTGGGGCAGCAAATGCCCTATTTCCCCCAGGCATTTCGCAGCCTGCAGCATTACGCGCCGGGTGAGGATGGACAGTTTATTTCCGGACGAATTGGCAGCATGCCGGCCTTGGGCTTGGCGGATCTGCAGGAAGGGCTTCACATCGTTGCTCAGGAAACGCGTGACTCTCGCCTGACCTACGAGGAAGAGGGCAAGTTCGAGAGTTTCCTCGCAGCGGAAGGTATCGAGTATATTCTGGATGAGCATCGGGCGCGTGGCTTGCCTGAGGTCGGATTTTCCGAAACTTATTCCCGCTCGGTAAAAGCCTTGATCGGTGTCGGCGCATCCGAAGGTGATGATTTCCGGGTTGGTCTGCCGGTCGAATTGGTCGCGCTGGACAACCCATTCACCATCGAGGGTAACATTCAGCTTCAGTATTTCGTTCGTGGAGAACCTGCATCGAACGCCCGCATCAATCTGTTCCATCGAAGTACTGATGGCGACGTCATCGAAGTTCCTTTGACCACCGACAGTCAAGGCATCGCCGTGGTGCCTGAGAGCGGGGCCGGGTTCTATCTGGCCAACGCGGTGCATATGGATGCGGTCCGCAATGCCGGCCCGACCGCATGGCATTCAAGCTGGGCGTCGTTGAGTTGGACAAAGTGATTAGTCCAGTGTTTCATCCGACGGGCGTAATAGTTCCAAGGTCGCGGATCTGAGCGAGTCTCCGCTTTCGAGCAAATCCCGGGCTGCGGCAAGTGTCACGGGCTCTTCCACTCTGGGCGCAAGTTCCGTGGCGTTGGGTCGGGCGGGCTCGGGCCGAGGCGTGACACGGTTGGCTGAGGCAATGATTTCAGATGCTGCGTCGTTTCCCCTCAGGTGCGCCGGTGAAGCCATCTCGATCGCATCGCTGGGCAATCCCAGCGTGAGTAGACCACGCGCCGCGCTTATTCTTGCGGCATCCCCGGCAACCCCTTCGGGCAGAAAATTCGCGTGATGCAGGACCGCACGAGCGTAGTCCGGATTGCCCGGTGCTGTGGACTCGATCAGGTCGGCAGCAACCCTTCGCCAGATCTCCGCCATTTCCGGCTCACGGTCCGCGCTGGCAGTAAGCAGCTGCAACGATTGCGACAGTGCCCCATCGCGCGCCCGGATCGAAGCCAGTAACCTGATCGCTTTGCGACCGAGTGGGGTTCCCCGCATCTGGAAAGCTGTGGCGGCGAGATCCAGCTCTGCCCCCCGGTCCACGGATATGTCATCGTTCAACTCGATTTCGATCAGATGCGCCCTGGCATGATGACCAACCAGATCCGTGCCGGCTGCAAGAGCCTCGAACCCCGTACGGGCTGTTTGAACATCGCGACGGCGCAGTGCAATCCGGGACGCGGTCAGTTGCATTTCGCGGGACCCGGGGATTCCCGAACGGTTGGCGAAATCCAGTGCCCGTTGCGCACTGGCGAGAAGTGAAAGCTCCAGCCATTTTTCGGCAACGCGCTGCGCGATCAGTATGCGGTGTTCGGGAGGGAACGTGCCGAGGGTCGCAAGATCGCCATCGACATGGCGCCTCGCCAGAAATGCCTCATCGTTCGCCAGCCGTGCCCAAAGTCCCAACGCGCCCGGGCATTCGAAATGGGTGAGCAATGCGATGCCCGGTTCCATGCCGTCCACGATCCGCGCCATATCTGTATAGGTAGCTTCCGCCCCTAGGATGCCCTTATGGCGAGCAAGGATCGCTAGACTTTCCGCTCCCAATCCAAGTCCGATCGCCTGTTCGATCGTATCGCTTAGAATGCGTTCATTCAGCGCATCGAACTCACCATAGAGCGCGGTCCGATTCGACACATAAGTGGAATATTGCTCCTGTAGAGTTGCGAATGTCTGGGGAACGGGGGCGTTGCAGCCTAGGTCATTAGCCGGATAAGCGCGCGTCGGTGTATCGAATGCAGTTCGGATATCGACATTTGGCGTCGAGGCAAGTTCGGGGACAACGACGTCTTCGATCGACTCCTCGGGTTCGCGCTCAGGCTCAGGCTCCGGCACGGGTTCTTCCACGACATCCTGCGTGTTTGGCACATCCTCCGACAATTTGAGAAGCCCTTGATCCGCAGCGCGGGTCAGTTGCTCCACGAGCCGATCGCGAACGTCGCTCAGGTCAGGCCGGGAAAAAATCTCCGGGGTAGCAGGCGGTTCGGGCGGAAACATGCGCGAAGCTGAATCGGCGGTGACTGTCTCAGCCTGCGATAAATCCGACGCCTCCACGGCGGGTTCGCTTCCCGTGTCGCGAATATCGATCACGAGGTTGCGGTCCACCTGGGGAAAAACCTGAACCGGGCAATTGCAGCCCAGCCGCAGAATGAGGTCGTCGCCAACAACGTTTATATCCAGCAATCTCGTACGGGGAATGCGGTCAAAGATAGTATCGAGGGACAGATTCCCTATGTCAGGCAGATTGATCGTAACAATCCGATCTTCCTGTATCGCGGACCACTCATCGGGAGGGGGCGTGTCTATGACCAGCCTGGTAAATGTAGCGTGTTCACCGGAGCGTACAGTGGTAAGATCCTGTGCGCAGGCCTGATTGGCAATCAGGAAAACAGCAATTGCGAGCCACCTCATGCCGCAACACTCTCACTTCGCAACGCCGTATCGAGGTCGTCGAAACTGGGGCGGTGTTCCGATGACATGCACTGCCGTCCGATTTCCACACACATATTCGGGGCATGGCCGTGAAGGCTGGCCACGAGAACTTCACGGATCAGCATGTAGAAATTGTGATCTGACTCGGCCAGTTCATTGGCCTTTGTCGCGAATGGGCCCACCAGCGCATAGGCGAGAAACACGCCGAGGAATGTGCCGACCAGGGCACCACCGATCATCTTGCCCAATACAGCGGGCGGTTGATCAATGGACGACATCGTCTTGATCACACCCAGAACCGCCGCGACGATACCCAATGCGGGAAGCCCGTCCGCCATGTTCTGCAAGGCATGACTGGGCTTGAGAGCATGATGCAGGTGCGCCTCCAACCGCTTGTCTATGACCTCCTCAACCTGATGCGGGTCGTCGTAGTTCATCGAGGCTGCGCGGAGCGTGTCGCAGATGAGGGTGACGGCCGTCGCATCGGCTAAAATGCGAGGAAACCGTTGGAAGTGAACGCTTTCTTCCGGTTGCTCGATATGCTCCTCGATCTGCACGGGATTGTTGCGCGCTATGCGGAGCAGTTCGAACAGCAGGATCAAAACATCTGAATAATCACCAGCTTTCCATTTTGGCCCGGTAAACACCCGTCCCACATCGCGCATGCTGCCGCGAATCGTGTCTCCTGCGTTGGAAATGATGAAGGCACCGACAGCGGAGCCCCCGATAATCATCATTTCATAGTGCAGCGAGGAAAAGATGATACCGAGCTTTCCGCCGCCCCAAAGGTACCCTCCGATAACCATGGCAAATACGATCGCAAGGCCGAAAAAACCGGTCATTTATCTGCTCCAACTCTGCTGTACACAGTCTATTCCTGTACGACTGCGGCATGACGTCCTGCCATTACGGCGCTCAACGCGTAGGCCTGTTCCGGCGTAACGGCGGAAAGGATCGCCCCCGCTGCCTCAGGCTCCATACGCATCAGGAAACCGGCTGCAAAACTCGGCTCCATCGCGCCGAAAAGGGGGGCTGCGGTGGCCGGACGCATACTTTCGTAGACGGAAACCAGTCGTACGACATCCGTCTCCGCTGCGCCGGAGGCCACGGACAGCGTATCGCGAAGCGTTTGCTCGGCTTGTTCCAGCTGTTCTATCTGCAGGGCCAAAGCACGCTCCGCATCGGCAAGCTCGTCGGTTCGCTCATTTACCTGCTGTTCGAGCAGATCGAGTTCGGCCTCTCGTCTTTGAAGCGACTCGAGGAAGACATCCTGCTGCGAGGTGTCTGCCGGAGGCTCTCCGAGATTGGCATATGCGGGCCCGATTGCCCCGGACAGGGCGCTTGCCCATTGCGGGCCCTCGGTGGCGATCCTCAATCCCGCGGATGCCGCGAAGATACAGATGATCAGGACGAGAGCCGGGACTCTGGAGCGGCTCATCGTTTCATGGCCTTATAGGCATCGCGCAAACTGCCGTCGAAGGAGGACGGCGTAGGCTTTTCCGGCCGGGATACGGGAACGGCTGTGCCCGAACGGGAATCATGCAGGGTGGCCAGCAGAAGCTCCAGCCGGCCAGCGGCTTGCTCCGCGCGCGCTGTTTGTACGGTCATGTCCGCCACCGCATCGACCGATTGCTTCTGAGCGGTCGCGACCGCCGACGTCATTTCATCGACCTTGTGCGAGAGGCTTGCAATCGCAGCGCCCATGCCGCGATCCAGACGTCCGAGAGCCTTTAGCCGTCGAGATACGACCATGCAGTAAACGGCGAGTGACACCGTAGCGAGGATAAGAAGTCCGTCGGCGAGTAGCGACATGGTGATACCTTCAGTTGAGTATGAATTCCGTGATGAGAAGATCGTGCACCCTGTCCGGGCCCACGATTACCGAAATCCGGCGCAGCATCTGGGCGCGCAGCGTCAGCAAAGCGGCAGGTTGCTCCAGCATCGTCGGCTCCACCGCGCGCAGATAAGTCGCGATCATGTCGGCGATGCGAGGCTTCACCGCCATGACCTCCGCTTCGTATTGCGGTCGGATGTCGAGCGTGGCGGAAAACCGCAGATGATCGGCGCGTGAGTTCGGGCCGAGGCTGATCACTTGCGGGTCCAGAGGAACGAAGGACGTTTGATTCGGGCTCGGCCTGTCTACTGCGGCTGCAACCTCCACCGGTTCTGCCTCCTCCGGCATCAGATGGAGAGGATCCAGCGTGACGAAGGCGAAACCGCCCGCACCCGCCAGGACGCATAGAATCAAGGCCACCACCACGGGAAACCGCTTCTTGGCCTTGGGGTCAGTTTCGTCCGACGGTTCGCTCATCAAATTACCCTCATCGTGTTCGGGATCCGTTCTAGCGGCGCACCACTAACCAATTCTTAAGAAGCCGGAGCTTATCGATGAGTACGGACGAGGGCCGGAAGCGCCGTCGAAGACCCTGGAACGAGGTATGTAAGTGAGCGATCTGATCTCCCGATTCGAGGCTATGCCGGGCCGTGTTCGTCTTATCGCCGGCGGGGCCGCCATAGCAGTGATGGCGCTGCTCCTGCTTCTCGCTCGTGTGGCGGGCACGCCGCAGATGGCGCTGCTGTATTCCGGGCTGGAACCGAGCGTTGCCGCCGAGGTGCTGACCGCGCTTGAGGCGGAACAGGTCGAACATGACGTGCGGGGCAACGCGATCTATGTGTCCGAGGATCGTCGCGACAGTTTGCGATTGCAGTTGGCGGGCCGTGGACTGCCCGCGAGCGGGGGGGCGGGATATGAGCTTCTCGACGAACTTTCTGGATTCGGCACCACGTCCCAGATGTTCGATGCGGCCTATCGGCGCGCGCAGGAGGGCGAAATCGCCCGTACGATCGCCTCGGCCCCGGCCATACGGTCGGCGCGCGTCCATCTTTCACGGGCGGAGAACTCTCCGTTTCGCAGAAATCAGCAGGCGACAGCCTCGGTGACGGTGACCATGGCCAATGCGCCGCTGTCATCTGACCGCGCCCGCGCGCTCAGACATCTTGTGGCATCGTCGGTCCCCGATCTGATGCCCGAGGCTGTGTCGATCATCGACGCGCAGGCGGGCATCATCATTGGCGAGGATTCCGATAATCCCGCAGCGAACGCCAGCGATCGGGCGGCGCAGATGCGGGCGAACGTACTACGCTTGCTGGAGGCGCGCGTGGGCCCCGGGCGCGCGTTTGTCGAGATCAATGTAGATACCACCCTTGATACTGAAATCGTTACGGAACGTGTCATCGATCCGGACAGCCGTGTCGCGATAAGCACGGATGTCGAGGAGGATTTGGAGCAGGCCACCGGATCCGGGCCGGGTGCTGTAACAGTCGCCAGCAACCTTCCCGACGGGGACGCCGCCGCCGAGGGCAACAGCAATTCGCGAGAGATCACCCGCACGCGGGAGCGTGTGAACTACGAGGTGTCCGAGGTCCTGAGGGAAAGAACCAGCAATCCCGGGCGGATCAGCCGCCTTTCCGTCGCGGTTCTGGTCGATGGGATGGAAACTGACGGAGCCGACGGGGCGACATGGCAGCCGCGGCCCCAAAGCGAAATCACGGCAATGGCGGAGCTTGTCCGCGCCGCTGTGGGTTTCGATGCAGCGCGCGGCGACGTTCTGACGATCGAATCGATGCAATTTCCCGAACGCGGTGAGGTAGGGACCCTCGCCAACGCGCCTGCATTTATCGGAGGTACGATACCGTTGAGCCTGATCTTGCAGCTCGGCGTTCTCTCGGCCGTCGTATTGCTTCTGGGCCTGTTCGTCCTGCGTCCAATTCTGCTGGCGCGGCGCGACCTGGATACATTGCCCAATCCGGCTGAGCTGCCGTCACCTGAAAACGGGGCGGCTATCTCACCGGAGCTTCTGATGCTGGAAAACATGCCGAGCGAGCAGGAGGCCGAGAAACCTGAGACTCCGCTGGCGCGTCTTCGTGGAACGGTCGAGGGCAGAAAACCTGAATCCGTCGATCTGCTGCGCAACTGGATCGACAGCGGAATGACCGAAGGAGCGTCGTGATGAGCGCCAGATTGTTCCGCCTAGATGACATCGAACGTCCCGCCGCCGCTGCTGCCGCCACCGAACCGGTTTGCGGTGAGCAATTGCGCAAGGCTTATGATGAGGGGTACGCTAAGGGGTTCACCGACGCAGCCACGCGCGCGACCGAAGCGGCCACACAACAATCCGAACGCGTGACCACCGCGATATTCGAAGCTGTGTCCGACGCCCAGATCACCATGCAGAGCGCACGGGCAACGGCGGAGGCTGATCTTCTCGATCTGATTTCGGAGATAGCACGAACTGCATTGTCCGAGGCTGCGGCACGCGATTTTTCCGAGCAGGTCGCAACAGCGGTAAGGCACGAACTCGATCTTGCACCAGCGACCAGCATCACGGTCAGCCTTTGCCCCGAAGAAGCCGGTATGATCACGGAGGCTATTCCTGAAGGTATCGTCATCCGCAGTGCGCCTGACCTGTCGCCGGGATGTGCGACCATCGCCACCGATAGCGGACTTACCAAGCTCGACATCTCTGCCGTCCTCGCCCGCATCTCGCAGACACTTTCCCCAAATTCGACACAGGAACCTGAATATGACCAGCGAAACCACGCCTGAGGCAAATGACATGAACCGGCTGGGGGAGATTGAAACACTCACCCCCCGGCGCAGTGGCGGCCCGTCGCCGCAGGCCTTTCGTGGCGTTCCGATCGAGGTGATCGTCGCTGTGGGGCGGGCCCGCCCGATGATCGCGGACCTCGCACGATTGCGGCGCGATTCGGTGCTGTCGCTGGATACGACACTGACCGATCCGGTCGATCTGTATGTCGGGGATCGGCTGATCGCACGGGGCGAGTTGCAGGAAATGGAGGACGGAAGCGGCAGACTGGGTGTGCGGCTGACGGAAGTGGCGGATCTGGAAGATGCGGTTTAGCGCCGCCGTCCTGTTTCTGCTGCTTCTGGCGGCTCCGGGTCATGCGCAAAGCATCGCTGTCGACCTCGGCGGCGACAGCGTTTCGATGCGCACGGTGCAGCTCTTCCTCATGGTAACCGTGTTGAGCCTGGCGCCGGGGCTGGCGGTGATGGTGACCTGCTTTCCGTTTATCGTGACGGTCCTGTCGATCCTGCGGCAGGCGATCGGCGTTCAGCAGGCGCCGCCGAACATGCTGATCGTCAGCCTCGCATTGTTTCTGACCTGGTTCGTGATGGAACCAACGCTGGAGGCCGCGTGGGAGCAGGGAATATCGCCCGTGATCGAGGGCACGCTTGAGGTGCGGGAGGCCATTCCGATCACGATCGAACCCTTTCGCGGCTTCATGCAGGCGCGAGTAGACGTGGATACGCTCGATACACTGGCGGATGCACGCGGGATCACTCTGGAGGAGGGCGCCCCCCCGCTTCACATGCTGGTGCCCGCGTTCATGCTGACGGAGGTTCAGCGCGGGTTCGAGGTGGGCTTTCTGATCTTCCTGCCCTTTCTGGTCATCGACCTGGTGATCGCCGCGATCCTGATGTCCATGGGAATGATGATGGTGCCGCCCGCCGTCGTCGCGCTGCCCTTCAAGCTTGCCTTTTTCGTGCTTGCCGACGGCTGGGCCCTGCTGGCGGGCGCACTGATAAGGAGTTATGCCCCGTGAGCACACAATTGGCACACGCATTGCCTGTTCCCGACCGGGCGCAGCTCGACTTCACCCCTACGCAAAAGGCCGCAATCATTCTCGCGGCACTCGGTCCGGAACAGTCAGCGCCTTTGATAAGCGACTTGAACGAGGCTCAGTTGCGCCGGTTCGCCGTGACGATCAGCGGTTTGAAGCGCATTCCTCAATCCGCAATTCTGGATGTGATCGACGAATTCATGAGCACACTCGGTGACGGTGCGGACATCTCAGGCGGCGCCGAGGTGGCCCGGCGGATGCTGGAGGGAGCACTCGATTCCAAGCAGGTCAATCGCATCATGGGCGATGTAGACAGCTCGATGAACCGTTCATTGTGGGACAAGATGGGCTTGGCCCCGGCGGCGGCTGTCGCCCGGTTCCTTCAGAATGAACATCCGCAGACCGCGGCAGTGGTGTTGAGCGAATTGAGATCGGACCGTGCCGCGGCAGTTCTGGAATTGCTCGACAGCACATTTGCGCAGAACGTGGTGTTGCGGCTGTCGCGGGCGCCGCGGCTGGAGCCGAAGGTCGTCGCGATGGTCGAATCCGTGATCATGCGCGACTTCCTGTCCATCGCGCTGGAAGGGGGCAACACCCGCAGCCCGGCCGACTTGATCGCTGGGCTAATGAACAATGTGTCCGGGACCGTGCGTGGCGACATGCTGGGCCATCTGGAAAATCGCGACCCGGAGCTGACGACGGAAGTGAAGCGCGTGATGTTCACCTTTGCGGACATCGTGAAAAGGGTGGAGCCGCGCGACGTGGGCAACGTCGTACGCAACATGGATGAGGCCGTTCTACTCGCGGCATTGAAATCAGGTCAGACGGTCAGCCGCGAAAGCGTGGAGTTCATTCTGTCCAATATCTCCAAGAGACTGGCGGAAAGGTATGTCGAGGAGATCGGACAGATGCAGGACATCAAGATCAAGGATGGAGAGAAGGCGCAAGCCGACTTGATCGCGGAAATTCAGTCACTGGCGCAAAAGGGCGATCTGACGCTGATCATGCCCGACAGCGACGGCTGATAGGCCCTGTGGCAAGTCCTTCGCGAAGGGCCAGTCAAACGCGTTCGCGTTAGAACGCAAGCACTGGTAAAATGGCGGACAGACAGAAAGCGCAAGATCTGCTTCGTCTGCCCCCACCTGCCGTCACCCGAATCCTATTAACCATAGGAATTCATATAATTTATTCGCCGCGTGCCCTTTGCCGCCCCGAAACGGTGGTTTTTGGAAGACCCTCAGGAACGGTGTGCTCTGAGGGCTTCAGGCACAGATATGAATAGTAAGAGAGTTGCGGCAATCATAAAAAGCCAGATCCCGACAATCTGAAACAAGAGTGCACCGCAGAAACCGCCAAAGGCAAAACAGGCGAGAGTCAAACTATGCAGCCGGAGCTTTGGCGCGGCCTCGTGACGGGACTTTTCGCCCCCGACCATTGACGCCAGCTCGATACCAATATCGGTTGCCATTCCCGACACATGGGTTGTGCGGACCCGCGCCCGTGAAATCATCGTCGTCACAGCATTTTGAAGGCCCATGACAAAGCTAAGGACAATAACTAGAAACGTCTCGTGTTTTGTGACCGATGACATGGCAAGAGCTGTGCCGACTAGCAGAAGAATGATGCCCTCGGCAGCAATTGCCAAAGCGTAGACCGAGCGGAGTTGTCGACGTTCACCTGCTTGAATAGCAAGGGCAACCATGCCTGCACCGCAGATAAAGGCCAAGACCAGCCCTAAGAAAGAAAACGCGACGAGGGGCGCGCCATTCGCGATGATGTCAGCAAACGCCGAGATGTTCCCCGTCATGTTTGCCGTGAACGATCCGGCAATAAGAAATCCGACAGCGTTCAGCGCACCAGCGATTGAGGAAAGTAAGCCTGCCAGAACCAGATCAATATTTGAGGTGCGGGCATCGCCAACTCTGATGAGCATCATAATTCCAAATGGCTAGGTCTTTAAGAATGGCATTGCCCCCATATCCATACAACAGGCATTCAAAATCGTTCAACAAACCCTCGTTTTTGGGGCGTCATTGAAGTTCGACTGTGCGGGCAAGGCTGTTCTAGTGGCCGTTGAAGTGGTCCCAGAAAACTGGACAGTTGGCTAAGGTGTATCCCAAACCTTTGAA
>OLHK01000012.1_pt1 | contig 120222 bp, 115 predicted proteins | sample 1609371 | NCBI WGS metagenome assembly OLHK01 (sample SAMN05416779, study PRJEB24817) | seawater metagenome | isolation source: Sea water | place: Canada:Atlantic | collected 2013-11
GGGGTCAGCCCCGCCGTTTCGCCTTGAGGTGCTTGGCCAGCAACATCTTGCGCTTCACCGGGCCCAGGCGATCGACGAACACCTTGCCATTCAGGTGGTCGATCTGATGTTGCACCGAGGTCGCCCACAGGGCCACGAAATCACGCTCCACCTCGGCACCACTCTCATCCATGAAGGCCACCGTAACGGCGCGGGGCCGGGAAATCGTGGCGGACAGGCCGGGCAGGTTTGGTGATGCCTCCTCATGCTCACGCATCTGGCCGGACGCGTGCAGCACGCGCGGATTGGCCATGCGCAGCGGCTGATCCATGCCGGGGGAACAATCCACCACGGCCAATGCCTGCATATGCCCTATCTGCGGTGCGGCCAGACCGACCCCCGGCATCGCATACATGCTGTCGAGCATGTCATCCCAGATCGCGCGCACCTCATCCGTAATCGCCTCCACCGGGGTGGCGACCGTGCGCAGACGTTTGTCGGGCCATTGCAGAAACGGGCGTCGCGCCATCAGGAGGCCCGCGCCCTTTTCAGCTTTTTCATCTTGTTGGTAATCATCGAGCGTTTGACCGTGCTGAGGTAGTCGATGAACAGCTTGCCATCCAGATGGTCCAGTTCATGCTGGGCGCAGGTGGCGCTCAACCCGTCGAAATCGGCCTGCTGCTCGTTTCCGTTCAGGTCGAGCCAGCGCATCGTCACCTCGGCCGGGCGTGTCACCTCGGCATAGATGTCGGGGATCGACAGGCATCCTTCCTCATAAACGCCAAGCGCGTCCGACGCGGCGACGATCTGGGGGTTGAGCATGACGATCGGGTTCGGTTCGTCCTCGGCGTCGGCGCAATCCATGACGAACATCCGGTTCAGCACACCGACCTGCGGTGCGGCGAGGCCGATGCCCGGCGCGTCATACATCGTCTCAAGCATATCGTCCGCAAGTTTGCGCAGCGCGTCCGAGGAATCGGCGAGCGGCGGGACGACCTTCTTCAGGCGGGGGTCGGGGTGGATAAGGATCGGTCTAATCATGCCGAATCATGTAGGCGAAGCGGCACAAAGGTGCAATCGGCTGGTACAAAAGCGGACTTGCCCCCGCCCGCCCTGTGCCTACTCTGTGGTCGAGCCAAAAGGAGCCTGCCCCATGACCATCGACCCCAGCACATTCGACGAAATCATCGACCGCCGTGGCACCCACTCCGTCAAGTGGGACGCGATGGAGGCGCTGTACGGCGTCCCCGCTGAGGACGGCATCTCGATGTGGGTGGCGGACATGGACTTCCGCCCGCCGCAGGCCGTCAACGATGCGCTGGCGCAGGCGGTGCAGCACGGCATCCACGGCTATTACGGCGATCCCTCGGATTATGCCGCCGCCATCACAGGCTGGATGAAACGGCGGCACGGGTGGAACGTGGACCCGGCATGGCTGTCCACCACGCACGGGCTGGTCGCAGGTGTCGGGCTATGCCTGCAAGCCTTCACCCAGAAGGGCGACGGCATCATGCTGTTCACGCCGGTCTATCATGCCTTTGCCAAGATGATCGGAGCCAACGACCGCAAGGTCGTGGAATGTCAGATGGACGTGGTGGACGGCCGCTACTCCATTGATCTGGAAAAGGCGAAAGCGCAGGTCGAGGGGGTGTCGATGGTCATCCTGTGCTCCCCCCACAATCCCGGCGGCACCGTCTGGACCGAGGCGGAACTGCGCGCCATCGCGGCGTTCTGCGTCGAAAATGACCTGATCCTGCTGTGCGACGAGATCCACCACGATCTGGTGTTTGCCGGGCAAAAGCACCATGTCCTCGCCAACCTGATGCCGGAATTGTCAGACAGGCTGATTACGCTGACAGCGGCGTCCAAGACCTTTAACCTGGCGGGCGGCATGACCGGAAACGTCGTCATCGCGGATGACGCGATGCGGGCGAAGTTCGCGAAGGTGCATCTGGCGGCGGGTGCCTCACCCAACCGGTTCGGAATGCTGATGACCACGGCGGCCTATTCGCAGGGTGACGACTGGCTGGACGCGCTGATCGACTACATCGACGGAAACCGCCGCATTCTGGAGGAGGGCCTCAGCGCCATTCCCGGCGTGCAGGCGATGCCGCTCGATTCGACCTATCTGTGCTGGGTCGATTTCGCCGGCACCGGTATGGACGCGGCAGAGGTCCAGCGCCGTGTGCAGGATGAGGCGAAGGTCGCCCCGAACCATGGCGACAGTTTCGGCAAGGGGGGGGAGACCTTCCTGCGCTTCAACGTCGCCACCCCCCGTGCGCGGGTGGTCGAAGCAGTCGAGCGAATTCAGAAAGCGTTTTCTGACCTTCAGTGATGTGCAGGAAATCCCTGTCGGATGCCTCCGGCGGGGATATTTCGGGAAAGTGAAACCGGGTTAGACCTCCTCCGGGAAATGTTTCATCACCAGCCGGATCGGATTGGGGGCGGCTTGGCCCAGACCGCAGATGCTGGCATCGACCATCAGGGCAGACAGGTCTTCGAGCAGGGTCCGGTCCCAGCTCTCCGCCTGCATCAGCTTCACCGCCTTTTCGCAACCGACGCGGCAGGGGGTGCATTGGCCGCAGCTTTCATCCTCGAAAAACCGCAGCATGTTCAGGGCGGCATCGCGCGCCCTGTCCCGGTGCCCCAGAACCACCACGGCGGCGGAGCCGATGAACGTGTCGTGATCCTGTAGTGTGTCGAAATCCAGCGGAATGTCGTTCATATGCGCCGGCAGCAGGCCGGAAGACGGCCCGCCCGGTTGATAGGCATAAAATTCGTGCCCCTCGGCCATGCCGCCGGCCAGGTCTATGAGCTGCGCGATGGTATGGCCCGCCTCGACGATATAGACGCCCGGAACAGCAACGCGGCCCGAGACGGAGTAGGCCCGCAGCCCCTTGCGACCATTGATGCCGTGATCGGCGAACACCCCTGCCCCCTCACGGCAGATGCGCGCGATCCAGTGCAACGTCTCGACATTGTGCACCAGCGTCGGGCGGTCGAAGATGCCAACCTGCGCCACATAGGGCGGGCGGTGCCGGGGGAGCCCGCGTTTGCCCTCGATGCTCTCGATCATCGCGGATTCCTCGCCACAGATATAGGCACCCGCACCGCGCCGCAGATCGATATAGCCCGGTGCCACCAGACCCGCCTGTTCCAGCGCGGCGATCTCCTCGGCCAGGATATGCAGCACGGCAGGGTACTCGTCGCGCATGTAGATATAGCAGGTCGCAGCCTCCACCGCCCAGGCGGCGATCAGCATTCCTTCGAGGAAGCTGTGCGGCGTGCGTTCGAGCACGTAGCGATCCTTGAAGGTACCCGGCTCCCCCTCATCGCCGTTCACCGCCAGATAGCGCGGCCCCGGCGCGGCGCGCACGAAGGACCATTTGCGACCCGAGGGAAAGCCCGCGCCGCCCATGCCGCGTAGGCCGGAGGCGAGGATCTCCTCCTGCACCTGATCGGGGGTCTTTGCCCCGTTGCGCAAGGTCATCAGCGTGTCGTAGCCGCCCGCCGCGCGGTAGGTGTCGAACCCTTCGTATTCGGGAATGGTCGGGTGGGTCGCACCGGCGGCGATAGCTGCCTCGGCCTTTTCCAAGGTCGCGTGTTCGATATGGGCGTGGCTCAGCTCCAGCACCGGCGCGGCATCGCAGCGGCCCATGCAGGGCGCACGCAGGACGCGGACTTGCGATGCATCCAGCCCGTCCTGCAAGGCCGCCATCAACGCCTGCGCCCCGGCCAGTTCGCAGGACAGGCTGTCGCAGACCCGGATGGTCAGGGCGGGGGGCGGAACCTCCCCCTCCTTTACCACGTCGAAATGAGCGTAGAAGGTGGCGACCTCGTAGACCTCCGCCTGCGCCATGCGCAGTTCCTCGGCCAACGCGCGCAGATGCGCGGCGGACAGATGGCCGTAAGTATCCTGAATCAAATGCAGAAACTCGATCAGCAGGTCGGCACGACGGGGGGCATCCGCCAGCAGGGCCTGAACCTCGGCCAGGGCCTGATCCTCGTATTGCCGGCCCTTGGGCGTGCGCCGCCCCTTGCCGCGCCCCGATTTCCAGACACCCTTACGTTTGTCGAGCGACGCCATCGCCCCACCTCCCCCGGTTTTTCGCGGCCAGATTTTCGATCATCCGCTATTTCGCAGCCCTGCATTGTCGCAAACAGAGTAAGCCGCCATAGTTATACAGGACAGCGCAAAAGCGGCGGTTCAAGGGGGAGAGGACGACATGGCGGTTTCGTATCGAGCGGTGATCTGCACAATGGCGGCTGTGATGATCGCGACACTCGGCCCCGCGACCGCCCAGCAGGTCGAACCGGCGCCCAAGGCCCCCGTCCTGCGCGACATACCTTTGGACGAATGGATGGATCGCACCTTGGGTCGCACCGTCTACTACACCATCGACGGGGCCGCGTTCGGCCGCGAGTACTACGCCCCGGACGGGCAAGGCGTCGTGTTTCAGCATGTCGATGGCACCTGCATGGAGGGGGAGTGGTTCTATCGTGAGGAGGCCTCGGCCTATTGCTTTATATGGCCTTTATCGCTGTCGTGCTTTCGCCATGTGGATCGGAACGAGGAGACCCTGATCCTCGCCGTCGATCCGGACGGGACCCCCAAGGGCGACCTGCCACAAAGGGTTGAGCGGATCGCCACCGTTCCCCTGTCCTGCGGGCCCGCGGTTACAAGTTGAGGGGCCCCGAACATACCCACATATCCATTTGACGGAGTTTTCGATGCGTCTGTTTTCGCCTTTCCTGATGGTTCTGTTCTCGCTCTGCCTGTCGGTGGTGCCCCTGACCGCGCAGGAGGATGGCCCTGCCGAACCGCGCGACATCCCCCGTGCCGAATGGCTGGAGCGGGCGCTGGGAAATTCGGTGCATTACTCCATTGATGGGAGTTATATCGGCCGCGAATTCTATCTGCCCGATGGGCAATCCGTCCGCTATGAGGATGCGTTCGGCAATTGTCAGGACGGGCGGTGGACGTTCAAGGATGCGGTCTACTGTTTCGCATGGCCCGGATCGCTGGTCTGTGCCCGGCATCTGGACTTGGGTGAGGGGCGGCTTGCCTTCCCATCGGTCGATACGAACGGCACGCCGATCCCGGACACAATGCAACATGGCACCATCGTCGAGGGTGGTTTCGCCTGCGGTGCTGCGGTGACCTCCTGATGGCGGTTCCTCCCGGCAGCACCCGCGACGCGGCCTTGCAGGCGGAACTGGATACGGCGCTGGCCGCGCGCGGGTCGGGCTATACCCCGCGCACGCATCTGATGGATGGCGACGCCCCCCGCTATACCAATCGCCTGATCGCTGAGGCCTCGCCCTATCTGGTGCAGCACGCCCACAACCCGGTGGACTGGCGACCCTGGGGCGCGGAGGCCCTGGCCGAGGCTGCAGCCCGCGATCTGCCGATCTTTCTGTCCGTAGGATATGCCACCTGCCACTGGTGCCACGTGATGGAGGAGGAAAGCTTCGATGATGAGCAGGTCGCCGCCCTGCTCAACACCGGGTTCATCCCCGTGAAACTGGACCGGGAGCAGCGCCCCGATGTCGATCAGGTCTATATCCTGGCCACCATGCTGCAACACCGCCACGCCGGGTGGCCGAACTCGCTGTGGTTGATGCCCGACGGCAGGCCCTTCCACACCGGCACCTATTTCCCGAAACCGCAATTCATGCAGGTTCTGGGCGCGATCACTCAGGGCTGGCAGGGCGCGCAGCGCAGTCAGTTTGCCAGTGTCGCGGACCAGCTGAGCGAGGCGATGCAGCGCATTCCCGCCCAGACGGCCCCGCCCGCAGCACTGGATCAGGCCCCCGCAGCCGCGCTGACCGATCTGGTGCGCAGCTACAATCCGGGTGAGGGCGGGTTTTCCCACGGCACGCAATTCCCGCAGGAGGGGCACCTGCTGTTTCTGCTGGATCACTGGCGGCGCACCGGGGACGCCGGGGCGCGCGACATGGCCAGAAACAGCCTCTCCGCGATGGTCGCGGGCGGCATCCACGACCAGATCGGCGGTGGCTTCCATCGCTATACCGTCGATGTGAACTGGCGCACCCCGCATTTCGAGAAGATGCTATATAATCAGGCGCTGATGACCCGTGCGCTGGTGCAGGGCTGGCAAATGAGCGACGATCCGATGATGCGCCGCGCCGTCGCCCGTTGCATCAGCTATGTCCTGCGCGACATAACCGCGCCGGACGGCGCGTTCTATTCGGCGGAGGATGCCGACAGTCTGAACGATCAGGGCAAGTTGGAGGAAGGCGCGTTCTACGTCTGGTCCCCGGCTGAAATCGCGGATGACTGGGTGATCGAAACGTTGGGCCTGCGCGAGGCTGCGACGCTGGAGGCAGGTCCGGTGGCCCATCTGCGCGGCGACGTGCAGGACATCGCACGGCTCGATGCGGCGCTGGACGATCTGCGCATCCGGCGCGACGCCCGTCCGCGCCCCCTGCGCGATGAGAAGGTCATCGGCGGCTGGAACGGCTTGATGATCCGCGCAATGGCGGAGGCGGCTGTGGCCTTCGACCGGCCGGACTGGATGGATGCAGCCGGACGGGCCTTCGATGCCGTGCTTGAACGCCTGGGCCCGGTCGCGACGCTGGCCCGGCTCGACATGGACGGAAGGCGGCGGGAGGAAGCGAACCTGTCGGATTATGCGTGGCTGGGTCTTGGGGCCTTTGCGCTGGGTCGGGTAGACGTGGCACAGATGATCGCAGACTTGATCCTCGATCGCTTCACCCTTGATGCACGGCTTGCACTCAGCACCGATGGGCCGCTGGGGGCTGTTCTGGAAACGGAGGACGGCGCGACGCCCTCGGGCGAAGGGTCAGCACTGGAACTGTTGGCCCTGCTGGCCGAGGCCGCGCCGGATCCACAGCGCGATGCCCGCGCGCGCGCCCTGCGCGACGCGATATCGGGCAGAATGGCGGAGATGCCACTCGCCCGGCTCGACACATTGCGGGCGGCCAGAATCCTGGCCGAGGGAACGTCGGACTGGGCCCGGCGGATCGGGCCGGTATATGTGCGGCTGCATCCGGCGGACGATGGCTACGAGTTGATCTTCGAGATCGCACAGGGCTGGACCCTCGCCGCCGACGGGCAGGATGACCTGACGCCTCTGCGCATAGACGGGGCGCGCGTGAGGTGGCCCGAGGCCGCGATACAGGATGGCAAGCCCGTATGGGCAGGGCATCTGACCCTGTCCATTGCGGGCGACACGCACGGCGTGACCGTGTCCTGGCAGGCGTGTTCCACTTCCGAATGTCTGTTGCCCGTCACAGTGGAGTTCCGCTTGCCATGATCCGCACCCTCGCCGCCCTGATGATTGCCACCCCCCTCGCCGCGCAGCAGATCGTGGATCCTGAAAGCGTGCTCGATCTGGTTGAGGGGCGGGTGCTGGAATATTCGGCGCAGGGGCGCGAGATGGGGCGCGAACAGTTCCTGTCGCGCACCGAAGTTTTCCTGCGCAGCGCCAGCGGGAAATGCCTGTATGGTGAGGTGAGCGTGCGCGGCTCCGCCTTGTGTTTCGAGTATGAGGACAGCCCGACATTGCACTGCTGGGCCACCTTCCGGTTTCCCGATGGCAGCCTGAAAATGCGCCTCACCAGTCTGAGCAGTAATACGCTGCTGGACCTGTCGGACATCAACGACGATCCGGTGATCTGCGACCCGGCGGGAACGGTCTAGAACAGACTGCCCTGCCCGCCGTCAGTCTTGGGCGGACGCGGTTTTGTCCGTGGCTTCGGTTTCGACTCCGGCATCGGCTGGGGGGGTGCTTCGCCCTCGACCAGAACCGGGGTCGTGACCTTGCCCGCAAACGCGATGGTCAGATGATCGCCGGGGGTCAGCGTGTTGCCATCCTTGACCAGCTCACCATCGCGCCAGACGACGGCATAGCCGCGTTCCAGCGTTTTTTCATAGCTCAGCGTCTCAAGCGTACGGCTCAGTGAGGCGAGCGCCGCCCTGCGATCGGGCAGATCGCGGGCCACGGCACGGGTCAGGCGGTCGGTCCGTACCGTCAACCTTTCGCGATGCTGCGTGACGCTTCGGCTTAGAACGGTGGGGTCCAGACGGTGCTTTGAAAGGGCGTTCTGCGCCCGCTCTATCCGCCCTGCCAGAGCACGGCTCAGCGACAGTTTGCGCAGCGTCACGCGCGGCTCGGCCAATCGGGCGGTCAGGCGTGCCGGGTCCAGCGCCGCGCCGGCTCGTGTCAGGGTCAGCCGTTTGCGATCCGCCGTGCGGCCCAGTGCGGCGGGCAGTTTGTCACCCACCATGTCCAGCCTTTGCCGCCGTTCGGAAACCAAGGCCTGTGGACGCGGCAGCGCGCGCGCATTGGCGCGGATCCGGTCGCTGCGGTCGCGCAGCATTCGCGACATTCCGCCTACGCGCCGTTCGTCCAGTTGCGCCAGCGCCGCGCGCAATTCGGCCCGGACCGGCACGGCCATCTCCGCCGCTGCGGTCGGTGTCGGGGCGCGACGATCCGCAGCGTGGTCGATCAGGGTCGTGTCCGTCTCATGCCCCACGGCGGAGATCAGGGGGATCTCGCTGTTGGCAGCGGCACGCACCACGATTTCCTCATTGAACCCCCACAGATCCTCCAGCGAGCCGCCGCCCCGTGCGACGATCAGCAGATCTGGGCGCGGCACCGGGCCACCGGGTTGCAAAGCGTTGAACCCCCGGATCGCCGCAGCGACCTGTTCGGCGCACCGCTCCCCCTGCACGGCGACGGGCCAGACCAGGACCTCTCGCGGGAACCGATCGCGCAGGCGGTGCAGAATGTCACGGATCACGGCGCCGGAGGGGGACGTGACAACGCCGATAACCTTGGGCAGGAAGGGGATCGGGCGCTTGCGCTCCGCATTGAACAGCCCCTCGGCGGCCAGCACCGTGCGGCGTTTTTCCAGCATCGCCATCAACGCGCCGACCCCGGCGGGGGCGAGGCTTTCAATCACCATCTGATAGCGTGACTGCCCGGCAAAGGTCGTCAGCCTGCCGGTGACGATGACCTCCATCCCCTCCTCCGGCTGGGTGCGCAGCTTGCTGGCCACCCCCTTCCAGATGACAGAGGCCAGAACCGCGCGGTCATCCTTTAGGTCGAGATAAACATGGCCCGAGCGGGGGCGGGACACGCGCCCCACCTCCGCGCGCACGCGCACATGGCCGAAACCGCCCTCGATAGCGCGCTTCACCGCGCCGCTCAGTTCGGAAATCGTGACCGTAGGCGCATTGCCGCCGGCCCCCGGTTCATCATCGTCGAAAAGATCACTCATGACCCGGACCATAGCGTTTTGGGCAGGTGTGAAAAGAGCAGAACGCGCGGCAATCCTACCCGGCTGCACGGGGCAAGATGCCGATCACCCTTCGCGGTTCAGCAATTCCTCACCGTTGTGAATCAGGCGCGATTGCCACGGGATCGGATTGCGCAGCGCGAAATGCGCCATGCAGGCGTTTTCAGCCTCATCCATCAGATCCTTGATCCGCTCCTGCGGCTCATCGCTGTCGATCAGGACATGCGTCTCAATCCCCAATGTCTTGCCATCGGTGGTGTGACCCAGTTCGCGCATGTTGCTGAGATTCGTCTCGAACCGCACCTTCTGCTCGATCTTCATGGATTTGATCCGGATCTTGCGCGCCGTGTAGATGTCGGTCAGGTGCGTCATCAGGCAGAACCCGATGCCGGCGCAGAAAAACGCCAATGGGGGCGGCGCGGTGTCGTCTCCGACGGGAACCTGTTCGTCGCAATACAGTTTGACGGGGGAAAATCCCGGAATGTTCACCTGAACCGAACCTGACTTCTTCTGCCGGTCATGCGCCTCCGCCGTCATGTTGACCTCAAACTGAAGCGGCTCGGGCGGGCGGCCCTTCTTGAAGGGGCTGGGTTCGTATTGCGTGGGCTGCGGCCTCTTGGCGGACAGTTCACCGACGTGAAATTCCTTGGTATCGCTCATGTCTCTTCCCCTTGGATCCGGCTGTTGTAGTTGGTGTCTGACCGGTTGAATGTCAGCCTGAACAGGCTGTGGCCCCACTCAAGCGGTCCTTGCGCATCAGTTCAAGGGGTCATTGATGCCACGAAAAAGGGCGGACCAGTACGGCCCGCCCTCTCGATTCAAGATATGGTGAAATCACTGTCCGACAGGGGCCGGAACGTTGGATTCGGTCCGCACGGGGGCATTCGTCGGGCGCACACCGGCGGCGGCGCGGGCGCTGCCTTCGATCTGATCGCCGCCGAAATATTCAAAGAACTCACTGTTGGGTGAAATCACCAGAGTGGAATTCTGCCCCTGCAGCGCCTCCTCGTAAGCGGAGAGTGAGCGGTAGAAGGCAAAGAACTCAGGATCCTGACCGAAGGCATCGGCAAAGATCCGGTTCCGCGCCGCATCCGCTTCACCGCGAATGATGTCGCTGTCACGCTGCGCCTCGGAGCGAAGCTCGGTCGCGGTCCTGTCAGCCAGCGACTGCACACGCAGCGCCGCCTCTTGACCACGGGCACGCTCATCCTCGGCCTCACGCTCCCGCTCGGCCCGCATCCGGTTGAAAGTTTCCTCAAGGTTCTGCTCGGGCAGGTCGGCCCGCTTGATCCGCACATCGACCACTTCGATGCCCAGTTCGGCGGTTTCCCGCGCGGCCTGGTCGCGAATCTGGTTCATCAGCGCGACCCGGTCCGCCGACAACACGGTGTTGGACGTGACCGAACCCAGAACCTCACGCAGGGCGGAGTTCAGAACGGTCTGAAGCCGCTGCTGGCCCGCGATGATGGCAAAATCGCCATCCGCGCCGGTCCGCTCACGGAAGCGTTCGACATCCGAAATCCGCCAGCGGGCGAAGGCATCGACGACCAGACGGCGATCGTCGAGCGGTGTCACCTCGAGCGAGGCCGTGTCGAGGCTGAGGATACGGTCATCATAGTACACGACCTGCTGGATGAACGGGATCTTGAAGCCGATGCCCGGCTCCTCCTTCACGTCCTTGATCTGACCGAATTGCAGGACGAGCGCCCGCTGCCGTTCATCCACCACGAAGATGGACGACAAGAGCAGGACAAGAAGCAGCACGACGGCTGCGATGGCGATGACGAGACGGTTCATCAGTTGTTACCTCCGCTGCGGAGTTCATTCAGCGGCAGATAGGGCACGACGCCCTGCCCGCCTTCGCCACCGGTGGCGCTGGGGTCGATGATGACCTTGTCCACGGTGCCCAGCACACGCTCCATCGTTTCAAGGTAGAGACGTTTGCGCGTCACCTCCTCGGCCCCCTGATATTCGTTCAGAATGCTGATAAAGCGGGCGGCCTCACCGTCGGCCTCGTTCACGACCCGCGCGCGGTAGCCCTCGGCCTGTTGCAGCAGCTGAGCAGCCTCACCACGGGCCGATGCCAATGCACGGTTCGCATAGGCGTCGGCGCGGTTTTGCAAAGTGATGCGCTCCTGCTCGGCGGCCTGAACGTCGCGGAAGGCGTCGATCACGTCCTCGGGCGGGTCGGCGCGGTCGAAGTTCAGACGAACGATGGACACACCGCTGTCATAGGTATCGAGCGTCTGCTGGATCAACTCGGACACCTCGGCCGAGATCACGCCGCGATCCCGGTTCAGGATCGGCGCCAGTTCGGAGCGGGAGATAACCTCACGCATCGCGGACTCGGACACAGCCTCGATGGTTTCGCGCGGGTCGCGCAGGTTGAACAGGAAGGCCGCCGGGTCGCCGATGTTCCAGACCACCTCGAAGTCGATATCGACGATGTTTTCATCCCCGGTCAGCATCAGGCCATCATCGCCGCGCCCCGGACGGTCGCCGGTGCCGACATTGACGGTCCGCTCGCTGGTGACTTCGACAATCTCATGCGTGACAATCGGCCACGGTGCGAAGTTCAGGCCCGGCGATCCGGTCGAGGAATACTGACCGAAGGTCAGCTCGACCGACCGCTGCGAAGGCTGCACGGTATAGACGGAGGCAAACAGCCACGCGCCGACAGCCACCACAGCGGCGATCAGCAAGACAAACTTGGGCGAAGGACCGTCGCCGCCGGTGCCGGTGTTGTTACCACCGGTGCCACCGCCATTGCGTCCGCCGATCAAGACCTTGAAGCGTTCCTGCCCCTTGCGCAGCATATCCTCCAGATCGGGGGTCTGGCCGTTGTTCGGGCCCTGCCCGTTGCCATTGTTCGGGCGGTTGCCGCTTCCCCAAGGGTTGCGATCATCGCTTCCCTTGTTCTCACCCCGGTCGGTCCCCTTCTTGCCCCAGGGCCCGCCGGAATTGTCGTTATAGGGCATCATGTGTCCTGTCTGTTGTGCGTATCTGTGCGAGAAGTGGATATTCCCGCGTTCATTATCAACCTAGCGGATTGGTGACTTGAGCGTAACCAGCTCTTCTGCCGCAGTCGGGTGGACGGCGACGGTGCGGTCGAAATCGGCCTTGGTCGCCCCCATCTTGATCGCGATACCGGCAAGCTGGATCATCTCACCCGCGGCATCACCCACGATATGACACCCCAGAACCTTGCCGTCGGAGCGTGCGACGATCAGCTTCATCAACATCCGCTCGTCACGATCCGCAATCACGTGGTTCATCGAACGGAAGGTCGTGCAGTAGATGTCGACCTCACCGTAATTATGGGCGTGATCCTCGGAGATGCCGACGGTGCCGATCTCGGGCTGGGTGAACACAGCCGTGGGGATCAGGTCGTAATCGGCCTGGGTGGGATCGTTCCCGAACACGGTCTGGGCGAAGGCCTGCCCCTCGCGGATGGCCACGGGTGTCAGCGCCACGCGATCGGTCACATCGCCCACGGCGTAGATCGTATCCACGGTGGTCCTGGACCAATCATCCACGCGGATCGCACCGCCCTTGCCCGTCTCGACCCCGGCATCATCCAGCCCCAGATCGTGCGTGTTGGGGACACGGCCCGTGGCGTAGAGAACGGCGGAATACTCGGCACTGTCGCCGCTTTCAAACTTCAGCCGAACGCCGGTATCCGTCTTCTCGATCTGCTCGACATCGCAGTCGGTCACGATGCGGACGCCCTTCTTCTCCATCTCACCGGCGACATGGTCGCGGACTTCGCGGTCAAAACCGCGCAGGATCTGTTCTGACCGGTAGATCACATCGACCTTGACGCCCAGACCGTTGAGGATGCTTGCGAACTCACAGGCGATATATCCGCCGCCGACGATGGCGATCGAGGCGGGCATCTCCTCCATCAGGAAAATATCGTTCGAGACCATGACATGCTCGCGTCCCGGAATGTTCGGAACGAACGGTGTCCCGCCGACAGCGATCAGGATATGGCCTGCCGTGATACGCTGCCCATCCATCTCCACCGTATTGCCATCCACGACAGTGGCGCGCCCGTCCAGAACCTTGACGCTGGCATTGGCCAGATTGCGCCGGTAGATGCCTTCGAGGCGGTCAAGCTCGGCGTGGATATTGCGGCGCAGGACCGGCCAGGAAAATTCGGGCTTGCCCACGGACCAGCCATAACCGGCGGCGTCCTCGAACGCCTCGGAAAAGCGGGAGGCATAGACCATCAGCTTCTTGGGTACGCAGCCCCGAATGACACAGGTTCCGCCATAGCGGTATTCCTCCGCGATGGCGACGCGCGCGCCGGTTTCAGCCGCGATCCGCGCGGCGCGCACGCCACCGGAGCCGCCACCGATCACGAAAAGATCGTAGTCGAAATCGCTCATTAGACTGCTCCTGCAATGCCGCCCTGTTCGCTCAAATGATCAGGACAATACGCCTCATACCTGGTTCAGCACACGTTTCAGAAACGCCTGCCCGTCGATCCCGTCGGCAAAGGCCACGGGCCGCATCACGCCGCCTTCTTCAAGCAGATGCGCCTCTCCGCTTTCGTAGCCGACCATAACCTGATCCGCGATGCCCAGAAACAGGCCGTTTTCGACCACACCGGCCACTTGATTGAGCAAGGGGGACAGCCGGTGCGGATCACCGATCCTTTCCAGATGCAGATCGAGGATATGGTTGCCCTCGTCGGTGCGATACAGCACTGCACCATCCATGCGCGGCGTCACCTCGCGCCCGGAAACGTCGATCTGTTCCAGCATCTCCTCGATGATGGCGCGGGTCGATTTCCAGCCCATCGGGATGACCTCGACCGGCAGGGGGAATGCGCCCAGCGTGGCCACCAGCTTGCTGTCGTCGGTAATGACAACCATGCGGTCCGACGCGGTGGCGACGATCTTTTCCTGCAGATGCGCCCCGCCACCGCCCTTTATCAGGTTCAGGTCGGGATCGACCTCATCCGCGCCGTCGATGGTCAGGTCCAGCCAGCCGGCCTCATCCAGGTCGATCACGTCGATCCCCTCGCTCCGGGCTAAAGCTGCGGTCCGGTCCGAGGTGGCAACGGCGGTCAGCTTGATGCCGTCCACCCGGATCCGTTCGCCCAGCAGCCTGATGAACCAGTTCGCGGTGGATCCGGTCCCCAGACCGAGCTTCATGTCCGGCTCAACCAGCGAGAGCGCGGCGCGCGCCGCCGCGAATTTCGCCCGATCGGCGGGAGGGAGGGTGTTCATTCGGGATATCTCCGGCAGGATGTTTTCCCGCCTTATATCAGCGAAGTCGCCCGGCGCGAGAGGGCACCGGAACTTTCTTCACGCAGCTGTGAAACATATGCGTCACCCGCCACGAGCTTCGCCAGCCCCGTCGCGGGGCCCGGCGCGAGAATACCCCCGGCGCAGGCGGGCACGGCGCAGACGGTCGGCGGCGTGCGATGCCTCCAGCAGTCCCTCAAACAGATCGACCCGTTCCTGCGCCTGTCCACCCACCCGGCCCCATTCACGGATGACGGAAAATTCACCGAACAGATTGCCGACGATTTCCACCCGATAGAAATGAGGTCGCATCCGGGCGCGTCGCGGCGGCAGCAGCATCAGGCAGGTCGTCACGGGCATCCTCCGGGATCGGTCGTCACATTCTAGCGTCAGCGCGCGATCGCCGCAATCGCGTCGAGGTCCATCGACGCTTCCAGATGCTCGGCCAACCTGTCCAGCACATCCTCGACCACCTGCGCATAGATCAGGTCGCCCGCCTGATGGCCGAGCCGGGCCAGATACGCCGCACGAAACGCGTCATGCGCAAACAACCCGTGCAGATAGGTGCCGCTGACCTGCCCGTCGGCCGAGGTCGCGCCATCGGGTCGTCCGTCCAGATGCAGCAATGGCCGGTCCGTGTCGGGGCCGGTGGTGTGACCCATGTGGATTTCGTAGCCTGACACCGGCACCTGCCCCCCGGCCATCGTGCCATGCACCAGCCCCAGACGCTTGACCGGGCGCATGGTCGTGTGGATGTCGAGATGCCCCAGCCCCGCGACACTGCCCGCCACGCCGTCCACCCCGTCAGGATCATCGACCACGCGGCCCAGCATCTGATAGCCACCGCAAATTCCCAGCACATGCCCGCCACGCCGCAGATGGGCCGCGATATCCACATCCCAACCCTGCGCGCGCAGAAACGCCAGATCGCCGGTCGTACTCTTGGAGCCCGGCAGGATCACCAGCGCGGCATCCCCGGACAGCGCCTGACCGGGCGGCACCATCACGACCTGCACACCCGGTTCCAGCTTCAACGGATCGAGGTCGTCGAAATTGGCGATGCGGGCCAGCATGGGAACGGCGATCTTTAATGCCCCGGTGCCGCCCGAGGCGATGCCCAGCGCATCCTCCGCCGGCAGTTTCGAAGCCTCCGCGAACCAGGGGATCACGCCGACGCTGGGCCAGCGCGTAAACCGCTCGATATCCGCGATCCCCTCATCGAACAGGGAGACGTCGCCGCGAAACCGGTTCACCGCGAACGCCGCGACCTGTGCACGGTCATCTTGGTCCATCACGGCGGCATGGCCTGCAAGTTGTGCGATCACGCCGCCGCGATTGATGTCCCCCATCAGGATCACTGGCACATCCAGCGCACGGGCGAAGCCCATATTGGCGATATCGTTGGCGCGCAGGTTCGTCTCCGCCGGGGAGCCTGCGCCCTCCACGATCACCAGATCGGCGTTGCTTCGCAATCTGGTAAAGCTGTCCGCCACCGCGGCAAGCAGTTCCGCCTTGCGCTGCGCATAGGCACGGGCCTGCGCGCGGAACGCGACCTTTCCCTGCACGACGACCTGCGCGCCGGTCTCGCTCTCTGGCTTCAGCAAGACGGGGTTCATGTCCACGCCGGGCGGCACGCCGCAGGCCAGAGCCTGCAAGGCCTGCGCACGCCCGATTTCGCCACCATCGGCAGTAACGGCGGCGTTGTTGGACATGTTTTGCGGCTTGAACGGCATGACCCGCAATCCGCGCCGCACGAACGCCCGGCACAGCCCCGCCACGATCAGCGATTTGCCAACGTCCGATCCGGTGCCCTGGATCATTACCGCCTTGCCCATCGCGCTTCGCCTCCTACCATTCGTTCAACCCCGAAGGGAGCGACCATGAGCGATCAAGACGAGGGCAATGGCAAGAGCGACACCCCGATGCAACCCTCCACGGGGGATCGGGCGTCCAACACGGATCGGGCCGACAGCGCGCTTGCCCCCGCGCCGCAGCGCAACGCACGCACCGCGCTGCGTGAACAGCGCGGCATCCTCATGGTTCTGACCGGCGACGGAAAGGGAAAGAGCACCTCCGCCTTCGGTGCGGTCGCCCGCGCCTTGGGCTGGGGGCACAAGGTTGGCGTCATCCAGTTCGTCACCGGGGAATGGCAAACCGGAGAGCAGAAATTCTTCGCGGACCATCCGCAAGTGGACTGGCACATATCCGGCGCACGGTTCGACTGGTCAGATGAGAACAAGGAACAATCGTCACAGGCGGCATTGGAGGCGTTTGCGCAAGGGGCCGCGATGATGGTTTCAGGCGACTACGATCTGATCGTGCTGGATGAAATCAACTGGGCCCTGCATCAGGGCGATCTGGATCCGGGGGCGGTGCTGCACGCCATCGCGGCACGTGACGCTGCATGCACGGTGATCCTGACGGGTCGCAACGCACCCGATTCCGTGCGGCAAGCGGCGGACCTGATTACAGACATGAACGACAGCCGCCATCCCCACGAAGAGGGTCGCGCCGCAGTGCGCGGGATAGAATACTGAGCGTTCTTTGTATAAAACTTGGGCGCGTCGGACTAACTGAGTCCTCCGGCGCTATGCGCGCGGGAACCGGCATCTTGGCCTTCGCGGGTTGATCCGCGAAGGCTTCCGTCATCAAGGTTCAGACATGCCGGCGGTGGCCGCGCCGGGCATCTTGCTTCGCCAGTTAGCTCAGCTTTGCATCCATCGTGATCTTGGCCCCGGTCAGAACCTTGGAGACCGGGCAATTTTCCTTGGCCTTGCCTGCGGCTGTCTGGAAATCCTCCTCGCTGGCGCCGGGGATCGACGCCTCGACGTCCAGGTGGATGGTGGTGATCGCGAAGCCGCCATCCTTTTCTTCGAGCGAGACCGTCGCCTTGGTTTCGATGCTGTCAGGCGTCAGATCGCTGTCTCCCAGAATCATGGACAGCGCCATGGAAAAGCAGCTGGCATGGGCCGCGCCGATCAACTCCTCGGGGTTGGTGCCGTCCGCCCCCTCGAACCGGGTGTTGAAGCCGTAGGGTTGGTCGTTCAGCACGCCCGTCTCGGTCGAGACGTGGCCCTTGCCCTGCTTGAGATTGCCCTGCCACTTCGCGGAACCAAATTTCTTAATCATGTGTAAACTCCTGATTGGTGTCTGGCACAACGTGCGAAGTGTCCTCCTGTTCCAAGGGAACCGACAGCGCGTGCGCCGCGGCAATTTCCGCACTGGGGCGATAGCCGCGCAAACCGCGGATGCGCGCGCCGACGCTGGGGTGCACCTGCTGCGAGGCGCCGGGCTGAACCAGCCGCTTGATACGAAAGAGAAACAGCTTGGCCGACCCGCGCCAGTTCCCGCCGGACGGCGCCAGCGGATCGGTCGGGAAACGGTCGCGCCAACCCTCCGGCAGTTCGACATGACACCTCTCCAGCCGTTCCAGCATCCAGATCAGCGAAATATTGGCCAGCGGTCGCGCAGGGGGGCTGCGCCAGACATGGCCGCCGACATCGCCGTGATTGCCCGCGAACCACATCTGCTGCATGTTGCCGGGCCAATCGGCCCGAGGCTGCCACAGGATGGGATCATAGGCGGCGCGGGTCTCATCTATGGCCAGCGCGTGATACGCATGGCGCACCCCGTCACCGATCCGGTCGTCATGGAAATCCGTGACCATCGGCGCCAGCCTGTTGAGCAGCGGATAGGGCAGCCCCAGCGCCGACACGGTGTCCCAGACGCCCACCATCTCAATGCAGACATCGCGGTGGCAGTACCGCTCGGAAAAGCGTTTGGCTGACACGCTGCGCCGGGAGGTTTCGTAATAACGGAACGAGCGTTGCACCCGCCGCTGCATCGCGTGTTGCGCCTTGAGCAGACCGACCTGACCGATCCACCCCGCAAGGCTGCGCACCGCATAGGCCCCCCGCGAATAGCCCATCAACACGATCCGGTCGCCCGGACGGTAGCGTGAGGCAAGGGTGGCGTACCCCTCGGCTATCGCTTCGTTGATCCCCAGCCCGGCGGCGGCGGCCAGCCATTTGCTCCACCCCTGCCCCTGCACGCCGGGGTGATAACCGACGGACTGCGCGACCGTCTGCCCCACTTCTTCGAGCAAACGGTAGGTTTGCCCTGCATTCGTCTCATGCCCCTCGATCAGCCGCGAAAACGTGCCGTCGATAATGAAGATATGCGTTCGGGACGGACGCTCTGGCGTTTTGGCTGGCATTTTGGCCGGCATTTTATCTGGCATTTTGGCTGGCATCGTGGCTGACATTCTGTCTGATCTTCGGGCAAGGGGCCCCGGCATTGCCCCGGATGCAAGCGGCGCTTCGCTCACTCCGGGGCGGCGCATTCCAACGTTTGCAGGGCCGTGGCGAAATCCGTCGGCAGCGGCACCGGGCGGCGCGTCCGGGCATCGACATAGACATGGGTGAACCCTGCCTCGGCGGCTGCATCGGTGGCATCACCCCGAAACAGACCAACCTCGTATCGGACCGAACTGCGCCCGATCCGCGCCACGCGCAACCCCGCATCGACCGGATCGGGAAAGCCCAGGGCCGCGTGAAACCGGCATTCCGAGGCGACGACCAGCCCGATCACCGGGCCATGCGGCACGATCAGCGTTTCGCTGCGGATGATCCAGGCGTTCACGGCCGTATCGACATATTCATAGAAGACGGCGTTGTTCATGTGCCCATAGGCATCGTTGTCGCGCCAGCGCGTTGGCAGACGCTGAAAGACGCGGTAAGCGTCACGGGTCAGGGGGGCCGCCTTGGTCATTGCTACATCCGGCTCGCTCAATTCATTTCGTCAGGACCATCCATGCCGCAAGCCATCATCTTCGACAAGGACGGCACTCTGTTCGGCTTCACCCAGACCTGGGCACCGTGGTGCGTCGATTTGATGCGCGACCTGGGGCGGGATGATGTTCACGCACGCGCCCTGTCGGATGCGGTGGGGTTCGATCTGGACACCGGCACCTATGCCCCCGACAGCCCGGTGATTGCCGGCACGCCGGATCAATCCGCCGATCTGATGCTGCCGCTGCTGCCCGACTGGCACCGCGCGGATCTGATCGCTCACATGATCGAGCGTCCCGTCACGCCAGTGCCCGCCACCGACCTGCTGGTCGTGCTGGAGGCGCTGAAGACCCGCAACATTCCCATGGCGATCATGACGAACGATTCCGCCGCTGCGGCGGATGAACAACTCGCCGCCCTCGACCTGGCCCATTATTTCGATGCCATTGTCGGCTATGACAGCGGCCACGGCATGAAGCCGGACGCGGCGCCCTTGCTGGCCTGCGCGCGGCTGATGAACGTGCCGGCGCAGTTGTGCATGATGGTGGGGGACAGTCCGCACGACATCAATGCCGGACGGGCCGCGGGCATGCGGACGCTGGGTGTGTTGACGGGTGTGGCGAACGCGGCGGCGCTGTCCGCCGCCGATGCGGTTATCGCGGATATCGGTCTGCTGCCCGATTGGCTGGACTCGCAAACCTAGTACACCGAATGTGTCACGCCATATTCGGTTGATCTGCCGCGCCGCGCACACACATGACACCACACCCCAATCGAGGAGCGACCGATGACCGACACCTACACCCCGCCCGAAGTCTGGACATGGGACACGGAAAGCGGCGGAAAATTCGCCAACATCAACCGGCCCATCGCGGGCCCGACCCATGACAAGGATCTGCCCATCGGGGAGCATCCGCTTCAACTGCATTCGCTGGCCACGCCCAACGGCGTCAAGGTTACGGTGATGCTGGAGGAACTGCTGGAAAAGGGCCACGCAGGTGCCGAATACGATGCCTGGCCGATCAATATCGGTGAGGGCGACCAGTTCGGCTCCGGCTTTGTCTGGGCCAACCCGAACTCCAAGATCCCGGCCCTTGTGGACCGATCCGGCGACACCCCGGTGCGGGTCTTTGAATCCGGCTCGATCCTGCTGTACCTGGCGGACAAGTTCGATGCTTTCCTGCCCAAGGAGCCGGCAGCCCGGGCGGAAACCATGAACTGGCTGTTCTGGCAAATGGGCTCCGCGCCCTATCTGGGCGGCGGCTTCGGGCATTTCTACGCCTACGCGCCCGAGAAATTCGAATATCCGATCAACCGGTTCACGATGGAGGTGAAACGCCAGCTCGACGTGCTCGACCGACAGTTGGCCGAGCGTCCGTTCATCGCGGGCGACGAATATACCATCGCCGACATGGCAATCTGGGCATGGTACGGCGCATTGGTGCTGGGCAAGCTCTATGACGCGGCGAAGTTCCTGTCGGTTCACGAATACAAGCACGTGACCCGCTGGGCGGAACAGATCGCGGAGCGTCCCGCCGTCAAGCGCGGTGTGCGGGTGAACCGCACCTGGGGTGATGAGGACAAGCAAGTGCCGGAACGTCACTCCGCCGCCGATTTCGACTGATCCGGCGCAGCAGACTTAATTGCCCCGGCCTCACTCGTCCCGGCCTCAGTCGTGTATCGCGCGACTGTCGGCCGGGGCCTGTGCACGCTCGTTCATACCATAATCGCGGATCACCCCGGCGATGCGCAGGCGATAATCGGCGAAATACTCATTCCGTCCGGCCTTCTGCGCGGTTCGGTGCGGCTGAACGTTGCGCCAACTATCCAGCGCCGCCTCGTCCTCCCAGAAACTCAGCGACAGCAGCTTTCCGGGGGTGGTCAGGCTCTCGAACCGCTCCACGGAGATGAAGCCCTCCAACCCTTCGAACAGATCGCGCATCCCTGCCGCGTGATCCAGATAGGCCTGACGCTGGTCTGCTTTGGGCTCGACCTCGAAAATAACTGCCAGCATGGGCTTTCCCCGTTTCATTCCCCGGAATGCACGACGCCGGATGAACCGTCGCACTTTGGTCGTTTTCCGTCCGGCGCGCATATGCACGGCGACTGGGCGACAGCCTGATAAGCGGACAGATTCCGAGAATTGTAAATGGTGTCAAGATTTCGCGGAACGCAGCTCAAGTTTCGTATAATTTCCTGCGCGCACGAAAAAGGGGCCGGTCGCCCGGCCCCTTTCGATATCTATCGCTGTGGCTTAGCCGCGATTTTGCATGATCTGCACGCGGGTTCCGGTTTCGACTTCGAGGTCGAGGTTGGAGTCATATTCCGGCAGTGCTTCCAGTTCGTCTTCGGTGAGGCCCTGAAGGATCAGGCGATCATCGCCGAGCATCATACGATCCAGCGGAAGTGCGACTTCGGACTCACCCAGTCCCAGGAAACCGCCATGCTCGATGATCGCATACATACGGCCATTGTTGGCGACAACGCGGGAGAATTCGCCCAGATCTTCACCTTCGAGGTTTTCGACGGACATACCGTACAGATCGTCAACAACCACTTCGAACATGTCGCTGTTCGCCGGCTGCGATGCGTCGGTGCGGCCCAGCAGACGGCTGCTTTCCTCGTCCAGCGCGTTTGCATCGGTGGAGTCCATATCGACCTCAGCTTCACCTTCGGTCACAAGACCGGTTTCGGCTTCGCTGTCCATCGCGGACATGTCCTCATCCAGATCGCTCATGGACGCCGCGTCGGTGTCTTCCATATCCAGATCGTCGGAGAGGGATGCGTCGTCAGCTTCCTCACCATCGTTGAATTCACGGAAGGTAACGCGTGCCTCGCCCAACTGCTGGTAGTCGATGGTCGGCTCACCATCCATCTGGAATTCGACGACCGGATCAGCGGATTCGAAGCGGACGACCGGCTCAGCAGTGTTATAGGTAACCTGCTCGGAATCCGTCTCATCCTGCGTCAGACGAACCGTGGATTCAGCCTGGGTCAGCTCGAAGTTCTCAACCACATCGGTATCGACGGTATTGCCTTCGCTGTCGATCATCTCGGTGCGCGACTGGATATAGTCGGCATCGGGGTCGATCTCTTCGCCTTCCTCGGCAAAGCGGGCCTGAACGTTCACGTCAAGCTGCGGCTCCTGCTGGGTCACGCGGATTGTGGGCTCCGCCATGATGACTTCGACAGTCGGCTCTGCATCGTTGATGTTCACGCCGGGACGCGGCATCGTGACGATGATTTCAGGCGCTTCCTGCTCAATCGTGATGGTGGGCGTCGGCATCGCGACGGAGATCCGGGGCGCTGCCTGACGGACCAGAATGTCGGCAGCCTGCTGATCGACAGTCACGCTGGTCGGAGTGTCGTTCACGGAAATATCCGCGCCGGACTGATCGACGGCAACGTTCGGCTGGGGAACGCGGACAAGCACATCACCCTCGACGATCGCCTGCGTGGTGATTTCGACTTCCTGAGTGATCGTCTCACTGTCGGAGAAAGATTCACGTGCGGTCTCGACATCGCTGTCGCTCTCGCTGGCGGTGAGGGAGCCTGCAACCGCCACACGCTCGATATAGACGACGCATTGTGCATCATCGTTGAGCAGAGCGACATCGCCAGCATCTTCGAAATCGTCGGACAGGTCGTTACCCGCCTGCTCGAACATGTTGTACAGCTCTGAACAGTTCTCGTTCAGATTCTGTGCCGACGCAGGGGTAATGGCCGTGCCGGCCAGCAGCAATGTAGCGAGTCCGAAATGTTTCATACTTGTACTCCAATAATGAAAAAGTTGCCTCGTTGGTGCTCGTACAACACGCAAATCCGGTAAAGGCTCCGTGATAAATTGTGTTTTCCGTACAGTGAAAATTGATCTCACTTTAAAAAAATGTATTTGATTTCAATCATATTCGCCCATCGCGAGATCAGCGGCCTTGCCTATCCGGCAGTTCATGACAAAGCCGGACATGATACCTATTGACATATGCCCCGCACCTGCGTGGCGAATGGAGGCATGCGTCACGTCGATCACCTGCGACGGATGCCGAAATCGCCATCCGTAACGAAAACAGGTGACGGCGCCCGCCGCAGACCGTAACCCTGCCGCGCAGCAGGAGGCACCGATGACCCAGTCCGAAATCATCCACAGTATCGAGGTATCGCCGCTACGCCGCTGGGCGGGGGTCACCGTCACGGCAGGACTGGGGGCCGCGCTGTTGAGCGTCGCGATTCTGTCTCCCCCTTCGTCACCGCTGTCGTTGCTGTTGCTGATCGGCCTTGGCGGCGTGGCATTGTGGCAGTCCCGGCGGCTGGCGCGGGCGGGGCACAAATCCATTCACCTGACGCAGGACGCACTGATCGACGAGGAAGGCACCGTGCTGACATCCTTGGAGGAGATCGTGAGGATCGACCGGGGGCTGTTCGCGCTGAAACCCTCCAACGGTTTTGTCCTGCTGCTGCGCGACGCCCGGCCGCGACACTGGGTTCCGGGACTGTGGTGGCAGCGCGGCCGGCGTCTGGGCGTGGGGGGTACTGCCCACGCGCAGCAGACCAAGAACATGGCCGATATCCTTCAGACCATGTTGGTGGCCCGCGACGAATCCTGACATTTGCGGGCCAGGCAGGCGCTGTGCCTGTTACAGGCGGGATCCTCGACCACGAAATCCACCACCTCGAAACCGTGACGATCCAGCAGATCACGATAGGCGTCGGGCGACAGGCTGGCGTGATAGACATCTTCACCGCCCACCTGCCCCCACGTCTCACCGGCGGCGGGGCCGCATGTGAACATCAACGGTCCGCCCGGCAAGAGATGCGCCGCGAAGATCGGGAACATCGCCGCCTGATCGTGGGGCGTCAGATGAAAGAAGCTGTTCCACGCGATCAGCCCCGCAAACTGCCGGTTCAGCGCCAGGCCGCGCATATCCGCCTGAATCCAGTCCTGTTCCGGCATCCGCTGTGCCGCGAGGGCCAACATGGCGGCGGCTCCGTCCACTCCTGTCACCCCACGGCCCCGCGCCACGAACCATTCCGCGATCGGCGCGCCTGCGCCGCATCCCAGATCGAGGATCGGGCCGTCAGGCAGCAAGGCCGCGAATTTGGTGAGCCATCCGTCCTCCATCCCGCCACGCGACCGTTGCGCGTCGAAGTGGCGAGCCTGCCGTTCATAGGTGCCGAGGATATCCCCCGGCCCGCGCCGTGCAGTGGCGTCGCCCAGCCAGCGCAGGATGAACATGTCCCGCGCATCCAGCGGCAGCCCGCGAGCCTCGGGGCGGTGGCGCAGGCGGATGGCGTCCAGCAGGACCGCATCGGAAGCGTCCGCAGTCCAGCCTGCATCCCGTGCGGCGCTGCGAAAATCAGCGACTTGCGCCTCCCCCTCCGGCACCCACAGGGCATGGCCCTGCCGGGCCAGCCTGCCCCAGTCGAACAGCGGCCCCGGATCGCTCTTGCGGCCCGGTGCCAGATCGGAATGCCCGATCACATTTTCCTTGGAGATGTTCCAGCGCGCCCGAATGCCGCGCAACAGGTCATCCAGTGCGCGCATCTGAGCATCGGGAAAGGGTGAGGTGCCGTCATTGTCCAGCTCTATGCCGATGGAGTGGGAATTCACATCGGTGATCCGCCCCCACCGCCCGACGCCGGCGTGCCAGGCGCGGCGATCCTCCGCGACCAGCTGCGATACATCGCCTTCCCGCCCGATCACATAATGGGCGGAGACCTGATGTTCAGCCGCGCACAGGCGGCAAATCGCGTCCTCCGCACTGTCCATCGCCGTGTAGTGGATGACGACCAGTGAGGGCACCTGCCCCCGCCGGTCGCCATGGTTCGGCGAGGGACGTTGCCGGATCTGCAAGATCAGTTCGCCGCAACCCAGGCGGCGAGGATGTCACGTGCCGCGATCAGGTCGCCCTTGTCGATCATTTCCGTGACCGTGTGGATATAGCGGGTTCCCACGACGATGCCGACGGCCCGCGCGCCCGATGCGGCCTGTTGCGCCGCCGCACCGTCCTGACCGCCCGCGGCCAGAATGGTGCGCTGGAATGGAATGTCCTTGCTGCGGGCCAGCGCCTCGATCTCCTCGACCAAGGCGATGTCGGCGATAAAGCTGCCATCCTTGATGTGCATCCCGAAGCCCTTGCCCTGCTCCGTCACCGCTTGCGGTTTCGGAACGCCGGGCGTGTCGCATGACAGCGTGGTGTCGATGCCAAAGCCGATCTCGGGCTGAATCGCATGGGTTGCGGTGCGCGCGCCGCGCAGGCCGACTTCCTCCTGCACGGTGAACACGACGTGCAATTCACATTCATGGCCGCTTTCCTTGGCAGCGCGCAATGCCTCGATGCCTAGCCAGCAGGCGATGCGGTTGTCCAGCGCCTTGGACACGACCTTGTCGCCCATCTCCAGAAACGGCTCGTCCATCACGACGTAATCACCGACCTGCACCTTGTCGGCAGCGGCCTTGCCTAGGCCGATATCCACGAAGAACTCCGAGATTTCGGGGATCTTCTTGCGATCCTCGGGTGAGGCGATGTGCACCGGCTTGCCGCCCGGATTCATCACGCCCTTGATGTCCCCGTCCTTGGTGCAGACCAGAACCCGACGTGAGAACAGGTTGCGGTTGTCGAAGCCGCCAACCGGGTTGACGTAGATCCAGCCTTCCTCGCTGATATGGCTGACCAGAAAGCCGATCTCATCCATGTGGCACAGCATCATCACCCGCTTGCCCGGCCCGTTCCGCTTGGCCATCAGGCTGCCCATCGGATCGACGGTGACTTCGTCCACCAGCCCCTCGATCTCAGCCATGATGAGGTCGCGCACGCGATTTTCGCGTCCCGGCACGCCGGGGGTTTCACACAGGCGTTTCAGCAGATCGGTATCCATGAGAATCCTCCATCGGGATCGTAAGGGAATAGGGGCCATAAGGTTCTGAGGCGAACATAAGCGTGACGCCAGGTTTTCGCACCCCCGGCAACCGGGATATTTCGAGGCTCCGACCGCATCAAGCGCCCCCAACCGGGTGGCGCGTCCTCACGTCACGTTTCGGCCCCTGTTCAAACCCTGTCCGCAACGCTATCTCAGCGGGCATGAGCATGTCTTACAAATCCCGTCGGCGCTGGTCGATCTTCCTCCTGCTGGTCGGTCTGCCGCTATACGTCCTGGTGGCCTGGGCGATCATGGGCGCCTTGCCCCGTCTGCCGATCCTGATCGAATTGCTGATCTACGCCTTCCTTGGCGTCGCGTGGGCGTTGCCATTCAAGAATGTGTTCAAGGGCGTGGGCAAGGCCGACCCCGACGAAACCGCCGAGACGGAGTGACACAGGGCCACGCGGCCTTGCACGAACCGCTGAAATCACCGACAAAGGCGCGATTTTGCGCGCGAGAGGATAAGACATGGCCGACGGAGCGACCCCGATGAACGAGACACCGACCCGCGAAGTTTCCGTGCGCGACGCCTTTGGCATCGACAGCGACATGACGGTCAAGGGATTCGAGGCGGTCAGCGATCGCGTCCCCGAGGTCGATCCGACCTATCAGTTTGACCGCGACACCACGCTCGCCATTCTGGCAGGCTTCGCCCACAATCGCCGCGTGATGATCCAAGGGTATCACGGCACCGGCAAATCCACACATATCGAACAGGTCGCCGCCCGCCTGCACTGGCCCTGCGTTCGGGTGAACCTGGACAGCCATATCAGCCGGATCGACCTTATCGGCAAGGATGCGATCAAGCTCAAGGACGGCGTGCAGGTCACCGAGTTTCAGGAGGGCATCCTGCCCTGGGCGCTGCGCAATCCCACCGCGATCGTGTTTGACGAATACGACGCTGGCCGCCCCGACGTGATGTTCGTGATCCAGCGTGTGCTGGAAAAGGACGGCAAGCTGACGCTGCTCGACCAGAACGAGGTCATCACGCCGAACCCCTATTTCCGGCTGTTCGCAACGGCCAACACTGTCGGTCTGGGCGATACGACGGGCTTGTATCACGGCACGCAGCAGATCAACCAGGGTCAGATGGACCGCTGGTCGCTGGTCGCCACGCTGAACTATCTGCCCCACGATGCCGAAACGAACATCGTGGTCGAGAAGAGCCCGACCTATCAGAATGCGCAGGGGCAAAGGACCATCGCACAGATGGTCACCGTCGCGGATCTGACGCGGACGGCGTTCATGAACGGCGACATCTCAACCGTCATGTCACCGCGTACGGTAATCGCCTGGGCGGAGAATGCACGCATCTTCGGCGATGTCGGCTTCGCGTTCCGCCTGACCTTCCTGAACAAGTGTGATGAGCTAGAGCGGCAGACCGTGGCGGAATTCTATCAGCGCTGCTTTGATGAGGAATTGCCCGAAAGCGCCGCCAGCGTCAGCCTGGGGTGAAGCGTCCCCGCGTCCTGCCGGTGAACGAACGCCCCGGTGCGAGCGTTCCTGGCAGGAGGGTGGCATTTTGGTCGCCCCTGGATGGAGCACCTGACATGCGACGCCTTTACCCTGCCCTTGTGATGCTGGCCCTCGCGCAACCGATGGCCGCGCAGGACGGCCCGCTGATCATAGACGTTCCCAATGCCAACGACGCGCAACGCCCGCCGCTGTTTTCATCCGAAGCGACCGAACAATTGGGCGAGGACCCTGCCACCGGCGGGCCGCGTGTCCTCGATCTGACGGACCCGAATCTGACCCCCATGCAACGTGAAATGGCCGCCGATCCGATGCTGGCGCCCGTGATCATCGCCCCTGCAGAAACAGATGGCTCCACGCGAACGATGCCGCCGCTGACACAGATGCGCCGGGACGGTGCCACCCGGATCGAGATGCTCGACCGGTGTGCGGCATTCGAATCCAGTCTGGTAACCATCCTCGCCGCGAACGAGATCAACCCGCAGCTTGCCCATGCCCACCGGCAGCGGTTTTCGCAGTTTACCACCGCCGTGATCGAGGAAAGGCTGGCCGCTGGCCTGTCTCAGGAGGCGGCGGAGCGGGAAAGTGGCGATTCCATTCTGGAAGTCGCCCGGCAATACATGACAGAATGGGAAAACGCGCAAACCCGCACGGGGTCGTATTTCGCCACGCCGCTGCGCAGGCTCGATACGCTTGCCTGTGCCCGGCTGATGCAGGGGGACGCCCCCCTTGAACGCCCGTCATTGAGCGAGCAATTGGGACAGGATGATCCGGAAATGTTCGGAACAGATGAATAAGACACTCGCCCTACACAGCGCAGTCGCACAGCGACCCCAGCGCAGCCACCTGATTTTCGACCCGGCGGAGGCCCCATGAAACCCACCGACAACCCCGCCGATCCGTTCAAGAAAGCCTTGGCGGAGGCGACCCGAACCCTCGCGGATGAACCGGAAATGAAGGTCACCTATTCCGTGGACCCACCCGGCCTGACCAATGATTCCGCACGGCTGCCCCAGGTCACGCGGCGCATGACCCGGGACGAGGTCATGCTGGCACGCGGTGTGGCGGATGCCTATGCGCTGCGCACACGCTTCCACAATTCCGCGACCCATTCGCGCTATTCGCCGCAGGGGGAAACCGCGCGCGACATATACGAGGCGATGGAAACCGCCCGGTGCGAGGCCGTGGGCACCCGCGCGATGCCGGGATGTGCGGGCAATATCGACGCCAAGATCGCGGCGGATGCGAAAAAGATGGGATATGGCGATATAACCGAAGCATCGCAGGCCCCGCTCGCCGATGCGGCCGGATACCTCGTGCGGCATCTGGCAACCGGGCGCGATCTGCCGCCCGGTGCGGCGAATGTGATGGAGCTGTGGCGCGGATTTCTTGAGGGTCAGGCCGGCGGAACGCTGGACGACCTCGACGATGTGCTCACGGATCAGAAGGCCTTCGCCCGCTTCTCCCGCAAGGTGATCGACGATCTGGGCTATGGTGAGGAACTGGGCGATGACCCCGACGGTTCCGACGACCCCGAGGATGAGGGGACCGAGGCCGAGGAGGAGGAAAACCCCCAATCGCAGGACGATCAGGGCGACGAGCAGCAGGACAGCGACAGCTCCGACGAAACCTCGGAGGAGCAGTCCGAAACCGACCCGGATGCGGCCGAATCGCAGGTTGCGCAGGAGGATGCCGACGACGCGGAAGTGACCGAAGAGGCCCAGATGCAGGAGGGCGAACCGCCCGCCGACACACCGCCCCCGCCCATCAGTGAGGCGGATCCGGGCTACAAGGTCTACGACACCACCTTCGATGAGGAGATCGCGGCGGAGGATCTGGCCGGGCCGGAGGAACTCGAGCGCCTTCGCGCCTATCTCGATCAGCAGTTGGAACCGCTCAAGGGCGCGGTCAGCCGCCTGGCCAATCGCCTGCAACGGCGGCTTCAGGCGCAGCAGAACCGGTCCTGGGATTTCGATCAGGAGGAAGGCGTTCTGGATGCCGGACGCCTGGCCCGAGTGGTCGCGAATCCAACAATGCCGCTAAGCTTCAAGGTCGAGCAGGACACCGAATTTCGCGATACGGTCGTCACGCTGCTGCTGGACAATTCCGGTTCGATGCGCGGGCGCCCGATCTCCATCGCCGCGATCTGCGCGGATGTCCTCAGCCAGACGTTGGAGCGGTGTCAGGTCAAGGTCGAGATCCTCGGCTTTACCACCCGTGCGTGGAAGGGCGGGCAAAGTCGTGAGAAATGGCTGCAAGCCGGTCGCCCGGGAAATCCGGGGCGGCTCAATGACTTGCGTCACGTCGTCTACAAGCGGGCGGATGCCCCCTGGCGGCGGGTTCGCCCGAATCTTGGCCTGATGATGAAGGAAGGCCTGCTGAAGGAGAACATCGACGGCGAGGCGCTGGAATGGGCCCACAAACGTCTGACGGGCAGGCCCGAGGCGCGACGCATCATGATGGTGATCTCGGACGGCGCACCGGTGGACGATTCCACGCTCAGCGCCAATCCTCCGAACTATCTGGAAAAGCACCTGCGCGATGTTATCGCGATGATCGAGCGGCGCAAGCAGGTGGAATTGCTGGCAATCGGCATCGGTCACGACGTGACCCGCTATTATCAGCGCGCCGTCACGATCACGGATGTGGAACAACTGGCAGGTGCCATGACGGAGCAGCTCGCCGCCCTGTTCGAAAGCGACCCCAAGGCCCGGGCCAGGGCTGATCGCCAGCGGCGCTAGCCTTCGAGCACATCGCGGCAGCCGGTTCGCGCCAGAAGATCGCGAACCGGTTTGCCGAGATCGGCAGAAACATAAAGGTCGCGCAACCGCGCAAGACATTTCCCCTGCCAGCGATACGGCGCGCCGCCAAATCTGCCGGAGGCAAGGTCCACGTCGAACCATGTCGCCCCTTTTTCGAGGGCGGCGGCATTCGCCCTGAGAAAAGGCAGATAATCCCCCCCGACGATGGTCAGCAGATCCGTCAGGGCCGATCTGTCCTCCGTCCAATCGCCGTGCAAGCCGGACGCGTCATCGATCCGCCGCAGCCAGTGCAGAACCTCGGGCGCGGTATCGTGCATGATCCGTGAGGGGCCGGGATCGCTGGCAAGCTGGCTGAGCTGTCCGTACAGGGCGAAATCGGCGAGGCTGGGCCGGGAGCCGAACAGGAAACCCGAGGCGCAGATTGCGCGCATCGCATCCAGAATCGCGCGATAGCCCGCCTCGATCGTTGGTCCGTTTTCAGCCGTAGCCCCGACCATCGGCATCCGCCCCATCTGACGGTTGCGCAAGGTCTGGGACAAGGTGCCCGCCATGGGCTGCGCGATTGCGGCACCGACCTCTGCCGTCAGCCACCCGGTCGCGAAATCGGCGGAGGCCGCATCGCGCCAGCGATACCAGAACATCGCCTTGGTCAGCCATTCGTCGGCCATATCCTCGATCAACGCGCACAGGAACGCGGCATCGCCGGGCGGCAGAATGCTGCGTTGGTTGACGATCTCCTGTTCCAGAACCAATGCGATGGAGGTCGAATCAGTCATGTCCCGCCCCATAGGATGCCGCAGCACGGGCAACAGAATCGGAGAGACATCGACTTTACGTCCGGTCAGTTGCGGCAGTTCAACGATCCAGTCGAAAGGGATCCTGCGATAGCGCATCAAGGCCCGCGTCTTCATCGAATAGGGTGATGCGGTCAGACCGATCAGCTCGTAGCGTGCGCTCACTCCGCGGCCTCTGCCAGCGGCTCACCACCGGCCAGCCGGAACGCCATATCGACATAGCGCGTCGTGATCGCATCGGGCGGCAAGCGGCCGTCATCGCGATACCAGGTGGAGACACCCGTCATCATCGCGATCATGGCCAGCGTCGTCAGACGTGTATCCGTGTGGTGAAAAACGCCCTCCGCCGCGCCACTGATCAGGATTTCCTCCAGAATATGCTCATATGATCTGCGCAGCCGCTCGATTTCAGCGAAATTATCGCAGTCCAGATTGCGAAGTTCCATGTAGGAGATGAAAACCTTCTCGGCGCGCAGGATATGATAGTCGATGTGGAACCGCACGAAACGTTCCAGCCGTGCGGCGGCGGGCAGATCGGGGTCGGGCGCGTGGGCGGCCCAGCTTTCAAGCAGATGTTGCAGATGCCCCCGCATGATATCCTTGAGAAGGCTTTGCTTGTCAGGCGTATAGAGATACAGCGCCCCCGCCTGCACGCCGACCTCCCGCGCGATCTGACGCATGGAGACGGCAGCGAAACCATGGCGCGCAATCAGACGGGTCGCGGCCTCCTCGACCATCGCGCGGGTTTTTTCACCACTCGATCCACTTTTCCTCGCCATGCCCCATATCCTTTGCTGCCCCCACCGTAACTGAACGCGTGTGCAGGTTACAACATTGGCCAGTTACAGCGGTGGCTGGTTTCACAGGCGGCAAGCCACGGGGCAACTCATTCCAGCCGGAATTTGCTTTTCGGATAAACGCCGAGGATTTCGAGCGAGGAGGTGAAATATTCCAGCTCCTCCAACGCGCGCGCGACGGCGGGATCGTCGGGGTGGCCATCCACCTCGGCAAAGAATTGCGTCGCGGTGAAGGACCCGTCGGTCATGTAGCTTTCCAGCTTGGTCATGTTGACGCCATTGGTCGCGAATCCCCCCATCGCCTTGTACAGGGCGGCGGGGATGTTGCGCACACGAAACAGAAAGCTGGTCATCATCGGTCTAGCGGACGATTCCGGCATCAGCCCCTCGGGGGCCATGACGATGAATCGGGTCGTGTTGTTCTGCGCGTCCTCGATATGGCGGGCCAACAGATCCAGGCCGTAGATCTCGCCTGCCAGTTCCGATGCCAGGCCGGCCAGCGCGGCGTTGCCCTTCTCCGCCACGGCGCGGGCGGATCCCGCAGTATCGGCACCGGTCACGGGCGTGATACCGTAGGCGTTGAGGAATTCGCGGCACTGGCCGAGCAGAACGGTGTGACTCATCGCCTCACGCACGTCCTCCAGCTTCGCACCCGGTACGCCCAGAAGGTTGATATGGACCCGCACGAAATGCTCGCCCACGATACGCAGGCCACTCTCGGGGAGAAGCTGATGCACATCCGCGACGCGCCCGTAGGTTGAGTTCTCGACCGCGATCATTCCCAGGTCAGCATTGCCTTTGCGGACAGCTTCTATTGCAGCTTCGAAGGTCGCGCAGGGCAAGGGCTCCATATTGGGGTACATTTCCCGGCACGCCTGATGGGAATAGGCGCCAAGTTCGCCCTGAAAGGAGATCAACCCGGTTTTCGTTTGCGTGCCCGTCATTTCATTCGTCCTGCATGGAAAGTCGCGCCGGGAACATGTTGGCGCATGGTCGCGCCTTCTATACCTTGAAAAAGCTGTCGGGGAACGGGTACTACACGCGAGATAGAATTTTCGCGCCCTGCGGTCGCTCCGCTTTGGGTGTGTCAGATTTTCAGGAAGGCACCGTCGCATGGACAGTCTGGAACTAAACAAGATCATCGCAGGCGTTCTGGGCGCCGTGTTGACCCTTCTGTTGTTTTCGTGGGTCGGCGACCTCGTCTACGGCCTGGGTGAAGGCGGACATGACGAGGCGCACCTCGCCTACGAGATCGCCCTGCCCGAGGGCGACGCCGAAGTCGCCGAGGTCGAAGAAGGCCCGAGCATCGGTGAACTGCTCGTCACCGCATCCGCCGAGAATGGCGAAGGTCTGTTCCGCGCCTGCGCCGCCTGCCACACCGCGACGGAGGAGGCCAACAAGGTCGGCCCCTACCTGCTGAACGTGATCGGCCGCGATATCGCTGCGGTGAACGGTTTCGCCTATTCCGATGCGCTGCTCACGATCGACGGGGTGTGGACGGCTGAGAACTTCTCCCACTTCATCGAGAGCCCGCGCGGCTGGGCGCCGGGCACGAAGATGGGCTATAACGGCATGAGCCGCGCCGGAGATCGCGCCGACATCATCGCCTATCTGGTCGAAGTGTCTGGTCAGACCCTCGAAGACTTCATCGTGTTGCCCGAGGAGGAGCCCGCGACCGAGGAAGCCGCTGTCGAAGACGCCGCAACCGAGGATGCAGCCGTGGAAGGCGAGGAAACTCTCGAAGAGACGACCGCCGTCGAAGAAACGCCGACCGAGGAAGCGCCAGTCGAGGAAGAGTCCGGGGAAGCGGTTGAGGACACTGCCGATTCTACCACTGATTCCCTGGTGGAGCCCGCCGAGCAAATGATCGAGGGCGTTGATGCCATCGGCGGTGAAGCAGCCGTTGAGGGTGACGCCACGGTCGAGGGCGAGGAAGCGACAGAAACCGACCAGACGAATGACGCTGAAGTGACCAGCGTTCCGACAGAGGTCGAGGAGCAGTCCGACAGCGCCGAGGTAGAGACCGCTCCCGTCGAAGAAGCCGAGCCGGTAGAGGAAGCTGCTCCCGCCGAAGAAGCTGCACCGGTCGAGGACGTCGCGCCGGTAGAGCAAGAGACCGCGCCGGCGGTGGACGCAATCGAGGAAGAGGAAGCCGCCGCGCCAGTCGATCCCGCCCCCGCGCGCGAAACCGCATCGGACGAGACCGCACCGGTTGAGGCTGCACCGGTTGAGACCGCACCGGTTGAGAGTGGCGCAGCCGACATGCCCGCCTTCATGGCGAATGCCTCCGCCGAGGATGGTGAGCGCGCATTCCGTGCCTGCCGCGCCTGTCATGTCGTGGAAGAAGGCGTAAACCGCGTCGGACCTTCGCTGTACGGCGTGATCGACCGCGACATCGGCTCCGTCGAGGATTTCAACTACTCCTCCGCCATGGCGGAAAAGGACGGCGCCTGGACTTACGAGAACCTCGACGCGTACCTGACTGCGCCTCGCACCTGGCTTCCCGGGACCAAGATGGCCTATGCCGGGATGCGTCGTGACCAGGATCGTGCGAACGTCATCGCCTATCTGGAGGCGGCTTCGCAGTAAGCCCCCGACCGAGCCCCGACCGAGCGAAAGATCGAAGGCCACCCTGCGGGGTGGCCTTTTTCATGCGATACCCCCCCGAACGGCGTGACAGGAAGGTCCAACGATCACGAAGGCTTCATGGCTTCGCGTCTTGCCCTTACCGGTGCAGCGACCTAACCATTGGGACATGGGCAAATCTCCTATCGCGGAAGGCGACACCGTATGATCAGACTTCGACCGAAGCAGATGAATTCACAGGTTCTGACCAGTGACCCTTCAAAGGCGCGGCGATGGATGAGCGGGCTGGTGGCACTTGCGGTGGGCCTGACGCTCACCACGACATCGCTGCGCGCGGAGAGCCATGAGGAGATCATCACCGCGCACGGAATTTCCTCGTTCGGGGAATTGAAATACGGGCCGGATTTCGAGCATTTCGACTACGTGAACCCCGACGCGCCCAAGGGCGGGTATTTCACCACCTGGGGCTTTGGCACATTCGATTCGTTGCGTCCCTACATCCTGCTGGGCAATGCGGCGAGTTCAGCGAGCATGCTGTACGATTCGCTCATGACAGGTTCGGCTGATGAGCCGGACGCGCTGTACGGTCTGGTGGCCGAAACCATCGAATACCCCGAAAGCCGCGAGTGGATCATCTTCAACATTCGCCCCGAGGCCCGGTTCCACGACGGCACGCCGATCACCGCGCAAGACGTGGCGGATTCCTATCAGGCGCTCTACGAAAAGGGACGCCCGACCTATCGCCTCAGCCTGTTTCGCGATGTCGAGAGTGTCGAGGTGCTGGACGAGCGACGCTTGAAATACACCTTCCACCCGGATGCGCCGCTGCGCGACATGCCCGGCATGGTGGGCGGCCTGCCGATCTTTCCCTCCGCATGGCTGGCGGAAAACGACTTCGCCGAATCGAGCATGGAGCCTGTTCCCGGCTCAGGCCCCTACAAGTTGCAGGAGACCGACGGCGGGCGTTACATCCTCTATGAGCGGGTCGAGGATTACTGGGGCGCCGATCTGCCAGTGAATGTCGGCCGGAACAATTTCGATAAACAGCGTATCGAATACTACGCGGATTCCACCGTCGCGTTCGAGCAGTTCAAGGCGCTTGGCTATACCTTCCGCGCTGAGAATTCTTCGCGTCTTTGGGCGACGGCCTACGACTTTCCCGCGATCCAGAATGGGTGGGTCATGCGTGAGGAACTGATCGACGGCACCCCGACCGGCACACAGGGCTGGTGGTTCAACATGCGGCGCGAGAAGTTTCAGGATCCACGCGTCCGGCAGGCCATTGCGATGATGTTCAACTTTGAATGGTCGAACGATTCCCTGTTCTACGACCTGTATCAGCGCACCGACAGCTTCTGGGAAAACTCGTATCTTCAGGCCGAGGGATTGCCTTCGGAGAAGGAGCTGGCAGTGCTGGAACCTGTGCGCGGCATGGTGCCCGACAGCGTCTTCACCGAACCTGCCTACACCCCCATCGTGTCCGAGCCGGTGCAGTTGGACCGTCGCGTCCTGCGGCAGGCCGCGGCCTTGATGCGTGAGGCGGGCTATTCGTTGCAGGACGGTGTCCTGGTCAATGAACACGGTGAACCCTTCGTGATCGAATTCCTCAACGACAGCCGTGCGTTCGAGCGGATCATCAACCCCTTCATCCAGAATCTGGAACGCTTGGGAATTCGCGTCGATGCCCCCGTCATCGATCAGGCGCAAGCAGCCGAGCGCGAAAAGAACTTCGAGTTCGATCTGACCGCCCGCCGCTACAGAATGGGTCTGACACCGGGGCAGGAGCTGGTCGGCATCTTCGGCTCTACCTCCGCGAATGAGCCGGACACCTCCAATATCATGGGCCTGCAAAACGAGGGTGTGGACCATCTGATCGAACAGATCGCCCATGCGGAGAATCGTGAAGAGTTGAACGTGCGGGTTCGGGCATTGGACCGGGTGCTGCGCAGCCTGCATATCTGGATTCCGCAATTCTACAGCGGCCGTCACTTCATCGCCTATCTTGACGTCTATTCCCGACCCGAGGTGCAGCCGCCCTTCTCGATCAACACAGATGCGTGGTGGTGGGATGAGGACAAGGCCGAGGTTCTGCGCGCGGCCGGGGTGCTCTGATCCATCATGGGAGCCTATATCCTAAGACGTCTGCTGCTGATCATACCCACCCTGTTCGGGATCATGGTGATCAATTTCGCACTGGTTCAATTCGTGCCCGGCGGCCCGATCGAGCAGATCATAGCCGAGATCAATGGCGAGGGCGGCGTCACCGACCGCATCACCGGCGGTGCGGGTGGCGATGTCGGGCAGAGCGGCGATGTGGACTATCAGGGCGCACGCGGCCTGCCCGCCGATTTCATCGCGGAGCTGGAGGCACAATACGGTCTCGACAAACCGCCGCTGGAGCGGTTCTTCAACATGATGTGGGACTACATCCGCTTCGATTTCGGAGAGAGCTACCAGCGCTCAATCTCCGTTGTCGATCTGGTGCTGGAAAAGATGCCGGTCTCGATCTCTCTGGGATTGTGGTCCACGATGATCGCCTATCTGATCTCGATCCCGCTGGGCATTCGGAAGGCGGTCAGGGACGGATCACGCTTCGACACGTGGACCTCGGGCATTATCATCGTGGCCTATGCGATCCCGGGTTTTCTGTTCGCGATCATGCTGCTGGTCCTGTTTGCGGGTGGTTCGTATTTCCAGATTTTCCCCGCACGGGGGCTGACCTCGGCCAATTTCGATCAGCTGAGTCTGGTAGGAAAGGTGCTCGACTATTTCTGGCACATCGCCCTGCCGGTGACGGCGACGACGATTGCCAGCTTCGCCACCCTGACCCTGCTGACCAAGAATTCGTTTCTTGACGAGATTCGCAAGCAATACGTGATGACCGCCCGCGCCAAGGGGCTGGGCGAACGGCAAGTGCTGTACGGACACGTGTTCCGCAATGCCATGCTGATCATCATCGCGGGTTTTCCGGGGCTGTTCCTGTCAGTTTTCTTTGCCGGCAGCCTGATCATCGAAACGATTTTTTCGCTCGACGGTCTGGGTCTGCTCGGCTTTCAGGCTGCTGTGGGGCGCGATTATCCGGTGGTGTTCGGGACGCTGTTCTTCTTCGGTCTGGTCGGTCTGATCGTCGGTATCCTGTCGGATCTGATGTATGTCCTCGTCGATCCGCGCATTGATTTCGAGAGCCGGAATACATGACACTCAATCCCCTGCAAAAACGACGCATCGCGGCGTTCAGATCGAACCGCCGCGCCTTCTGGTCGCTGTGGATTTTCCTCACCCTGTTCGTCCTGTCGCTGTTCGCTGAACTGATCGCCAATGACAAACCGCTGGTCGTGTCCTTTCGCGGGGAGATCAGCTTCCCCGTTTTCGCCGGCACCTATGAGGAATCGGATTTCGGCGGCGATCCCGGCCTGAATGTCGATTTCAAGGATCGGGCGATCCAGTGCCTGATCCGCACCGGCGGGATCGAGGATTGCTATTACGAGCCCGAGGAGATTCTGGCCGAGGCAGAGAGCGGCACCGTCGCAGGTGCCCCGGTTGAGGCAGGCTGGATCGTCTGGCCCCCGATCCCCTATTCCTTCGACACGGTGAACGACGACGTGTTCCGCGCGCCCAGCCCGCCCGACGCCAATCATTGGCTGGGCACCGATGACACGACGCGCGACGTGCTGGCGCGCGTGATCTACGGCGTGCGCACATCACTGTTGTTCGCCATCGCAACGGTTGGAATATCGTCTGTCATCGGCATCGCCGCAGGGGCGATCCAGGGCTATTTCGGCGGCTGGACGGACCTGCTGTTCCAACGCTTCATCGAGATCTGGGGCGGGACTCCGTTCCTCTATGTCATCATCATCGCGGCTGCGATTTTCACCATGAATTTCTGGCTGCTGGTCGGCCTGATGTCGCTGTTCTCGTGGACCGCACTGGTCGGTGTGGTGCGAGCGGAGTTCCTGCGCGCCCGCAATTTCGAGTATGTCAGGGCGGCACGCGCGCTCGGCGTCAGTGACCGGGTCATCATGTTCCGCCACATCCTGCCGAACGCGATGGTGGCAACAGTGACGTTAATGCCGTTTCTGATCACCAGCTCGATCAGCGGGCTGGCCACGCTCGATTATCTGGGCTTCGGCCTGCCATCCAACTACCCCTCGCTGGGGGAGCTGACATTGCAGGCGAAGGAGAATTTGCACGCAAGCTGGCTGGGCTTCACCGCGTTCTTCACCTTCGCGATTCTGCTGTCGCTGCTGGTTTTCGTCTTTGAAGGGGTGCGGGACGCGTTCGATCCGCGCAAGGTGCTGGCATGAGTTTGCTGAAAGTCGGTAACCTGCGCGTGTCCTTCGGCGAAATGCAGGCGGTCAAGGGCGTCAGCTTCGCAGTCGAGGCGGGGGAAACGGTCGCGCTGGTCGGTGAATCCGGGTCGGGCAAATCGTTGACGGCCCTGTCCACTGTCGATCTGCTGCCGGATGTGGCGACGGTCGAGGGCTCCGTCACATTTCAGGGGCGCGAAATCATCGGGGCCAGCGACAAGACCCTGCGTGAGATTCGCGGCAACGACATCAGCTTTATCTTTCAGGAACCCCTGACCTCGCTCAACCCGTTGCACACGCTGGAAAAGCAGTTGGGCGAAAGCCTCGCCCTGCACCAGGGGTTGAGCGGTTCGGCCGCACGCAAGCGGATCATCGAATTGCTCGACCGTGTGGGCATCGTGAACCCGCAGGATCGGCTGAACAGCTATCCGCATGAATTGTCGGGCGGTCAGCGGCAACGTGTGATGATTGCGATGGCGCTGGCCAATGGGCCGAAGCTGCTGGTCGCGGATGAGCCGACGACCGCGCTGGACGTCACCATTCAGGCGCAGATTCTCGACCTGCTCAAGACGCTGCAACGCGATGAGGGGATGGGCATGTTGTTCATCACCCATGACCTGACCATTGTACGCTCCATCGCGGATCGGGTCTGCGTGATGAAGGACGGTGTGATCGTCGAAACCGGGCCAACGCATCAGGTTTTCGACCATCCGCAACACGATTACACGCGCAAGCTGTTGGGCGCGGAGCCATCGGGCGCCCCTGCCCCGATCCCCGACGATGCACCCGAACTGGTGCGGACCGACGATCTGCGCATCTGGTTTCCGGTCAAGACGGGCCTGCTCAAGCGGACCACCAGCCATGTGAAGGCCGTGAACGCGGCCACGATCCGCCTGCGCGCGGGGGAAACGCTGGGCGTGGTCGGGGAATCGGGATCGGGCAAGACGACGTTGGCCCTGGCGGTCATGCGCCTGATTTCCTCCGACGGGCCGATCGTGCTGCTGGGACGGGACATTCAGGGGTTAAAGAACCGGGCGTTGCGCCCCGTGCGCGCCGACATCCAGATGGTGTTTCAGGACCCGTTCGGCTCCCTCTCACCCCGGATGAGCGTGGTGGAGATCGTGGCAGAGGGTCTGGGCGTGCACGGCACCACGGCCAAGGCAGATCGGCGCCAGCTCGTCGCGGACATGTTGGAGGAAGTCGGGATCGACCCCGCCGCGATGGACCGTTACCCCCACGAGTTTTCCGGTGGACAGCGACAGCGCATCGCCATCGCGCGGGCGATGATCCTGCGGCCCAAGGTCGTCGTGCTGGATGAGCCGACCTCGGCGCTGGACATGACGGTGCAGGTACAGATCGTGGCATTGCTGCGCGATTTGCAGGCCCGCTACGGCCTCGCCTATATCTTCATCAGTCACGATCTGAAGGTCGTGCGCGCGATGAGCCACCGCGTGATGGTGATGAAGCGCGGCGATGTGGTGGAGGAAGGCGACGTCGCCACGATCTTCGACCGCCCACAACATCCCTATACCCGGCAATTGATGAGCGCGGCGCTGAAGGGGCATCTCTGACGGGATGCCCCTGCGGGTCTGAGTGATACGGACCGGGCCAGCTGGCCTAGCCGCGCAGGGTTCCGCCGGTCGCCTTGCCCACGGCGGCGATGACCTTGGCGCTGACGGCCTCGATCTCCTTGTCGGTCAGGGTCACGTCTGTGGGCTGCAAGCGCACGGCGATGGCGACGGATTTGCGCCCCTCACCCATCTGCGCGGCGGCCTTTTCCCCGCCGAACACGTCGAAGACGCTGACATCGGCAATCAGCTTCTTGTCCGCACCCTTCGCCGCGCGCACCAGCTTGTCCGCTTCGACATCGGCATCGACGACAAAGGCGAAATCGCGTTCCACCGGTTGCAGGTCTGCCAACACCAGCGCTGCGCGGGTGGAGGTTTTCTGCTTGGGGAACGGCACCTTGGCCGGGAACATGGTGAAGGCCACCGCCGCCCCCTTGATCCCCATCGCGGACAGGACGCGGGGGTGCAGCTCACCGAAAACTGCGAGCGGGTTCTTCGGCCCCAGACCCAGAACCGCGGACCGGCCAGGATGGAACCAGTCAGGTGCGTTGCGCAGGGGCATCAGGCGATCAACCGGGGCGCCAAGCTCGGCCAGCAGTGCCTCCACATCCGCCTTCGCATCATAGAGGTCCACGGCCCGACGCGTGCCATGCGCATTGCGCGGCGCGGTGTGTCCGGTCAGCAAGCCCGAGACGGAAAGCACCTCGTCCCCCGGCTCCCCCCCGTCAAAGGCGATGCCCGCCTCGAACAGGGCCAGGTCGGCATAGCCCCGCGCCTGATTGCGCGCCGCCGCGGTCAGCAAACCGGGCAGCAAGTCGGGGCGCATGTGGCTCATCTCGGAACTGATGGGATTTTCGAGCCGGACGTCCTCACCGCCCCCACCGAACAGCGCCGCGTGATCCTGCTGGATAAAGCTGTAGGTGACGCATTCGTTGTAGCCGAGGCTGGCCACCTTGCGCCGCGCGGCGATCAGGCGGGTTTGCATCGGCGTCTGCACCGGTTGCGCCACCCCGGGCGACAGGCGGGGCATCGGCTTGCCTTCGAGTTTGGTGAGAGAGGCAACGCGGGCGACTTCCTCGACCAGATCGGCCTCACCATGCACGTCCGGGCGCCATGAGGGCACCGCCACCTCGACCGTGGTGCCGCTGTCCTTGCAGGCAAAGCCGAGAGCTTCGAGAATGCGGATCTGTTCGGTTCGTGCGATCTCCATCCCCACTAGGCTAACGACTCGTGTCGGATCCAGCGTATAGCTGCGCGCGGTATCGGGCACCGCGCCTGCCTGCACCACGTCCGAGGGGGTACCACCGCAAATGTCGAGGATCAGCTTGGTCGCAAGCTCGATCCCGTCGCGGGTGAAGGCCGGATCGACGCCCCGCTCAAACCGATAGCGCGCGTCGGAATTGATCTTGAGCGCGCGCCCGGTATGCGCCGTGCGCACCGGATCGAACCACGCGGATTCGACGAAAACATCCGTCGTGTCCGCCGTGCAGCCGGTCACCTCACCGCCCATCACGCCGCCGATCCCCTCGGCCCCGGCATCGTCGGCGACGACGGTCATTTCGGGCGTCAGGGCATATTCCTTGCCGTCGAGGGCGAGGATGCTCTCCCCCTCCTTGCCGAAGCGCACATGGATGTCGCCCGTCACCTTGCCAGCATCGAACACGTGCAGCGGGCGGGCGCGGTCATAGGTCACGTAGTTGGTGATATCGACCAGAGCCGAAATCGGACGCAGGCCGATGGCGATCAGGCGTTGCTGCATCCATTTGGGCGACGGTCCGTTCGTGACGCCCCGGATCATTCGCCCCGTGAACAGCGGGCACGCGCCGCCTGCCACCTCATCGGTCAGCGATACGGCGATGGGGCTGTCGAACGTGCCCTTGATCTGCGCCACCCCGGCGGGCTTGAGCGTGCCGATGCCGCGAGCGGCAAGGTCACGCGCCACGCCCCGAACACCCAGTGCGTCGGGCCGGTTCGGAGTAATCGCAATCTCGATGGTCGGATCGTTCATGCCGGCGAAGTCGATGTAGCGTTGGCCAACCTCGGCTGTTTCGGGCAATTCGATGATGCCGTCATGCTCGTCCGACAGTTCCAGCTCCCGCTCGGACGCCATCATGCCGAAGCTTTCGACACCCCGGATCTTGCCGACCTGAATGGTGGTGTCGAGGCCGGGAATATAGTCGCCGGGCTGGGCCACCACGACCTTGATCCCCGCGCGGGCATTGGGCGCCCCGCAGATGATCTGCTGCTCACCTTTATGGGTCTCGACCGTGCATACGCGCAGGCGGTCGGCGTCGGGATGGCTCTCCGCCGCCTTGACATAGCCGATGCGAAAGGTGCCGAGGCGATCGGCAGGATCGTCCACGCCCTCAACCTCCAACCCCAGATCGGTCAGCGCATCGAGGATTTCATCGAGGGACGCCTCGGTGTCGAGGTGATCCTTCAGCCAGTTCAGGGTGAATTTCATATGAGACTCCCAATGAGTAAAACTAAAATATAAACCGTTGCGAAAAACCCCAAAGCCATTAAAAAATACACTAGGGCGTACACGCTCCGCCCAAACCTCCTAATAGAAAAAAATTCAACTTCCTTCGGAATATCATCCGGGCAGTTAACCGACATAAAATCAACCTTGATTCTATTCACGTCAATTACGTCAACTATCAAAAGCTCCTTATTAGCTATAGACGGAACCTTAATGGAAAATTTTCCGCCTTGAATATCGGCTGCATCGTGATTTCTCGGCGGGAAAATACTATAGCTTGACGGGCGATGGCTAAAAACCAACTCCACTTCACTTGCGGGCTTCTTTCCGACATTTTGTACAAAAAATTTCTCCACCGATATTTGCGCCCGTCCCCCTTCCGATCCAAGCGCAAAATCATGAAACGTGAAGCTAGTGGATCCATAAATAATCCTAGTTTTTGGTTTAAGCGCCCAACCAATTAACGACACTACAACAGTAATGGTAGATGATAGGATAAGCTCGGGTTGGGAACTCGCAAAGCTCCCTATGTAACTCAAAACCTCCATCAGATCCCAGCCTGCACCATCGGGCGGTCGAGTGCGCTGAAGCCGTAGTGGCGCAGCCAGCGCAGGTCGCTGTCGAAGAAGGCGCGCAGGTCGGGGATGCCGTATTTCAGCATCGCCATCCGGTCGATGCCCATGCCGAAGGCGAAGCCCTGAAACTTCGTCGTGTCGATGCCGCCGGATTTCAGCACATGCGGGTGCACCATGCCGGAGCCGAGGACTTCGAGCCAGCTGTCGCCCTCCCCCACGCGAACCTGACCGTTTTCCCACGAACACTGGATATCGACCTCGGCCGAGGGTTCGGTGAACGGGAAGTGTGAGGCGCGGAACCGGGTGCGAACTTCACGTCCGAAGAAGGCGGAGAAGAATTCCTCAAGCGTCCATTTCAGATTCGCCATGGAGATGTCTTCGCCCAGGGCCAGCCCCTCGACCTGATGGAACATCGGCGTGTGGGTCTGGTCGTAATCGGCGCGATAGACGCGGCCCGGCGCGATGATGCGGCAGGGCGCGCCGTGTTTTTGCATGTGCCGGATTTGCACCGGGGAGGTGTGGGTGCGCAGGACGTGCGGCGGGCGGTCGTCGCCCTCGGCCCGTGCGGTGTAGAACGTGTCCATCTCCGCCCGTGCGGGGTGGTGCGAAGGTATGTTGAGCGCGTCGAAATTGTACCAGTCCGTCTCGATCTGCGGACCCTCGGCCACGGAATAGCCCATGTCCGCGAAAATCGCCGTAACCTCCTCGGTCACCTGGCTGATCGGGTGGATCGAGCCCTGGCGCATCGGGCGCGGGCTGAGGCTGACATCCATCCATTCGGAGCGCAAACGCTCCTCCAGCGCGGCGTTGGCGAAGCTTTCCTTGCGGGCCGCCAGGGCGGAGGTCAGTTCGCTCTTGAGCGCGTTGAGCGCGGGACCGGCGGTCTGACGCTCCTCGGGCGACATCTTGCCCAGTTCGCGCATTTTCAGGCTGACCTCCCCCTTCTTGCCGATGGCGGCGACGCGCGCCTCCTCCAGCGCGGCTTCATCGGAGGCGTCGGCGATGCGGGTCAGCCAGCTTTGGCGCAAAGTGTCGAGATCGGTCATGTGGCCCTCAGTCTGAACGTGCGCCGGAGGTACCACATAGACGTCCGAATGCAAGCTCAGCCACGATTTCGACGTTGGAAGAGCGAGCAACGCAAAAGCGAGCAAAAAGGAACACCAAACGCAAAAGGCCCCGCTGCTTTCGCAACGGAGCCTTTCGTAATATCTGCGACTGCGGTTTTACGCAGCGGCGGGAATGGCTGCCTTGGCCTGATCCACGATCGCGTTGAACGCGTCGGGCTCATGCACTGCCAGATCGGCCAGAACCTTACGGTCCACTTCGATGCCCGCCAGGTTCAGACCGTTGATGAAGCGGCTGTAGGTCAGCGCCTCGTCATGGGCGCGAACGCCGGCATTGATCCGCTGGATCCACAACGCGCGGAAGGACCGCTTGCGTGCCTTGCGGTCGCGGGTCGCGTATTGTTGCGCCTTGTCGACCGCCTGGGTTGCGGTGCGGAAATTGGTGGAACGCGCGCCGTAATAACCTTTGGCCTTTTTCAGGACCTTCTTGTGGCGGGCGTGGGTAACGGTACCAGACTTAACTCGTGACATTTATGCGCCCTCCTATCAGCGGTTATACGGCATGTACGTCTTCACGATACCTTCATCCTGTTTGGACAGGATGGTGGTGCCGCGCGCGTTGCGGATGAATTTGCGGGTACGCTTGATCATGCCGTGACGCTTGCCTGCCTGGCCAGCTTTCACGCGACCGGAGGCGGTCATCTTGAAGCGCTTCTTCGCGCTCGACTTGGTCTTCATCTTGGGCATTTCGATCTCCTTTCGAAGAGGTCGTGATGATGCGACTCGGCAGCCCTTGTTCGCCGGGCGCATCGGGATTGAGCGGTTGCTATAGGGCCGCAGGGCGTGAAGTGCAAGCGGCGATGGCCTGCAGCCCCGCGCGCATCAGAAGATTTCAGCGGCCACCCGGATCAGCGCATGCATGACGGCGTTGAAACTGGCGGGCGCGGGTGTGGCCAGTTCGATATACAGGCCCATCCCAAGGGCGAGGCCGGACCATCCGGCGGCCCGGACCAATGTCCGCTGCCCACCGACCAGCGCCTCGACCGAACGGCCGATCATGCCCAGCGCCGCGAGGCCAAAGGCGAACAGCAGCCAGAGCAGACCAGTCATCCCTGCTCACCCTCATAGATTTCCTTCTCACGACAGGGCGCGACCCGCAGGATGTTCGTGGTGCCCGGTGTGTTGAAGGGCACGCCCGCCGTCACGATGATCTTGTCGCTTTCATCCGCGAACCCCTCGCTGACTGCGGCACGTACGGCGGCGACGACGGCCAGTTTGAACCGGTCCACAGGTGAGGTGACGACACAATGCAGCCCCCACACCAGGCTGAGCCGGCGCGCCGTGCCGATCAGCGGTGTCAATGCGATGACGGGAACGCGCGGTTTTTCGCGGCTTGCCAGGATCGCCGTCGTGCCCGATTGGGTGAACGAACAGATCGCCTTGACCTCGATCGTTTCCGCGACTTCACGCGCGGCGGTTGTGATCGCATCGGCCATGCCGCGGCTGGCGCGGGTGCGGCTGGCTTCGATGATCTGGCGGTACACCTCGTCCTGCTCAACCTCGACGGCGACGTTGTTCATGGTCTGAACCGCCTCCACCGGGTAATCGCCGGCGGCGGATTCCGCAGACAGCATGACCGCGTCGGCCCCTTCGTAGATCGCGTGGGCCACGTCGGAAACTTCGGCGCGGGTCGGAACAGGGGCGGAGATCATGCTCTCCATCATCTGAGTGGCGACGATCACCGGCTTGCCCAGTTCGCGGCATTTGCGAATCAACTTCTTCTGGATCGGAGGAACGGCCTGAACCGGCAGTTCCACGCCCAGATCGCCCCGCGCGACCATGATACCGTCGCTTGCCTCCAGGATTTCATCGAACGCGCGCACTGCGGCGGGCTTTTCGATCTTGGCGATCAGCGCCGCACGCCCCTTGGCCAGGCTGCGGGCCTCCAGCACATCCTCGGCCCGCTGGACGAAGCTCAACGCCAGCCAGTCCACGCCCAGATCACAGACGAATTCCAGATCGGCGCGGTCCTTCTCGCTCAACGCGGCGAGGGGCAGAACCACGTCGGGCACGTTCACGCCCTTGCGGTTGGAGATCTCTCCACCGACCTCGACCACGCAATCGGCGCTTTCGCTGTCGCATGATTTCACACGCAGGCGGATCTTTCCGTCATTCACCAGAAGGGTGGACCCCTCCTGCAAAGCCTCGAATATCTCCCGGTGCGGCAGTTGCACGCGTGTCGCATCGCCGGCGACGTCGTCCAGATCGAAACGGAAGGACTGCCCCTCCTCCAACTCCAGCGGGCCATCGGCGAAGGTGCCGCAGCGCAGCTTGGGCCCTTGAAGGTCGGCCAGAATGCAGATGGGGCGGCCCATCTCATGCTCAATTTCACGGATCAGCTGGTGCCGCTCCGCGATTTCCTCATGACTGCCATGGCTCATGTTCAGGCGGAACACATCAGCACCTGCGACGAACAGGGCCTTTATCATGGCGCGGCTCGAGGATGCAGGGCCAAGGGTAGCCACGATTTTCACTCGGCGGTCGCGTTTCATATCGTATTCCTTTTGTCCGGAGCCGGAAGCTCAAAGCGGTTCGGTCGCCTCGGTCTTTACTGGTCCAAACCTGTCATGTCGCGCAAAAAGCAGGACATATCCTGTCTTTTTAAGGGCTGTACGACTGGAATAGCATCTCTCCCGGCGCTACACACCGAAAACAATCAGACCGGAGCGGCCCAGATGATCCTTGACAGCCACGAGATTCACCAGGGCGGGTCGAACGAACGGATCATCCTGACCTGCGACCATGCCTCGAACCGGGTGCCTGACGCCATCGGCGATATCGGGCTCAGCGAACAGGACATGGCACGGCACATCGCCTACGACGTGGGGGCGCGGGGCGTCACGCTCGCGCTTGCCGACATGTTGGGCTCCACGGCGATCCTGTCGCGCTTCAGCCGCATCGTGATCGACCCCAACAGGTCGGAGCGTGATCCGACACTTGTGCGCCGCATCTACGACCGCTCCGTCATCGAGGGGAATCGCCACGCCGATGCCGCAGAGGTCGCACGCCGGATCGAGGCCTATTTTCGCCCCTATCATGACGCCATCGACACCCACATCGCGCGAAGCCGCGCCGGGGGCGTCACCCCGGCCATTGTCGCGATACACTCCTACACCCCGCAATTGATCGGGCGTCCGCCCCGCCCGTGGCATGTCGGCATCCTGTGGGATGAAATCGACGGGCGCATGGCCCTGCCGATCATCGCGGCCCTGCAGGCGGAGGGGTTCTGCGTGGGGAACAACGAACCGTATCCCGGTAAATATGGCGACGACAGTCAGGACCGCCACGCAATGCAACAGGGGCTTCCCAACGTTCTGATCGAGATCCGCAACGATCTGATCGCGGATGAAGCCGGACAGAACGCCTGGGCCGCACGGCTTGCGCCGCATCTCGAACGGATCGTGTCGGGTCTGTAATTGATCTGGCTACTGGAAATACGGGCCCATGCCGCCCTACATCGAGTATGAAACGGAGGACTGATATGGACGACCGGACGCAAATCGAACTCGAAGCCGCCGCCTTTCGCCGCCTGCGCGATCATTTGCGCAGCCGCACCGACGTGCAGAACATCGACATGATGAACCTGACCGGGTTTTGTCGGAATTGCCTGAGCCGCTGGTATCAGGAGGAAGCCAACGCCCGAGGCATCGAGATGGACAAGGCCGAGGGACGGGAAATCGTCTATGGCATGCCCTATTCCGAATGGGTCGAGAAATATCAATCCGAAGCAACTGACGCGCAGAAGGCGGCCTTCGCCACTGCGCCAAAGGCGCACTAGATAGCACTGCCAAAGGCGCATTGATAAGTACTGCCAAAGGCGCACTAAATAACACTGCCAAAGGCGGATTGATAAGCCCCGCCAAAGGCGCACTAAATAACACCGCCAATGCCTCAGGAGGTCATCGCGGCACGACGCATCACTGCGCAATGCCGCAGGCCTGTTCGCTCAGATCGCGGCGGCCCGCGCTTGGGCGACGTACAATTCCCGCAGGCGTTTCGCGATCGGGCCGGGCTTGCCATTGCCCAGCGTGACGCCGTCAACCTCGACCACCGGCATGACGAAGGAGGACGCGGCCGTCACGAAGGCCTCCTGCGCGTCGCGCGCCTCATCCGGTGTGAAGGCGCGTTCCTCCACCCGGATCTGCGCCTCCGCCGCCAGTTGCAGGACGGCGGCGCGGGTGATGCCGTGCAGGATCGAATTGCTGAGGTTGCGGGTGACGATGGCCCCGTCCTTGGTCACGATATAGGCGTTGTTGGATGTTCCTTCCGTGATGTGCCCATCCTCAACCATCCATGCGTCGTCGCATCCCAGCGCCTTCGCGGCCATCTTGCACAGTGACGGGGCGAGCAACTGCACCGTCTTGATGTCGCGCCGACCCCAGCGAATATCATCGACGAACGCGATTTTCAGACCTGTGGTCGCCGCCGGGGCATTCACCAGATCCCTGGCCTGCGTGAACAGCACCAGCGAGGGTTTGGTATCCTTGGGAAACGCGAAATCGCGATCCGCCGCGCCGCGCGTGACCTGAAGGTAGATCATCCCCTCAACCAGATCGTTATCGGCGATCAGGCGGCGGTGGATCGCCTCCATCTCCCCCTCCGAAACCGGCGCGTCCATCTGCAATTCGGACAGCGAGCGGCCCAGCCGGGTCATGTGACCGGGAAAGTCCACCAGCTTGCCATCCAGGACCGACGTCACCTCGTAGACCCCGTCCGCGAACAGGAACCCCCGGTCAAAAACCGAGATTTTGGCGTCTTCCTCGGGCACGAAGTCCCCGTTGACGTAAACGATGCGCGACATGCTTATCCCCAAAGCTCGGGGCGTGGGGGCTGAACCTCCGCGCCGATGAAATCGAGCGGGGGATCGCGATCCTCCGCCAGCAGAAGCGGCCCGTCCAGATCGACGATCTCCGCCCCCTGGGCGACCAGAACCGCAGGTGCCATGGCCAGGGAGGATCCGACCATGCAGCCCACCATCACCTGAAACCCGGCGGTGCGCGCCGCGTCGTAGAGCGACAGCGCCTCGGTCAGGCCGCCGGTCTTGTCCAGCTTGATGTTGACCATGTCGTATTTGCCCTTCAGCGCGTCCAGACTGCCGCGATCATGGCAGCTTTCGTCGGCGCAGACCGGCAGCAGCCGGTCGAGGTGCAGCAGCGCGTCATCCTCACCCGCTGGAAAGGGCTGCTCGACCAGTTCGACGCCCAGTGCGACCAGTTGCGGGGCGAGTGCCTCGTATTGCTCGGCGCTCCACCCCTCGTTCGCGTCCACGATGATGCGGGCGTCGGGCGCGCCGGCGCGGACGGCGCGGATACGGGCGAGGTCATCCGGCCCGCCGCCAAGTTTGGTCTTGAGCAATGGGCGCGCGGCATGTTTCGCCGCACTCGCCCGCATCGCACCAGGTTCCGCGATCGACAGGGTAAAGGCGCTGGTCACGGCGTGCGGTGCGGGCAGGCCCGCAAGCTCCCACACCGGACGTCCGGTCTGCTTTGCCCACAAATCCCACAACGCGCAGTCCACGGCATTTCGCGCCGCCCCGGCGGGCAGTGCCGCCTGCAAGGCGTGCCGTTCGATCCCGGGGTCCAGACCGTCGATTTGTGCCAGAACGGACGCAATCGTCTCACCATAACGGGCGTAGGGAACGCATTCGCCGCGCCCCACGACACCGTCGCGCGCGACCTCCACCGTGACGACCTTTGCCTCGGTCCGTGATCCGCGCGAAATCGTAAAGACCTCGGCCAGGCGGAAGCTGTCCTCGCGCGCCCGGATCACGACAGCGCGTCCACCAGCCGGGCCGCCCCATGGCGGTACGGATCGACGGCGGGCAGGCCCATGCGCGCCTCGACCTCGGTCAGGTATTTCTCCGCCTCCGCGTCGGACAATGCGGCTGTGTTGATCGAGATCCCCACGACTTCACAAGCGGAATTGACCCGCCGTGCGAGGTGCAGCGCCGTGTCGCGCAGGTCTTCGAGTGTCGGCAGGTCGTAATCGGGCAGGCCGCGCATATGCGTCCGGGTCGGCTCGTGACACAGGATCAGGGCATCGGCCTGACCGCCATGCACCAATGCCATGGTCACACCGGAATAGGAGGCATGGAACAGGCTGCCCTGCCCCTCGATCAGATCCCAGTGATCCGCATCATTGTCGGGGGTCAGCCATTCCACCGCACCGGCCATGAAATCCGCGATCACCGCATCCAGCGGCACGCCGTCACCCGTGATGAGGATGCCCGTCTGACCGGTGGCGCGGAACGTGCACTTCATGCCCCGTTCGCGCATTTCCGCATCCATGGCGAGGGCGGTGTACATCTTGCCCACCGAGCAATCCGTCCCGACGGCCAGGCACCGCTTTCCGGTCCGCTTCACGCCGCTGGCGATGGGGTATTTCACCGTCGGGATGCGCACATCATGCAATGTGCGCCCATGCGCGCGCGCCGCCTCGACCAGGGCCGGTTCGTCGCGCAGCAGGTTGTGCAGCCCGGAGGCGATGTCCATGCCGGATGCCAGCGCCTCGATCAGCACGTCCTGCCAGAGGGGGGAGACGACGCCCCCCCGGTTCGCGACGCCGATTACCAGCGTCTTGGCCCCTGCCTCGACCGCCTCTGCGATGGTCATGTCGGTCAGTTTCATGTCCGCCTTGCACCCGTCCAGCCGGAACTGGCCGATCGCCATGTCCGGGCGCCAGTCGCAAATACCCTGCGCCACCTTCGCGGCCAGCGGGTCAGGCGCATCGCCCAGAAACAGAAGATATGGGGCGTCGATCATGGTGGCATCCTCGGCGTTAGATTCGTCTGACGCTAGGCCGTAGCCGAGGGGATGGTCAAACAGGAAAGCGCACCAGACCGCTCAACAGATCACGCCGCACGCGGTGAAGGCACGGTTCGGGGCGGACTGCCCATTTGCGCGCCATGCAAAACCGGATTCGGCTGCACCTCATCAGGCGTCGCGCACAGGCCCCGGCGATACATCCAGCGCCCGGCCCCGGGCAAGGCGGTCAACAGCGCGAACGGAATCGCCAGCGCCAGCCCCGCCAGAACGGGGGCGGCCCATGGCAGCGCCGCAGGCTCAAGCCACAGTAACAATCCCCCCAGCACCGATCCCGCGACCGTTTGCGGCCAAAGCCCCGCCACCGCATCGCGCCACGGCAAGGCATGGGGATCGCGGTTCTGCCCACCCCAGATCACGGATCGCCCGAACGCCAGACCGATCAGGAACAGTGTCACGCGGAATGCCACAACCGGGGCCAACAGCATGGAAAAGACAGTTTCCGTCAGCGCCCCCAGCGCGAAGCGGACCCTCCCGCCATAGCTGGCGACAGCGCCCGGTCGCAATGCCACGTCGATCCAGCCTGCGATCTTGGGGAACAGGCTCATCCCGATCATCACGAAGAACATGGACAGCCCGAAGGCCACATTCACCTGCTGGTCCAGCCCGTGCATCAGCTTCAACGCTGCGGCCCCGGTTATCAGCATCCAGGCAGGCGCACCGAAATACATCATCATCGCCGCGAATATCTGAAACCTGCTCATCGGTTTCAGGCCGCGCCAGAACAGGATGCGCCCATACTGCATGTTGCCCTGACACCAGCGAAGGTCACGTTTCGTGAAATCGAGCAAGGTCGGCGGGTTTTCCTCCCAGCTTTCCCCCTCCACCGGCATGACACGACATTCGAAACCTCCGCGACGCATCAGCACGGCCTCGACCTGATCGTGGCTGAGGATATGCCCGCCCAGCGGACTGCCCCCCGGAAGCGTGGGCAAGCGGCAATGCTTGCGGAATGCATCGACGCGAATCAATGCGTTGTGGCCCCAATACGGCCCGCAATCCGCATGCCACCACGCCGCGCCAAGCGTGAAGCTGCGCATCCCGTGCCGCATTCCGAACTGAAAGATCCGCGCGAAGGCCGAGGTCGCAGGCGCGCCCACGACGAGGCTCTGCAAAATTCCGATCCGGGGATGTGCCTGTAGAATGCGCACCATGCGCACCATGGCCGCACCTGACATCAGGCTGTCGGTATCGAGCGGCAGGAAATAGTCATAGCGGCGCCCCCAGTGGCGCAGGAAATCGCGCAGATTGCCGGATTTGTACCCGATATTGTTCGTGCGCCGACGATAGATCGCGGTCGGACCGAGCAATCCCTGCGCCTTATCGAAGGCTTGGCGTTCCTGCTGCGCGATCTGCTCATCGTCAGTATCGGACAGGATATAGATATCGAAATGGTCGCCCCACCCTGTCGCGTCCAGCGATCTGCGCATCTCGACCAACCGCGCGATGGAGGGTTCGGGCGGCTCGTTTCGCAAGAACATCGTCAGGGCAGTGCGCGTGCCGATCGGGGCCGTGGCATCAGCCTCGACCATCTGGGGGGCCGCGCGTTCCAGCCCGTCGCGAACCCCGTGCATCAGCCAAAGTCCGATCACCGCGTTCCAGAACCCCATGATGGTCCACGGCGCGCCGATACAAACGCACACCACGATCACGATATCCGTGACGTTCCAGCCCCCGACGCCGAAAACCACAACCAGCCCCGCCAGAACCGCCAGCATCGACACAAAATTCAGTGCGAAGACGATCCGGCGGCGACGCGTGACGATGCGCCGATCCTGAAGCCCCGCAGGCGTGCGCACATGCTCGTGACCCGCATCTGCCCCCATCGGGTGGACGTGTTCGATCATGAGGTTACTCTTTGCATCGGTCGGAACGGGGACAAGACATGCGCGCGCAGGCGATCTGGTACACGGGACAAGGCAGCGGCGTCGAGATCCGCGAGGGTGCTCTGGGCACCGGTGAGTTGCTGTTGCAGACTGTCGCGTCCGGCCTGTCGCGCGGCACGGAGCGGATCGTCGCCGCCGGTCTGGTTCCACGCTCGGAATGGCAGCGGATGGCCCTGCCCAATCAGGAGGGGGATTTCGCTCTGCCGATCAAATACGGATATGCCTGCGTCGCCCGTGTGATCGAGGGGCCGCCCGACATCCGGGATCGCAATGTGTACACGATGCATCCGCATCAGACCTTCTTTCGTGCCGACCGCAACGCGGTACATGTGTTGCCGACGGACCTGCCCGTCAGGCGCGCGACCCTCGCCGCGAATATGGAAACCGCGCTGAACGCGATCTGGGATGCCGAACTGCCCCCCGGCGCCCGCGTCGCCGTGATCGGGGGCGGTCTGGTCGGTTGTCTGGTGGCTTATCTGGCGCGCACTATCGCAAAAGCGAATGTTACGTTGGTGGACAGGATAGGAGCCCGCGCAAAAACGGCGAGTGAACTTCGCGTGAGTTTCACCACCCGCGCGGAAACATTGTCCGATTGCCACACGGTATTTCATACCTCGGCAAGCGAATCCGGGTTGAGCGCGGCAATCCATGCGCTGGCTTTCGAAGGTCAGGTGATCGAGATGAGCTGGTACGGCGACCGGCAGATCTCGGTCCCCCTTGGCGGGGCATTCCACGCGCAACGCCTGTCGATCCGCTGTTCGCAAGTCGGCCATGTCGCGCGTTCGCACCGATCCACGACCAGCTACGTCGACAGGATTCGCACCGCGATAGGATTGCTTGACGACACGGCCCTCGACGTGTTGCTGACCCACGAGGTCGCGTTTGAAAATGCCGAGCGTGACATCCCCCCCCGGATCGCCCCGGATGCCGACGGCATCGCGACCGCGATCATGTATTGAAAGGATATTCGAATGTTTGCAGTGGAGGTTCGCGATCACATCATGATCGCCCACAGCCTGAAGGGCGACGTATTCGGCCCGGCCCAGGCGATGCACGGCGCGACCTTTGTCGTGGATGTGACGTTCTTCCGCGAAACCCTGTCCGAGGACAACATCGTCGTGGATATGGGCCGTGCGCACGATGTTCTCAAGGCGGTCCTGTCGCCATTGAACTACAGCAATCTGGACGAGGTTTTCCCCGGCAAGGTCACGACCACGGAATTCCTGTGTCACCACATCCACGGCGAAATCGCGCAGGCGGCGGCGCGCGGTGCGCTTGGCCCTGGCGCGGATGGGTTGAGCGCCCTGCGCATCACCCTGAACGAGAGCCATGTGGCAAAGGCCTGGTACGAGGCCGCACTTTGACAGGAACCTTCGCGATCCCCGGCGACCTGAACACGACCAGCGGCGGCTATGCCTATGATCGTGCGGTGCTGCGTGAACTGCCGAACCTGACGCATCTGGCGCTGCCGGGCGGGTTTCCGTTCCCCTCGGACGGGGATGTGGCGCGCAGTCTCGATCTGCTGAAGGGGGCACACGGCCCGCTTCTGATCGACGGGCTGGCCTTCGGCGCGTTTCCGCAGAAAGCGCTGAGCGCCTTGCCAAACCCGATCGTCGCATTGTGTCACCACCCCCTCGCGCTGGAGACGGGGATCGCGCCCGAAACGGCGAAACAGCTCATGAGCAGCGAGCGCGCGGCCCTGCAACGCGCCGCAGCGGTGATCGTGACCAGCACGACGACGGCCCGGACCTTGCACGATCTGTACAATGTGGACGAAAACCGCATTCATGTGGCCGAGCCGGGATTGGATCCTGCCCCTGTCGCCCCACGCACGGGAACGCCGCCCGTCATTCTGACCGTCGCGTCCCTGACCCCGCGCAAGGGGCACGACGTACTGATCGAGGCGCTCACCTCGATCCGCGATCTTCCGTGGCGGGCCATCTGGGCAGGGCCGAAACCTGACGTGGAATGGTTCGACACTTTGCAGACATTGATCGCGGAGACCGGCTTGCACGACCGGATCGAACAAATCGGCCCCATCTCACAGCAAGCGTTGACCGATTTGCGCAGCCAGGCGGACCTGTTCTGCCTGCCCTCCCACTACGAGGGTTACGGCATGGCCTTTACCGAGGCGATGTTGAGCGGCCTGCCCATCGTCGGATGCGCAGGCGGCGCGGTCAGCGACGTGGTTCCCGGCACGGCCGGGCTGCTGACCGAACCGGGCGATGCGCGCGCGCTGGCACGCTCACTACGGGCGGTGCTGACCGACGGGCAACTGGCCGAACGGCTGGCCAGCGGGGGGCGGGCGCACGCGCTGTCCCTGCCCGGCTGGCCGGATACGGCGGGCGTGATCCGCGATGTTCTGAACCGGGTGGCGACATGAGTTTTTCCATCGACTGGCTGAACTTGCGCGAACCCGCCGACAGTCGCGCCCGCAACAGCGCCCTGATCGCCAGACTGACCGATTGGACCGCCGGACGGCCCGTTCGCGTTCTCGATCTGGGCAGCGGCACCGGGTCGAGCTATCGCGCACTGGCACCCGCGCTGGGGGGCCATTGGACCCTGACGGATATCGACACCGCCCTGCTGGCGGAGGCCCGCCACCGCCATGGTGATGAGCCGACCTTCGCCGCGGCACGCCATCTCGATCTGGTTCGGGATCTGGAGGCGGTGATCACCGAGGTTCGACCCGATATCATCTGCGGCTCCGCGCTGATCGACCTTGCCTCCTCGACATGGCTCGACCGATTGGCCGGTGTCCTGCCGCGCGGAACGGCGCTCTACATGGCGCTCAGCTATGACGGGGCGGAGGTCTGGACGCCGAAGCCACCGCACGAGGGCGTGGCGCACGCCGCCTTTCTGGATCATCAGCGCACGGACAAGGGGTTCGGCCCCGCCATGGGCCCGGACGCCGCGCGATACCTGGCAGAAAAGCTGGCTGGCGAGACGCACCGCGTCTGGCTGGGCGACAGCGCGTGGATACTGGATGGTACGGAACGCGACCTGATCTCAGCCCTCGCCGCCGGATCCGCCGAGGCTGTCGCGCAGAGCGGCGCATTGACCGACGCGCAGCTAGAGGACTGGGCCGCCCACCGGGCCGCGGCGGATCATGTGCGCATCGGTCATACCGATCTGCTGGCCCTGCCGCGCGTCTAACCCAGCATCCGCCGCAGCAAGCCGTCCTTCTTGACGAACCCGTGATAGAGCGCCGCCCCGATATGGGCGATCAGCAGTACGATCACGATCTTGGCCGCCAGTTCGTGCAACTCGAAGGCATTCTCCGCCATCGGGCGGTTTTGCGCCACGATGGGCGGTACCTGAAACAGGCCGTAAAACGGCAAAGGCGCGCGATACGCGCTGACCCCGACCCATCCCAGAACCGGCATGATGACCAGCAACGCGTAAAGCAGACCGTGAACGGCGCCAGACCCTGCTTTCTCCGCCTTGGTCAGGGGGGCACGATATGGCGGTTTGGGTTGAAGAAATGCCAGCACGATGCGGATCACCATCAGGCACAGGATGAGGATCCCGGTGCTTTTGTGCAGATCGTACATCACGTCGAACGATCCGGTTCCCAGAATGCCCTCGATCGCGGGCTTGTTGTCGAAATCGGTAAAGATCATCCCATAGGGCAGCATCAGCAGGACCAGAACCGCGATGATCCAATGCAGGGCACGGCGTGCGGCCGGGTAGGTGTAGGTCATTCGTCCCTCTCCCAATTCTGGCGCAGATCGCAGATGAACAGGACATCCCCGTCATCGAAGACGTGAACCCCGGTTTGCGGCCTGCGAGCCTCCTTCAGGCTTTCGACAGGCTTCAGCGCCAGACCGGCCTTGCCCGAACCCAGGATCATCGGAGCCATGAGTATATGGAGCAGATCGACCGCGTCCGCGTCAAGGAATCGTGCAAGCGTGTCCGCCCCGCCCTCCACCAGCAAACGCTGCAATCCTATCTCGGACAGGGCCGCGACGATGGCCCCAGGGGGCAACTGGCCATCACGCGGATCAATGCGGATCGGGGTCGCCCCGTCGGGAACGGCGACGCCCGGACTGGTCACGACGAAAACCGGCGCCTGCCCATCACCGAACAGCCGCAGGCCGGCGGATGCGCGGCCCTTGGGGTCAATCACCACCCGCGCGGGATGTGCCCCATCGACCCGACGGACCGTCAGTTGCGGATCGTCCGCCATCGCGGTGCCGACCCCGACCAGCACGGCATCGACCTGCGCGCGCAATCTGTGCAGATGGTCCAGCGCCGCGCTGCCATTGATGTATTTCGAGGCCCCCGTGACCGTCGCGATGCGACCGTCCAGCGTCTGCCCCAGTTGCGCGATCACCACCGGCCCCGTCTCACATCGACGTGGCAGCAGCGGTGTGACGGGCTTGGTGGAGATATCCATGGCGTTCCTCTGTTTCGCCATGACCTAGCGCGCAAGGGCACCACGCCCAATTTAGGGCGCATCTGTCGCGGGTGCGGTGCCGCGCCACGGACTGCCCTTGATCCAGCCGACAAAGTAAGCCGTCGCGATCAGCATCCCCATGCCAAAGCAGTTCACCAGCCACCACGACCAGGGCGCACGCCCCATAACGTCCAGCAGCAAGCCGTCGATCTGGCTCAGCGGGATCGACACCATGAAACAGGCGAGGCTTTGCGTTCCGACCTTGCGAATGACGGGCACGACATACCCGACCAGATCATGCGTCATCCAGTGACGGGCGGCCCCGCCGATCGCCGCCCATAGCAGCACGATCGCGGCGATAAGATGCGCGATCTGCAACAGCCCGATGCGATCCGGGTGGGCAAACAGGCTTATGCCCAGCAGCGCCGGTGCCCGGTCGTCCAGCAACCAGACGAAGAAATCGTTCAGCGGCGGGGCGTGGTTCCTGATCGAATCGACATAGGTGTAGGGAACCGTCAGCACCAGCACCACGCCCGCCAGGACGAGCGCCAGCGGTTTTGCAGATCGCGGGGCCGCGAAGCCCTCGCTCAACCGTCTGCCCCCGATGCCCACCAGCATCCACGCGATATAGGCGGTGGCCAGAAAATGCAGATATCGCAACGCGCCCTGCTCCGTTTTCCACCATAGGGGGCGGATGGCGTCGCGCGTCGCCTCAATCCAGTTCTGGACCGCCCATTCATCGGGCAGGTACAGGCCGCGATGGATCTTGAACCACGCAAACGGCACAACCATGAGGACGAACGCCACTGCCACCCAAAACAGCCTGCGACTGCGCGGCGGGGCGGGCACCCATTTCATGCCGAGGGCGAAGCCGCTGAAAAAGACGATCTGCCACGCGAATGGATTGAAGAACCAGCGCCCATCACCCCATGGATTGCCAGGCAGGCTCAGAAAGGACAGCGCCTGTCCTGTCGCGTAAAGTCGTTCCCCGAAGGTGCCCAGCGTGGCGGGATCCTCCACCTCCAGCGCCCAGCCCGACAGGTTGGCGCACAGCCACATTGCGCCCACGGCGATCAGGACAGCGGCGGTTCCCAGCGTTCGATGGATCAGCATCACAACGGGAATCATCGCCAGGATAGCGATATACATCGGCAGTATGTCGAACAGCCCCGGCACATAGCCGAGCGTCAGCAGACCCAGCAAAGCCTCGCCCGTCTGGGTAAAGAAAGGCACGATATAGGGTCGTTCGATATAGCGGACCGCCGGGTCGCCCATACCGAAATGGTCGATGGAAAAAAGCAGCAGCGCCGTGACCAGAAAGATGCCGATATGCGCCCAGTAGACTTGCCATATTCGGTGCGCGATCCGGGCCGTGCCCAGCCACCATCCCGCCCTGGCGAAGATGCTGCCAAAGGCCAGCGCCGACGCCATGCCCGAGCAGAAGACGAACAGATCCGCCCCGTCCGAGAATCCGAACCGCGCGGGAACCCACAACGTCCACGTATTGCCGGGCGTATGCGCCAGCAGGATGACGAACATCGCCATCCCGCGAAAGAAATCCAATCTGGGATCGCGATATTTCGCGAGAGAGACCGGCGGTGCCGCAGATTGAGCTGTGGTCATTTTCGCCGTCTCTCCTTGCCACCGAATACGCAGCCACGGATCGGGTCGGGCGCGCGCGACTGATCGGTCCGAACGCCATGCTCATCGAGGTCAGGCATCGCAGCAATCCATTCCATCTGACTGATCGACGAGTGTGCATTCGCCAGCACTCTGGCCTCATGCCGAGGCCACGCACCCGCCTGTGATGCCACTACCCGGGCAAGAGCGACTTATGGAAACCGTGCCCCGGACAGCAATACCGGGACCACAATATCGGTTCTATCCGGTAGACACACCTGCCCCCGACAGGCCCGCCGCGATTATCGCAACAGGGCGACGGGCGCGTTCTCCTCCCGAACGTAGTCCAGGGGTGCCTTTGGTGAAATCTGCGTCCACCGCTTGTACTCGTAGCGCATGATACGCCCCTCGCCCTCAGCTGCCACGATAAGGCAATCGGCGATATGACGCGCGCCATCCAGAACGGCCACAGCACCGCGCAGAGGGGCGGCATCGGATGCGACGGAAAATCCAGTCTCGTCCAGGTCAATGACATCGACGACCAGCGACCCGTCACGCACACGAAGCCGACGTTTACGGTCGCTTGGCTCCACATGCCCCAGCTCCGCCACGATGTGTTCCGGCAGGTGAATGTCCATCTGATCCCCTCATTCGCGAAGCATGATCCGAGTTCGCATGACCAAACCGGATATATTAAGTCGTCTTACCCCAACACGAAGAAAGATTCGTGTCGACCCACCAAATAGGCGCATATCGCGCTGTCAGGCCGTAAACAGTTTAGCCCGAAACTTCGCCCTTATCAGCCGAGGACCTACGTCACATAATCAGCTGAACAGGGAGGTAGCATCATGGGCAAGCTGGTCGAAGGTAAATGGGTCAGTGAGGATTTGCTGGACCACACCGATGACGGTTCATTCGATCGCAAACCGACATCGTTTCACAACTGGATCACACCGGACGGAACCGCCGGGCCGTCGGGGCAGACGGGGTTCGCGGCGCAAAGCGGGCGATATCACCTCTATGTCTCATATGCCTGCCCATGGGCGCATCGGGCGCTGATCTTTCGCGTGCTCAAGGGGCTGACCGACCATATCGGCATTTCCGTCGTGCATCCCCACATGCTCAACGATGGATGGACCTTCGACGAGACGTTTCCCGGCGCGACGGGCGACACCCTGTTCGGCAAATCCTTCCTGCGCGAGATCTATACCAAGGCCGATCCAGACGTTTCGGGTCGTGTGACCGTGCCCATTCTGTGGGACAAGCAGACCGGCACCATCGTCAACAACGAAAGCTCCGAGATCATCCGCATTTTCAACGATGCGTTCGACGGTTTGACTGGCAACACCCTCGATTTCTGGCCGCAAGACCTGCGTGAGGAGATGGAGCCGGTAAACGCGCGCATCTACGAAACGCTGAACAACGGCGTTTATCGCGCTGGCTTCGCCAAGACCCAGTCCGCCTATGATGAGGCTGTGGGCGCCCTCAACGATACGATGGACTGGCTGGAGGATCGCCTCACCACGCGTCGTTACCTGATGGGCGCGCGCATAACCGAGGCGGACTGGAGGCTGGCCGTCACACTGTTCCGCTTCGATCTGGTCTATCACGGGCACTTCAAGTGCAATCGCGCCAAGCTGATCGAATATCCGCATCTGTGGGACTATACACGGGAACTGTACCAGTGGCCCGGTGTCGCGGAGACGGTTCATTTCGACCATATCGCGCGGCACTATTACTACAGTCATGCAAATATCAATCCGCACCGGATCGTTCCCGTCGGGCCGAACACCGACTGGACGCGCCCGCATGGTCGCGGCCCTGAAGGGCAGAATGGGTGAGTGACAATCGGCCGGGGCAATCAGCCTGTCGGCTGTTCGCATCCCTGACCTGACGCCGATCCGCCCCCCAGCAAAGATCGGTGTCGCCCTTCTTCAGGGCCTGTCACTCACCCCCGCAGCACTCCTTCCCCACGTCGGAAGCGCTTGCGCTTGAACCCACCTGAACTGCATGGTCCTGTGAACCTAGCATCCGAGGCGAACTTCTAACAACCCTGAGGTTATTTAAAGAATTATGATTCGACCAGAGCGTGAGCACGGCGGAGATCTGGATCGTGCTATCGCGTGTCATGGGGGCACACGCGCGGGATGGCTCGATCTGTCCACCGGCATCAATCCCAATTCCTATCCGATCCCCCCCATCGACATGTCGAACTGGACCGACCTGCCGGACCGCGCCGCATTCACGGCGCTGGAGGACGCGGCGCGCGTTTTCTGGACCATACCTGATGAGGCCGAGGTCGTCATAGCGCCAGGTGCCTCGGCCCTGATCGCGGCCATGCCGGCCCTGGCCGGGGCGGGTCCGGTGCATGTCTCGGGCCCTACCTATAACGAGCATGCCGCGGCCTTTCGCGCAGCGGGCTTCGCGGTGGAGGATACGGAACCGTCGCAAGTGGTTCCGGCCACGCGGATCGTTGTTCACCCCAACAATCCCGACGGACGGCTGCACCGGGTGACACCGCATGACACAACCCTGACAATTGTGGATGAGAGCTTCGCGGATGTCGGCTGTGTCTCGCATGTCGCGCATGCCGGCCACCCGAACTTCGTCGTGCTCAAAAGCTTCGGGAAGTTCTGGGGCCTGGCGGGCCTGCGTCTGGGCTTCGCGATCTGCTCGCCGGAAAATGCCCGTCTTTTGCGGCAGCATCTGGGGCCGTGGGCGGCCTCCGGCCCTGCCTTGACGATCGGCACGCAAGCCCTGAGCGACCCCGCCTGGGCCGAGGATACGCGGGTTCATCTGGCGTCGATGGCGGGTCATCTGGACCGGGTGATGACGATGAGCGGTGCGCGCATCGTCGGTGGCACCAGCCTGTTTCGGCTGTATGTCGTGCACGACGGCCTCGCCACGCAGACCAGACTGGCCCGGCACCATATCTGGAGCCGCGTGTTCGAGGACCGGCCCGACTGGATCAGGCTGGGCCTGCCCGCCGATGCGTCCGGGCTGGAGCGTATTGCACGGGCACTGGCGTGATCCTGACCGCCGCCTTGATTCTGGACGCGCTGGTGGGGGAGCCGGCGTGGCTGTGGTCGCGCATCCCCCATCCCGCCGTCGTGATGGGACAGATGGTCGCCGCCTTGGAACGTCGCCTGAACGACCGTTCACAGCGCGCGGGCGTGCTGGCGCTCTGCCTGCTGCTGCTGGCATCCGGCGGGCTGGGATGGGTGCTGTCGTTCCTGCCCGGGCCGGTGCATGTCGTGATCGTGGCGATCCTGCTGGCGCAACGCAGCCTGACCACGCATGTCCGTGCGGTGGCCGAAGGCTTGGATGCCGGGCTGGACCAGGGGCGACACGCCGTCTCGATGATCGTGGGCAGGAACACTGAAACGCTCGACGAAGCGGCGATTGCACGGGCGGCAATCGAAAGCGGGGCGGAAAACCTGTCGGACGGCGTCGTCGCGCCGGCGTTCTGGTTCGTGCTGGCCGGGCTGCCCGGCTTGCTGATCTACAAGGCGGTGAATACGGCTGACAGCATGATCGGCCATCGCTCCGCCCGGTACGAGGCATTCGGCTGGGCCGCCGCCCGTCTGGACGATGTGATGAACCTGATCCCCGCCCGCCTGACAGGATGCCTGATCGCGGTCGCATCCCTGAACCGAGCAGTCTGGCCGGTCATGTGGCGTGATGCGCGGCGACATCGCTCCCCCAATGCGGGCTGGCCGGAAAGCGCCATGGCCGCCGCCCTGGGTCTGCGCCTGTCCGGGCCGCGCGACTATGCCGAAGGGCCGTCCAACGACCCGTGGCTGAACCCGCAGGGCCGCGATCCCGACCGGCACGACATCGCGGCCGCAACTCGGCTGATGTGGCGGGCGTGGGGTTTGCTGACGGCTTTATTGGCGGTGTTGAGCCTGACGCTGTGGCTGGTCTAGGGTGCGTCCATCGCGGCCAGTCCGGGGGCACCCAGCGATGTGACGTACAACGTGCCGTCCACCTCCATCGCCCCGGTGACGAGGGAATATTCCCCCTCCGGCGCTTGCAGAACGTCCAGAATCTGCCCCTGCCCATCGATCCGCATCAGGATGCCGTGATGAACGGGCGCGGGGCGCACGACCTCGGGCAAACGCCAGATGATGTTGCGCAGCGCCGGATAGGGCGCGAGCGCGTCCGCGATCGCCTGACGGGGTGAAACGAGGCCGACCCAATACGTGCCATCGCCCTGCGCCTGGATGTTGTCGGGAAAGCCGGGCAGGCCATCCAGAATAACCTCACGCGTGCCGGTTTCCAGATCGTGCTTCCAGATCCGGTATTCGCCGGTTTCCGCGATCAGCAGCGCATCCTGTTCCGGTGTCAGCGCGATACCGTTGGTGAAGTTGAACCCGTCGGCCACCTGCGTCAGACCGTCCGGCGACCAGCGCAGGACATGCCCGGTGCGACGATGTTCCCACAGATCAACGACAGAGGATTCCAGCGTTCCACCCTGCGCCTGCGGATCGTGCCGGCGGGTCGAGACGGAGAAATACACCGACCCGTCCCGCGCCGGGGCCACCTGGTTGGCATAACGGATCGGCGCGTCGTCATACCGGTCGGCAAGCACCTCGGTGCCGTTCGCCTGCGTCCAGCGAAGCAATCCCAGATAGCTGTCAGCGATGTAGAGCGCGCCATCCCCGCCGAATTCGAGGCCCAGAGGCCGCCCGCCCAGCCGTCCGACATGGGTCATCTCTCGGTCGTCAACGCGCCACAACCCGCTTTGCAGGCTGGTCACCCAGGCCACGCCCGCAGCATCGACGGCGATATCCTCGGGGCCTTCTTCGCCTGCCATATCCAGGATCTCGACCTCGGCCAGCCGCTGGTTCGGCGCAAACGGACCCGTCAGGCCGGGATCCTGCGAGGGTGTGTAGGCGACAGGGGCGATGCCGGTGGGGCTGAAGCCCAGATACCAGATCGCGAAAATGGCGATCACCGCATAGGACAGCATTCGAAAGGTGCGATACATTTGAAGCGGGTTCCTCACTTTTTACAGAACCCTGCGCGGAAAAACCCCTGTCAGGCAAGCACGCTGTCTTGAAACCCCCATCCATCGGCGCGACATGGGGTCAGGAACGAAAGGACGCTCGCATGGCTCTTACCCCCCGTCCCGCGGTAATGGATTTTCTGCTGACACGACGGTCGCGCCCCGCGCCGACATTGACCGGCCCAGCCCCCGATCGCGCCGCGCTGATGCCGATACTCGAGGCCGCCGCCCGCACCCCCGATCATGGCAAGCTGGAACCTTGGCGCTTTATCGTGCTGGAGGGGGCGGCCCTGACCCGGCTGGCGGATCTCACATTGAAGCGTGGCATCGCGAAGGCCGAGCCGGAGGAGAAGCTGGCAAAGGCCGCGAACCATTTCCGCACCGCGACCCAAATCGTCGCAGTCATCGCCAGCCCGCAGCCCAGCGAGAAAGTCCCCGCAATCGAACAGCACCTGTCGGCGGGTGCGGTCTGCCTCGCCCTGCTCAACGCCGCACAGGCAAGCGGCTGGGGTGCAAACTGGCTGACCGGCTGGATGGCGATGGACCCCGAATGGCTGCGCGACGGTCTGTCGTTGCAAGAAGGCGAATTCGTCGCGGGCTTCATCCATATTGGCACGCAAACCAGCACGCCCCCCGATCGCCCCCGCCCCGATCTGGAGGCCATCACCACATGGGTTCAGGAATGATCGCCCCCATTCTGGCCGCGCTGAACCAACTGCCCGACCCCAAATTCCGAATGGTCCTGCTCAAGGCTGTCGCGATGACGCTGGGGGTGCTGATCGTGCTCTACACGGTGGTGGGCTATCTGGTGTCGGGCATCGACCCGTTCAGCCTGCCGTGGATCGGCATGGTGGACCCTGCGGGCCTCCTCGCCGGATTGGCGGTCGGTGCGATGATGTTGGCATCGGTGTTCCTGATGATTCCGGTGGCGTCGCTATGCATCGGGTTCCTGCTCGACGATATTGCCGAGGCGGTAGAGCAGAAACACTACGCGCATCTGCCTGCGGCCACGCCGCCCGGGCTGTTGACCACCATCGTCGACACGGTGCGGTTCTTCGCGATTCTGGTGGTGGCGAACATCGCGGCGCTGGCGATCTATCTGCTGGTGGCCCCTCTGGCACCGTTCATTTTCTATCTGGTGAACGGGTACCTTCTGGGCCGCGAATATTTCCAGCTGGTCGCCCTGCGCCGCCTGCCCCCGCGTGAGGCGAGCGCGCTCAGAAAATCCAATCGCGGACGCATCTGGGTGATGGGTGTCGCGATGGCCGTGCCGTTGTCGATTCCGGTGCTGAACCTGATCGTGCCGCTGATCGGGGTGGCGGCCTATACGCACCTGTTCCATCGGCTGCGCGGGAATGTCAGCACTCAGGCAGGTTTCAACACTCAGGCACGTTGACAGCCAGCCCGCCTTGCGAGGTTTCCTTGTAGCGTCGATCCATGTCGCGCCCTGTCTGGCGCATCGTCTCGACGCAGGCATCGAGGCTGACCAGATGCCGCCCGTCGCCGCGCAGCGACAGGGAGGCCGCCGACACCGCCTTGATCGCGCCCAATCCATTGCGCTCGATACAAGGGGCCTGCACCAGCCCCTTGATCGGATCACATGTCATGCCGAGGTGATGCTCCAACGCGATTTCAGCTGCATTCTCCACCTGCTCGGGCGTGCCGCCCATCACGGCGCACAAGCCCGCAGCAGCCATCGCGGCGGCGGAGCCAACCTCGCCTTGGCACCCAACCTCCGCGCCTGAGATCGAGGCATTGCTCTTGATCAGCCCCCCGACGGCAGCGGCCGTCAGCAGAAAGTCCGGGATCAGACCGCGATGTGCCCCCGGCACATGATCCAGCCAGTATCGGATCGTTCCGGGTACGACCCCCGCCGCGCCGTTGGTCGGTGCGGTTACGACCTGACCACCGGCGGCGTTCTCCTCGTTCACGGCCATCGCATAGACCGACAGCCAGTCGTTGACGGTATGGGGGGCGGACAGGTTGCGGCCCCGTTCCTCCAGCAACTGGCGATGAATGTGGCCTGCGCGCCGGCGCAGGTTCAGCCCGCCCGGCAGGATCCCGTCGGTTGCAATACCGCGCGCGATGCAATCCTCCATCACCCGCCAGATCCGGTCGAGACCTTTGTCCAGATCCTCCGCCGAGCGGGTGGCCAGTTCGTTGCGACGCTTCATCTGCGCGATGGAATGTCCGCTTTCGCGCGCCATGCGCAACATCTCCGCCGCGGTTCTGAACGGGTGCGGCACGCCCTCGGGCATGGAATCCTCGCCCTGCCGGTCCAGTTCCCGCGCGGTCATGACGAAGCCGCCGCCGACGGAATAATAGGTCTCCGTCATGTGCAGGTTGCCTGCAATGTCATAGGCGCGCAGCACCATGCCGTTCGTGTGACCGGGCAGCATTTCGTCATAGTCGAAAATCAGATCGGTTTCGGGCGCGTAGGCAAGCGCAGGCAAGCCATCGGGCCGCAGCGTCCCGGTCTCATACAAGGTGGCCAGATCGTCCTCCGCCGCCACCACGTCGAAGGTCGCTGGCGCGTGGCCCAGCAGGCCCAGATGGACCGCGCGATCGGTCGCGTGCCCCTTGCCCGTGAACGCGAGGGAGCCGTGCAACCGCGCCTCGATCCGGGCTGCCTCACCCGCGCCGGGCACCCGGTCCGCCCCGCTGCGCAGGGCCTCCAGAAACCGGGCCGCCGCCACCATCGGCCCCATCGTATGGGAGGATGACGGCCCGACCCCGATCTTGAAGATATCGAATACACTTAGAAACATGATCCCCTCCACCACCCCACTTTATCCTGCGCAAACCCGGCCCGCGTTCCGAATGCGACGCTGATCCGACCGTGCGCGCCCCTGCGCCAGCGGAGCTTTTGCCGCAGGCTGGCCTCTCGCCCCGGGGCGCTTTCCCGCTAGATGACCCCATATGACACCGTTCGCGAATTTATTGGAACAGTTGGCCTTCACGCCCGGCCGCAATGGCAAGCTTGTGCTGTTGCGCCGTTATTTCAGCAGCACCCCGGACCCGGATCGCGGCTGGGCGCTGGCCGCGCTGGCCGGAACCCTGGATCTGCCGCATGTGACTCCCTCGGTCATTCGCGGCATGATGGAGGAGCGGATGGACCCGGTGCTGTTCGCCCTGTCGCGCGCCTATGTCGGGGATCTGGCGGAAACCGTCTCTCTGCTCTGGCCGGAGCCTGAGGAAACCTCGCCCCCCAGTCTGGATGAGGTCGTCACCCGCCTGCTGGCCTCCAGCCGGTCGGACCGGCCGGCGGTCCTGGCCGGTTTGCTGAGCCGGTGCGAGGCCTCGGCCAGACTGGCGCTTATCAAGCTGTGCACGGGGGGAATGCGGGTCGGCGTATCCACCCGCATGGCACAAAACGCGCTGGCGGATGCGGACCATCCGGTTGAGGTGATCGAGCGTCTGTGGTTCGCGATCGACCCGCCCTATGGCGATCTGTTCCGCTGGCTCGACGGCGGTCCACGCCCCGATGTGGACCTGTCGCTGGCCTATCGCCCGATGATGCTGGCCCACCCGGTGGAGGATCGCTTTACCACACTCGATCCGGCGGATTATGTCGCGGAGTGGAAATGGGACGGCATCCGCGTGCAGGCGGTCGCCACGCCGGGCGGTCGCAGGCTCTACACCCGCACCGGGGACGACATCTCCGACAGCTTTCCCGATATCGTCGAGGCGATGGACTGGCACGGCTGCATCGACGGCGAATTGCTGGTGATGCGCGATCAGGCCGTCGCGCCCTTTGCCGATTTGCAAAAACGGCTGGGGCGCAAGCGGGTGGGAAAGAAGACCCTCACCGATTTTCCCGCGCATATCCGCGCCTATGACCTGCTCGACCATGACGGCGAGGATTTGCGCGATCTGCCATGGACGCAGCGCCGCGCACGGCTCGAAGAATTCGGCACCCGGCCCCGGCTCGACCTGTCGCCGGTCATTCCGTTCGAGACATGGCCGCAATTGCAGACGCTGCGCGACAGCGCGCGTGAGGATGCTCTCGAAGGTCTGATGCTCAAACGACGTGACAGCCTCTACCTCGCCGGTCGTCCGGTTGGGCAATGGTGGAAGTGGAAACGCGATCCGTTGGAGGCCGATTGCGTGATGATGTATGCGCAGCGCGGCCACGGCAGGCGGTCGTCCTACTATTCGGATTACACGTTCGGCGCCTGGGTGGACGGGCCGGAGGGGCGCTATCTGACGCCGGTGGGCAAGGCCTATTCCGGCTTTACCGATGCGGAGCTGGAGGAGCTGGACCGCTTCGTCCGCAACAACTTCACCCAGCGGTTCGGACCGGTGCGCGCGGTCAAACCGAAACTGGTTCTGGAAATCGCCTTCGACGCCATTCAGGAGAGCAAGCGGCACAAATCCGGTGTTGCCATGCGCTTTCCGCGTATCAAGCGCATCCGTTGGGACAAACCGCCCGAGGAGGCCGCCACCTTGCAGGCCCTGCGCGCGATGATTTGAGATCGGAGCGGCAGGCACAGGGCTTGATCCAGGCGGACACTTGCCCGAAGGTCGGGCCGACGTGAAATCACGGAGTATCCTCATGCATCGCATCGCAACCCTTGCCCCGGCACTTGCCCTGGCCCTTGCCGTTTTCAGCCCCCTCACCGGCGCCGTGGCGCAGCAGGCCGCATCTGTTGAGAATGGCACCACCTTCGGCAACTGGGTCATCGGATGTGGCGCGGAAGCGACGCAGCCCGCCCAATGCAATCTGGTTCAGGACCTCAGAATGGCGGAATCCGGCGCGCTGGTCGCGCGCGTTCTCGTCACCGAGCTTCAGGGCGGTCCCGCGCTGATCGGGCAAGTGCCGATCGGGGCCTATCTGCCCTCCGGTATCGTCTATCAGGTGGAGGGCGACGACACCCCGCAGCGCGAACTGATCTGGCAGCGTTGTCTGGGCGAACTGTGCGAGGGGGCACTGGCGCTGGATGATGCGGAGATCGAACGGTTGAGCCAGGGCACCATGCTGTTCGGCTATCGCCCTGCTCCCGGCAGCGACCCGGTGATCCTGCGCATTCAACTCGACGGGTTCGGGGACGGCGTCGCCGCGATCTTTGGCGGGAACTGAGCCTCCTGCGGCCCCATGCGCGGGCGGCAGGGGCAAACCTTGGATCAGGTCAGCTTTTCGACCGCGCGGCGGGTCATCACCCCGATCAGATGGGCGCGATAGGCCGCAGTGCCGTGAATATCCGCGATCATGTCATCCGCTGAGTGGTGTAGCCCCTCAATCGCACCGACACTAAAATTCGACGAAAGCGCCTGCTCGGCCTCCGCCCAGCGGAACACGCCGTTATTGCTGGCACCGGTGACGGCAACGCGCACGCCATCAGCGTATTTCGCCACGAACACAGCGACCAGCGGGAACCGGCTGGCGGGTTGGGCCATCTTCTCGTAATGCGCGGCCTGCGGGATGGGAAACCTGACGGCGGTGACGATCTCCCCTTCCTCCAGCGCGGTGGTAAACATGCCCTGAAAATAATCGTCGGCCGCGATTTCGCGCGTGTTCGTAACGATGGTCGCGCCCGAGCCGAGGGCCGCAGCCGGATAGCAGGCGGACGGATCGTTGTTGGCCAGACTGCCGCCGATGGTGCCGCGATTGCGCACCGACGGGTCGCCGATACGCCCCGCCAGATCGGCTAGCCCCGGATATGCCTCCGCCGCCTGCGCCGCGACGGTCGCATGGGTCGTGCCGCCGCCGATCTCTATCACATCGCCGTTCACGCGAACATATTTCAGATCCGCGATATGGGCGAGGCTGACAAGGGTGCCGGGATCGGCCAATCGCGCCTTGAGGGTCGGGATCAACGTTTGACCACCGCCCAGGGCCTGCGCCTCACCATCCGAAAGTGCCTGAACGGCTTCGTCTATGCTGGTGGGTTTTACGAAATCGAATGCGTACATCTGGTGATCTCCTGTCGGTGAACCCTTGCGGATCCTGCTCTGCTCCGTTCGCTTGGGTCTTGTCCGTTCGCAGCTACCCCGCCGCGACGGAGGGCACGTTTTGCCCGGCGGCGGCCTGAATGGCCTTCACGATGTTGTGGTAGCCGGTGCACCGGCAGATGTTGCCCTCAAGGTAATCGCGAATTTCCTGCTCGGACGGATCGGGGTTGTTCTTGAGCAGATCGGCCGCGATCATCACCATGCCCGGTGTGCAGAACCCGCATTGCAGACCGTGGTAATCGCGAAAGGCCTGCTGAACGGTGCCCAGCGAACCATCGGGGTTCGCCATGCCTTCGATCGTCGTAATCTCGGCCCCTTCTGCATCCGCTGCGAACATGATGCAGGATTTCACCGCGACCCCGTCCACGTGCACGACACAGGCGCCACATTGCGAGGTGTCGCAGCCGACATGGGTGCCGGTCAGCCTCAACCCCTCGCGGAGGAAATTCACCAACAGGGTGTTGCCCTCCGCCGCCGCGCTTACGTCCTTGCCGTTCACACGCATGGAAATGGTGGTCATCTCGATCTCCCCGATTCTCGCGGCGCGCTCCTCGCGAATCCGGGCGCGCCATTGATTGCGCGCAGTGTCGGGCGGAATCGCCTGTCTGCCAAGCCCCGACCTGACGATTTCGTTCGACGGGCAAGTGATAAGCCCTAGGCGAACAGTGTCTCAGCGCGGCGGAGTGACGATCAGCCCAACCGGGGCTGTGGTTTGAGTTGCCGGGGGCGGGTCACGAACAACCTGCGCTCGCGTCGGGGGGAGCGTAGGCGGTCAACCGCGTCGAACAGAACCTGCGTCGCCGCGTCGCTGTCGGCAGGCAGACTGTCGCCCTGGATCACCGTGCCGAGGCGCACGTGAAATTGCTGCCGGTCCTTGTTCAGAACCTCGTGAAACAGGGTGATGTCGCGCAAGCTGGGATGCATCTTGTCGAACAGATAGAACAGCAGCGAATTTCGCGCGGTGATCCGCACCGGCACCACGGGCAGTTCGTATTTTCGCGCCAGCATGGCGGCGGAGGGCATCCACTCCCGCTCATGCAGCGACATTCCCCGCCGCTTGGACAGGCGCCCGGCAGGGAAGATCACGGCGAGCCGACCCTCGGCAAAGGCATCCTTCGCATAGGTCAGAGTCTCTCGGTTTTTCTTCATCGACCGCTTGCCCTCACGCCATTCGACCGGCGCGATCATCGAGGTGAATTGCGGCATGATCCGCAGGATGTCCCCGTTGGCAAAAAAGAACAGATCCGGTCTGAGGTGGCGCAGCAGCTTGTACAGGACGATACCGTCGGCAATTCCGGTGGGATGGTTGCATACGATGATCGCCGGCCCGTCCTCGGGCACGTTTTCCAGCCCCTCGACCTCGACCCGTTTGGCGATCAGGTCCGCCATGTGGTCCATAACCTCGGGCGTGGGGGTTTTTTCGAACTTCCGACCCAGCGCCAGCGTGCGATCATAGGACAGCATCAAATGCAGCAAGGCTCGAACCGGGCGCACCAGAGGGCCGGCGCGGTACATCCACCGCGCACGCTCCTCAATCAAAGTGTCGAGCTGTTCTTTCATTCCCTGGCACTACCGCGCTGTCATGTCCGTCTTGCGACACTCTTACCCCAATCACGTAGAACGCGGCGCGGATGAAACAATCCTCAGCGTTGATCGAAGCGCAGCCGCACATATGATCCTGGAGCAGGTTCGATTACGCCGGATTTCTGGCCGGGCGTGCGCGCCTTCACTTTCCGGCCCGAATGGCGGGCGAGCCAGGGCGCCCAATCCTGCCACCACGATCCGGGATGCTCCTGCGCTTGTGTCATCCACTCCTCCAGCGTTTCCTCGTCCAGACTGTCCTTCGACCAGTACTGGTACTTTTCGGCTGCTGGCGGGTTCACCACACCCGCGATATGACCCGACCCGGCGAGGACGAAGCGGACATCCGCGTTCTTCATCATCCGTGCGCCGCGATAGACCGAATGCGCAGGCGCGATGTGATCTTCGCGCGCCGCCACGTGATAGACCGGTCCGGTAATGTCATCCAACCCCACGACCTCACCCTTGATCGGCAAGGTGCCGCGCACGAAGGCGTTGTTGCGATAAAACGTCTCCAGATAGAAGTGATGCACCCGCGCCGGCATCGCCGTGCTGTCCGCGTTCCAGTACAGCAGGTCGAAGGGGAACGGCTCCTTGCCCAGCATGTAATTATTGACGATATACCCCCAGATCAGATCGGCCGAACGCAGCATGTTGAAGGCCGACGCCATCTTTTCGGCGGGCAGGAATCCCTTGTCCATTTCGGCATCCACCGCGTCGATGGTCTTGTCGTCCACGAAGACCTGCAACTCCCCGGCATCGGCAAAATCGAGCTGTGCGGTGAACAGCGTGGCGGAGGCGATGCGCGTGTCCTTCGTCTTACCCGCATGGGCCAGGATCGACCCGACCATCGTACCGCCGATGCAATAGGACGCGATGTTCAGCTTTTTCTGACCAGTTTCCTTCAACGCGACGTTCATCGCGTCGCTCAACGCATCCATGTAGCTGTCCCACGTCTCCGCCGCCTGGGCCTCATCGGGATTGATCCAGGACACCATGAAAACGGTAAAGCCCTGCGCGACCAGCCATTTCATCATGCTCTTCTTCTCATTCAGGTCGAGCACGTAATACTTGTTGATCCATGGCGGGATGAACATCAGCGGGCGGGCGTGAACCTGCTCGGTGGTGGGGGCATATTGAATCAGTTGCAGCACGTTGTTCTGAAAGATCACCGATCCCGGCGACACGGCCATGTCGCGCCCGACTTCGAAGGCGTTCATATCGGTCTGGCGAATGATCAGTTGACCCTTTCCCCGCTCCATGTCCTGCAACATCATCTTCAGCCCGCGAACCAGATTCTCCCCCTTTTGCGAGGCGGTCGCTTCCAGCACTTCGGGGTTCAGCGCGAAGAAGTTTGACGGGCTCATCGCCTCGACGAAGGCGCGGGTATAGAACTCGATCTTCTTGCGTTCCTGCGGCGGCAGGTCACCGACATCGTGTGCCGTGCCCTGAAGATAGCTGGCGGTCAGCAGATAGGATTGCTTGAGGTAGTCGAACAGCACGTTTTCCGACCATTGCTCATGCTTGAACCGCTTGTCCCCGCGCGACGGTTCGACCACGGCGTCGGCAGGCTCCCCGATCCAGCGGGACCACGCGCTTTGCCACAATTCGGCCTGCGACTGCCACCACCCGAACGTCGCGGCGGCCAGCTGTTGCGGATTTTCCGCAAGGACCTTGGCGAAATTCGTGAAGGACGGCAACGTGTTGAGCGGATCGAGACGCGCCGGGTGGTCGGCATTGGCGGCCTGGGCGTGCAGAAACTGCTTCCAGATCTCGGCGCTCGTCTCGGACACCTGCGCCATGTTGTGCGTGAACTCGGCACTTTCCTCCATCCATGTCTCCATGGTGTCCTTGTCACTCATCGTTCCCTCCGGTCTTCGCATCTTGTCGCGGCCCTGTACGGGGCAGGTCGGATGCTTTAATCGTTTGTTCAAACGTAACTCATATCTGGCGAAATCCCATGCGCTTTCTCACTGTTCTGACGGTCGTGGCACTTGGCGGATGCACCTTTGGTGAGGCCACGGGCCTGTACGATCTGCCTGAGGAAACGCCGATCGCGCTGCAGGATGCGGCCTATCCCGAATTGCTGACCCAACAACAGATCGCTGATCGCGGAATAGCCCCGCTGACCAGCGCAGAGCAAGCGGTCGAACTGGCATCCGCCGATGCGCTGAGCCGCCGCGCCGCCGGCGTCTTGCAGGAAGAGGCCGACCGGATTCAGGCCCGTGCAGGCGCATTGCGCAGCACCGCAGGTTCGCTGGACAAGACCGGCCCCGGCTTGACGCCAAGCGGACGTGCGCTTCTGGCGCGCGCGGCGCGATTGCGGGCCCGCGCCTCCTGATCTCATGACCCACTGGCCGACTGGACGCGAAGCGGCACAGACCTATCTCGCAGAGCGTCAGTAACAGTGAACCGGATCGCCAGATGGACAGCATCGTACAGTTGATAAACGACCCCGCCAACTGGGCGGCCCTGATGACGTTGATCGTGATGGAGGTCGTGCTGGGCATCGACAACCTGCTGTTCATCTCGATCGTCACCAACAAGTTACCGGAAAGCCAGCGGCGGCGGGCGCGCAATCTGGGCATCGGCATGGCGCTGATCCTGCGACTGTGCCTTCTGGCCGCCATCGCGTGGATCGTCGGCCTGACGGAGCCGGTCATCGAATTGTTCGGACGCGGCTTTTCTTGGAAGGACATCATCCTGATCGCTGGCGGCACGTTCCTTGTGTGGAAAGCAACGAGGGAGATCCATCACCACGTCGACCCCGATCCCGCCGGCGACATGATGGTCGGCACGGCGGTCAAGATGTCGCTCAGCGCGGCAATCGTGCAGATCCTCCTGCTCGATCTGGTCTTTTCCATCGATTCGATCATCACGGCGGTCGGCATGACCCCGCATGTGCCGATCATGGTGGTGGCGGTTATCATCGCTGTGACCTGCATGTTGCTGCTCGCCGCGCCTTTATCCGCCTTCGTGAACAGCAATCCGACGGTGGTCATGCTGGCGCTCGGGTTCCTGCTGATGATCGGCACGACCCTGGTGGCGGAGGGGTTCCACGTCGAAATTCCCAAGGGCTATATCTACGCCGCGATGGGTTTCGCCGGTCTGATCGAAGGGTTGAACCTGCTGGCCAAACGCCGCCGGGCGAAGCTGAAGAGCGGGGTCTGAGCGCGATATGCAGCCCAGCCATCCCGTGACCCGTGACCTCATCCTGATCGGCGGGGGGCACGCACATGCGCTGGTGCTGCGAAAATGGGGCATGTCCCCCCTGCCCGGGGTGCGCGTCACCCTGATAACGCCCGAGCCGACCGCGCCCTATACCGGCATGCTGCCCGGTCACGTTGCGGGCCACTATTCCCGCGATGCGCTGGATATCGACCTGATGCGCCTTGCCCGGTTCGCGGGGGCACGTGTGGTTCTGAAATCAGCGACGGGGCTAGACCTGAATGCCCGGCAGGTCATCGTGCCGGATCGCGCGCCTGTGGCGTTCGACGCGCTGTCGATCAATATCGGCATCCGCTCCACCCTGCCTGATCTGCCCGGCTTTGCGGAACACGCCATACCGGCCAAGCCCCTGGGCCTGTTCGCGGACCGCTGGGCGCGCTTCGTCGAAGCGGTCGAAAAGGGAGAGGTCGCGGCAAGGATCGCGGTGATCGGATGCGGTGTCGCCGGCGCGGAGCTGGCCCTGTCGATGCATCACCGCTTGCGCGACCATGCGCCCGAAATCGTGATTCTGGAGGCGGAGGACGCGCTCAAACACGCCAGCCCCCGCGCCCGCGCCGCGTTGGAGCGCAATTTACGCGATGCCGGCATCACGATACGCGAGGGCGTGCAGGTTACGCGGATCGCGGCGGATCACGTGGAAACCCAGGCGGGCGATATCCCCTCCAACTTCACGGTCGGCGCAGCGGGGGCGACGCCGCTGGCTTGGGTCGCGCGGACAGGTCTGCCCGTGACGGATGGCTTTATCGAGGTCGGTGAGCATCTCAACAGCCCAGCCGATCCGGCGATTTTTGCCGGTGGGGATTGTGCGCACATGCTGCATGCCCCGCGTGAGAAGGCGGGCGTCTTCGCCGTCAGGCAGGCACCGATCCTGCACCACAATCTGCGCGCGACGCTCAGCGGCAAGCGGCTCAAGGGCTACAAGCCGCAGCGCGACTACCTCAAGCTGGTCAGCCTCGGCACGAAGGACGCCGTGGCGGACTGGCACGGACTTGCCCCCTCGGGACCACTGCTCTGGCGGTGGAAGGATCACATAGACAGCAAGTTCATGCGCAAGTTCGACGATCTGCCTGCAATGAACCAGTCCAACGACATTCCAGCCGAGGCCGCCGACGGTCTGGCCGAGATGATCGCCGCCCAACCGATGTGCGGCGGTTGCGGGGCCAAGGTCGGGGCTGCGACCCTGCGCCGCCAGATCGACGCATTGCCCGCCCCGCACCGCCCCGACATAGCCGAGGGCGCAGGCGACGACGCGGCCCTTCTGATCCATGGCGCGGGTTTCCAGACCTTCACGACCGATCACTTCCGCGCCTTCATCGACGACCCGTGGCTTCTGACGCGAATAGCGGTGCTGCACGCCCTGGGCGACGTCTGGGCAATGGGCGGGCAGCCACAGGCGGCGCTGAGCCAGATTATCCTGCCCCGCATGGCTGAAAAGGCACAGGCCGACACCCTGCGTGAGATCATGGACGCGGCCAGCACCACCCTGCGCGATGCGGGTGCGGATCTGGTGGGCGGTCACACGTCCCTGGGGGCGGAGCTGACCGTCGGCTTCAGCGTCACCGGGCTGGTCGAGCGGCCCATACGTCTGTCCGGCGCGCAGGCGGGCGATGCTCTGATCCTGACGAAACCCATCGGCACGGGCACCATTCTGGCCGCGGACATGCAGGCACAGGCGCCCGGTCATAGCGTGGCGGCGGCGCTGACGTCGATGTCGCTCAGTTCGGCGCGCGCTGCCGCGATCCTGTCACCGCTGGCACATGCGATGACCGATGTGACGGGCTTCGGCCTGGCCGGTCATCTGTTCGGCATCCTCGACCGGTGCGGTCTTTCGGCTGATCTGCACGGGATCCCCCTCATCAACGGCGCGCTGGCGCTGGCCGAGGCGCGGCACCGGTCCTCTCTGTTTACGCAAAACACAATGCGGATCGCGGACGTTGTCGGACCGGCGGGACCGCTGAAGGATTTGCTGTTCGATCCCCAAACCTCGGGTGGGCTGCTGGCGGCGATCGCACCGGGGGACGTCTCGGCGACCCTGTCGGCCCTGACGGATTCAGGCTATACAGCCGCCCATATCGGCACTTTGTCAGATGGTCCGGCCCGGATCAGGATCGGGTGATCTCCCGTGCCAGGCTGGCGACCGATCCGGCCACCTCGACAATGCCAGCGGGGTCCAGTTGCCTGACGGCCAGGCCGACTGTCTTTACATCATGCCGGGCGCGCTGTCGGCTGTAGGCCGCGTCGTAGTGGTCCTGCATCAAGGCGGCGGCCAACGCCTCCAAATCGCCGGACGCAGCCAGTTCGCGCCAGTTTTTCAGAACCTCGTGACTGTGCAGCCCTTGCAACCGGTCGATGATGTTGTCCAGTCGCGCGGGATCGGCAACGATGTCGGAATAGGCCCGGGTCAGGTATTTGGCCCGCTCATCCAGCGGCGCGGAGAGGTGGATTCTCGGCGCGGCCTGCATTGCCTTCCACAGGCTGGGCGGCACCAGAACTTGCCCGATCTTGCTCGATTCAGCCTCGACCAGCACGGGTTTCGCCGGGTCCAAGGCCGTGAATATGTGGCTTAACGCCGACTCAAAGGCCTTCTGACTGGGTTGCGAGACGTCAACGAAGCCGCCGAACACCGAGCCGCGATGACGGGCCAGCCCCTCCAGATCAACGACCTGAACCTCCGGGTCCTCGATCGCGTTGAGGATATCAGTCTTTGCGCAGCCGGTATTGCCGTCCAGCAGGACCAGCTTCCACGCGAAGTCGGCGTCGTACAACATCTGACTGACCAAGCGCCGATAGGTGCGATATCCCCCCTCCAGCACCTCGGCCCGCCAGCCGATCTGCTTGAGGATCAGCGCCATCGAGTTCGACCGCTGCCCGCCACGCCAGCAATAGATCAGCGGGCGATAGCTGCCCGGTTTGTCCGCGAAATAGGCGTCGATATGATCCGCGACATTGCGCGCGACCAGACCGGCGCCCAGTTTTCGCGCCTCCAACCGGCTGTTTTGCACATAGATCGTTCCAACCTCGGCGCGCTGCGCATCGCTGAGGACCGGCAGGTTGATCGCGCCGGGCAGATGATCCTCCGCGAACTCGGACGGGGAGCGGACGTCGATGATATCGTCGAAGCCGGCAGCCGCGATATCGGCAAGTGAGGAGATGGAAAAGGTCATGCCCCGGACATAGCCGAGCCCTGCGAAAGAGGGAAGCGTCACCTTTCTGAGTATTTTAGTCGGAATAATGCTTGACGTTTTTTGTCGGAATGTGGTGAACATGCCCCTGCAACGCAAATCGACCTGCCATGAAGGACACATCATGTACCGTACGCTTCTGCTCACCACTGTCGCGATCTCGATGGCGGCCCCTGCCTTCGCGCAGGAACTGAACCTCTATTCCTCGCGCCATTACGACACGGATGAGCGTCTCTATTCCGATTTCGAAGAGGCGACCGGCATCACCATCAACCGCATTGACGGCAACGCGGACGAGTTGATCGAGCGCATGGTTGCGGAGGGTGAGAATTCGCCCGCCGACGTCATGCTGACCGTCGACGCGTCGCGCATCACCCGCGCCGAAAATGCCGGTGTTCTGCAATCCATTGACAGCGATGTCCTGAACGAGGCGATCCCCGCCAACCTTCGCGACGAAGACGGCCAGTGGTTCGGTTTCTCGCAACGCGCGCGCATGATCTTCTTTGCCAAGGATCGCGTTGAAAACCCGCCCGCGACCTATGCCGATCTGGCCGATCCGGCCTATTCGGATATGGTCTGCATACGCTCCTCAACCAACACCTACAACCAGACCCTGCTGGCCTCCATCGTCACGCATGAGGGTGAGCAAGCCGCGACCGAATGGGCGCAGGGCATCGTATCCAACATGGCCCGTGATCCGCAGGGCGGCGACACCGACCAGCTGCGCGGTCTGGTCTCGGGTGAGTGCGATATCGCCGTCACCAACTCCTACTACTTCGCGCGCGCCCTGCGCTCGGACGTGGACGGCCTGTCCGGCGGCGTCGAGGGCATCGGCTGGGTGTTCCCCGATCAGGACGGCAACGGCACGCATGTGAACATCTCCGCCGGCGGTGTCGCGGCACATGCGCCGAACCGTGAGAATGCGATTGCGTTCCTCGAATATCTGGCCAGCCCGTCGGCGCAAGAATACTTCGCCAACGGCAACGACGAATTCCCCGCCGTCGCGGGCGTCGAGGTCGGTGAGGCCGCCGCCTCATTGGGTGAGTTCAAGGCAGACGATGTCAGTCTGGCCGAGGTCGCATCGAATATCCCGCTGGCACAGCAGATCTTCAACACGGTCGGTTGGGAGTAATTCCCACCCCTGAAACGCGAAAGGGCGCCCCACGAGGCGCCCTTTTTAGTATCCGGCTCGAAGTGTTACCACCAGCGCGCGGCCTTGGTCTCGAACTTCGCCGCCTTCTCCAGCGCGAACGCAGTGTTGAGCAGGTCGCCCTCCTCCCACGGTTTTCCGATCAATTGCAGGCCCAGCGGCAAACCGTCAGCGGACAGCCCGGAGGGGACGGAGATTCCCGGCAGACCCGCCAGGTTCAGCGTCACCGTGAAGACGTCGTTCAGGTACATCTCCACCGGGCTCATTTCCGCAGCCGCGCCCAGCGCGAAGGCACGTGAGGGCGTCGTGGGCGTCAGGATCGCGTCGATGCCATCTGCGAAAGCTGTCTCGAAATCGCGCTTGATCAGCGTGCGAACCCGCTGCGCCTTGCGGTAATAGGCGTCGTAGAAGCCGGCGCTCAGCACATAGGCGCCCAGCATCACGCGGCGTTGCACTTCGGTGCCGAACCCCTCGGCCCGGGTCTTCTCGTACATCTCGGTGATGCCATCGCCCGCCGACAGTTTCGCCCGGTGGCCGTAGCGCACACCGTCATAGCGCGACAGGTTTGAGGATGCCTCCGCCGGAGCGATTACATAATAGGTCGGCAGCGCGTATTGCGTGTGCGGCAGGGAGATATCGACAACCTGCGCCCCTGCATCGCGCAGCATGGCCGCGCCCTCGTCCCACTGCTTCGCAATCGTGTCGGACAGACCGTCCACGCGATATTCGCGCGGAATGCCGATCTTCTTGCCGCGAATGTCGCCGGTCAGGGCCGCCTCGAAATCGGGCACGGGAATGTCGGCGGAGGTGCTGTCCTTCTCATCATGTCCGGCCATCGCACCCAGCATGATCGCGGCATCGCGCACCGTCTTGGTCATCGGGCCCGCCTGGTCGAGCGAGGAGGCATAGGCGATCACGCCCCAGCGCGAGCAGCGTCCATAGGTCGGACGCAGACCCACCGTGCCGGTGAACGCGGCGGGCTGGCGGATCGAACCGCCGGTATCGGTGCCCGTCGCAGCCAGACACAAATCCGCCGCGACCGCCGCCGCCGATCCGCCGGACGATCCACCCGCCGTCAGCTTCGCGTCCGATCCCTGCGCCCGCCAGGGGGATACGGTAGGTCCGTAGACCGAATATTCTGTGGCGGAGCCCATGCCGAACTCATCCATGTTCAACTTGCCCAGCATGACCGCGCCGGAGGACCACAGGTTTGCCGTGACCGTCGACTCGTAGGGCGGCGTGAATCCGTTCAGAATCTTCGATGCCGCCTGACTGCGCACGCCCTCGACGCAGAACAGATCCTTCACGCCCAGCGGAATGCCGGTCATCGCGGTCGCGTCGCCGTCTGCGATGCGGGCATCGGCGGCATCCGCCATGTCCAGCGCCCGTTCCGCCGTGACGGTGACGACCGCGTTCAGCGCGGAGGCCCCCTCGATCGCGTCCAGACAGGCCTGCGTCAGCTCCCGACTCGTCACTTCCTTGGCGGCCAGTTTCGCGCGGGCATCGGCAATGGTCAGGGTATTGAGAGCCATGGTCATTCCACCACCTTGGGTACTGCAAAGAAGCCTTCGCGCGCGTCGGGCGCGTTGGCCAGGATATCCTCCTGCCGGTCGCCGTCCGTAATCACATCGGCACGGCGTTTCAGGTTCATCGGCGTGACCGAGGTCATCGGCTCCACCCCGTCCGTATCCACTTGCGACAATTGCTCCATGAAGGCGAGCACGGCGCTCAACTCCTCGGCGAGCGCGGGCAGGCGCTCCTCCTCCACATGGATGCGGGCGAGATGCGCGACACGGCGCGCGGTATCGGTATCGATGGCCATTGGCGGTTCCCTCTCAGGCGTCGATCAGGGTGTAACGGCGCAGGGGGCGAGGTTCAAGCAGGCAGCATCCGCCGACCGGCAACATAGACCTGCTCGACCGCGCGGTCGTCGCCCAGCATGATCGTGGCGAACAGCGCGTCCCAGATATCAACGGCCCGCGCGGCGCGTTGCGAGATGACAGGTGTGGAGGCAAGGTCGAGCACGGCGATGTCCGCTTCGCGACCTGCGGCCAGATTGCCGACCTTGTCGCCAATGCGCAGCACGTTCGCAGACCCCTGGGTCGCCAGCCACAACAGCTCCGCCGCGTGCAGGCTGTCGCCGCGCAACTGGCCAACCTCATAGGCCGCCGCCATCGTGCGCAACATGGAGAAGCTGGAGCCGCCGCCGACATCCGTCGCCAAACCGATGGGAATGCCCCGTGCGGCCAGCCCGCGCACATCGCACAGCCCCGATCCGATGAAGGTGTTCGAGGTGGGGCAATGCGCAACGCCGGACCCCGTGGCGACCATCGCCTCGACCTCCCGCTGCGTCAGGTGGATCGCGTGACCCATCACAGCGCCGGGGCCGGCCAGGCCATGCGCCTCGTAGACGGACAGATAATCGGGATGATCGGGGAAAAGCTCCTTCATCCAGGCGATTTCCTCGCGCTGTTCGCTCAGATGGGTCTGCATCGCGCAGGTCGGGTTTTCCGCCCACAAAGTGCCTGCCGCCTCCAACTGCGCGGCGCTGGAGGTCGGGGCGAAGCGCGGCGTCACGGCATAGCCCAGCCGGTCCACGCCGTGCCATTTCTCCAGCAGTGCCCTAGACTGATCGTAGCCGCTTTGCGCGTCGTCACGCAGCCCCTCAGGCGCGTTGCGATCCATCATGACCTTGCCGCCGATCATGCGCATCCCACGGGTCTGGGCGGCAGTGAAGTAAGCCTCCACACTCTCGGGATGGATGGTGCAGAAGCTGGCGGCGCTGGTGATGCCGTTCGCCAGCGAGAAATCGAAATACAGTTCCGCCATTTGCTGCGCATGCCCCGGATCGTCGAAGCGCATTTCCTCGGGGAAGGTATAGGTTTCCAGCCAGTCGATCAGCCGCTTGCCCCAACTCGCGATGATGCCGGTCTGGGAGTAGTGAACATGCGCATCCACGAATCCCGCCATCAGCAGGGAGTTGCCATGATCGACCACGGTGCAATCACCGTAGCGCCCCCGCAAATCCGCCGCCGGCCCGACCTCCAGCACGAAACCGTCGCGCATGGCCACCGCGCCACGGCTCAGATGGCGGGCAGCTTTCAGCCCGGCGGCGAAGGGATCATTGTCAAAACTCAGGGTCTGGCCCAGAAGGAGGGTGGTGGCCATTGGCGTCGTCCATTCTCAGTATGCTAGCCTTAGATAGGCCAGTTTCACGATGAAGTCCCGCCTTCGCTTCACCTTCATGCGTGCTGCCGCGCGGATCACCTCATCCCTGACCCGTGCAAGAGACCCGCACAGCAAAAAGGGGCGCCGCGCCGACACCCCCTTTCAGTTCGCGTGACTCAGTTCGCGTGACGTGCCGCGTTCAGACGACCAGATCGCCCGCGCTCTTGCGCCCATCACGCCCGTCGATCAATTCGTATTCAATCGGCTGATTGTCCTGAAGCGACTGTAGCCCCGCTTGTTGCACTGCGGAAATGTGGACGAAGATGTCCTTCCCTCCGTCATCCGGTTGGATGAATCCATAACCCTTTTCAGAGTTGAACCACTTGACGATACCTTTGGCCATTGCTGACGGTCCTTGAGTAGTATGGAGGGGCAACGCGCCCCGCCTTCGCAAACCCTATCAACCGCCCCGGCCCGTCATCGACGTGCTGAATAGTCTTCAGGGTTGTCCGAATGTAGCGGAAAATGGCCCTTCGTTCAACGCGGAGGCTTAAATCCCCTATAGAAAATTTCGGCCAACCGATGAAATCTGAAAAAAACACACAGGTTGAAACTATACCTATCAATCTCAGCGCAAAGGGAGCGTCATGGACCTGCTCACACTCGAAAACCTCGGCACCCTGGTGATGCTGATCTTCCTTCAGGCCGTGCTCGGCTTTGACAACCTGCTCTATATCTCCATCGAATCGCAGCGAGCGCCGATCGCGGATCAGGCCCGCGTGCGCCGCTGGGGCATTCTGATCGCCATTGCCCTGCGAATCATACTGCTGTTCGTGATGATCCAGCTGCTGCAAGTGCTGTCGCAGACATTGTTCACGCTGGATTTCGAGGGGATCATCACGGGTGAGTTCACCTTCGCGACCCTGGTGTTCCTGTTCGGCGGGGGCTTCATCATGTACACGGCGGTCAAGGAAATCGCCCACCTGCTGGCCGTCGATCATCTTGGTGCCGGTGTGGACCAGAAAAAACGCAAGTCGGCGGCCTCCGTCATCGCGTTGATCGTGTTCATGAACCTGATCTTCAGCTTCGACTCGATCCTCTCGGCCATCGCCATCACGACGATCTTTCCCATTCTCGCCATTGCGATCCTGTTGTCCGGTGTGGGCATGCTGCTGCTCGCCGACAAGGTGTCCGAGTTCATCGAGCGCAACCGCATGTACGAGGTTCTGGGCCTGATGGTCCTGCTGATTGTCGGCGTCGTCCTACTGGGCGAAGGCGGGCATCAGGCGCATATGAAGCTGTTCGGCTACGAGGTTATCGCAATGTCGAAATCCACCTTCTATTTCTCGATCGTGGTGCTGTTCATCGTCCAGATCCTGCAAACCGGATACCGGCGCAAACTCGACACCGTGCGCAAGCATCGTGCGGCTCAGGTGAGCCCCGAGGCGAAACCTCTTGGCGCAGTGGAGTAGCGAACCGGCAGCGGAGCACTTATACTAGGAACGACGCGAACGAAGCAGGAGCGACAGATGGAACGACGCAATATCCGGCGCGTGGCAACAGCGGTGCTGATCGTCATCCTGGTCGTCGTCGCATTTCAGGCGTTCGGAGACCCCTCCTGATGGCCCGTCGCTATGGGGGTGATTTCAGCCCCGGTGGCGCCGGGGGGCCGCGCGACAGCTCCAGACGTCCACCCCTGTCGGGGGTTCCCGTGCGCAGGTGGACGGCGCGCCTGACGCTGGTGTCGGTCGCGGCGTTTCCGATGCTGATCGCGGGCATTCTGGAACTGGGGTCGGGAAATCCGCTGCGGGCATTGGGTGAGTTGGGGGCCTTTGCCGGGATGGCCTCCGGTGTCTGGCTGACGCGGGAGGGGTTGAAAGCCGAGGACGCCTTCACCGCCCGCACCGTGGCGCATCCCCCCCGCGCCCCGCGCAAGATCGCGGGCGCGGTCGCAATGGGCATCGGCGTGACGCTGGGTGCCGCCGTCGGTTGGGATCTGGGGCTGATCCAGGGCGCGCTCTACGGTGCGCTCGCCACTGCTGCGCACCTGACGGCCTTCGGCCTAGACCCGCTGCGCGCCAAGGGGCTGGCCGAACATTCCGATTTCGACCGGGACCGTGTCGCAGGCGCAGTGGACAAGGCCGAAACCCTGCTGGCCGATCTGATCGCACAGGCGGGGCGTGTCCGCGACCGCACCGTCACCGCACGGGTCGACAGCTTCGCCGCCGCCGCCCGCGACATGTTCCGCAGGATCGAGGCGGACCCGCGCGATCTGGCCGGTGCGCGGCGCTACCTCGGCGTCTATCTGTCCGGCGCGCGCGATGCGACGGCCCAGTTCGCGGACCTGTGGGCCCGCACCCCCGACACCACCGCGCGTGAGGATTACCTCGCCCTGCTCGACGACCTCGAATTGCAATTCGAGGCCAAGAGCGCGACCCTGATCGAGAATGACCGCTCTGCCCTCGACATCGAAATCGACGTTCTGCGCGACCGACTGAAACAAGAGGGCGTCCGCCCTCGAAAGATGGAGTGACCCATGCCGTCCGAAACCACGAGAGCCAAGGCACAGACCACCATGCAGGAGGCGGAGATCGTCACGGCGACGTTGCTGCCCGAACCCAAATCCGACCTTCCCACCCCTGGCGGAGCGCTTGACGTGCCACAGCAGGAGATCGACCGCCGCGTTGCCGAATTGGATATGAGCGACACCCAGTCGATCATCCGCTTTGGTTCCGGCGCACAGGCCGAACTGCAGCAAATCAGCCAGCAGATGCTGGCCGGCGTGCGCAACAAGGATATCGGCCCCGCGGGCAATTCGCTGCGCGACATGGTTTCCTCGCTGCGCGGATTTTCCGCCGCCGAACTGGATCCCAGCGCTGAACGGTCCTGGTGGCAAAAGCTGACAGGCCGCGCCGCGCCGCTGGCGAATTTCACCTCCAAGTTCGAGGAGGTTCAAGGCCAGATCGACCGCATCACCGATGAGTTGCTGGAGCATGAGCACGCCTTGCTCAAGGATATCAAATCGCTCGACCTGCTCTACGAGAAAACGCTGGATTTCTACGATGAACTGGCGCTCTACATCGCAGCGGGCGAGGCGAAGATCGCTGATCTGGATGCGAACGACATCCCCGCCAAGATAGCGCAGGTCGATGCCGCGCCCGAGGATCAGGGCGTGATGAAGGCACAGGAACTGCGCGACCTGCGCGCCGCCCGCGACGATCTGGAACGCCGGGTCCACGACCTGAAATTGACCCGTCAGGTCACGATGCAGTCCCTGCCCTCCATCCGGCTGGTGCAGGAAAACGACAAATCCCTCGTGACCAAGATCAACTCCACCCTCGTGAACACGGTGCCGCTGTGGGAAAATCAGTTGGCGCAGGGCATCGCCGTCCACCGCAGTCGTGAGGCGGCGCATGTCGTGCGCGACGCCAACGATCTGACCAACGATCTGCTGCGCCAGAACGCCGAGAACCTGCAAACCGCCAACCGCGAAATCCGTACGGAAATGGAACGTGGCGTCTTCGACATCGAAGCGGTGAAGGAGGCCAACCAGCGTCTGATCGACACCATTCAGGAAAGCCTGCAAATCGCGGATGAGGGCAAGGCCAAGCGCGCCGCAGCGGAGGCCGAGCTTCAGACGATGGAACAGCAGCTCAAGGAAACTCTGGCCAGCGCCAAGGCGCAGAACGTGGCGACCCCCACGGGCGACCAGATCTGAGAACGCGCGAAGCCCCTCCCCCCTGACGGGGGAGGTTTGCCCGCTTCGGCAAGGAGATACATATGCCCATTTTCGACTTCCTGCGCGGTGAGTTCATCGACGTCATCCACTGGACGGAGGACAATCGCGACAAGATGGTCCAGCGGTTCGAGCGTGAGGGCCACGCCATCAAATACGGTGCCAAGCTGACCGTGCGTGAGGGGCAAGCCGCCGTCTTCGTGCACGAAGGTCAGATCGCCGATGTGTTCGCGCCGGGCCTCTATATGCTCGAAACGAACAACATGCCGATCATGACGACGCTTCAGCACTGGGACCATGGTTTCCAGTCGCCGTTCAAGTCCGAGATCTACTACGTCGCCACCACCCGGTTCACCGACCTGAAATGGGGCACGAAGAACCCGATCATGTGCCGCGACCCGGAATTCGGTCCGGTGCGCCTGCGGGCCTTCGGCACCTACACGATCCGCATCACCGATCCCGCGAGGTTCATTCAGGAGATCGTGGGCACCGATGGAGAGTTCACCACGGCGGAGATCACCTATCAGCTTCGCAATATCATCGTGTCGCGGTTCTCCTCCGCCATTGCAGGCTCCGGCATTCCGGTGCTCGACATGGCCGCGAATACCGAGGATCTGGCCAAGTTCGTCGCAGCGAAAATCGCGCCCGAAATCGCGGAATACGGCATCGAGGTGCCGCTTCTGATGATCGAGAACATCTCCCTCCCCGCCGCGGTGGAGGAGGCGATGGACCGTCGCACCTCGATGGGTGTCGTCGGTGATCTGGGCCGCTATACGCAGTTTCAGGCAGCCGAGGCCATGGCCGAGGCCGCCAAGAATCCCGGTGGTGGCATGGGCGCAGGTCTGGGCATGGGAATGGGTATGGCCATGGCGCAGAACGGCCCATGGGGCAGCGCCCCCGCCGCCGCGCAGGCGGCACCGCCCCCGCCCCCCCCGGTCGAGCATGTGTGGCATATCGCTGAAAACGGGCAGACGCACGGGCCCTATTCCAAGGCGCGACTGGGGCGCATGGCGCATGAGGGCGGCCTGACCCGCGATACGCTGGTCTGGACCGCAGGGGCCGCGGGCTGGACCAAGGCGGGTGACATTCAGGAGCTTGCCCAGCTTTTCACCGTCATGCCCCCACCGCCGCCACCGCCGGGCGCGTGATCCATGGGTAAGATCGAAACGCACCGCTTCCCGTGCGGAACGTGCGGCTCCGACCTGCGCTTCGCCCCTGGTGAGCGTTTGCTGCGCTGCGATCATTGTGGTGCCACGGAACCGATGCCCGCCGCCTCCCCCTGGGATCGCAGCGCGGTGGCGGAGCTGGACCTGCGCGCCGCTGTTGAGGATACGCTGCCCGAGGTGCAGATGGAGGAGACGCGCGTCGTCCAGTGTTCCTCCTGCGGGGCGCAGGTGGAGTTCGACCCGAACGAGCACGCCGCCGAATGCCCCTTCTGCGCGACGCCCATCGTCACCGATACCGGCATCAACAGACACATCAAGCCGCGCGGCATCCTGCCCTTCGACATCGATCAGGCCGGCGGACGCGATGCGATGCGCAAGTGGATGCGCGGTCTGTGGTTTGCCCCGAACGCGCTCAAGAAATACGCCCGTTCGGATCAGAAGCTTCAGGGCATCTACCTGCCCTACTGGACCTTCGACGCGCAATCCCAGACGGAATATCGCGGCCAGCGCGGCACCCGGCATTCGCGCACAGTCGGATCGGGCAAGAACCGCCGCACCGTGTCCGAGATCCGCTGGCGCCGCAAAAGCGGCCGCATCTCCCACTTTTTCAACGACGTCCTCGTGACCGGATCACGTACCCTGCCCGAGGATCAGGTGCGAAAGGTCTCGCATTTCGATCTGGCCGTGCTGGAGCCCTACCGCCCGCAATTCCTCGCCGGTTTCCGGGCGGAGGCCTATTCCATCGACGTGATGGAGGCGAAAAACCTCGCCCATGCCCTGATGGAGCAGGAAACCAGGCAGCTGATCAAAAGGGATATCGGCGGCGACGCGCAGCGGATCGACGATATGCGCATGGCCCTCAGCGACATGACCTACAAGCACATCCTCGTCCCGGTCTGGATCGCCGCCTACAGGTTTCGTGGCAAGAGCTATCGCTTCGTGGTGAACGCCCGGACCGGCGCCGTCGCGGGGGAACGCCCCTGGTCGCCGGTCAAGATCGCCTTCGCGGTCATTCTGGGCCTAATCGCGGCCGCCGTGATCGCATATTTCACCCAACGCTGATTGCACCACCTAAACGAAAGCCGGCTAAACGAGGAAGGGGCGCGACCATCAGGTCACCCCCCTTTCTGTTCGTTAGGCCGATCCGATCAGCTTACCTGGTAGAGCGCATCTTCAAGGTCAAAGATAATCGACCACCCTTCCATCTCAACATCGTCGCAATCATCAAGGACGAGCGTATCGTTGCTCTGCCCCGCCGCCTGCAGCAAACCGTCGAGGACGTCGGAAGCACCTGAAACCGCATTCGAAACATTGAAGGTCGAGAAGACCACCCCTGCCTGCCCCAGATCCGTGAAGGTCTGCGTCAGATCGGTGTTGGAGGACGCGCCGTCGGTAAAGATGAACACCTCGTTGCGCACACCGGAATCCAGATCGAATGACATTGATTGCAGTGCGGAGTTGAGGTTGGTCGATGAGGCCATGTTGCCGTCGATAAGGGTCGGACTGTCGACCTGCGTCGCTACGCTGCCATAGGTGTAATAGCTGGTCGAAGTCGTCAGGTCCGTATTGTCCTCCCAAACAATGGGGAGCTCACTGCCCAGCAGGTCCGCCATTCCGATGGACAGATCGACCCAGCTGGTAATGCCGTCGCCGTTATTGTCGCAATCGACCGCCCCTGTTGAGGTGAACATTGAGGAGGACGCGTCGATCAGGAAGTAGTAGTTCACGTCCGCCGCAGCAGGCTCCCCCTCACTGATCCCGTTGACGATGATGTCGATCGTGGCACCCGCACTCGCATCCGATGTGTCAGAGGCGGAGTAGGTGAAGCTGACGATCTCACTATCACCATTGTTCAGCGCCAGGAACTGATCGCTGGGGTCGAAATCGAACGTGCCATCGGCAGCCACCGTCAGCGTGCCGGTCCAGCCATTGGCGTTGGAGGTCAACTCGATGGTGTTGCCGTTCACCGCATCGAAGGCCTGACCCTGAACCGTATCGATCGTGACCACATCGCCGTCATCGGCATCGGTGGTCAGCGCGTTCAGGTCGCCGCTCGCGATCTGGGTCTCGTCGATCTCGATCACCTCACCCCGTGCGATCGGGGGCGTGTTCGGCGCGACATCGTCCTGACCCAGGATCGTGATCGAAACGGTCTTGGTGTCGGTCTGCACGGTCACGCCATCGGTGGATGCAACCGTGAACTGGAACGAGAATTCATCGACGTCGCCGTCGTTCATCATCTCTGCTGCTTCCGCAGTAGGCGTATAACGCAGCGAACCGTCGACGAACACATTCAGGTAGCCGATGATCACCCCATTCTTCACGATCGGGTTGTCCACTGCGGAACGCGGGGTAGAGATAACAATACCGTCACTGACGCTTTGCAATGTCACGCTGTCGCCATCCGGATCCGATGCGCCGAGCAGTACGTTCACCGGGTTGCCGTCGCTGCCGCGCAGAACCTCATCCTCGGTCGTGGTGTAGAACTGATCGACGGCTGTCGGCGCCACGTTCACCCCTGCGATGTTGATCGTGGCGATCGCGGGCGCATTCTGAACGGTGGTTCCACCGGTGGACGATACCGTGAACTCGAAGGTGACGGTATCGGTCTCGTTCACATCCAGATCGGGCGAAGTGGAGGTGAAGCTATAGCTGCCATCCGCCCCGATGGTCAGCAGACCCGTGCGGCCGCCTGTGGTCAGGACCTCAACGGTTTCACCGACCGCGCCCAGCGAGGTGGACGAGATATACATCGTGTCGCCGTCCGCATCCGTGGAATTGGCCAGCAGATTGCCATCGACCGTGGAGGCAAGACCCTGGGTGTTCTGCTCGAACACATCCGCGCTTACATCACCTGCATCAGGTGCCACGTTCACGCCCTCGATGGAAATGCGCGCCACCGAGGAGGAGAATTGCGGCGTCATGCCGCCGGAGGAGACGGCGGTGAAGCCGATCTCGACCAGATCGCTGGCGTTCAGGTCCAGCGTATCGTCCAGCGAGGTCAGCGTGAACGATCCGTCGGCCTGAATGGTCAGGTCTGCGAAACGGCCGGGGCCGACCTCGATCGTGACCGTCTCACCAATTGCGCCGATTGTGGTCGAGAAGATGCTGATGGCATCGCCCTCCGCATCCGTCGCTCCGTCCAGAAGGTTGCCCGTCAGCGTCGAGGTCAGGCCCTGCGCGTTCGCCTCGGACACCGTGAAGCTCGAGTCGACCGTGACCGGCGCGGCATTGTAGCCATTGATGTTGATCGTCGCCGAGGACGAATCCGTCTGCACGATCGCGCCGCCCGTCGATTGAACGGTGAAATCGAAGCTCAACGTATCACTCTGACCCAGATCGAGGCGGTCATCGGTTGAGACGAAGGTGAACGTGCCATCCGCATTGATCGTCAGTTCGCCCGAGCGCCCGCCATCGGTGGTCACGTTGAGGGTGCTGCCGATCGCGCCGAGCGACGTGGAGGCCAACGAAACGGTGTCGCCGTCAAAATCCGTCGCGCCGTCCAGCAGATCGCCGGTCACCGTGCTGGCCAGACCGGCCGTGTTCTGCTCGGTGACGGTTGCGCTCTGCGCGATTGCGACAGGTGCCTCATTCAAGCCATTGATCGTGATGGTCACAGTCTTGGTATCTGTGCGCAGCACGCTGCCATCATCGGATGCGACGGTGTAGTCGAAGACCAGCGTGTCGGTCTGCGTCAGGTCCAGGCCATCATCGGTGGAGGTGAAGGTAAACGCACCGTCCGCCCCGATCTGCAACGTGCCGGTCCGTCCGCCGGTCGTGACCACGTCTACGGTGGAGCCGATCGCGCCCAGCGTGGTGGAGGCGAGCGAGATGACATCGCCGTCCGAATCCGTCGCACCGTCCAGCAGATTGCCCGAAACCGTGCTCGGCTGCGTATCGCGACCGTGCGCCTCGTTCATGCTCAGCGCGATATCCACCGCGACAGGGCCGGAATTCAGACCGGTGACGGTGATGTTCAGATCCGCGGTCGTCTCGGCTGTCACGCCATCAGTGCCCAGCGAGTAGGACACGGTCAGCGTGTCGGTATCCCCGACGCTGAGATCATCGAAGCCGTCATTTGGTGCAAAGGTATACGACCCGTCGGCGTTGACGGTCAGCAGACCAGTACGACCCCCGGTGGAGGTCACCTCGAACGCCTCACCCACCGTGCCCTCGGACAGGCCGATGACAGAGTAACCGGCGGCGTCCAGATCGTTCTCGATGACGTTGCCGGATACGGTCGTGTCCTCATCCGTCGTGGCGATGTCCGCAACAGCGGTGGGCCCGTCGGATTCGCCGGTGATCGTCACCGTGACCGTGGCCGTGTCGTAAAGGTAGGCGGGGACTTCGACGGTATTGCCCAGCACCAGATCGTCGATTGCGCCGGAACCTTCCAGTATCACAATCATGTGGGAGACGTTCTGACCGTTCAGGGCGACCGTCTGAATGCTGTTATCCGGCGCGCACGGAACCCACTGCGAACCGGTCTTGCACCAGTTCTCATCATAGAAGCCGATCCAGACGCCTTCCTCGTTGTCGATTATGGTCAGGGACTTCACATCCTCCGGCTCATCGAACGAGAAGCGGATCTCACCACCCTTGGCGTTGTCGTCGGGATCGTTGGACTTGCCGTCCTCGGAAATGATCAGGACGTTGTTCTGCGTGTTTGTCGCCAGATCGTAGTCGCCACCGGTGGGGTTGTTCGAGTCGAAGATCATCGCCTCGTCGTACTTGCCACCCTTACCATTGGCCTGAACCGAGATGGTCATGCCCTCGATCTGCGTGGTGATGACGTCGCCCGCGTGCAGATCGCCACCGCCCGATGTGGTGGTGCCATCGACGCCGAAACCGTCCGAGTTTCCGACGGTCGTGCCGTTATCCTCCGACCCCGTACCGTTGGGATCCTCACCGACGGAGCCGACGGGCTTGTCGTTGCCGGGATTGCCAGCACCGTCGACATAGGTGACGACGGCCTCTCCGGTCTCGAAGTCGATGATGCGCGTGTTGTCGATGGTCGTGAAACCGTTTTGCGATTTCACGGTGAAGTCGAAGGAGAAGGTATCCGTATCGCCTTGCGCCATGTCGTCCGCATCGGGACCGGGGGTGTAGACGAACGTTCCATCGGCGTTGACGACGACGGTGCCGGTGTAGCCATTCGCGGTCGTGACGGCGATTTCCTCACCAATCGCACCCAGCGAGATACCGTCGAGGGACACGACATCGCCGTCGATGTCATAGGCCCCGTCCATCACGTTTCCGGTCACGGCGGTATCTTCGTCGGTGGTGACGGCCTGATCGACTGCGACGGGCGCGTCGTTCACGCCCGTGACCTGAACGGTCAGGGTCGCCGTGTCGGTCAGACCGTCGGAATTCAGCACCAGATAGTCGATGGAGACGGTGGCCGTCTGCCCCTCGGCGAGCGCGTCAAAATCACCGGCCGCGTCGAAATCGACGGTTCCGTCGGCAGACACGAGGATGCGGCCGCCATCGGCCAGATCGACCCACACACCCACCAGTCCGGCGGAGCCGTCAACTTCCTTGACGATCAGCGCCTCGGACGTGTTGGACTCATCGTTCAGCAGCACGTTGATATCGGTGTCACCGAAGCCCTCACCCTGCATGACAGCGAGGAAATCATCATCGGCGGCGGGCGGCGTTGCGTGGGAGCCGATCTCACCACCGGACAGGCACGCATAGCTCAGCGAACCGCAATCATTGTAGTAGCACGCAGCGGTCAGTTCGACGCCCTGCGCCGGAACCTTGCCGTAGAACGCGAAATAGTCGTTGCCGCCATCGCAAAGCTTCGTGCCTTCGATCTCGATCATGTAATAGGTCTGACCATCGGACCCATGCATGACGTAGTAGCCTTCCCAGTAGACGTTGCCCGCCTCGGTCCAGGTTCCGTTCTCTTCGACCCAACCACTCTGACGATCGCTCCCATACTCATTCGCATAATTGTCGCCCGCCAGCCCGCGATCATTATCGCAGACATACATCGTGGCGTCCGCGCCCGCATAGGTGAAGGAATCACCGGTACTGAAATTACTGTCGGTCCGGATCGAATTCTCATCGATTACGGTGAAGCTCTTCCAAGAGTAGGCCCAGTTCGTCATGCCATCGATCCTTGTTTGCAGCTCAGGCTGCCTGTCCCACAAAATGGCCCCACGATGTGAAACCGGGAGAGCCTGCCCCACAGGGCTCTCAGATGGCGAGTGTGTAGCGGTCGATTGTGACCGCAATTGGGCACGCCTTGCCCCATTTATTCCGTGGTGGAATAGGACCGCAAAGCCGGCTCAGTCCAGAAAAATCGTTAACAAGCTGCCAGTTTGCAACGGAAAGGGCGCGCCAGCTTTCGATGGCACGCCCTATAGTTGTTTTGTTCGGCTCGTTTTACTCGGCAGTCATGATTCGATCTTCGGTGGCGGGTGTGTATTCGCCGGCCTCGGTCAGGTACTCGGCCACGACCACCTCCAGGCCGGGTCCGTAATCATAGGCGTTCATGCCCTGCTCCGCGAAAACCCCATATCCATCGCCGCCGCCGCGCATGAAGTTGTTGGACACCACGCCGTAAGTCGCATCCGGGTCAATCGCGGAGAAGGTGCCATCCGCGCCCTCTACCTCAACGGAGACGATCCGCGATCCGACCTCTGCCGCCGGATCCCATGTGAAGCGCATTCCGGCGACCTGCGGGAAGCGACCGCCGCCATCCTCGACCTGGCTGACACCATTCTCCAGTGCCTCGACGATGCCGGCCCCGGTCAGGTCGAACGTCGCCAGCGTGTTCTGGAACGGCAGGACCGTCAGAACCTCACCCATGGTGATGTCACCCTCGTCGATGGAGGCCCGCAGACCGCCGCCATTGGTAATGGCGATCTGAACGCCCTGATCCGCGACACGTTCCAGCATGGCGGTGGTCACCAATGCGCCCATCTCACATTCGGTCGCGCGGCAGGTTCCCCGATCACCGTCGATCGGCGCTGTGGTGGCGCCGATGACCTCACGACGGATTTCATCGAGCGGACCGGCCAGCTCAACCACCCGAGTGACGACACCGTCATCCTCGGTTACGCTGGCATCCAGCAGGCGCGGCTCACCCGTGGCGGAGATCACATTGCCATCGTCGTCGAACGTGACCTGCAACTCCCCCAGATACTTGGTGTAGGCATAGGCCTGAACCACGGCGGTGTCGCCGACCATCGTGGGGTACGGCCCTGCGGCCCCATCGTCCACGTTGGACAGGAATGTGTTGGAGTGACCACCGACGATCACATCCACGCCATCAACCGCCTCGGCCACGGCCAGATCGACGTTGTAGCCGGAATGGCTGAGCACGACGATCTTGTTGATGCCCTGCGCCTCGAACCGCTCCACCTCACCGCGAACGGCCTCGATCGGGTCGGAAAAGGTGATGTTGGATCCGGGTGAGGACAACTCGCCTGTATCCTCAGGCGTCAGACCGATCAGGCCGATCGTCTCCCCCCCCACGGTGACGACGGTGGACTTGTTCAGCACACCGTCCAGCATCGGTTCACCCGACACGTCGGCATTCGACATCAGGACGGGGAAATCGACCGCATCCATGAATCCACGCAGCACCTCGGGGCCGTCGTCAAACTCATGGTTGCCCACGGTCATCGCGTCATAGCCCATCTGGTTCATGAACTCGGCCGCGGCCTTGCCCTTGTAATAGGTATAGAACAGCGTGCCCTGAAACTGGTCGCCCCCATCCACGAGCAGAACGTTTTCGTTTTCGCTCCTCGCCTCGTTGATCGCGGTCAGGACGCGCGCCATGCCGCCGAAGCAATCGCCGGCGGTGTTGTCCTCGGCCGAGCAGGTGGAGTCGTATTTGCTGATTGGCTCGATCCGGCTGTGAACATCGTTGGTGTGCAGGACGGTCATGCTGAATTCGGCATGCGCGGATGTCGCCAGCGCGCTGAGCGCTACGGTGGCGACAAGAATCGGCTTCATGGACATTATGACCTCATTTCGCTGTTGGATGGCAGCATCGTGGTAAAAGCTGACCAAAAGATCAACGGTCCTCGTTGCGCTTAGCACGATTGTGGCAAGGCTTGCCGTGTCCGCTTGACATAACCATAAAACTGGTTATTTATATCTGTATGAGCATATCAAGCCCCACCGCCCGTTCTCTCGCCGCGCTCGGCCATGACGCCCGACTCGCGATCTTCCGTCTGTTGGTCAAGGCTGGTCCTAGCGGCCTGACCGTGGGTGAAATACGGGGCGAGCTGGACCTCGCCGCCTCAACCCTGGCGCATCATCTGCGCACGTTGGTGGATGCGGGACTGGTCGCGCAGGAAAAGCAGGGGCGCGATGTGGTCAGCCGCGTCGATTTCGTCGAGATGAACCGGGTTCTTGATTTCCTCAAGTCCGAATGCTGCACAGGTGTTACGCCGCGCCGAACCGAAGCCATGGTCTGAACCTAACTCGGCACACGCCGAACGATACGTATAAAAACCATAAAACTGGATATTTAGACATGATGGATACGGCAATTCCTCACAAACCCAACCCGGTCCTCGAACGCCTGAAGCGGAACAAGGTCTGGCTGGCCAGTATCGCGATCCTGATCCTGCTGGCGATCCTGTCGCCCGCTCAGGCCCGGTTCAGCCTTGTCTTCACGCTCGACGCGCTGCTGCACACCGCCCCGTTCCTGATCCTGTCGATCGCCATCGCGGCATGGGCCGGGGCGACGGGGGCGGACAACCTGATCGCGCGGGCCTTCACCGGGTCCCCCTTGCTGATGATCGGGCTTGCCGCGCTGGCGGGCGGGCTGTCGCCGTTCTGTTCATGCGGGGTCATCCCGTTGATTGCGGCCTTGCTGAGCATGGGCGTGCCGCTATCTGCCGTGATGGCGTTCTGGCTCGCCTCCCCCGTCATGGACCCTTCGATGTTCGTTCTGACCACCGGAGTGCTCGGCACCGAGTTCGCCATTGCGAAAACGCTGTCCGCCATCGGTCTGGGCGTCATGGGGGGACTCGTGGTTTATCTGCTGGCACGCGGTGGCGCGCTGGCCGATCCGCTGCGTGCGGGCATCGGGAACGGCGGCTGCGGGGCGTCGAACCTCCGCGCGCCGCAACCGGTCGTCTGGAAATTCTGGACCGCCCCCGAACGTCGCGCGAGATTTGGACGCGAAGCCATCAAGACCACGCTGTTCCTGGCACAATGGCTGGTGCTCGCCTTTCTACTGGAAAGCCTGATGCTGACCTTTGTTCCGGCAGAAGTCATCGCGAACACATTGGGCGGGACGGGCATCGGGCCCATCGCCTTGGCGACTGTGGTGGGGGTTCCGGCCTACCTGAACGGCTACGCCGCGCTGCCCCTGATCGGCGGAATGCTGGAGCAGGGGATGGCACCGGGCGCGGGGTTGGCCTTCCTCGTGGCCGGAGGGGTCACCTCCTTGCCTGCCGCGATTGCCGTCTGGGCGCTGGTCCGGCCCAAGGTCTTTACGCTCTACATCGCGCTGTCGCTCAGCGGGGCGTTTCTGTGCGGATTGCTGTTTCAGGTCTGGATGGGCAGCTGACCCGAGGCGCCAACACGACCTGACAGAAAACGGCCTGCCGCGTCATGCGGGGCAGGCCGCCCTCATTCCTGCGAAGCTCGCTTTTCCAACTGCTCGATCCGAACCGCTGCGTCCGCTTCGGACAGGGAGGCGTCGAAATCCTCACCGCATACGGTGCTCAAGGCCCGCAGCCGTTCGGCCTGTGCCGGGGTCATCGCCTGACCGCCCGCGTCATAGATTCCGGGCGTCGTCGTATTGATCATCGCCTGTCGGCGTGCGTCATCAACCTTGCTCATGAGAATACCTCCATCTGGCGAATGAACGCGTGGAGGGCAGATTCCGCTTCAAAACGGCTTACCGCTTCTTCTTGGCCATCCTTTCAGCCACGACGCGGGCCTGCGCGGCGGCTGCGCGCAATTCCTCGGCGATCTCCTCCGCCTCATCCGCGTCGAAGTCCAGCGGCAGGTCCACACCTGCGGCCTCGACGTAGAGGCGCACCATCCCCTGATCGGTCGGTCCGATCTGGATATTGGCTGCAATATCGCTTTCGCTGTTGATGCCCATGAGCGTTCTCCTTTTTCGCTGCCCTATCGCGCGGAACGTGCTCTGTCCAGATCGCCCCTTGCATTCGGAAGATTCGAGCGGTATCTCGCGGGGCAGTGCCGACATAGCTCAGTAGGTTAGAGCGCTTGATTGTGGATCAAGAGGTCCCCCGTTCGAGCCGGGGTGTCGGTACCATTCTCCTCACTCGATCAGAATAGCGCGAAAATCGTTGACGTTGGTCAGCGTCGGGCCGGTGATGACCTGTGCGTCAATGCCGGCAAAGAAGCCGTGCCCGTCATAGGCCTGCATCGCGGCCTGCAATCGGGTGCGGTCGCTGTCCGGTCCGATCAGGGCACCTGCGACCTCCGCCGCGCCATCCACGCCGTCCGTATCGCAGGCGATGGCGTGAATGCCCGGCGCGCCGTCCAGCCCGTCCATCAGGCCCATCAGGAACTCCACGTTCCGGCCGCCGCGCCCCGTGGCGTCGGCGGGCAGCGTCACCGTAGTTTCCCCGCCGGACAACAGCACGCAGGGCGGCGCGATCGGCACACCGTGCTGGCGCACGCTCAGCGCGATCCCGGCCATGGCGCGCCCGACCTCGCGGGCCTCCCCCTCGATCGCATCGCCCAGGATCAGGCAAGGTAGCGGGCACACCGCCTGCCCCGCCCGAAGCGAGGTCATGGGCGTCGCGATCATCCGCAATTCGGCCCGCGACAACTCCTTGGGCGTTTCGTTCGCAGCCTCGTTCAGGGCAGCGGTAACGCTGTCAGGCAGCGCCATTTGGTAGCGGGCCACGATCTCACGCGCCTGTTGCAATGTCGTGGCATCAGGCACCGTCGGTCCCGAGGCGATGTGCGAGGGATCGTCACCCGGCACGTCCGAGATGACCAGCGTCAGCACCCGCGCCGGATAGGCCGCCGCCGCCAAACGCCCGCCCTTGATCGCAGACACGTGCTTTCGCACGCAATTCATCTCATCAATCGACGCGCCGGACGCCAGCAACACACGGTTGAGCATCTGCTTATCGGTGAGAGTGACACCAGGCGCGCCCAGCGACAGCAGCGAGGATCCTCCGCCCGAGATCATCGCGATCATCAGGTCGCCCTCACCGAGACCCTGCGCCAGGCTCAGGATTCGCCTCGCTGCATCGGCACCCGCCTGATCCGGCACCGGGTGCGCGGCCTCGACGACCTCGATCCCCGCGCAGGGCACCGCGTGATCGTAGCGCGTGACGATCAAGCCTTCGCATGGGCCCCACGCCGCCTCCAACGCGGCCCCCATCGCGGCGGAGGCTTTGCCCGCGCCGACCACCACGACCCGCCCCGCAGGCTTCACGGGCAGATGCGCCGCAAGCGTGCGCACGGGCAGCGCCGCGGCCACCGCGGCATCGAACATCTCTCGCAGCACGTGTCGGGGGGCAGTCATCGCATCATCCTTCGTCGCTTGCACCCGAACCGGAACGATAGCGATATGCCACCGGGTGAGGGAAACCGTTTGATCAGGGCAATCGCCCTAGCTTCGCACATATCTGAACACCGCCGCCGCAGCCCAGCCAAGCCCCAGTGCCAGCGCCACGGACAACACGCCATAGATCAAGGGGTGATCATGGGCGAGCCGATAGATCCAATCCTCCAACCCGCCACGACGGACCGTGATGTTCGTCTCGAAACTGTCCACGACATTCCGGTCGCGGGTCAGGAAAACCCGTGCGGTGTAATCCCCCTCGACCAGATTGGCCGGCAGGGGGACGGACACGTCGAATAACGTATCCTCCAGCAATCGCACCGCGCCGGGCAGCTCCCTGTACAGCCCCTGATTGCTGCGCAGACGCACGACGGAATCGCGAAAATCGAAGGGATTGGCGATATCCTCGGGCGTGCCGCGCAGACCGACCAGCCATTGCAATCCGATCCTGTGCCGCATCTGATCGGTGTGCGACAGCATCTCGCGTAGCGGAACGGTGGAGGCATTGGCATAGAAATAGGGTGCACGATCGACCACGACCTCATCCGTGTTGACCCAGATCCCCGCCACACGTTCCTTGCGCCGCACCGTGACCGGCCCCACCGGCCCGACGATGGAGACGAGGACCTGCAAGGGACCAGCCCCCGGCGGCGGCGGCGCTTCACGCTTCACCGCGCCGAACACAAAAATCTCGGAGCCGTCGAAAAACGCCGTGATCGAAACCTGATTCTGGCTCAACCCGGCGACAACTTCCTCCGCCCGGGCGACGCCCAGAGTGGCCAGAAACATCAGTGCGATCAGCCAGCCCCGCATCACATCTGCCCCGTCAGGGAATACAGATCCGCCGGCGTCACGACCAGATCGAAGGCCAGCTTCAGACAGACGGCCAGCACCATCCCCGCAAGGGCGATGCGCAACTGCTCTGCCTTCAGCTTGACCGCGATGATCGCCCCGATCTGCGCCCCGATCACGCCGCCCAGCAGCAACAGCAGCGCCAGCAGGGTATCCACGGTATAGTTCTGAGTCGCGTGCAGGATGGTGGTGAAGGCCGTCACGAACATGATCTGAAACAGCGAGGTGCCCACGACCACCGCTGTCGGCATTCCGATCAGATAGATCATTGCCGGCACCATGATGAAGCCGCCGCCCACCCCCATGATGGCCGACAGGATACCGACGACAAATCCGATGGCGAATGGCGGTATAGCTGAAATATACAGGTGCGACGTCCGAAATCGCATCTTGATCGGCAGGCGATGCACCCAGACGTGCCGTTTGCGCACGGGCACGTGGCCGGGTTTTCGCGACTTGCGCAACGTGTTGACGCTCTCGATGAACATCAGCCCGCCGATGACGCCCAGAAAGACGACATAGCACAGCGATACGAGCAGTTCGACCTGCCCCAGTTCGCTCAACAACTTGAAGATGCGCACCCCGACCAGCGACCCGAGCAGGCCCCCTGCCAGCAGGACAAGCCCCATCTTGATATCGACGGTTCGCCGCCTCAGATGCGCCAGCGCGCCTGAAAAGCTCAACCCGGTAATCTGCGGCGCCTGCGTGGCCACCGCGACAGCCGGCGGGATACCGATGAAGATCAGCAGCGGCGTCAGCAGGAACCCGCCGCCGACACCGAACATGCCGGACAATATGCCCACGATCAGGCCAAGGCCCAGCAACAGGAACAGATTGACCGAAACCTCGGCGATTGGCAGGTAGAGCTGCATGGAAGCCCTTTCCGGGCACGAACGTGACGTTACGCTCATTCTGGCGGGTTGCCATGCGGCACACAACCCGCCAGTCACCGATTGCCCCTTTCGAAAAGGAGGTTTTTAGCGACGTGCCTCGGCCTGGATCGAGAACATGCGGCGCGGCAGTTCGACATTCTGCTGCATCGAGTTCAACCGCACGGTCGTGCGCTGACCTTGCGGATTGATCGTGACCCATTCGCGCAGGGCGAGCGGGTTCTCATCGAAGACCAGTTCGAGCGAGCCTGTATCCCGCTCATTCGGGTCCACCGCCATCAGCGTCGTGCGGCTGCCCGACTTGACGACCCGCTGCACCGCGCCTGAATTCAGCAGATCAATCCGATCGCGCAGGATCAGGTTCAATGGGGTTTGACTGATGGGATATTGGTGCGGTTCGTCGTTCGAAGCGCGATCCACGACTGCCACCCAGGTTCCATCCGCCACTATGACATGCGGATGCGGGTCGGCATATTCGAACTTCATCAGGCCCGGCTTCTTGATCCAGTATTCGCCCTGCGAGCTGGAACCGTCCGAATTGAACTGAACAAACGTTCCCTGTGCGGATCGCATCGCGTTCATATATGCGTCGATCCGTGCGAGTTCATCCGCTCCCTGCGCATGACCTGCCGTCGCGAGGCCACTTGCACCAAGGGCCGTCAGGCCCGCTATGAAATTGCGTCTATCCATTCCCTACATATGCGTGAGCATGGGCTTCCGTTCCATATGTCGCGGATAACTTTGACGCGAGCCTTTCGAGAAGGCCCCCCGCACCTGTCGACGGGAGATATTTCCGCGCGGGGCATCCGTGGGTAGAGCGTGGGTAGAGGTCGGCCCGCGCAAGTGCTAAGGCCGGGGGAAACCTTGTGGGGGAGTGCACCTATGGCCCAGATCGACGACCTTATGACCCGTGCGGACGGCGCGTGCGAACTGTGCCGCGGGACCGAGGATCTCGCACCGTTCGCCCTGACCCCGCCCGAGGGTTATGCCGACAGCGCCGCCGTGCTGACCTGCGGTGAATGCCGGGGCCGGTTGGAGGCGCGCGACCTGGGCGCGCCGGATCACTGGCGCGCGCTGGAGCGGACGATGTGGACCCCCGTGCCACCCGTGCAGGTCGTCGCGTGGCGTATCCTCAGCGGATTGCAGCGGCTCGACTGGGCAGCGGATCTGAAATCGCAGCTTTGGCTGGATGAGGAAACGCAGGCCTGGGCCGAACTGCGTGCGCCTGCGCCTGTGGTGGAGCCGACCCATCGTGACAGCAATGGCGCGGCGCTGGCGGACGGCGACACGGTAACGCTCATCAAGGATCTGAACGTCAAGGGCTCCAGCAAGACCGCCAAGCGAGGCACCGCCGTGCGCGGCATAACCCTCGTCCCCGACAACGGCGAGCAAATCGAGGGCCGCGTGAACGGTGAGCGGATCGTCATCCTGACACAGTTCGTGAAGAAGCAGGGGTGAGGGCCCCCAGCCCCTATAGACTGGCGTAAGTTCGTTACCACAGAGTTAACGCCAAGCGTTTAGCAATCCAATACGGGACCAGCAGCGCCGTGATGGCGAAAATCAGGAATGCCCATTCGCGATTTCCGGCACCAGAATGTCACGTTTGCCAACCTTGTTGGCTTGCGAAACAACGCCGTTATCCTCCATCTGCTCAACCAGCCGCGCGGCCTTGTTATAGCCGATGGCCAGTTTGCGCTGGATATAGCTGGTCGAACATTTTCGGTCACGCGCGACGATGCCAACCGCTTGATCGTAGAGGGCGTCCTCGGATCCGGTATTGCCGCCGAGGCCCAGGACAAGGTCAATATCGCTTTCCGCCTCATCATCGGGGCCGTCCACCACGCCCGAGACGTATTCGGGGGCACCCAGCGCCTTGAGGTGATTGACGACGTCCTCGACCTCCTCGTCAGAAACGAAGGGTCCGTGCACCCGTGTCACCCGACCGCCGCCGGCCATGTAGAGCATGTCGCCCATGCCCAGCAACTGCTCCGCCCCCATCTCTCCCAAAATGGTGCGGGAATCGATCTTGGATGTGACCTGAAAGGAAATGCGCGTCGGAAAGTTCGCCTTGATCGTGCCGGTGATAACATCCACCGATGGACGCTGCGTCGCCATGATCAGGTGAATACCCGACGCCCGTGCCATCTGCGCAAGGCGTTGAATACACGCCTCGATTTCCTTACCCGCGACCATCATCAGATCGGCCATCTCATCCACGATGACGACGATGAACGGCATCTTTTCGGGGGCGAACTCCTCCGTCTCGAAGATCGGCTCACCGGTATCCTCATCAAAGCCGGTCTGCACGGTGCGTGAGAAGTTCTCACCCTTCGCCAGCGCGTCCGCCACCTTGCTGTTGTAGCCGTCGATATTGCGAACGCCCATCTTGGACATCTTGCGATAGCGCTCCTCCATCTCCGCCACGGTCCATTTCAGGGCCACGACAGCCTTTTTCGGATCGGTGACGACCGGGCTGAGCAGATGGGGAATGCCGTCATAGACGCTGAGTTCCAGCATCTTGGGGTCGATCATGATCATCCGGCAATCCTCCGGCCCCAGACGGTAGAGCAGGCTGAGGATCATGGTGTTGATCGCAACGGACTTGCCCGACCCCGTGGTTCCCGCGATCAGCAAATGCGGCATACGGGCGAGGTTCGCGACGATCGGGTCGCCGCCGATATCCTTGCCCAGGGCCAGGGGCAGCTTGTGCTTGCTGTCGCCATAGGACGCGGCGGAGAGGATCTCACGCAGCAGAACCTTCTCCCTGTTTTCATTGGGCAATTCAATGCCGATGATGCTGCGGCCCGGCACGGTGGAGACTCGCGCCGCCAAGGCAGACATCGATCGCGCGATGTCATCGGCAAGTCCGATGACCCGCGACGCCTTGAGCCCCGGCGCCGGTTCCAGCTCGTACATCGTAACGACAGGCCCGGGTTTGACCGACACGATCTCACCCCGGATGCCGTAATCGTCCAGCACGCTTTCCAGCATGCGGGCGTTCTGCTCCAGCGCCTCATCGCTGAGATGTGTCCTGACGATGCCTGCGGTGCTTTCCAGCAAAGACAGCGCTGGTCGGTCATAGGCTTCGACCTCACCCTCGGGCTCGAAGCCTAGGCGGGGTTGCTCCTCCTCCTGCGCGGTGCGGCTTTTGACGGTCGGCTTGACCGGCTTGTGCTGCACGACAGGGCGGAAGGTCGGATCGGTGCGGGCGGGCGCGACCGCCTCTTCGATCACCTGATCATCCTCGTCCATTTCACCGTCCGCGTCCCCATCCTGGGTCGCGCGCAAACGCTGCATCAGGTTCGCCGTATTGGGGCGCGGCGTTTCGGTATCCTCAGCCCTGGCGGCGTCGAAACCGGGTTCGGCGCGGCGGGTCTTAACCGGTTCCGCGACCGGGTCCCTTTCCGGGCGGGTCAGACGACTGCGTTGCGCCCAGATCAAGCCGCCCACCGCGATGACCCCGTCCAGCGCGGATCGCAACCCGGTCCGCAGGAACCTCACGACACTTTGCCATTCCGCCCGATCGACACCCAGCGCGATCGAGCCCAGCACGATCAACGCAATGCCCAGCGTAACGGCAAGGACAGGAACCGCCAACGTCATCGACAGCGGCATGACGGCCAGCGCCAGTGCCCCGATGCCATCTCCGAATTGCCCGCCCAGACCGTAATCAGGCAGCCAGCGCACCGGCGGCAAGTGCATCGCGGCAAACACCGCCGTCAGCGCGATCACTGGCAACAGCAGCATGATCCCCGGAACGAACCTGCCCTCGCCACGCCTGAAGGTGAGGCGACAACCCCAGACGCCGAGGCTGACCGGCAGCGCCCAGGCGGCCCACCCGATCGCGCGCATCAGCACTTCGGAAATGCTGGCACCGACATGGCCCAGCGCGTTTTGTGGGGCACGGTCCACCGAGTTGAAAAAGCTGGGATCGTCCGGCGTCCACGTCCACAGCATCGCGCAGATGAGCAGCGCCAGAACGATCAGAAACAGCCCGAGCGCGCGCCCCGCCCCCTGCCCCAGCGCGGCCTGCAAGCCCGAGGGGATGAAGGGATCGCGTGTGCGGTTCGACGTAAAATAGGTCATGTCGCTGCTCCTCGTTCGCTCTCGATCTGTGCGCGGATCGCCTGCAAGCCGCGCGCGACGTCCTGTTTGGGCGCGACCAGCGCCACCCGGATATAGCCCGCACCCGGATTGCCACCGCCCAACCGCGGATCGGTATCGCGGCTGAGATACGAGCCGGGCAGAACCTTCACCCCGTCCTCGCGCCACAGCCTTACGGTCATTTCCTCATCATCGCGCACCGCGATCCACAGGAAGAACCCCGCCTGCGGTGACGTATAGCCCGGCATGTCCGCCAGAATGCGGTCCGCCAGATCGAATTTCTCGGCATACAAGGCGCGGTTTGCATCAACATGCGCCTCATCCGCCCAGACCGCCGCCGCCGCCATCTGCGCCGGGATCGGCAGGGGCGCCCCAGCATAGGAGCGGAGCTGCTTCATCGCCGCGATGGTGCGTGGCCCGCCTGCGCAGAACCCGGACCGCAGGCCCGGCAGGTTCGACCGCTTCGACAGGCTGTGGAATGCCATGACCCGCTCGGGGTCGTGATCCCGCGCCACGCTCAGGGCACCGACGGGCGGTTTGTCGCGGTAGATTTCTGAATAGCATTCATCCGCGAAGATGCGGAAATCATGTTCCTCCGCCAGGTTCAGCAGATCGTTCCAATAGGATTCATCCGCGACCGCCCCTTGCGGATTGGCCGGTGAGCACATGTAGACTGCGGCCGTCCGCTCCAGCAAATCCCGCGGCACGGCCGCGAAATCCGGCAGGAAGCCATTGTCGGCGGTGGCGGGAACATAAACGGGCTGCGCCCCAGCGGTCATCGCGGACACCGCGTAGCATTGATAGAATGGGTTTGGCAGCAACACGACAGGCCGCGCGCCGTTCTTGGTTTCCGGCACCAGTGCGACACAGGCCGCGAACAGCCCCTCGCGCGTTCCGTTCAGGGGCAGGATATGCCGATCCGCGTCCAGTTCCACCTGATAGCGGCGCGACACCCAATCGCAGATGGCGCTGCGCAGGGCCGGCACCCCCTCGTTCGGCGGGTACTTTGCAAAGCCGGCGGTGTTTTGCGCCAGCACTTCGTCCAACATGGGCGGCAAAGGATGCATCGGCTCCCCAATGGACATCGGCAAAGGCTCGCCCCCCGGCGACACCGGGTCGAGCAGCGCGCGCAGGCGCGGGAAAGCATATTCCGGCAAATCGGAAAACCGCTGGGGATACTGCATATGTGCCTCGTGACCGGGATCATTGCGCCCCGTTTCACCTTCCACCATAGCCCCGAACACGCCCTCCGGTCCAGTCCGACGCGCAGGACCTCGGTTTTCACTTTCCCGAAATATCCCCGCCGGAGGCAACGCCTACAAAGGGCGCCCCCGCATCAGACGGGGCAGATCGCCGCCAAGCCCGGCTGCCTCACGCATGAAGCCCCGGCGCAGGGGCGCAGTCGCGTTTACCGCACCCAGGCCAAGATCGCGCAAACCGCGCAGCAGCGTGTTGTCATTGGAGAACAGACGGTTCAGCCCGTCGGTGGCCATTGCCAGACCGGCTGTGTCGAACCGCCGCCACCGGGCATAACGCTCCAGCACCGGGCCACGCGCCCAGTCCTCGCCCCGTCTTTTGGCGTCGGTCAGCACCTCGGCCAGGGTCGCCACGTCGCGCAGGCCCAGATTCAGCCCCTGCCCGGCCAGCGGATGAATCCCATGCGCGGCATCCCCGACCAGCACCACACGCTCCGCCGTCCAGTGCTCGGCCAGGCTCAGCCCCAGCGGATAGGCGTAGCGCGCGCCTGATAGCTGGACATCGCCCAGAAAATCACCGAAACGCGGCGCGAGGGCGGCCAGATAGTTGTCATCGTCCAGCGCCTGTATCGCCTGCGCCCGCTCTGTGCTTTCCGTCCAGACGATGGACACGCGGTTGCCGCGCAGGGGCAGGATCGCCAGCGGCCCTTGCGCGAAGAACATCTGATGCGCCACACCGTCATGAGGGCGCTCATGCTCCAGCGCGCAGACCAGACTGGTCTGATGGTAATCCGTCTGAATTCGCCGAATTCCCGCGCGGCTGGCCGTGTCGGAGCCGCGACCATCGCACCCGACAATCAGCTTGCAGGTCAGAACCGTGCCATCCTCCAACGTCAGGGCGGCGCCCCGGGCATCGGTCTGCTGTGCCACGACGCGGGCCGGGGCGCGCATCTCGATCCGGTCGTCAGCCTGAACTGCCGCGATCAGGGCGGCACGCAAGTGTCGATCCTCGACCATCACGCCGAAGGGGCCTTCCTCCAACTCATGATGGTCGAAATGCACGTGGTGCGCCGTCGCCCCGAACCCGGCGCGTCCGTCCGCGACCACGATATCCTCGATCGGTTGCGCCATGTCGGCCAGACCGTCCCACAGGCCCAGCGCCCGCAGCAGGTTTTGCGAGCCGAGTGCGAGAGCATAGGACCGCCCATCGAAATCCGGATCGGTGTGCACCTCGACCGGAACGGCATCCAGCACGGTGACGTGGAATCCCGCACGGCTCAGCGCTAGGGCGAGGAGAGGGCCATTCAGGCCGCCGCCGACGATGGCGATATCTGTATCTTTTTCCATGTCCGTTTATCTAGGGCGCGCGCACGGGAATTGTCCATCGTGTCCGCTCTCGATAGCATGCGACAAAGCGATCCGGAGATGCCCATGACGAACGACCTGACTTTTCGCCCCGCCTGTGACCTTGGCCGGGAGATCGAGGCGGGAACGCTCGATCCGCGCGATGTTGCGGAGGCTTTTCTGGAGGCTATCGCCACCCATCCCGACTCGGATCGGATCTATACATGTACCACGCCACAGCGCGCGCGGGCGGAGGCGGAGGCCGCACACAGGCGGGCGCGCAGCGGCACCCGCCGGGGGCCGCTCGACGGGGTTCCGATCTCATGGAAGGACTTGATCGACAGCGCCGGAACCCGGACCGAGGCCGGAACCGCCCTGATGAAGGACCGCATTCCGGCGCATGATGCGGACGTGCTGCGCGCCGCGACGCTGGGCGGCTCGGTCTGTCTGGGCAAGACGCATCTGACGGAACTCGCCTTTGCCGGGCTGGGCTACAACCCGATCACGGCAACGCCGCCCAATATCCACGATCCCGCGCTGGCGCCGGGGGGGTCGTCCTCGGGGGCGGCGACCTCTGTCGCGTTCGGGCTGGCGGCGGCGGGCATCGGATCGGATACCGGCGGATCGGTGCGGGTGCCTGCGGCGTGGAACGATCTGGTCGGATTGAAGACGACGGCACCGCGCGTGTCGCTGCGCGGGGTGGTTCCATTGGCCACCTTCTTCGATTCCATCGGCCCGTTGTGCCGAACGGTCGAGGACGCAGCGGCCACCCTCGCCCTGATCGAGGGGGGCAAGCCCGTTGATCTGAAGGCGTGCGAGGTGCGCGGCAAACGCTTTCTGGTGTTGGAGACATCCGCCCTGGAAGACATCGACGATGCGCCGCTGGCCGCGTTCGAGGATGCCGTGGACCGCCTCGCCACGGCAGGGGCCAGCATCGTGCGGGGCAGGATCGACGCGGTGGCCCGCGCGATGCCGCTCTCGGCCAAACTGTTCGCGCCCGAAGCCTACGCCATTCAGGGTGAATTGATCGAAAGCGCGCCGGAGTTGATGTTCGCCGAGGTGCGCGAGCGTTTTCGCGCCGGTGCGGATGTCAGCGCGGTGGAGTATCTGCGCGCCCGGACCACCCTGAGCGCATTGCGGGCCGAGTATGCCGCCGCGACGGCCACCTATGATGCTGTCCTGATCCCCAGCGCGCCCATCCTGCCCCCCGACGTCGCGCGGCTGGCCAGCGACGGCGCATATTACAGGGCGCAAAACCTCATGGCGCTGCGCAACACGCGGATCGCCAACCTGATGGGACTGGCGGCGTTGCAATTGCCCACGGCCACGCCGATGTGCGGCATCACCGCCATGCGCGGCCCCTTGCAGGAGGAGGCCCTGCTGCGCATCGGTGCGGGAATGGAGCGTGCGCTCGCGGTGATATAGGCGCGGCGGCTGCGGACGTTCCCCTAAGCGGACGTTCCCCTATAGCGAAAGTTCCATGTCCTGATGCTCCAGCCCCGCCTCCATGTAGCGCGGGCCGACCGGCTGAAACCCGGCGCGGGCGTAGAGTGTGATCGCAGCGATCTGCGAGCCGAGCCTGGCGCGACGCACCTGCGGCATTTCGGACAGTTCCGCCAGCATCACCTCCAGCATCCGACCGCCAAGCCCGCTGCCGCGCATCGCGGGCAAAACGCAGACCCGCCCGATCTTGGCCACCTCATCACGGATCAGGATCCGGGCCGCCCCCACGGGCTGCCCCCCGATCCGGGCGAGGATGTGCAGACATTCCGCATCCATGCCGTCCAGCTCATCGGCAGGGCTGACGCCCTGTTCACGCACGAAAACCTCATGCCGCAGGGCAAGACAGGCGGACAGATCGTCTTCGTCCGTCACGAATCGAATGATCTCGGTCATGGGTCGCTCACTCCTTGCGAGACGGAATCATCCCCGTCATCGCGCGTTGCAGGATGTTCGTGACCGACGGTTTGCGCAAGGCTTCGAAGGGAAGCGGACGGCAGACATCCATCGCCGCGACCCCGACCCGTGCGGTCAGGGCACCGTTGACCACACCTTCACCAAAGCGGCGCGACAATTTCGACAGCAGGCCACCGCCCGCGACCGCGCCGATCATATCGTCGCCCACGGCCACAGCGCCGGTGGCGATCAGATGCGCGGCCACCGTCTTGAACAGGCGCCACGACCCCAGCAAACCGGCCCTGCCGCCATAGATCTCCGCAATGCGCCGGATCATCCGCAAATTCGCCGTCAGCGCCGTGGCCACGTCCGCCAGCGCCAGCGGCAGCAGCGCGGTGACCCCCGCCACGGTACGGGCCGCCACCTCGATCTCCACCCGCGCGGCGGCATCGAGCGAGGTCAGATAGGCCCGCTCCGCCATGCTCAACAGGGCGTCGGCGTCCAGCACCTCCTCGGCACCCCGTTTCATGTTGGCCTGTGCCTGGGCCAGTTCGGCACGCCCGGCATATAGGCTGGACAGGCTTGCCGTGACCTTCAGCGCCTCGGCCCGGTCGGCGGACAGCTTCGCCCGTTCCGCCTGCGTCCGCAGGGCATCGACGCGACCCAACCGCACCAGACCGATCAGTTCGCGCGCCACGGCCAGAACCATGCCCAGGGCCACAACCGCGATCAGGCCGATGACGATGCGTCCCAGAATGACGTTGCGCGCGATCAGGTCCATCGCGAAGGACCACGCCGCGTCCCCGATCATGATCAGGACCAGCGATGTCAACGCCGTCCAGAAAATGCGGGAGAACCACGACCTGCGCCGTGCCGCAACCTTTGTCGCGCGGACCATCGCCACACCGCTGGCATCAGGCACGGGCGGCGCGGTGGAGGGCGTCACGTCATGCTCGGGCAAATCCTCGATAAAGACGGGGCCCCGGCGGGGCGGGTCTGGCATATCGCTCATCTCAGCCGATCTCCGATCAGGAATTCCGCGGCGCGGTCCAGCCGGATATGCGGCGGGCCATCCCCGGGCGACAGGTCGAGGCGCGGCGGCGCGAACTGCATCACCGAATAGCTGTCATCCAGCCACTTTTCCGCCCCCTTGCGCGCGGGTGCCAGCAATTGCCCCGGATCGCGCGGCAGATCGCCGGCGTGAAGGGCCGCCTCCTTGCCCGTGTCCAGCAGGCGCCCGCGCACCAGATCAAGGGCTTCGCCCTGATGCTGCACCCGCTGCTCGACAGTCGCACGCAACGCGGCGATTGCCAGAGCCTCGGTCCGGGCGCCGCGAAAATCGGCACGGGTCCGGGCATCCGCCACGAGGGCGGACATGATGGCGGCCAGACGGTCGTGCTGGCTGTGGTGCAGGTGGTCCGCCTTGGTCGCGGCGAACAGAACCCTTTCCACCCTGCGCCCCAGGATGGAGCTGAGCCAGGTGTTGGGTCCGGGCCGGAACGCCTGCAGGATGTCGGCCATGGATTGGCGCAGATCCTCCACCGCTTGCGGACCGGCATGGATCGCGCCCAGCGCATCCACCAGCACCACCTGCCGGTCGATGCGTGAGAAATGATCGCGAAAGAACGGTTTGACCACCAGACGCTTGTACGCCTCGAACCGCCGCTCGAATTCCCGCCCCAATGTGCCGGAGCGGTACTTGCCCGCCGGCAGCGGCGCGAAGGTCAGCGCGGGGGAGCCTTCCAGATCACCGGGCATCAGGAACCGACCGGGGGCGAAGCCGGACAGGCCAGCCCCGCGCACAGCCGCCAGATAGCCGGTAAAGGCCCGCGCCTGTGCCTGCGCCTCCCCCTCATCCAACGGGGCATCCGGTGCGGCATCGGTCAGCACGCTCAACCACGGCGCGGCAAGAGTTGCGCGGGCGGGCTGCCGCGCACCGTTCAGCACGCCTTGCGACCAGTCAGCATAGCTCATCCCCATCAGCGGCAGGTCCAGCAGCCATTCGCCAGGATAGTCCACGATGTCCAGATGCACGGTGCGCGGGCCGCTCAACCCGCTGATCCAGCTGCCGCGCCGCACCTTCAGCGACAGGCGAAGCTGGCTGATCGCGCGGGTGCTGTCGGGCCAGTGCGGGTCGGGACCGCTCAGCGCAGCCAGATGCCGCTCGAAATCGAATCTGGGAATGGTGTCGTCAGGTTGCGGTTGCAGGAAGGCCACCTCGATCCGCCCATCGGCGGCGGCCTGCAATTGCGGCATCCGCCCCCGGTTCAGCAGGTTCGCAACCAGCGAGGTGATGAACACGGTCTTGCCTGCCCTGCTCAACCCCGTGACGCCCAGCCGGATCACCGGGTCGAACAGGGCCTCGCGGGTGGCGCTCTGCGCCTCCTCGACGCTGCGCAACATTCCTCCGGTGATATCGGTCAGTCTCAAGGGATCCCTCCGCAAACGTTCGTGTGGTATATGGAGCGGATGCGGTGCGGTTGCGAGGGTCTTGGCAAAAGCGGACGCACGAGGTAGGGCCAGCGGATGCCCAGATACGCGCTTCGCATCGAATATCACGGCCTGCCATTTTCCGGCTGGCAACGTCAGGACAACGCGCCCTCGGTTCAGGCCGCGATCGAGGCTGCGCTGGCGAAATTCCTGCGTGAGGCCCCCCTGGTCACCGGCGCGGGGCGCACGGATTCAGGCGTGCATGCCCGCGCGCAGGTCGCCCATGTCGATCTGGATCGGGAGTGGGATACATATCGGTTGAGCCAGGCGATCAATCAGCATCTGCGCCCCAAGCCCATCGCCATTACCGCCGCCGCACGCGTTGCGGATGACTGGCACGCCCGGTTTTCGGCGCTCGACCGGACATACCTCTACCGTATCCTGTCGCGCCGCTCACCCGCCGCGATTGATGACGGGCTGGTCTGGCAGGTGCGTCAGCGCATGGATGAGGCCGCGATGCAGGCCGGTGCGGACCGCCTGCTGGGGCAGCACGATTTCACCACGTTCCGGTCCACCGCCTGTCAGGCCGCCAGCCCGGTCAAGACGCTGGACCGTCTGGATGTGCGCCGCGTGGGTGATGAGGTGCACCTGCATGTCAAGGCGCGGTCATTCCTGCACAATCAGGTCCGCAGCTTCGCCGGAACGCTGGAGCGGGTCGGCGCGGGCGCGTGGCGGCCCGAGGATGTGACGACCGCCCTCGAAGCACGCGACCGCACGGCCTGCGGCACGGTCGCGCCCGCCTGCGGGCTGTACCTGATGCATGTCGGCTACCCCGCGGATCCGTTCGCCACTCTAACGCCCGGCCCGATCCCCACCTATCGCAAGAGAGGCTGAAGCCCTGGCCAAGCGCCCGGATCGGCCACGGATTTGTCGCGGCAGAACGGATTGCAGAATCCGATGATCCGCCCGTCGATCCGCGCCAATGCATCGGGACGGACTGGGGCACCGGAATAGGGGCACCTCTCATTGACCGGCGTCCAGGACGCCACCGCCTCCGCCGGGATGCGCCGCCCCGGCCAGGGACCGCGCGGCAGGTCGAGGTCATAGCCAGGCTGCACGAAATTCTCCGCCAGCCCCATCGCGCGCCACCGCCGCAACGGCCCGTGATCGAGATGCCGCTGCACATAATCCCGCGCCCTTTGCGACACGGGCAGGCCATATGTGACAATACGGGTGGCGATGGGGGCGAAGAAAACGTCCGCGATGGAATACGCGTCGAACAGCCAGCCATCCGCGCCTGCCCACAGGCTCTCGACCCTTGCCAGATCGCGGCGCACCGCGTCGCTCGGCGCGAACCCGTCATAGACGTGGCGCAGATTCATGCCGCAGGCGCCGCGCAGCGCGGTGAAGCCGGAATGCACATCCGCCACTATCGAGCGTGCCCGTGCCCGCTGCCCCGCATCGGCAGGCCACATCTGCGGATGATCCTCGGCCAGCGTTTCGGCCATGGCCAGCGTATCCCAGACCGCGCGCCCGTCTGCCGCGACCATCTGCGGCACCAGATTGCTGCCGCTGGGAACCGCACGCAGGGCGGCGGCCAGCGCGTCGGAATACATCGGGTATTGCCTGACCTTCACCGGAATGTCGAAAGCCTCGAACAGCAGCCAGCCGCGCAGCGACCAGCTGGAATAGGTCCTGTCCCCGATGATAAGGGTCCACGTCATGTCAAATCCTCCGCTACCGGGTCAGAGGAAGACTGTGCCGTGCAGTGTCCGGGGCGTCCAATCAGGTTTTGGCAGCGGACCGTTCACGGGCGGTGATTGATAGCATCGACCGACCAGTCCGCACCGCCGAACCAGATCATGCGGCTCAAGGAAAGCGGCTCGATGCGAAAGGACAGGGCCGACTTCGCAGGCATCCGGGTGGCGATGCTCAACGCGGCGAGGATGACGCCCATATGCGCGACCGCGATCACCGGTCCTGTGGTCTGCTCCCGCATCACGGCGGCCACGCGGTCGCAAAGCTCATACCAGCTTTCGCCCTGGGGCGGGCGTGTTTCGCCGGGCGTGTCCCAGAATGCCCGCGCCAGCGCCGGATCGACGGCCGGATCGTCGAAGGCCAGATCCTCCCACGCGCCGTAATGCAGTTCACGCAAGCGGGGGTCGGTCACGGGCGTCAGGCCCAGTGCGCGCGCGGTCGATCGCGCGCGGCTCAGGTCCGAGGACAGGACAGCCGCCCCCGTTGGTAGCACCGCGCGCAACCGCGCCAGTGCCGCATGATCCGACAGATCGGCGGGCCTGTCCGTATGGCCGACCATGCGCGCGGCATGGGTCGGACCATGCCGGATCCACCACCATTCGACCGATCGGGCGCTTGCCTTTTCATCATCTGACATTAGGCGGCAAATTACCCTTCAGAACCAACGGCAAGCCCGCAACGACCAATACAGCAAGGCCCGCGCGCGCCGCTACCATCTGGTTCAATCGCCCCTGTGCGTCGCGAAATCTGCGACCCAGAGAATTATCTGGAACCAATCCCATTCCCACGTCGTTGGAAACACAGACGACATGTGCGCGACAGGCGGACAAGGCCTCGACAAGATCGCTGCATGTCGCCTCTACGTCACGGTTCGCCAGCAGAATGTTGGACAGCCAGAGGGTCAGACAGTCAATGAGCACCACTTCGCCATCCTTTCGGGACAAGACGACCTGCTTCAGGTCCAACGGCGCCTCGATGGTATTCCAGTCCGGCCCCCTCTCCGCCACGTGCTGTGCGATCCTTTCCTCCATCTCTGTATCGTATGCTTGAGCGGTGGCGACATATGTCAACGCGCCGCCGGTTCGCGCAGCCTTGCGCGCCAGCCCTTCGGCCAGACGGGATTTTCCCGACCGCGCCCCGCCCAGCACGAACTGCAGATTTGTTAATATTTCCGCGCCAGACATGGCGTGCATCCCCTGCTGATCCGACCCGCCAACCGGGACGTATCACCCTTAAACAGTGCAGGACCAAACCTGCAATCGCAACAGCTGGAGAATGAGTATGGCTATGGACGATTCCATCGCACGTTCGGTAACGCGCCACGCAATGAGCGCTGAGATGCTGGATGCCGAAACCGAACTTGCCCTGGCGCGTGCCTGGCGCGATGAGGGGTGTGAGCGGTCGCTGCACCGGCTGGTCAACGCCTATATGCGCCTCGCAGTGTCCATGGCCTCCAAATATCGTCGCTACGGGGCCTCGATGCCCGACCTCATTCAGGAGGCAGGCGTCGGCCTTATGAAGGCGGCGGAGAAATTCGATCCCGAGCGGGGTGTGCGCTTCTCGACCTATGCCGTCTGGTGGATCAAGGCGTCCATTCAGGACTACGTCATGCGCAACTGGTCGATGGTGCGCACCGGCTCCACCTCCAGCCAGAAGGCGCTGTTCTTCAACCTGCGCCGCGTCAAGGCGAAGCTGGAGCGTGAGGGCCAGGGTCTGGACCCCGTATCCGGTCAGCAAATGCGTGAGATGATCGCAATCGAGGTCGGCGTTCCCTTGCGCGATGTGGAGATGATGGAGGCCCGCTTGAGCGGATCCGACTTCTCGCTCAACGCTCAGCAGGCCGGGGATGAGGGCCGCGAATGGGTCGAAGCGCTGGAGGATGACGGACCCCGCGCCGAGGAAACAGTCAGCGCCGATGTGGATCTGATCCGCGTTCGCGGCTGGATCGCCGATGCAATGGACGCCCTGACCACGCGTGAGCGGATGATCGTGATCGAGCGCAAGATGCGCGACGATCCGCGTACTCTGGAAAGCCTCGGCAATGAGTTGGGTCTGTCAAAGGAACGCATCCGGCAGTTGGAGGCGCAGGCCCTCAAGAAACTGCGCAAGCGGCTTGAGGCGAACAACGGCGCCTCGGTCGAGATGCTCGCCCTTGCCTGATACCCCATATTGACGCGATGATAAGGCGCTCGGTCCGACAGGCCCGGGCGCCTTGTCTGTTATGAGAGATATCCATTCCATGCCCCACGTCTTTCGCGCTCTCGCCCTCGTCCTGATCTGGGTGCTGGCCGCCTGCACGGAACCGCCCCGCGACTTTCGCGCCGAGGCTGACGTGGTGATCGTGGGTGAGGTGCATGGCACCGCCGCCCATCACGCCTATCAGGCGCAGGTGGCACAGCAGATGCAGCCGGCGGCCATCGTTTTCGAGCAGATTTCGGGATCGCAGACCGCCCGCCTGAATGGTCTGATGCGCACGCAGACCGATCCGGTCGTGATCGCGCGGGCGCTGGATTGGGAAAACAGCGGCTGGCCCGGTTTCAGGTTCTACTACGACATCATGCGCGCGGCCCCGGACGCCCAGATCGTCGGTGGCGGCGCGGCGCGCAGCGATGTGCGGCTGGCCAGACAACAGGGCGCGGCGACGGCATTCGGCGCGCGGTCAGGCCGTTTCGGCATCGACCAGCCCCTGCCGCCGTCGCAACGCGCCGCCCGTGCACAGGCACAGACCGACGCGCATTGCGGTGCCATCCCGCCCAACGTGGCAGCCGGTTTCGTCGAGGCGCAGAGGTTCCGCGATGCCGTCCTCGCCCAAACCGTCCTATTGGCGCGTGAGCGTGTGAACGGTGGAAAGGTCCTGCTGATTACCGGCAATGCTCATGCCCGCGTCGATTACGGGGTGCCCGCCCTTTTGGCGGCGGCGGACCCGTCGCTGAGCGTTTTCAGCATCGGTCAGGTCGCGCCCGGCGACACGACGCCCTTCAACGACGTGCGGATCGGATCGATTGCGCAGGATGCCGATCTTTGCGACGGGTTTGTCGCGCCCTCTTGATGCAGGTCGCGCGTGCGGATAGCTCTGACATCAGGACGGGGGTCGGCATATGAGCGTGAAACGCATACTTCTCATCATCTCGGGCGGGATCGCGGCGTATAAAAGCCTCGAACTGATCCGTTTGTTCCGCGCTGAAGGCATTGCCGTCACGCCGGTGATGACGCGGGCGGCGGAACAATTCGTCACCCCGCTCAGCGTTGCGGCGCTGGCCGGATCCGACGTGCACCGCGATCTGTGGGATCTGACGGCGGAGGCAGAGATGGGCCATATCCAGCTGTCGCGCTCCGCCGATCTGATCGTTGTAGCACCCGCCACCGCGAACCTGATGGCGAACATGGCCCACGGTGCCGCCACGGATATGGCGACCACTCTGTTGCTTGCGACGGACACGCCGGTTTTGGTCGCCCCCGCGATGAACGTGCGGATGTGGACCCATGCGGCGACACAGCGCAACCTGGCAACGCTGCGCGATGATGGCATCCGCTTTGTCGGCCCGGATGAGGGCGATATGGCCTGCGGTGAATACGGCCCCGGTCGCATGGCCGAACCGCCTGCGATCCTGGCCGCTGCCAGGGCGATGCTGCGCGACGGGCCGTTGCAGGGGAAGCGCATCCTCGTCACCTCCGGCCCCACGCATGAGCCGATTGACCCCGTGCGCTATATCGCCAACAGGTCATCCGGCGCGCAGGGCACAGCCATAGCCGAGGCCCTGTCCGCATTGGGGGCCGAGGTCGTCTTCGTCACCGGACCTGCCGACACCCCCCGCCCCATATCCGCCGAAGTGGTGGAGGTAGAGACCGCCCGCCAGATGGCCGCGGCGGTGGATGCCGCCCTGCCCTGCGACGCCGCCGTTTTCTGCGCAGCAGTCGCGGACTGGCATGTGGTGGGCGCGGGATCGTCCAAGATCAAGAAGGACGGCACCGGCGCGCCCCCCGGATTCGAGCTTGCCGAAAACCCCGATATTCTGGCAACCGTGTCGCGCGGCGACAAACGGCCCCGACTGGTGATCGGCTTCGCGGCGGAAACCGATGATGTGGTCGCTCACGCCACCGCCAAGAGGGAACGCAAGGGCTGCGACTGGATCGTCGCCAATGACGTCAGCCCCGCCACGGGCATCATGGGCGGCACGCAGAACGCAGCGATCCTGATCACGGCCGAGGGTGCGGATCCCTGGCCCCGCATGAGCAAGGCCGAAACGGCCGCGACCCTCGCCGCGCGTATGGCGGAGGCTCTGACATGAGCGGCCTGAAACTTGCGGTTCCCGGTCTAGATGTCCGGGTTTCACGCACCGCGGAAAGTGACCCGGAAATCCCCCTGCCCCGCTATGCGACCAAGGGTGCGGCGGGTATGGATGTCTATGCCAATTTTGGCACCAACAAACGCGGGCGCGGTGTCACCCTGATGCCCAATGGACGCGCACTGATCCCCACCGGTCTGATGATGGAGATCCCGCGCGGCTACGAAATTCAGGTGCGTCCACGCTCCGGCCTGGCGCTGCGCCATGGGGTCACGGTTGCGAACGCGCCCGGCACCGTGGACAGCGACTATCGCGGCGAGGTTGCGGTCATCCTCATCAATCTGGGGCATGAGGTCTTCGATATCAGCCACGGCGACCGAATCGCGCAGATTGTTCTGGGCCCCGTGACGCATGTGAACTGGATCGTTACGTCCGAGTTGGAGAAGACAGAGCGCGGCACAGGCGGTTTCGGTTCCACCGGGCGCAACGACAAGACATGAGCGGCCTTTTCGGCACGCTGGCCAGCGGTGGATTTCTGACCCTGCTGGTGGCAGCGGCGTTCGGGTTCGGCTTCGCGCTGGTCGCTGGGCAGGGGCGCAGACGCTCCGCCATGATCGGGGGGCTGTGTGCGGTGCTGCTGGCCGCGATCCTGTCCGCCAGCCCGGTCTTTCGCGCGAACATGACGGGGGCGATCGCGGTGCTGTTCGTTCTCGGCCTGCTCGCGCTACCGGTCATGTTCTACGCATTCGTCCTGCGCCGGATCAGGCGGCGCAACGCCCCCGCACCGAACCCACTGCCCGCCGGTCTGCGCCTGATCGAACAGGACGACGCCCTGTTTCGTGAGACACTGGAATACTTGCGAGATGAAAATGCACGGCAACCGGACTATTCGCGGCAAACATTCTCCATCGCGTGGCGGGATGAGGGCGGCGCGGTTCTGGCCAGCGTCAGGTGCGAGATCCTGATGGGACTGGCCGAGATGCGGGCGTTGTATGTGCAACCCGAGATGCGCGCCAAGGGGCTGGGCCGCCAGGTGTTGCAGGCCGCACTGGATGAGGCGAAATCCCGTGGCGCGGCACGTGCCCTGCTGCATACCTTCGACTGGCAGGTGCCTGACTTCTATCGCCATCTGGGCTGGACCCGAACGGGCGAGGTCTCCTATCCCGCCGGTCCCCGCCGTATCCAGTTCGAGAAACAATTATGAATCTGACACCGGAAGAGTTGACCCGCTATGCCCGCCACATCGTGCTGCGCGAGGTCGGCGGACCGGGGCAGAAGGCGCTGAAGCAGGCGCGGGTGCTGGTCATTGGCGCGGGTGGGCTTGGCGCGCCGGTGCTGCAATACCTGACGGCGGCCGGTGTCGGCACGATTGGTGTGATCGATGACGATGTGGTCGAGAATGCCAATCTGCAACGGCAAGTGATCCACAAGGACAGCGCCATCGGCACGCCCAAGGTCTTTTCAGCGCAGGCCGAGATGGAGGCGCAGAACCCTTTTGTCACCGTGCGCCCCTATCACCGCCGCCTGACGGAAGACATCGCGGCAGAGCTTTTCGCCGACTACGATCTGGTGCTGGACGGCACCGACAATTTCGACACCCGCTATCTGGTGAACCGCACCTGCGTCGCCGCAGGGCTGCCGTTGATTTCAGGCGCACTGTCGCAATGGGAAGGGCAGCTCAGCATCTTTGACCCCTCCAAGGGCGCGCCGTGCTACCAGTGCATCTTCCCGCAGGCCCCGGCGGCCCATCTTGCCCCCAGCTGTGCGCAGGCCGGGGTGATCGGCCCCTTGCCCGGCGTGATCGGCGCGATGATGGCATCCGAGGCGATCAAGCTAATCACCGGTGCCGGTGCCCCGCTGCGTGGGCAAATGCTGATGTATGATGCGCTTTACGGCGAGAACCGCGTGATCGGCGTCTCCAAACGCGACGACTGTCCGATCTGCGGGAACGCGGGCGAATAGACGACCCGTCATGGCGGCTTGGTGCGCGGGTATTGCGATTGTATTGCCCCGCCGCAGTGCATAGCTTGATCCGTAAAGGAGACCGCCATGACAAACCCTTTGCTACAGGATTGGGACACCCCGTTTCAGATCGCCCCTTTCGACAAGATTTCCGACGATGATTTCGCCCCCGCGCTGGACGAGGCCCTGCAGACCCACCGGATGGAGATCGACGCCATCGCCGACTGCGAATACGATCCGACGTTTTCCAACACGATCGAGGCGCTCGAGGAAGCAGGCAGCCAGCTGGACCGCGTGTTGGGCGTGTTCTTCACCGTCGCAGGGGCCGACAGCAACCCCTGTCTCTTATACACATCTCCGAGCCCACGAGACAGGCAGAAATCTC
>OLHK01000014.1_pt1 | contig 105096 bp, 98 predicted proteins | sample 1609371 | NCBI WGS metagenome assembly OLHK01 (sample SAMN05416779, study PRJEB24817) | seawater metagenome | isolation source: Sea water | place: Canada:Atlantic | collected 2013-11
GCCGTGGGCGGGCTGGGCGGGTGCCCCTATGCGCCCGGTGCATCGGGCAACGTCGCGACGGAGGCCGTCGTTGACCATCTGGCGCAGCGTGGCTTTGTAACAGGCATCGACCCTGCCGCGCTGGCAAAGGCGGGGGCCTTCGCGCGCAGTCTGGTAAGTGGAGGCTGAGATGATCCGGGCCTTGACCACTGCCATTCTGGTTTTCTGCGGTCAGATGGCGGCGGCGCAGTCCTTTGATACGGCGTTGGCGGACTGGTTGGACGGGCAGGACCTGCCCGCCTTGCAAATCATCGCCGATGCCGCGGCCGAAGGCGATCACAAGGCCCGCCTGTTTCTGGGCATGATCGAGCATATGGCGGAACTGCACGGTCCCGCCGTCGCCACGCTGGACCGGGCCGAGCGCATCGCCCTGTTTCGCGCGCCCGGTGGTCTGTCGGGAACCTCGTGGCTGGACGGCCTCACCGGTGATCTGGCCGAGCTTCTGCGTGATCTGGAGCGGGTTCCGACCGCGCCGCAGACCGTGGCGATGCTTCACGAAATGGGTGAGGGGCGCCTCTCGCGCGAGGCGATACGGGCGCAGGCGAAGCGGGAACATTACGATCTGGTGGCGGCCTCGCTGGCACTGGTGCCGTCGCTGAGCGATGCGGTGGTCGGTCATATGCCGGGGGCGTCCGATGATCCGGTTCTGGGCGATCTGGCCACCGATCCCCGTGCGGTGCTGCCCCGCGCGGTTTGTGGCGCGGAGTGCAGCGCGGCCTGCCTGTCGCAGATTGTCGTCGCGATCGGCGGCCATCAGGGCTTGATGCAGCTCGGCTCCCCCATCGCGGCGCTGATCCCCGAGCAGGTCTGGAACGAAAGTGCGCGCGCGCGGATGAGTGTCGCCGGGCTGGCCCGCGCACGCGCGACGCCGCTGCCGTCCTGCGCTGATTGAGCCGTTCAATGTTCGGGCATCGGCCATGATCCTCGACTGACCGCCCACGCGGCCTTCGGGGGGTGAGCGCGCAGTCCTGCCTTATCCAGCTGCGTTCCCGGTCCGAGGCGTTTTCTGCTTGCAGGATCCAAATCGCATCAGCGGAAAAGAACGGATGGGCCGGCCCCACCCCTGTTCCCGCGCCATAAACATCCCATCTTTGGCATAGAGTTTAGGCGGGGAACGTAATCATGGATGTCGCTGTCATCGGGGCCGGGCTGGCCGGTCTGAGTTGTGCGCGTGCCCTCGTTGCGGCTGGGCTTCATGTAGAGGTGTTCGACAAGGGCCGTGGTCCGGGCGGGCGCGTGGCGACACGGCGCAGTGATTTCGGCGCGTTCGATCACGGGGCAGCCGCTCTGCACGGATTGCCCGCGGATTTGATCGCCACCTATCAGGAATGTCTGTCATCGGTTCCCGGTGGGGTTGTCGCGCACCCGCGCATGTCCTCGCTCCCCCGCGCGATGGAGGCGGGCGTGACCGTGCATCATGGCACGCGGTTGACGGCGTTGCAGCGACGCGCGGACAAATGGAGCCTGGCGATGGAAAACGCGCGGGGAACGGTTTCGGCCGACAAGGTCGCGCTGTGCATTCCCGCACCACAAGCGCTGGAACTTCTGCCCGGTGGTGTGTTCGCGGAAATCTCCAAGGTTCAGATGTCACCGATCTGGACGTTGATGCTCGCCTATGATGGCCCGCTCGATATGCGCAGCGATTTTCTGGAAACGGATATCTTCACGGCGATCCATCAATCGTCCCGCCCGGGGCGGGAACCGGTTCCCGAACGCTGGGTGGTCCATGGCGCACAGGGCTGGTCGCGCGCGAATGTCGATGCGGATCCCGCTTCGGTCGAGGCGGAGTTGCTGGCCGCGTTCGCGCAGGTCGCCACGGGCGCTGAAATCACGCATCGCGCCTTGCACCGGTGGTTGTACGGGCGTGTGCGAACGCCAGCGGGCAAAGCCTGTTTCTGGACTGACGAACGGGCCATCGGGGCCGCGGGGGATTGGTGCCTTGGCCCCAATGGCGGCCACGCCGTTGAAAGCGGACAGGCGCTGGCAAGGGAGATTTTGAAATGAGTATGCTGGACGACCCGCGCGAGGATCATTTGCGTCAAAGCTGGCGCGACCTTGTCGAACGGCGGATGCCACGCTTTGCCGTGAAACGGGCGTGGCCGGTTGCGGATGCAAATGACCTTGCCCGGATTCTGCTGGATGTGGCGGCGCAACGCCCCTGGGCGAACGAAACGCGGCGTCCGGCGGGCATCGACGCCCCTAACGCGGTGCTGGAAGATGCGATCGCTCTGGGCGAAGCCGTTCTGGAAGGGTCGGCGGATTTCGTGGCGCTCAACCGGGTGTCCCTGCAAATGCGCGGAAAGCTGAGGCAATCCGCTTGACGCCCTGCACGGGGGCGGATAAGTCAACCTCCGTTGTGGCTGGGTAGCTCAGCTGGTTAGAGCGCGCGACTCATAATCGCGAGGTCGGGAGTTCAAGTCTCCCCCCCGCCACCACAACATCCTTCGATTTTACAAATTTGCGCCATCGGGGCCGCTGGCGGGAACTTTTGCGTTCTTTCGCGCGTTTAGTTTGCGTCGGCATAACGACCTGAATGGAGAAGATTGCATGGCACAGACTCCCGCAAAAACGACCAACGATACGGCTTCCGCCCCCAGCACCAGCGACTTGTCGCGGCAGGTAGAGGCGCTGAAGGCCGACATCGCAGGTTTGACCGAAACGATCTCCGCTCTGGGCAAGCAGAAAGCCAACGAGACGAAGGAAGAGATCGAGCTGCGCGCCCAATTGCTCAAGGAGCGTGGAAAGATGGCGGTCGATCAGGCCGGCAACGAATTCGACCGGTTGAGCAGCGAGGCGGAGCGTTCAATCCGCGAAAAGCCGATGACCGCGCTGGCAATCGCGGCGGGCGTGGGACTGGTGGTCGGCTTCCTCACATCCCGGAAGTAATCCCATGCTGATGGCGATGATTACACGGTTCGCCGCGAAGGTCGAAATCAAACGGCGGCGTCTGGTGGCGACCGCCGTGGCTGGCGTCTTTCTGCTGGGCGCGCTCGTCTTTGCCGTTTCTGCGGTCTGGCTGGCTTTGGCCGCCGAGTTGGGCGCGATCTTCGCGAATATGATCTGCGCTGCGGTGCTGGCGCTGGTGGGGATCATCATCCTGCTGGTGGGCAGGCCACGACGTCTCAAAGCCGTGCCGCCGGTTGCGACGACAGCGGCGGTGCCACCTGCGGCACCCGGCGCCCCTGTGGCCCCGGTCGCAAGCTCCACTCTGTTTGGGGAGATTATGGGAGCTTTCGCAGCGGGATCAGAGCTTGGCCGGTCTATGCGGCGCTAACCTGCGACCCCGGCCGACTGCACGGCCGGGGCGCAAGTGATACAGCACCACCTTTCCGCTAAGCAGGAATGGCACCGACAGAAATGCACCCGGCGCCCCCCATAACCACAGACAGAATGTCAGCGTGCAAAATACCAGAAACGGGTTGAGCAGCAGGGTCCGCCCCACGACGGAGGGGGTGACGAACTGACCCTCCAGCAGGTTGAGCATTACGAAACCTGCGGTCAGGAAAACCGCCGTTTCGATATTGTCGAACACTACCAACCCTATCGAGAACAGGATCGCCGCCATTAGCGCGGGTCCGATATAGGGCACGAAGTTCAGCCCCGCCGCCAATCCGCCCCAGACATAGGGCGTCGGCATTCCGAAGCTCCACGCCAGCAATCCGACAGCGCAGCCGAACACAACGTTGATGGCCGCGATCGTCCCGAAATAATGCGAGAATCCTGCCTCGATATCGCGAAAGATCCGCGCGACCCGCCACCGCGCCCGCCGGGACAGGCAGAACGACAGCACGAAATCGCGGATCTGATGACGTGTCGCGATAAAGAAATAGACCGTTCCGAAGAAGATCACGAACTGCCCGACCAGCGCCGGGGCCAGTCTGAGGGCCGGCAGGATCGAACTGAGAGGGTCGATGGCCTGCCCCCCGGACGGCGCATCCGCGCCCATCGCCTGCGAGATATCGACCGCCGCGCTTTCGATTTCCCGCCACCGGGCCTGCAAGGACCAGCTCAGCCTTTCCAGCCGCTGCCAGATATCTGGCGAACGGTCGATCCAGTCATTGATCGGCAGCACGATGCCACTGACAAACGCGGCCAGTCCAATCAGCACCAGAACGGTCATCAGTCCTGCGGACAGCGGGGCGGGCATGCCGCCGCGCTCCAGACGCGTGGCGACCGGCCCCAGCACCAGCGCCGCCGTAACGCCCAGACAGATCGGTGCCAGCACGAAATACGCGCTTTTCAGACCTGTGATCAGGACGATGATGAACAACCCGATCACTGACAGCCGCGCGGCGAAGCTCAGCACCTGTGCGGCGCGGGAATCGCGGGCGGGCATCTCGGGAAAGGCGGACATGTGCCTCGTCTGTTCGTGCATCGGGGCCGCCATAGGTTGGATGAAGAAGGAGTGTACGCTTTAACGTATAGGCATGAGAGTCGTTCCGGGACAATATGTGCACTTGATGTCGCACACGGCTTGCGTCACTTCATGCAGCATGATGATGGGGCTGAAAAACCGATTGCTGAATTGCGCACTGGCGGCGACGGTCATCCTTGCCCTGTCGCTGCTATCGTTCGGGCATCGGGTAACTGTGGTCGAGGGACCGCTGGTTTTCGGCCCGGATGGCAGTGTGGCGGTGCTGTGTCTCGCCTCCTCCGAAGGGGGGACAGACCCGCATGTGACGCAGAAATGCGATGTCTGCCGGATCGCGCAGGCGATGCTGTGCCCCTCGGTCGGGTCTGTTTCGGTCGCCCTTGCGTGGGAACCGGTGGAGGTCGTTGCTACCGGCGCTTCTGTCGCGGGGCATGTCCTACGGGATTACGATGCAGCGCCCCGCGCGCCCCCGGTTTGAGAACGTCTTAACCTTTTTCAGACAATCTCAAAACGGAGCTTTCAATGTTCAAGACACTTGCCCTTGCCGTAACCCTCGGCATGACCGCTCTTCCTGTATTCGCCGAGCATATCACGGCAGGCGAACTGACAATCACTGATACATGGGTCCGGGCCACGACGTCCGTCGCGCGATCCTCCGGCGGTTTTCTGATTGTTCACAATCACGGCACGGTCGATGATCGCCTGCTGTCGGCCAGTGCCGATTTCGCGATGGTTCAGATCCATGAAACCGTTCAGGTGGACGGCGTAAACCGGATGCAGGAGCAGACTGACGGCATCGTCATTCCCGCAGGGGAAAGCGTGACCCTCGCCCCGGGCGGCTATCATCTGATGCTGATGGGACTGGAGCAAGGCCTGGAAATGGGATCGGAGCAGGACATCACGCTGCACTTTGAGCAGGCGGGCGATGTCACCGTGGTGTTCGAGGCCGAAATGCGCCGTGCGACCGATCAGGCGGACGGCGAAGATATGACCGATCACGATATGAGCGGGCATGACATGAGCGAGGATGGCAGTGACGCCGACGGCCACGGGGATCACTGAAGGGCAGAACCTAGTGCCCTCGACGCTCGGATGGGCTTGCCAGTCCGAGCGTCAGCAGGGTTCGTTGTAATGGTAGCGCCGACTAATTAGCGGCGCCACCAAGTATCAGCCTTCCAGATGGGCGCGCAGCATCCAGGCGAACTTCTCATGAACCTGGGCGCGGGCAATGGCCAAATCCTCGGTCAGCGGGTCGCGCTGTTCAGCGGCTTCGTTGGCCAGGCTGCGCAGGGTCGCCGCGATGGTTTCCTCGGCTTCCTTCATGTCCGCGACCATATCCTTGGCGGAGATGACTTGTGTCGCCTCCTTGATCCGGGTGCGCTCCAGGAAGGACTTGTAGCTGCCCTCGACCGGTTCGCCCAATGCGCGGACGCGTTCGGCCAGTTCGTCCTGACCGGCGAAGTGATCCTCGTAGATCTCCTGAAACATCGCATGAAGGGAGCCGAAAGACATGCCCTTCACGTTCCAATGGAAAAACTGGGATTTCATCGTCGCGACGGAGGTATCGGCCAGCGCCTGCTGCAAGCCCTCGATGATCGCTGTCTTTTCGTTCTTCTTAAGCTCGTGTGCGGTATCTTCCATGACATCCTCCGATTGCGCTGCGTATAAATTAGAACGATTCTAATGTATGGCGCGGTCGAGCAATTTCAACATTCGCTCGGGGTCATAACGCCGAATTCCGAAGGGAAGTTCCGGGCGACGCGCGGCCGCCCGGAATTCGCTGTTATTCCGCCGCTTCCATATAGTCCTCCAACGGTGGGCAGGAGCAGACAAGATTTCGGTCGCCCCAGGCGTTGTCCACGCGGTTTACCGGTGCCCAGTACTTGTCCACGCGGAAGGCACCGGCGGGGAAACATGCGGCCTCACGCGTGTAGGGACGGTCCCAGTCACCGACCAGATCCTCCATCGTGTGGGGCGCGTTGGTCAGGGGGTTGTTCACGCGATCCAGCGTGCCGCCCTCGATGGCTTGCGCCTCGGCCCGAATGCTGAGCATCGCGGCGATGAAGCGGTCCAGCTCGGCCTTCGGCTCACTCTCCGTCGGTTCGATCATCAGGGTGCCCGCGACCGGCCAGCTCATCGTGGGGGCGTGAAAGCCGCTGTCGATCAGGCGCTTGGCCACGTCGTCCACCGACACGTCGGCGGTGTCCTTCAACGGGCGGGTGTCGATGATGCATTCATGCGCGACGTACCCCGAAGCGCCGCGATACAGCACGTCGAACGCGCCTTCCAACCGCTTCGCGATGTAGTTCGCGCTGAGGATGGCGACCTTTGTCGCTTGGGTCAGGCCATCGCCGCCCATCATTGCACAGTAGGCCCATGAGATCGGCAGCAGCGAGGGAGAGCCGTAGGTCGCCGCGCTGACCGCGCCTGCCGACCCCTCATCCGTGTGGCCGGGCAGGTATGGCGCAAGGTGCGACCGCACGCCGATGGGGCCCATGCCGGGGCCGCCGCCGCCATGCGGAATGCAGAACGTCTTGTGCAGGTTCAGGTGGCTGACATCGGCCCCGATCTTTCCCGGACGGCTGAGGCCGACCATCGCGTTCATGTTGGCTCCGTCCAGATAGACCTGACCGCCATGCTCATGCGTGATCTCGCAGACTTCGCGCACCGTATCCTCGAACACACCATGGGTGGAGGGGTAGGTGATCATGCAGGCGGCAAGCCTGTCGCCCGCCGCCTGCGCCTTGGCGCGGAAATCCTCGACGTCGATATTGCCCAGATCGGTGCACTTCACCACGACGACCTTCATCCCCACCATCTGCGCGGAGGCCGGGTTCGTGCCATGCGCGTTGACAGGGATCAGGCAGACATCGCGATCATCGCCATTCGCGGCGTGATAGGCGCGGATGGTCAGCAGGCCGGCATATTCGCCCTGCGCGCCGGAATTGGGCTGCATCGAAATCGCGTCATAGCCGGTGATCCGGCACAGCTTGTCGCTGAGATCGTCGATCAGTTCCTTGTAGCCCTGCCGCTGATCGGCGGGGGCGAAGGGGTGGATGTTGGAGAATTCCGGCCAGCTGACCGGCATCATCTCCGCCGTGGCGTTCAGCTTCATGGTGCATGAGCCCAGCGGGATCATTGCGCGGTCCAGCGCCAGATCGCGGTCAGCGAGGCGGCGCATATAGCGTGTCATCTCCGCCTCGGCCCGGTTGAGGTGGAAGGTCGGGTGCGTCAGGTATTCGGATGTGCGGATCAGGGCGTCAGGCAGGCGGTACTGCGTCGCCTCACCCCCGTCGCTGCCGCCGAAGACGGCGATCAGGCGGGCGATATCCTCGGGCCAGACGGCCTCATCCAGCGTGATGCCGATCTGGGTGTCGCCGACCCGGCGCAGGTTTATGCCTGCCTCGACCGCGGCGCGCAGGATCGCCTCACGCGGGGCGCCGACCTCGACCGTCAGAGTGTCGAAAAACGCCTCTGGCTCGACCTTGTAGCCTGCCGCCTGCAAGGCATCGGCCACGCGAACCGCCTTCAGATGTACGCGCTGCGCGATGGCCCGCAGGCCCGCAGGCCCGTGGAAGACCGCATACATCGAGGCCATGACGGCCAGCAGAGCCTGCGCCGTGCAGACGTTCGAGGTCGCCTTCTCACGCCGGATATGCTGCTCACGCGTTTGCAGGCTGAGGCGGTAGGCCCGGTTGCCCCGCGCATCAATGGAAACACCGACGATCCGCCCGGGCATCGCGCGTTTATAGGCGTCACGACAGGCCATATAGGCCGCGTGAGGCCCGCCCGCGCCCAGCGGCACGCCGAAGCGTTGCGTGTTACCGATGGCGATGTCCGCGCCCATCTCTCCCGGTGCCTTGAGCACGCACAGGGCCAGAGGATCGGCGGCCACCACGGCCAGCGCCTTGGCGGAATGCAGCGCCTCGATCACATCGGTGAAGTCGTGCACGTGGCCATACGTACCGGGATATTGGAAGATCGCGCCGAACACCTGATCCGGTTGCAAATCCGTGAAGGGATCGCCGACGATCACGTCCCAGCCCAGCGGGGCGGCGCGCGTGCGGATCACGTCGATGGTCTGTGGATGGCAATGGTGATCGACGAAGAACGCCGTGGCCTTGGATTTACCGGCCCGCTGCGCCAGTGCCATCGCCTCCGCCGCGGCGGTTGCCTCATCCAGCAGCGAGGCGTTGGCGATCTCCAGCCCGGTCAGGTCGGCGATCATGGTCTGGTAGTTCAGCAATGCCTCCAACCGACCTTGCGAAATCTCGGGTTGATAGGGGGTGTAGGCGGTGTACCAGGCCGGGTTCTCGAAGATATTGCGCGCGATAACCGGCGGCGTGACCGTGCCGTGATAGCCCTGACCGATCAGCGAGGTCATGACCTTGTTCTTCTTCGACATCTGCCGCAGGGCGCGCAGGGCCTCCTGCTCCGACAGGGCGGGGCCGAAATCGAGGGCCTCCTTCTGGCGAATGCCGGCGGGGACGATCCGGTCGATCAGCGCGTCGAGGCTGTCGGCACCCAGCACGTCGAGCATCTCCTGCATTTCCGCCGGAGAGGGGCCGATATGGCGGCGATTGGCGAAATCATAGGGGGCGTAATCGGTGGGGGAATAGCTCACGGGGATCATCCTGTCTGTGGGCGGAATGGTCCCGGCTCCGGGCCGGGACCGAATGGGATCAGCCGATGAAGGCCTTGTAGGCCTGTTCGTCCATCAGGTCGTCGAACTCGCTGGGATCGTCGAGGGTCATGCGGAAGAACCAGCCTTCTTCCAGCGGATCCTCGTTCACCAGGCTGGGGGTTTCGACGATCTTTTCGTTCACGGCTGTAACTTCACCGTCGAGCGGGGCCATGATGTCGGACGCGGCCTTGACGCTTTCGATCACCACGATCTCATCATCCTTGGCCACCTTGATGCCCGGCTCGGGCAATTCGACGAAGACCAGATCGCCCAGCTGGGCCTGCGCGTGTTCGGTGATGCCGACGATGACCTCATCGCCGTCCTGCTTCAGCCATTCATGCTCTTCGGTATATTTGACTGTCATTTAAGTTACCTCTTGTAGGTCTGTTGGACGAAGGGAAGCGTCGCGACGCGGATCGCCACGTATTTGCCGCGCAGGTGAGCGTAGAGCATGGTGCCCGGCTGCGCCTGCGATGTTTCGACATAGCCCATCGCAATGGGGCCGCCAACGGAGGGGCCGAACGTGCCGGAGGTGACGGTGCCGATGACCGGCCCGTTCTCGACCGCGTGCAGCGTCGTGCCGGCGCGGACGGGGGCGCGTCCCTCGGGCTGCAATCCGACACGCTGGCGCGTTGTGCCCTCGGCCAGCTGGCGCTGGATCACATCGGCACCGGGAAAGCCGCCCTGTTCGCGCCGCCGTTTCTGCATGGCCCAGATCAGGCCGCCCTCGACCGGGGTGGTCGTCTCGTCGATATCGTTGCCGTACAGGCACAGCCCGGCCTCGAGCCGCAGGCTGTCGCGCGCGCCCAGCCCGATGGGGGCCACGCCCTCCTGCTCCAGCAAGGCCTCAACCACGGCGATAGCCTCACCCTTTGGCACGGAAATCTCGAAGCCGTCCTCACCGGTATAGCCTGAGCGGGTGACGATGCAGTCCCCGTCGATCAGGGGCATGACGCGGGCATCCATGAACCGCATGTCGCGCACGGCGTCATTGAGCGCGGCCAGCGCGTCCTCCGCCTTCGGTCCTTGCAACGCGATCAGCGCCCGGTCCAGCACCTCAACCGAGGTTGCGGACTGGATGTGCGGAATGTCGTGATCGGCGCGCGCGGCGTTGACGACCACATAAATCCAGTCGCCCATATTGGCGAACATCAGATCGTCCAGAATGCCGCCATCCGCCGCCGTCAGCAGGCCATATCGCTGGCGACCGGGTTTCAGCTCCGCCACGTTGACGGGCATCAGGCGTTCCAGCGCCTCGACCCGGTTCGCGCCGTCCAGCCGCAACTGCGCCATGTGGCTGACATCGAACAGGCCGGCATGTGCTCGGGTGTGCAGATGTTCCTGCATCACGCCCATGGGGAACTGCACGGGCATCTCCCAGCCTGCGAACGGCACCATCTTTCCGCCCAGCGTCCGGTGTAATTGTGCCAGCGGTGTCGTCTTCAAATCGGTCATGCGATAGCCCCGTTGCATCTGGCCGCGCGAGGATCGCACGGTCCGTGATGCCCCCTCTGTCCTGTTGCCTGAGATCGTTATCCCGTCGGCGGGCGTGAACGCCACTCTCCAGAGTATTAGCTATCCCACCGGTCCTGTGACCTGAAAGTTTCCGGGGCGGTTGCTTCTTCGGCAGCGGCGGGGCCGCGTTCTCCCGGTGAGACAGCGTCATGATATTCTGCTGTCGGGACACGGGCAAGTTTTTTTGCAGCGCCTTTTTCTGATGCGGTTGCGGGCGCGGCAGTGTATCGCGCGTGCATGGAACAGATCACGATAGACAGGCTCGGCCATCAGGGCGACGGCGTGGCACAGGGCGGGGGCGAGGTTTTCGTCCCCTACACCTTGCCCGGCGAGGTGGTGGAACTGACGGCGGAGGGCGATTTGCACGCGGTGTTGCAGCCGTCGGAGCAGCGGATCACCCCGGTCTGCAAGCATTTCGGCACCTGCGGCGGTTGCGCGGTTCAACATGCCTCGGACGCCTTCGTGGCGGAGTGGAAGGTGAACGTGGTGCGCCGCGCCCTGTCCGCGCGGGGCATCGACATGAAGGTCGGCGGGATCGCCACCTCTCCCCCCCGGTCGCGCCGGCGTGCCGTCTTTGGCGGGCGGCGCACGCGCAAGGGGATCACCGTCGGATTTCACCAGCGGGCCAGCAACACTCTGATCGCGATCGAGGAATGCGCGGTCATCGACCCGAAGATTTTCGCCGCCATCCCCGTATTGGAGGAGCTGACCGCCATCGGCGCATCCCGCACGGCGGCGATCCGTCTGTCGGTGACGCTGTCCGCCGCAGGGCTGGACGTGCTGGTCGAGGAGGCGCGCGAGCTGGAGCCGACGATGCTGCCGCAACTGGCGGAGATCGCAGGCCGCCACGACCTCGCCCGCCTGACATGGAACTATGAGGTCATCGTCAATGCCAGCCCCCCCGTGCAGCGCATGGGCAAGGCCCGCATCGTGCCGTCCCCCGGCGCGTTCCTGCAAGCGACGCCACACGGGCAGGCCGCTCTGGTCGCGACGGTAAAGCAGGCGGTCGGCAATGCGTCCCGCGTGATTGACCTGTTCGCCGGATGCGGCACATTCGCCCTGCCACTGGCGGAGCAGGCGGAGGTTCTGGCAGTGGAAAACGATGGCCCGATGCTGGCCGCGCTGGATCTGGCATGGCGGCGCACCGATGGTGCCTTGCACCGGATCACCACAGACCGCCGCGACCTGTTCCGCCGCCCGCTCCTGGCCAGTGAGATGAAGGGCTACGACGCCGTGGTCATAGACCCGCCACGCGTTGGCGCCGCGGCACAGGTGCAGGAACTGACGTTGAGCGCGGTGCCCGTCATCGCCTTCGTCTCATGCAATCCCGTGACCTTCGCCCGCGATGCGGAGGTTCTGATCAAGGCGGGATACCGGATGGGGCCGGTGCGCGTGATCGACCAGTTCCGCTGGTCGCCGCATGTCGAGCTGGCCGTCACCTTCACGCGCTGATCTGCCTCGCCCCGGCGAACCGGGGCGGGCCGCCGGCACCTCAAACCTTGACGATGGTCCGTGTGGGGAAGGGGATGTCGATCCCGGCCGCGTCGAACGCTTCCTTGACTGCTTGCAACAGGGCGCATTTCACGTCGAGGTAATCCGCCCGCGCCACCCAGACACGCACCGTCAGATCGACGGAACTGTCACCCAGGGCCGTGACCTTCACGAAGATCGGCTTGTCATCGTGAATGCGCAACTCTTCGGCCAGCGTGTCGCGGATCACCTGCTCCGCTTCCTTGAGGTTCACGCCGTAGCCGACTCCGAAGACCAGATCGACGCGCCGTTCGTCATGGGCGCTGTAGTTCTGGATCGGCCCGGACCAGATATCGCTGTTGGGTACGAATACCTGCACGTTGTCGGGGGTGGTCAGCTCACATGTGAACAGCCCGATCTCCTTGACGGTGCCGCCTTGCCCCCCGGCGGAGACGTAATCGCCGATCTTGAACGGCCGGAACGCCAGCAGCATCAGGCCTGAGGCCAGGTTGGACAGCGTGCCCTGCAAGGCCAGCCCGATGGCCAGACCAGCCGCACCGATGACGGCGATCAGCGATGCCGTCTGAATGCCGAACCGTGCCAGAATGAAGATCAGCGCGAATGTCAGAACCGTATAGTTCGCGACCGTGCCAAGGAAGTTGAACAATGTCTCATCGAAGCGGTCATGCCGCCTGCCGATATTGCGCACCTGCCGCTTGACGAAACCGGCGAGGAAGACCGCCACCACCGCGATGATGCACGCCACCAGCACATCGAAGATCAGATCGAGCCACCACCATTCCATTGCGCATACTCCTGTCGCTGCATGTCGCGGCCCGCCTTAGCCCCTATCGGCCCGAATGCAAAGTCCGACATGCCGGATCGCAATCCGAAGCGCCTTCGCATCTGGAAGCCTCGGGCAAAGGCGGGTAGACCCGGCGCCATGCAGGATATGACCCCCCTTCTTTCATCCGTCTTCGGTTTCGACGCCTACCGTCCGGGGCAGGAGGAGATCGTCACCGCCGTCGCGGCGGGTGAGGATGTTCTGGCCATCATGCCCACGGGCGGTGGCAAGTCGCTGTGCTATCAGCTGCCCTCGCTGGCGCGCGATGGCGTGACGGTCGTGATCTCACCCCTGATTGCGCTGATGCGCGATCAGGTGCGCGCGCTGCACGCGGCGGGCGTCGTGGCGGGTGCGCTGACCTCGGCCAATACCGAGGAGGAGAACGAGGAGATCTTCGCCGCCATCGACGCGGGCACGCTGCGTCTGCTCTACATCGCGCCGGAACGCTTGGCGGCAGGCGGCACCGAACGACTGCTGCGCCGCGCCGGGGTCAACATGATCGCTGTGGATGAGGCGCATTGCGTCAGCCAGTGGGGCCATGATTTCAGGCCCGACTATCTGCGGATCGGTGAATTGCGCCGCGCACTGGGCGTGCAGACCACGGCCTTCACCGCCACCGCCGATGCCGAAACCCGGGCCGAGATCGTCGAGCGGCTGTTCGACGGGACACAACCGCGCATCTTCCTGCAAGGGTTCGACCGCCCCAACCTGACCCTCGCCTTTCAGGCCAAGAACCAGCCCCGGCGGCAGCTTCTCGACTTCGCCGTCGCACGCAATGGCCGCTCGGGCATTATCTATGCGGCCTCTCGCAACAAGACCGAAGTGCTGGCCCAGGCCCTGCGAGAGGCGGGTGTGAGTGCGATCAGCTATCACGCCGGCATGGACCCCGACGACAGACGGCAAGCGGAGGCCCGGTTCCAGACCGAGGACGGCCTCGTCGTCGTCGCCACCATCGCCTTTGGCATGGGCGTGGACAAACCGGACATTCGCTACGTCCTGCATGCCGACCTGCCAAAGAGCATCGAGAGCTATTATCAGGAGATCGGCCGCGCGGGCCGCGATGGTGATCCGGCGGAAACCCTGACCCTCTACGGCCCCGACGACATCCGCCTGCGCCGCGCCCAGATCGAGGAGGGGTTGGCGAATGTGGACCGAAAACAGGCCGATCACGCCCGCCTCAACACTCTACTGGCCTTGGCCGAGGCACCCGTCTGCCGCCGCCAGACCCTGCTTGCCTATTTCGGCGAAACCCTGCCGCAGCCCTGCGGCAACTGCGATCTGTGCATCGATAAGCCTGAGACGTTCGACGCGACCGATGCGGCACGCAAGGCACTCTCGACCGTGTTCCGCGCTGACGAATGGTTCGGCGCCGGGCACCTGATCGACATCCTGCTGGGGGAGGAGACGGAGAAAGTCCTCGCCCGGGGGCACGACAAGATTTCCACCTTCGCCATCGGGCGCGAATACAGTCGCAAACAATGGCAGACCCTGTTTCGCCAGTTGATGGCGCTGGATCTGGTGCGCCCCGACCCGGCCCGCCACAACGCGCTGCGCCTGACCGAGGCCGCGCGCCCCGTCCTGAAGGGGGAGCGGAGCCTGACCCTGCGCAAGGACAGTCTGGACCGCCGCGACCGCAAACGCCCGAGGGTCGAGGCGATGGTGCAGCAGGCCGATGAACCCCTGTTGTGGGCGCTGAAATCCAAACGACGCGAATTGGCGGAGGCCGCGAAGGTCCCGGCCTATGTCATCTTTCCTGACCGCACATTGGTCGCTATGATCGACGCGAAACCGCAAAGCCTGGACGCCTTCGCCGCCTTGCCCGGTGTCGGCGCGAAGAAGCTGGAAAAATTCGGTCGGATTTTTCTGGAGGTCCTGACCGGAGCACCGGAGCCGGAGGTGCACCCGGCCAAAATGAAAGCCGCCGCGAGCGGCTCCGCCGACCTGCTGGACCGATTGCACATGCTGCAACGCGACTTGGCCTATGGCATAGACGGCACGGCGAAGCGGCTGGATTGCCCGACCACGACCCTCGCCCGGATTGCGGAGGCCAGGCCCGACAGTCGCGAGGCCCTCGCCCGAATCAAGGGAATGGATGAGGCCCGGCTGGAGCGTTTCGGGCCGGACTTCCTGAACGCGATTGCCGAACATGGCTGAGGCCTGAGCCTCCGGCGGGGATATTTAACGAAAGTGAAAGCTTTGGCGCGCCACGATGCCATCACGGTACAGGCGGGGACGCCGATGATCGTGAAAGTGAAAGCCGCTCCGGGCGACCTTGCCTTGCTTTGGCCCCCGTGCCTTGTCTTGGCATAGCGTTGCGGAGCGGTGGCTTCACTTTCTGTAAATATCCCCGCCGGAGGCGCTTTCTTAAAGCCCGGCTTCCTCGGCGATCTGCTTGCGGGATTTGCGGGCCCGTTCTGTCGCGGATTTCAACTGACCACAGGCGGCCATGATATCCTCGCCGCGTGGACGACGGACCGGGCTGGCATAGCCTGCCGCGTTGACGATATCGCCGAAGGCCTCGATCCGCTTGCGGGTGGAACGTTCATAGGGCGCGCCCGGCCACGGGTTGAACGGGATCAGGTTGATCTTGGCGGGGATGCCCTCAATCAGCTTGACCAGTCTTCGCGCGTCCTCATCCGTGTCATTGATGTCGCGCAGCATGACATATTCGAAGGTGATCCGTTCGGAATTGCTGAGGCGCGGATAGTCGCGGCACGCTTGCAGCAGCGCCTCAATGTTCCAGCGTTTGTTGATCGGAACCAGCTTGTTGCGCACCTCATCCGTGGTGGCGTGGAACGAGATGGCGAGCATGCACCCCAGTTCGTCGCCTGTGCGCGCGATCTCGGGCACCACGCCGGAGGTGGACAGCGTGATGCGGCGGCGGCTCAGGGCCACGCCCTCAGGGTCCATCGCGATTTTCATCGCGTCGCGCACGGCGTCGAAGTTGTAGAGCGGTTCGCCCATGCCCATCAGCACGATATTGGACAGCAGACGCTTGTCGTCCGGTCCCTTTTCCCACTCACCCAGATCGTCGCGGCACAGCAGGACCTGGCCGATAATCTCACCCGGTGTCAGGTTGCGGACCAGCTTTTGCGTGCCGGTATGGCAGAACGAACAGGTCAGCGTGCACCCGACCTGGCTGGAAATGCACAGCGTGCCGCGGTCCTTTTCAGGAATATAGACCGCCTCGACCTCGTGCCCGCCCTCGATGCGCAGCAGGTATTTTCGGGTGCCGTCGGTGGAGACCTGCTTGGTCACGACCCCGGGCAGGGTTACGCGGAACTGTTCGGCCAGCATGGTGCGGAACGGCTTGGCCAGGTTGGTCATCGCGTCGAAATCGTAGACGCCCTTGTTGTAGATCCAGCTCCACACCTGACCGACGCGCATCTTCGCCTGTTTTTCCGGCGTACCGGCACCGATCAGCGCATCGCGCAATTGCAGGCGCGTCATGCCGACCAGATTCGGCAGGCCGGTAATCGGTGCACGCTTGATCGTCATCAGATCTTGCGTGATGGGGGCGGTAGCATCGGTCATGTCTCAACTCCAACAAAGACGCCTCCCGGATGAAGGGGAGGCGTTGATGTTGAATAGCAAATTTATCGCGCCTTGGCCAGACAGCCCTGCCAGACAGCCCTTGTGAGCGGACAAGCGTATCCGCTCAGCATTTCGACAGCGCTGATCAGCGAGCAGAGACGAACCGTTCGATGGCCAGACGGGTCACGCCGGGGGTGCCATAATAGCCGCCGGGCCGCCCAACAGCGAGCATGTAGGTGCCGGCATTCACGCGTGCGGCGATCTGGGCGTCATAGGTCTCGCCGTAATCGTCATTCTGGTCGAGACGGCGCCCCAGATCGTCGAACAGTGTCAACATCGGGTCATTTCCGGCGGTGGCGATACCCTCAATCAGGACGAGGCCAGGTTCGGCCACGTCGAAGCTGACCCAGACCATATCGTCCCCTTCACGAATGTCGCGGCGCATCCTGGTTTCGAGTTGGCCCAGTGCCACGACCGGATAGCTGCCATCCAGCGGCGGGCTGGCCTCGGCGTTGTTGTAGAGGCCCTGCATGTATTGCTCTTCACTGAAGGCACTGACCGTCACGGTTACAGGCACGTTCGCATCGCCGAGGGAATCGAGCGCGATGCAATAGGAGCCTGCGGCCAGTCCGCCGATGAAATCGACGCGGGAATTCAGACCGTCGAAATCGTCATTCTCCGCCAGCAACTGCCCGGATTCGTCATAGAGCGACAGCACCGGGTCGGCTTCGGGGTTTTCGGCGGTGATGCTGAGGCTCTGCATTCCGTCGAGCGTGAAGCGGTAGAACGGTTCCGCGTTGATCGAGGCCGTGCGCGCGACACCGTCCTCAAGGGCGGAATCGAGGGCACCCTCCGGGTAGAAGGGCGATGCCTCCGTCTCGGCCGAGCAGGCTGCACCGTATCCGCCGGTATCCTCACCCACCGTCAGGGCCTCCTGCTCCAACCGGGAGACGCGAAGCTCCGCCATCATGTCCGCCCCGTCATAGCTGGACGTTACGAGGCAGTAGGTGCCCGGATCGACGGAGATCTCACCGCGTGAGGCGAGGAACCCGCCCCCGTCATCGTCCGACATGATGACCGTGCCCGTCGCGTCGAGCAGGTCGATCACCGTATCGCCGGCATCGGTCGGCTGCGCTTCGAGCCGGACCATCATCGGGGAACTGACTGTGAACAGGGTGGTCAACTGTCCCCCGGCCGGGATGTTCCCGGTCAGCCCGAGATAGTCGGCCGCCGACGCGATGTCGGATGCATCTTGCGTTCCGCCCGCCCATTGCGCACCCGCGCCAGCGCCGGCACATAGCGACGACGTATCCTCCTGCGCCAGCGCGGGAAGGGCGGAGGCCCCCAGCACCAGGCAGCTCGTGGCGGTAAGTCTCTTCAGATCCATGGTCGTCTCCCTACATGTTCCAGTCCAGTAACGGGTCGTTCCGGCCTTATGTCCGTATCAGGACGCACATCGTGTCGATGCGTCGCCCAATGCGGCGGTAAACCCGATGAGGGAGACTGTATCAGTTGTTGTCGTGCCGCGCGCGGATGTTCCGACCAGGCGCGCGTCCGCCCCGGCCCGCATGGCCGCGACGATGCGCTGGTCGTCCGCGGGCGAGGAGGGCCATGCCCATTCGCCGCGCGTGTAGAATTCGTATTGCTGCCCGCCAACCGTGACCGTGACGGAGGAACCGTCGCGGAAGGGGTAACCGCCGGTAAAGCTGACCTCGTTCGCTACGTTCTGGCCCGGCCTGTTGGTGACCATCAGCCTGATTTCGCCCCGATTGACCTGCACCGTCGAACCATTGCGCGTCGCGCGGCTGCTGGTGGGTGCGGATGCGATCCAGCATTCCTTTGTGCTGCCGCTGCTTTCAAACACGCTCCACCGGTCATGCGAATCGACGCGGGTGGTTTGCTCCTGTGCCGCGACGCCTGTCGCCGCCGCGACGCCGAGCGTCGCCAGAACCGTGACCGTCGCGATGAAACTGGCTTTCATATCCTGCTCCTTCGTTGCTGCGCGCTGCCGTCTCGTACCTGGACGACTTGGTGCGCAATACGCCTCATACCATGGACCTTGCCAACGCCTGGTCCCACTCCGATAATAGTAGCGACAAGGGGCCGGGATGCGCCACCCCGCAAGCGGATTTTTCACCTTACGTGTGGGGGTTCGTGCGATGCAGTGAGGACTTCGCGCCAGTGTCAGATTCCGACCCGGCCCAGTTTACCCGCCCCGCCGATCCAGATGGCGCAGCGCGGGCTGACGATTCGGACCTGCTGGGCCGGATCGCGAACCGGGATCGCGGCGCGTTTGCCGAACTGTTCGAACGCTATGCCGGGCGGGTCAAATCCTTTCTTCTGCGCTATGCCCTGCCGGATGATCAGGCGGAGGAGATCGCGCAGGAGGTCATGATCCAGGTCTGGCGCAAGGCGGCAAGCTATGATCCCGCACGGGCGGCGCCCTCGACCTGGATATTCGCGATCGCGCGCAACAAACGGATCGACGCGGTGCGCCATGGCGCGCGCCGACAGGCCGATCCGCTGGACCCCGGTTTGCAGCCCGAACCGGAACCGGATGGGCGTGAGGTCCTGTCGCGCAGTGATCGCACCCGGATCGTGCGTGAGGCGATGCACGATCTGACGGAACCGCAGCGGGTTGTGCTCTACGCGACGTTCTTCGAAGGGTTGAGCCAGAGCGAGATCGCCGCCCGCGACGGGTTGCCGCTGGGCACCGTGAAATCCAGAATACGTCTGGCCTTCGCCAATATGCGCGAACGGTTGGGTGAAAGCACCATAGGAGAGCTGCGCGATGACTGACCGTTCCACGGATGCCGCCGAACTGGTCGAGGTCTGGCGGGGCGATATCCTCGAATCCACGCATCGCGGACATGCCGTGATCTGCCGTGCGGATGGGCAGGTCGTGGCCGAGTGGGGTGCTCCCGACGCGATCATCTATCCACGCTCGTCGTGCAAGATGCTTCAGGCGCTGCCCCTCGTCGAAAGCGGGGCGGCCGATGCTGCCGGTCTGGGGGGTGAGGAACTGGCCCTGTCCTGCGCCTCGCATCAGGGCGCGCTGCTGCACACGGAGCGGGTCGCCGACTGGCTGGCCGGTCTGGGACTGGGGGAGGGGGATCTGCGCTGCGGCACGCAATTCCCCCGCGACAAGGCCGAGGCGGAGCGGGTGCGCCGGACAGGCGAGGGCGCATGTCAGCTTCACAACAATTGTTCGGGCAAGCATGCGGGCTTCCTGACCCTCAACCGCCATCTGGGCGGCGGCGCTGAATATCATGAGATCGACCATCCCGTGCAGCGCGCGGTCAAGGATGCCTATGAGGAGATGACCGGCGAAACCTCACCCGGATACGGTATCGACGGCTGCTCCGCCCCGAACCATGCCAGCACGCTGCACGGGTTCGCCCGTGCAATGGCGCGCATGGCCGATCCAGCCGGCCTGGGTGCCGTCCGCCGCGATGCCGCGACCCGTCTGGTCGCCGCGATGCGCCGGTTTCCGCTGCTCGTCGCGGGGGAGGGGCGCGCCTGTTCCGAGATGATGGCGGCCATGCCCAATGCCACCGCGATCAAGACCGGGGCGGAGGCCGTCTTCGTGGCCATCCTGCCCGAACGCAAGCTGGGCGTCGCGCTCAAGATCCAGGACGGCACCACCCGCGCCGCTGAATGTGCCATCGCCGCTCTGCTGGCACGTCTGGGCGTCGCGGACGCTGAGCATCCGCTGATCGCCTCCCGGCTCAATCCGACGCAACGCAACTGGAACGGCATCGCCACCGGCTTCGTTCGGCCCGCACCGGGTCTGTGGGCGGGCGGCGCAGCCCTGTAAGGGGTATGCCGAGCGGTTCTTTGCCCCTTGTCATCGGGGGCGAACATGCTTTTGATGCGTGCAGTTCAACAGAAATCAACGGGAGATCACATCATGAAGACGTTCCTGATCGGCACGGCTATCGCGGCGTTGGCATCGTCGGGCGCGCTGGCCGAGAGCCATGCTGACTCCGCGAATATCGGCATTGTCCTGGGCTTCACCGGTCCCATCGAATCGCTGACGCCGGACATGGCGTCCTCCGCCGAACTGGCGATTGCGGAGGCAAACGCCTCGGGGCTGTTCCTGGATGGCACGACCCTCGCCGCCATTCGGGCCGATTCCACCTGCATCGACGCCGGTGCCGCCACCGCGGCGGCGGAACGTCTGGTCACGAGCGACAATGTCATCGGGATCGTCGGCGCGGATTGTTCGGGCGTGACCACTGCGATTGCCAGCAACGTGGCCGTCCCGAACGGTGTCGTGCTGATCAGCCCGTCTGCGACCTCACCCGCTTTGTCCTCGATCGAGGATAACGACCTCTTCTTCCGCACCGCGCCCTCGGATGCCCGTCAGGGACAGATTTTGGCCGATATCGTTACCGAGCGTGGGATCGATTCCGTCGCAATCACCTATACCAACAACGATTACGGGTTGGGCTTGGCCGATGCGTTCCAGGCCGCATTCGAAGCGGCTGGCGGCAAGGTGGAGATCGTCGCCGCGCATGAGGACGGCAAGGGCGACTATTCCGCCGAAGTTGGCGCTCTGGCCGCTGTCGGCGCCGATGCGCTGGCCGTTTTGGGCTATGTCGATCAGGGCGGGCGCGGGATCATCCAATCCTCCGTCGATACGGGAGCGTTCGATACATTCATCCTTGGCGATGGCATGATCGGGGAAAGTCTGACCGACGCGTTCGGCCCGGATATCGAGGGCACGTTCGGCACCGCGCCGGGATCGGACAGTGAGGGCTTCGCGGTCTTCGAGACGATGGCGCGGCAGGACAACATCACCGGGGATGGCCCCTACCGGGGTGAAAGCTATGATGCCGCATCGCTGATCATCCTCGCCGCACAGGCGGCAGGGTCGCTCGATCGCGGCGATATTCAGGCGAATATCCTCAACGTCGCCAATGCGCCGGGTGAGCCGATCGGACCGGGTGAACTGGCCAAGGCGCTGGAGATCCTCGCAAATGGGGGTGAGATCGATTTCGTCGGTGCGACCGGTGTCGAACTGATCGGACCGGGTGAGGCGGCAGGCTCCTACCGCGAACTCGAAGTCATCGACGGCGCGTTCCAGACTTTGGGCGTGCGCTGATACCGTCCTGAGTTCCCTGTGAAAATGGCCCGGAGGAAACTCCGGGCCTCTTTGTTGAAATCGGAGTGCGCGCATGATCCGGGTCGAAGACCTCCACATGCATTTCGGTGGTATCCGTGCCGTGGACGGTGCCAGTATCGAGATCGAAGAAGGCTCCATCACTGGGCTGATCGGGCCGAATGGCGCGGGAAAAACCACTCTTTTCAATGTGGTGGCGGGCCACTACACGCCGACCTCGGGCCGGGTGTTCTTGGATGGTGACGATATCACGGGTCTGCCCCCGCATGAGCTTTTTCACCGTGGGCTGTTGCGCACGTTCCAGATTGCCCATGAATTCTCGACGCTAACGGTGCGCGATAACCTGATGATGGTCCCCCCCGCGCAAAAGGGGGAGAGGCTGCTGGACGCGTGGTTCCGCCCCGGTGAGGTTCGTGCGCAGGAACGTGTGATCCGCGAAAAAGCGGAAGATGTCATTGATTTCCTTGAGATCAGCCACGTCGCGGATGAACTGGCGGGAAACCTGTCTGGCGGTCAGAAAAAGCTGCTGGAACTGGGGCGCACCATGATGGTGGACGCCAAGATCGTCTTTCTGGATGAAGTCGGCGCAGGCGTCAATCGCACGCTCCTCCATACGATTGGTGATGCGATTCAACGGCTTAACCGGGAACGCGGCTATACGTTCTGCATGATTGAGCACGACATGGATTTTATCTCTCGCCTGTGCGATCCCGTGATCGTGATGGCGGAGGGGCGCGTGTTGGCCAAGGGCGACGTCGCCTCGGTCAAGGCCGATGAGAGAGTGATCGAGGCCTATCTGGGCACCGGTCTGAAAAACAAGGTAATCGCGTGAATATCGTTCCGACCCGCCGCCGAAAGGCACAGAATGCGCTGACTGCGCCGTGCCTGCCCTGGGGGCGCACTGCGTCAGGCGGAATATGGTTCTTTTGCGAAGGGGGCAGGCCATGAGTTTCCTGTCGGCACGCGACATGACCGGCGGCTACGGCGCGACGGACATTCTGCATTCGTGTGAGATCAACGTCGATCGCGGGCAGATCGCGGTCATCGTCGGGCCGAACGGCGCGGGTAAGTCCACGGCGATGAAGGCCGTGTTCGGGATGCTGCCGCTGCGTGAGGGGACGGTGACGCTGGACGGGCAGGACATCACCAGCCTCAGCCCGCAAGAACGGGTGGCGATGGGCATGGGCTTCGTGCCGCAAACCGCGAATGTCTTCACCTCGATGAGCGTGCAGGAGAACCTCGAAATGGGGGCCTATCTGCGGCATGACGATTTTACCGGCACGATGGAGCAGGTGTTCGACCTGTTCCCGATCCTGCGCGAGAAACGCCGCCAACCGGCGGGAGAGCTGTCGGGCGGGCAGCGCCAGCAGGTCGCGGTGGGCCGCGCGCTGATGACGGAGCCGAAACTGCTGATGCTCGATGAGCCGACGGCAGGTGTCAGTCCCATCGTGATGGACGAATTGTTCGACCGCATCATTGAGGTCGCGCGCACCGGCATCGCCATCCTGATGGTTGAACAGAATGCACGACAGGCGCTGAACATCGCGGACAAGGGATATGTGCTGGTGCAGGGGCGCAATGCGTGGACCGATACGGGCGAGGCCCTGTTGGCCAATCCCGAGGTTCGCCGGACCTTTCTGGGGGGCTGAGGGTGAGCAGGGCAAATCTCAGCTTTGCGAACTTCCTTACCGTGTTTGGTGCAGGAATTGGTGGAATCGTGTGGTGGAATGTCCAGCGCATAAGCCACGCGCCTGACCGCCGAGGCGGCACCCCGCATGTCCTGCCGGTTCACGCAGTGGTGCGGGACGCAGGATTGCACGGTTCAACCGCTTGTCGATTTCGTTCTGATCACGCGCGGCAGGTTCGATCGCGCCTATCTGCGGATGAACCAGCGCGGCGGCGGACTGAGCGTCTTCGTCGGCGGCAATGCCTATTTCGCCAGACACGATGCCGATGCGACCGCGCCCGATCTGGCCCGCCGCGATCACATCCCAACGACATGCTGCGCCCACCGGCAACGGAGCCTTTGACATGATAGACATCCTCAACGGTATCGTGCTGTTCGCGAATTTCGTGATTATCCCCGGTCTGGCCTATGGCGCGCAACTGGCGCTGGGGGCGCTGGGGGTGACGCTGATCTACGCGGTGCTGCGGTTCTCGAACTTCGCACATGGCGATCTGATGGCGTTCGGCACGGCGGCCACGGTCCTGTTCACGTGGTGGTTGCAGTCGATGGGCGTCAGCCTCGGCGTGTTGCCCACGGCCCTGCTCGCGCTGCCTGTTGGGATTGTCGCGGCGGTGGCGATTTCGCTGCTGATGGACAGGGCGGTCTATAGCTTCTACCGCGAAAAACGCTCCGCGCCGGTGATCTTCGTCATCGTTTCGGTGGGAGTGATGTTCGTGCTGAACGGATTGACGCGCCTGCTGATCGGTCCGGACGATCAGAGGTTCGCGGACGGAGCGCGGTTCGTGATCCGGGCGCGCGATTTCGAGGCGTGGAGCGGCCTGGACGAGGGGCTGGCCCTGCGGTCCACCCAGGTTCTGACCCTGGTGGTTGCGGTGATCGTGGTGATCGCGCTGTTCCTGTTTTTGAACCGGTCGCGCATGGGCAAGGCGATGCGGGCCTATTCCGACAATGAGGATCTGGCGCTGCTGTCCGGGATCGACCCCAAGAAGGTGGTGTTCTGGACATGGGTGATCGCGGCCAGTTTGGCGACGATAGCAGGCACGCTCTATGGTCTGGACAAGTCATTCAAGCCGTTCACCTATTTCCAGCTGCTGCTGCCGATGTTCGCCGCGGCCATCGTGGGTGGTATCGGCAATCCCGTGGGGGCCATCGCCGGGGGCTTCATCATCGCCTTTTCCGAGGTGACGGTGACATATGCCTACAAGCGCGTGCTCGACTATCTGATCCCGTGGTGGGAGCCTGAGGGGCTGATCCAGTTGCTGAGCACGGATTACAAGTTCGCCGTCAGCTTCGTCATTCTGGTCGTGGTGCTGCTGATCAGACCGACCGGACTGTTCAAGGGGAAAGTGATATGAGCCAGCCCGTCCGTATCCTGTCACTCTATGCGTTGATGTTCGCGGCCCTGCTGGCGCTGGGTTTCGTGCAAAGCTGGCCACTGGCGCTGTCGGTGCTGAACATGTGCCTGATCTCCGGCATCATGGCGCTGGGCGTGAACATGCAGTGGGGCTATGGCGGGCTGTTCAATGTCGGCATCATGGGCTTCGCGGCGCTGGGCGGCGTGGCGGCGGTGCTGGTCAGTGAGCCTGTGCGGGGTGAGGCATGGGCCGTGGGCGGCGCCGGGCTGGTGTCCGCCTTGCTGTCGATCGTGGTGACGGTTGCGGCGGTTGGCTGGGTGCGCAAACACCTGCCCAGACGCGGACGGGGCGTGTTGACGGTGCTGTTGCTGGTGCTGGGGTATTTCGTAACCCGGCAATTCTTCGACCCGGCGGTGGACGCGATCGAGGCCCAGGATCCCACGGTGTACGGAAATATCGGTGGTGCCGGACTACCCATCATCCTCAGCTGGCTGGTCGGTGGATTGTTCGCGGGCGGTGCTGCGTGGCTGATTTCGCGGATCGCGCTGGGGCTGCGGTCTGACTATCTGGCCATCGCGACGCTGGGCATATCCGAGATCGTGCTGGCCGTGCTGAAGAATGAGGATTGGCTGGCGCGGGGCGTCAAGAATGTCGCGGGACTGGACAGCCCGGTTCCCAGCGCGATCGATTTGCAGGCCTCGGACTGGTTCGTCGCATTCGCGGCGGATCTCGGGATGACGCCGATAGATGCGTCCATCGTGTTTGTCCGTGGCTCCTATACCATCCTGTTCGTCATCGTGCTGGCAATCCTGATGTGGCTGAGCGAACGCGCGCTGAAGTCCCCCTGGGGCCGGATGATGCGTGCAATCCGCGACAACCGCGACGCAGCGGAGGCGATGGGCAAGGACGTGGTGGCGCGGCATCGGCAGATCTTTGTCCTGGGCTCCGCCGTGGTGGGGATCGCCGGGGCGATGTTGGTGACGATGGACGGGTTGTTCTCGCCAGGTACATATAATCCGCTGCGCTTTACCTTCCTGATCTGGGTGATGGTGATCGTCGGTGGGTCCGGCAACAACTGGGGGGCCGTGCTGGGCGGGTTCCTGATCTGGTTCACCTGGACACAGGCGGAGGCATGGGGCCCGCAGGCGATGGAGTTCATCACCTCGGGCATGGCGGGGGACAGCGCGCTGCGCGCGCATCTGATGGACAACGCGCCCCATATGCGGCTCCTCATCATGGGGCTGGTCCTGCTGGTGACGCTTCGCTTCTTCCCCAAGGGGCTGATCCCCGAACAGATCAGACGCTAGCGGCGTGACCCGTCAGGCGCGCCTGAACACAGGTTTGCGTTTTTCGCGGCGGGCGGTCAGCGCCTCCGCATGATCGGCACTGGCAAAGCAGGTCGTGACCCGTGCATCGGAGGCGTCGGCCTGAACCAGCGCGCGTTTCATCCCCTCTACCGCGAGGGGGGCAAGACCGGCGATCCGGGTGGCGAGCTTCAAGGCCTCATCGCTCAGCATGGCGGGATCGTACAGGGCGCTGACCAGTTCGGTATCGCGGCACTGCGTATCGGACAGACGCTCCGCTGTCAGGAACAGGCGGCTGGCGATGGTTGGTCCCAGTGCCGCGCGGGCGCGCGCCAGCGCCGGGCCGGGATAGTGCACGCCGATGGCGGCGGCCGGAACCTGCGCGACCATGCCGTTCACCCCCAGCCGCAGATCGCAGGCCAGCGCCAGATCCAGCCCGGCCCCGAAGACACCGCCGTTCAACGCCCCTATGACAGGAACGCGCAGAGCGGCGATCCGGTCGGACAGGTCGGCCAAGGGCAGGTCAGGCCGCAGGCCCTGTTCCAGCTCCGCCAGATCGGCCCCGGCGCAAAAGACCGTGCCGGTTCCGGTCAGGATCGCGACACGCAGGGTTGTATCGTCCTCGACCTCGTTCAACAGCGTGGTCAGCGTGGCCATATCCTTGATCTGCAGGGCGTTGCGCCGTTCGGGCGCGTCCAGCACGATGCGGGCGACGGTGCCGTCGCGGTGCAGCCGGATCATGGGGCGAACCCCGCGATGATCGGCGCGTGATCCGAAGGTTTCTCCCACCCGCGCACATCGCGCAGGATGCGGGTGGAGCCTGCCACATGGCCTGCATCGGGGGTGGCCCAGACGTGATCCAGACGGCGGCCCTTGTCCGCGTTCGACCAGTCCTTGGACCGGTAGGACCACCACGAATAAAGCGGCCCCTCCGGTATGTCGGCGCGCGTGGTGTCGATCCAGCCACCATCGGTGCGGGCCTTTTCCAGCGCCTCGACCTCGACCGGGGTGTGGGACACGACCTTGAGCAACTGTTTGTGCGACCAGACGTCATCGGCGCGCGGGGCAATGTTCAGATCACCGACCAGCACGGATTTCGCGGGCGAGGTGCCAGCGCCCCACTTGGCCATATTGGCCAGGAATTCCAGTTTGTGTGCGAATTTCGGATTGGTCGCGGGGTCAGGCTCATCCCCCCCGGCGGGAACGTAGAAGTTGTGGACCGTCAGACCGTTGGGCAGGGTCGCCGCGCAATGGCGGGCGTGACCGGTATCGCAGAACGCCATGGTTCCAGCATCCACCAGCGGCAAGCGGGAGAGGATGGCAACGCCGTTATAGCCCTTGTTCCCCTCGGCCACGATGTGTCCGTAGCCCGCATCCGCAAAGATCTGCAGCGGGATCTTGTCCACCGGGCTCTTGGTTTCCTGCAGACACAGCACGTCGGGCGCCTGTTCGGCCAGCAGGCGCAGAACGATATCGGCGCGCAGTCGGACGGAGTTGATGTTCCAGGTGCAGATCGTGGTGGTCATTGGACGCTCCATTCGGAATTGGCGCGCAGTGTCCGCGATGGGCGTCATGGCCTCAAGGCGAAAGTCCACCGCCACGGCCCGAAATAGATCTGAAGAGAAAGAACAGTCCTCAAAGAGAAAGCGCCCGATCCGTTTTTCGCGGATCAGGCGGCAATCCCTTATTCAGCCACTTTGGAGGGGGGGGGTAAAGTGGCCGGGTACGACCGTCATAAGTGGGGGGGACGGTCGGTACTCTATAATACGTCTTTCCGAATGCGTATTTCAACTGACAGAGCCACCTGAAACAGATTTGAATCACATTTTGTACGAAAATTCGTACATCTCGCTACGACACCAGGCGGTAACCTCCGGATTCGGTTACCAGCAGGGTTGCATTGCTGGGATCGGATTCAATCTTCTGGCGAAGACGGTAGATATGCGTCTCAAGCGTGTGAGTCGTCACCGCCGCATTGTAGCCCCAGACTTCGTGCAGCAGGACGTCGCGCGCGACCACGCCGTCATTGGCCCGGTACAGGAACTTGAGGATATTGGTTTCCTTCTCCGTCAGGCGAATTTTCTTTTCATCCTCGGTGATCAGTACCTTCTCGGACGGTTTGAACGTGTACTGCCCGACGCAGAAGACGGCATCCTCGCTTTGCTCATGCTGGCGCAGTTGCGCCCGGATCCGGGCCAGAAGCACCGGAAACTTGAACGGCTTGGTGATGTAATCATTGGCCCCCGAATCAAGGCCAAGGATCGTGTCTGCATCGGTAATGTGGCCGGTCAGCATGAGGATGGGGCATTTCACGCCCTGCTTGCGCATCAGACGGCACACCTCGCGCCCGTCCATGTCGGGCAGACCGACGTCCAGGATCACGAGGTCGTAAAGGCTCTGCTTCGACTTCTCCAACCCGTCGGCACCGGTCTCGGCCTCGAACACGTCGAACTCCTCGGTCAGGACCAACTGGTCGGCCAGAACCTCACGCAGATCCAGATCGTCGTCGACCATCAGGATTTTCTTCAGATTGCTCATCGTCCCGCTCCCTTGTCTGTCGCTACACAAATGCGTCAGCAATGGCCGTGCAACAAGGTTCGTGGCAAACACTCACACAGCCGTGTGCCGCTATGGCGATTTGTTTCACATCCTGTCGCTGAGAGCCTATATATTGTGTGAAACCACGCGAGCGAGGCTGACGACATGACATTGCGCCCCACGGATCAGGAACGCATCGCAAGGGCGAGGAACGACCTGCGTCTGGGCATTCCGGTTTGCGTGGGTGGCAGCGTCGTCGCGGCGGTGGAGAATCTGACGCGTGAGCGGTTCGAGGCGCTGCTGGCGCTGGGGCCGGAGCGTGCGCGTCTGGTCCTGACCGCGCGACGGGCATCGACCTTGAATGCACGGGCCTATGATGGCGACCTGGCGCGGATCGAGCTGCCGTCTGACGTGACGCTGGCGTGGCTGCGCGCCAGTGCCGACCCTGCCAGCGACTTGGATCACCCGATGAAGGGGCCGTATGTCAGCGATCGGATCGGATCGGCGGATGTGCACCGCACCGCTGTAACACTGTGCAAGCAGGCTTTCCTGCTACCCGCCGCGCTGGTGATCGAGGGTGCGGGGGATGCGGCGTTCGCGACGAAGCACGGTTTCGTCACCGCACCCTTGGTGGACCCGGACCCGGATGTGGTGGTCCTTGATGAGACCTCGGCCGCGCGGGTGCCGTTGGCGGTGTCCTCCGCGGGGCGGGTGCACGTGTTTCGTCCGCGCGACGGGGCGGAGGAACACTATGCCATCGAGATCGGACAGCCGGACCGGGCGGTGCCGGTGCTGTCACGGCTGCATTCCGCCTGCTTTACCGGTGATGTCATCGGCTCCCTGAAATGCGATTGCGGGCCACAGCTTCGCGCAGCACTCGCCCAGATGGGGGCGGAGGGGCAGGGCGTGTTGCTCTACCTCAATCAGGAGGGGCGCGGCATCGGGCTGGCCAACAAGATGCGCGCCTATGCATTGCAGGATCAGGGATTCGATACGGTCGAGGCGAACCACAGGCTGGGATTCGAGGATGACGAGCGGGATTTCCGAATCGGGGCGCAGATTCTCAAGTTGCTGGGCTTCTTCGCAGTGCGTCTGCTGACCAATAATCCCGGCAAGGTCGCGATGATGCAGGCAACCGGCGTTCATGTCGCGGAGCGTGTGCCCCTGCGCGTGGGAGAAACACCGCAGAACGCGGCCTATCTGGCGACCAAGGCAGCGAAGAGCGGCCATCTGTTGTGAAGCCAAGCCGCCGCGATCTGGTGGTGCGGGGCCGATCTGCCCGCTTCGGCGGTCGCAAATTCGTCTGCGCGATCGGGCGCGGCGGCATCGTCGCGGACAAGGTTGAGGGCGACGGGGGCACGCCGGTCGGGCGCTTCGCCCTGACCGGGGGACTGTGGCGCGCCGACCGCGTGGTCCGTCCTGCCAGCGTTTTGCCGCTGGCGCCTGCTGCGCGCCACGATATCTGGTCCGACGATCCGCGCGACCCGGCCTACAACCGGTTTCGCAAGGATGCGCTGCCCCGGTTCGGGCATGAGCGTTTGCGGCGGCGGGACAGGCTTTACGATATCGTGCTGTTCACTGACCAGAACAGCGCGCCGGTGGTGCCGGGGGCGGGGTCCGCGATCTTCGTCCATGTCTGGCGAGGGCCGCGCCGCGACACCGAAGGCTGCGTCGCCTTCGCGGAGGTGGACCTGCGCTGGATTCTGGCACGCTGGCGACCCGAAAGCCGCCTGATCGTTCAGCCGTAATCACGTTCACCGAAAATGGCGGAGCCGACGCGCACATGTGTGGCGCCGAACGCGATGGCCTGCTCGAAATCCGCGCTCATCCCCATGCTGAGGCCTTCGACCCCGTTGCGCGCGGCAAGCTTGGCGAGCAGGGCAAAATGCAGGCTGGGGGTTTCCTCGACCGGGGGGATGCACATCAGACCGGCGACGGTCAGGTCCATTGCCCGCACGGTTTCCACGAAAGCGTCGGTGTCTGCGGGCAGGATGCCGGCCTTCTGCGGCTCCTCGCCGGTATTGACCTGAATGAACAGGTCAGGGCAGCGGCCAAGCTGTTGTGCCATGTCGGCGATGCGTCGGGCGAGTTTTTCGCGGTCCACCGTATGGATCGCGTCGAACAGCTCCATTGCCGGGCGGGCCTTGTTCGATTGCAACGGGCCGATGAGGTGGACCCGTGCGTCGGGGAAGTCCGTGCGGAAGTCGGGCCATTTGCCCTGCGCCTCCTGCACCTTGTTCTCACCGTATAGGGTGTGCCCCTGTTCCAGCACGGCGCGAACGCGGTCGTTCGGCTGTACCTTGGACACCGCGATGAGGGAGACGGAGGCCGGATCGCGCTGCGCTTTCTGGCAAGCGTCCTCGATTCGGGTGCGGATCTCGCTGAGTGACATATGCGCCTCCATCCTTCGCTGGGGTGTGAACCTGTGCAGCGTTATGGGGAGGGTTCGCACAAAAGAAAAGAGCGGACCAATGGCCCGCTCTTCCCAAACAGTTTCTGATCGGAAGGATCAGAATGCCATGCTGATACCAGCACCGAAGCGGGTATCTTCGGTGGTTACACCAGCCGAATCTTCGAGCTCATTGTAACCAGCAGCTGCGGTGAAGGTCGCACCACCGCCGAGGGAGTAGTTGTAGAACAGGCCGTATGCGGTCTGATCGTTGGTGCCGACGGCATCGTCCAGTTCCGACACGACGTAGTTCGCGCCGAGGGTGCCACCACCGAAATCAACAGTCACGGAGCCCTGGATGTTCTGAGCATCGAAGCCGCCAAATTCACCGTCCTGATAAGCGAGCACGAGACCTGCCTGACCGAGGTCGAAGCCTGCGGAAATACCAGCGATTTCGTCATCGTCTTGCGTAATATAGCCGATGCCCAAGTCAACCGTACCGAAGGCGAAGCTGGCACCGATGCCATAGACGTCTTCAACAGTCGTTGCCGCTAGGCCGGTGTCGGTTCCGTTCTCGTAGGAGAGGGAGAGCGTGGTGCCACCGAATGCGATGTCATAGCGACCGATTTGAGCCGAGCCAATGACATCGCCCGTGCCGGCCAGTTCGTTATACTCGCTCTCGTAGAACGCTGCTTCGTCGACGATGCCGCCCGTTGCGATATCGATCATTGCCTGCTCGTAAGCGTTGTCGGTGTCGCCGACAGTGATCGTGCCGAAGGAGCCGGAGATGAAGACCGAGGCTGATTCTTCAGTGGGTGCTTCGTCCCAGTCGATGTTGGCGCCGAAGGAGATGCCGCCGTCCGTCATGCCGACCAGGGCCCAACGCAGGTCAGCGTCGTTGTGAAGCTGCAGCTCACCATCGGTGTTGGCGCCGCCGGAGTCGTTGTCGGTCGAAGTGATACCGATCTCACCCATGCCGGACAGCGTGATGGAAGTGGAAGAGTGTGCTTCGGCGAACGCGGCGCCCGCGAAGCCAAATGCTACAAGTGCCGTGGAGGCGAAGAGCACGTTTTTCATGGGAAGTCCCTCATGGTTTGAATGTTCCCGACACTCACACCCCTGTGAGCCGGATGAGGAGAACCTCACCAAAACCCCCCGACTCGTCAAAACCTTTCGAGCGAACAATTCGCTAATGGATCTTTCTGATGCGCCGATGCCACAGTCCGCCAATCGACACATTGCCCCGGATCGGCCCACGCATCGGCCCGCGCATCGGTGTCTGAGGCCCCAAAAGCCTTGTCGCTAGGCGGTCGCGCCGATATGAGGAACAGGACCTGTATATACGGAGGCTGCGCGGACCGATGTCAGCGAAACTGTTTATAAGCGTTACCATGGCAATGGGCGTCCTCGCCTCGTGCGGGGATCGAGACTTTCAACCCGAGCGGGACCGGATCACGGAACCGGAGGGAATCAGCATCAACCGGCTGTTGTCGGGCGAACTGTTCCAGAATCGCGGACCGGCGCTGAACGTCAATCAATACCTGTGGCGGGCCACGCTCGACACGCTGGATTTCCTGCCGCTGGTGTCCACCGACCCGTTTGGTGGTGTCATCACCACAGATTGGGGCAGCCCGGCCGGTGTCACGACAGAACGCTTCCGCGCCACGGCGGTGATCGATTCGGACGCGCTTGCGGTGAACTCGCTGCGGCTGGCGCTGTACCGTCAGGTGCAGTCGAACGGTTCCTGGGTGGATGCCCCCGTCGCGGATGAGACGGTGCGCCAGATCGAGGATGCCATCCTGCTGCGCGCGCGCCAGTTGCGCCGTGAGGGCGCGATCACAGACTGACCCTATGCGTGCGTGCGGCATATAGGTGCCGCGCGCCGTCTATATGAGAGAATGCAATGTCCCGTTACAATGCCCGCGTGGCCGAGCCGAAATGGCAGAAGGCCTGGGATGATGCCCGCGCGTTCGAGGCGGTCGCCGATCCGGACCGGCCCAAATACTACGTCCTGGAAATGTTCCCGTATCCTTCGGGAAAGCTGCACATGGGCCATGTGCGCAACTACACCATGGGTGACGTGGTTGCGCGCTACAAACGAGCGACGGGGCATTCGGTGCTGCATCCGATGGGATGGGACGCATTCGGCCTGCCGGCGGAAAATGCCGCGATGGAACGCGGGGTGCATCCGGGCGACTGGACCTATGAGAACATCGACGCGATGCGCAGCCAGTTCGCCAGGCTGGGCTTCAGCCTGGACTGGTCCCGCGAATTCGCCACCTGTGACCCGGACTATTACGGCCAGCAGCAGGCGCTGTTCATCGACATGCTGGATGCCGGACTGATCACGCGCAAGAATGCTGTGGTCAACTGGGATCCGGTGGACATGACCGTTCTGGCCAATGAACAGGTCGAGGATGGCCGGGGCTGGCGATCGGGCGCGGTGGTCGAGCGCAAGGAACTGACGCAGTGGTTCTTCAAGATCTCGGACATGGCGGATGAGCTGCTGGCCGGGCTGGACGGGCTGGAGAAGTGGCCCGAGAAGGTCCGCCTGATGCAGTCGAACTGGATCGGCAAGTCGCGCGGCCTGCAACTCGAATTCGAGTTTTCCTCGGGGCTGGACGGTTTCGAGGCGCTAGAGGTGTACACCACCCGGCCCGATACGTTGATGGGCGCCAGCTTTGCCGCGATCTCACCCGATCATCCGCTGGCAAAGGCGCTGGAGCAACAGCGCGACGGCATCAAGGCGTTCAATGAGGACTGCCGGCGCACCGGCACCTCGGAGGAGGCGTTGGAGAAGGCGGAAAAGCGCGGCATGGATACCGGCCTGACCGTGGCGCACCCGCTGGATCCCGACTGGCACCTGCCGGTCTGGATCGCCAATTTCGTGCTGATGGATTACGGCACCGGCGCGATCTTCGGCTGCCCGGCGCATGACCAGCGCGATCTGGACTTCGCGCGGAAATATGAATTGCCGGTGCATGACGTGTTCCTGCCCGCCGAAGGGGGCGAACCGGTGGAGAACACCGCCTTCGTCCCGTTCAAGACGGATGTCGTCCGCTATGTCCGTCCCTTGGGCGCGGCCGGAACCATGACCGGCGAGGACGCGATCGTGCAGGCCATAGATTTTTGCGAGGCGCAGGGCGTGGGCCACGGCGTCACGAAATTCCGCCTTCGCGACTGGGGGTTGAGCCGCCAGCGATACTGGGGCTGCCCGATCCCGGTGGTGCATTGCGACACCTGCGGCGTGGTGCCTGAGGCGAAGGAAAACCTGCCGGTCGAACTGCCCAAGGATGTGACCTTCGACCGTCCAGGCAATCCGCTGGACTGGCACCCGACCTGGCGCGATACGGCTTGCCCGAAATGCGGTGCCGCGGCGAAGCGTGAGACGGACACGATGGACACCTTCGTCGATTCGTCCTGGTACTATGCGCGCTTTACCTCTCCGAACGCTGACACGCCGACGGATGTGGATGCCGCAAAATACTGGATGAACGTGGATCAGTATATCGGCGGGGTGGAACACGCGATCCTGCATCTGCTGTATTCGCGCTTCTTCGCCCGCGCGATGGAAAAGACGGGGCACCTGCCTGCCTCGGCCAACGAACCGTTCGATGCACTGTTCACGCAGGGCATGGTCACGCATGAGACCTATGCCACCAAGGGCAAGGACGGGCGCACCGTTTGGCATGAACCGGGTGACGTCATTCGCGAGGGCGACGTGGCCCGGCTGGAGGATGGCACAGAGGTCGAGATCGGCCCGGTCATCAAGATGTCGAAATCCAAGAAGAACACGGTCAACCCGCTGGACATTATCGACCAGTACGGCGCCGACACCGCTCGCTGGTTCGTCATGTCCGACAGCCCGCCTGAGAGGGACGTGGAATGGACCGTCGCCGGTGCGGACGCGGCCTGGAAGCACTTGCAACGGGTCTGGCGTCTGGTGGTGGAACTGGAGGACACGCCCCCCGCGCTCGATACGCCGGACGGGCCGGATGCGATTGCGCTGCGCCGGGTGCTGCACCGGACGATCGCGGATCTGACCGCCTCGATCGAGGGGTTCGCCTTCAACAAGGGGGTGGCCAAGCTCTATGAACTAACCAACGCCATCGCGAAGGCGAAGGGCGGTGCCGACGTGGCGCGTGCCAAGCGTGACGCCCTGATTACGCTCGCCCGTCTGATGCAGCCGATGACGCCGCACTTGGCCGAGGAGATGTGGGCGACGCTGGGTGGCGAGGGGATGGTGCTGCACGCCCCCTGGCCCGTGGCGGAGGAGACCTATCTGGTCGAGGATACCGTGCTGATGCCGATCCAGATCAACGGCAAGAAGCGCTCGGAGATCACCGTCGCGAAGGACGCGGACAAGGCCACGATCGAGGCGCTGGCACTGGCCGATGCCGCCGTGGTCAAGGCGCTGAATGGCGGTGCCCCGCGTAAGCTGATCGTCGTACCGGGGAGGATCGTGAATGTCGTTGCATAGGCGACAGATACTGTCGGCGTTGTTGTTGAGCCCATTGCTGGTTCCACTAGCGGGATGTGGGTTCGAACCGCTCTACGGCTCCGACGGGGCGGCGGCACAATTGCGGGGTCAGGTCCGGGTGACGGCCATCGACGGGCGGGACGGTTATTTCCTGCGTGAGCGGCTGCTGCAACGCTTCGGCCGCCCGGCTGCGGATGCGCCGCTGACACTCTCCGTCACGCTGGTGACGGAGGCGGAGGCACTGGCGATCCGGCAGGGCAACGATGTGTCGCGCTATAATCTGAGCGGCGTCGCCTTGATCGCCTTGCGCAGAAGCGGGGTCGCCGAACCGATCCTGCTGGATGAGGTTTCGGGCGATGCCAGCTATAACGCGCCCTCCTCGGTTCCGCCCGCCCCGCCCAATGCCTCCGACGTGGCGGCCCGCGCGGCGGAGCAGGATGCCGGGCGGCGATTGGCCGAGTATCTGGCCGAACAAATCGCGGATCGTGTGCTGATCGCATCGGAACAGCTGTCCCAATGAAGCTGGCGCCGCGTGACGCCGCCGCCTTCCTCGCGCGGCCCGATCTGACGCGGAGCGGCATTCTGATCCATGGCCCGGATGCGGAGCGTATCGCCCAGCGGCGGCGGGCACTGACACTGGCGGTCGTCGGGCCGAACGGCGCCGAGGACATGCGGCTGGAACGTCTGACCGGCGCCGATCTACGCTCCGACCCTGCGAAGTTGAGCGATGCCATGAAGGCGCAGAGCTTCTTTCCCGGGCCGCGCGCCGTAGTGGTGGAGGACGCGACCGATGGCTTGGCCAAGAGCATCGCCCCGGTGCTGGAGGATTGGCGCGAGGGCGACGGGTTCCTGATCTTTACCGCCGGACAATTGACCGCGCGATCCGCCTTGCGAAAGTTGTTCGAGGGCGCTCGAAATGCGCTGTCCCTCGCCGTTTATTCCGATCCGCCGGGCCGCGCGGAAATCGAGGCGGCCATCGCGAGGGTCGATCTCAACCCCTCATCCGATGCGCTGGCTGATCTGACCGCGCGGGGGCGCGGAATGCCCGAGGGGGACTTCGCCCAGCTTCTGGAAAAACTCTCGCTCTACAAACGCGGTGATGCGCGCCCGTTGAGTGTGGAGGAGATCGCCCAGCTTGCACCGCAAAGCACGGACGCCGCAGTGGACGATCTGGTCGCCGCCGTCGCGAACGGGGCCGTGCCGCGGATCGGCCCCGCGATGATGCGATTGACCGCGCAGGGCGCCAATCCCACTACTTTGTGCATCGGTATGACACGGCATTTTCGCCAATTGCACGCGGCGGCAAGCATGGGTGGTCGGCCCGAGGAAGCACTGGGCCGGCTGCGTCCGCCCGTCTTCGGCCCGCGACGCGATGCGATGGCCGCGCAGGTGCGGGCGTGGGGAACGCCCCGCCTGGAACGCGCCTTGACGACACTGACCGATGCCGACCTTATGCTTCGCTCCTCCAGCCGGACACCGCAGGAGGCGATGCTGGAGCGTGCCCTGATTCGCATCGCCATGATGCGCCCTCGCAACTAAAGGACCTCGCCATGACCCTGACCCTGATCGGATACCCGCAAAGCCGCGCCATGCGCGTGATGTGGATGTTGGAGGAACTGGAGCTGGACTACGATCTGGTGCCCGCCCGCCCCCACGCGCCTGAGATTTGCGCCGTGAATCCCAGCGGCAAGGTGCCCGCGCTGCGCGTGGACGATGTCGTGCTGACCGATTCCGTTGCCATCTGCCAGTTTCTGGCGGACCGGGAGGGCAAGCTGACCGCCCCCGCCGGAACCATCGCCCGTGCGACGCAGGACGGACACACGCAATTTATCTGCGACGAGGTGGACGGCGCGCTGTGGATCGCGGCGAAGCACAGCTTCGCCCTGCCTGAGGAGTTGCGGATCAAGGGCGTCAAGGACACCGCGCGGTTCGAGTTTACCCGCGCCATGGAACGGGTGGAGACCCGGCTGGGGCAGGGGCCGTATCTGGCGGGGGACGCGTTCGCCGTGCCGGACGTGATCCTGGCCCATTGCCTGTCCTGGGCCAAATCCGCGAAGTTCGAAACCGGCAGCGAAATCGTCGATGCCTACGGCAAGCGGTGCCGCGCCCGCCCCGCATTCCGCAGGGCGCTGGAGCGAGCGGCGGCGTATTGACCTAGTCGATCAGGCCGACCCGGCGGCGTATGTCCGGGTCGCGCAGGCTGACATCCTCACCCGCGTATTGCGCACCTTCGGGTCCGCACAGCCATGCGATTGCGGTGGCAGGCCATTGCGGGGGAACGTGATCCTCCCAATCCAGCTTGGAGACCGCATTGATGCCAGAGGCGCTGATTTCGCGCTGCATCTGCGTGGCGACGGTGCCGGGGCTGAGGCCGACACAGGTCAGGCGGTGGCCTTCCTCGATCTGGACGCAGGCGGTCAGCATCTTTGCCGCCGCCTTGGATGCGCAATAATGCGACCAGCCTTCTAGCGCGGAGGTCGCGGCCCCTGATGAGATGTTCACGATCGTCCCGCCCTTTGCCATTACCGGCAGGACGGCGCGAATGGCGTGGTAGGCCCCGACCGAGTTGATCCCGAACGCCTGCGACCACGCAGCCGGATCGCTGTCCGCGATGGTGCTGATCGGCTCGATCACGCCAGCATTGTTGACGAGGATGTCGAGCCGCCCGAATTCGGCGGTGGCGGCGGTCACGACCTCAGCCACCTGGGTATAGTCGGAAACGTCGCAGGCCACGGCAATGGCCTTGCCGCCGATGGCGCGAATCTCCTCAACGATCGTTGTGATCGCATCGCTGGATCGCGCGGTCAGTACGACGTTGGCGCCCTGTTCGGCGAACAGACGGGCCGTCGCCTCTCCTATGCCGCGCGACGCGCCTGTGATGATGGCGGTCTTGCCTTGTAGATGCATGGGATCCCCCCGGGGTTATGGTTGCGATCGGATGTCCCGTTCAACATAGGTTGCCCCTCGCAAAGCACTAGTCGTGCGGGCCGCATCCTGCCTTGTTCGCATTTGCGGTAGCGATCCGGCGAACAGGGGGAGACAGGCCCATATCTTCGGCGTTATAAGCAGTTATTAGATTATTGTGCGATTGCTAACACTTCGAGATCGTGACCCTCAACCGGGAGCCGTCCATGCCTGACTTCAAGAAAATCCTCATCGCCAACCGCGGTGAAATCGCGATCCGCATCATGCGTGCGGCCAATGAAATGGGCAAGAAAACCGTCGCGGTCTTCGCGGAGGAGGACAAGCTGGGCCTGCACCGGTTCAAGGCGGATGAGGCCTATCGCATTGGTGAGGGGCTGGGCCCCGTCGCCGCCTATCTGAGCATCGACGAGATCATCCGCGTGGCGAAGCTGTCGGGCGCGGACGCGATCCATCCTGGTTACGGGCTGCTGTCGGAAAACCCCGAATTTGTGGACGCCTGCGTCGCAAACGGCCTCACCTTCATCGGGCCCAAGGCGCAGACGATGCGCCAGCTGGGTGACAAGGCCTCGGCCCGCCGGGTCGCGATGGAGGCGGGCGTGCCGGTCGTCCCCGCGACGGAGGTTCTGCCCGACGACATGGAAGAGGTCCGCCGCATGGCCGATGAGGTCGGCTATCCCTTCATGCTCAAGGCCAGCTGGGGCGGCGGCGGTCGCGGAATGCGCCCGATCATGGGCCCGGACGAGCTGGAGGAGATGGTCCTGGCCGGGAGGCGCGAGGCCGAGGCGGCTTTCGGCAATGGTGAGGGCTATCTGGAAAAGCTGGTGCGCAATGCTCGCCACGTCGAAGTGCAGATTCTGGGGGACAGCCAAGGCAACATCTATCACCTGTACGAGCGTGATTGCTCCGTTCAGCGGCGCAATCAGAAGGTGGTGGAACGCGCGCCCGCGCCCTATCTTTCGGACACGCAGCGGGAGCGAATTTGCGAGTTGGGCCGCAAGATCTGCGCGCATGTGAACTACGAATGCGCGGGCACCGTCGAGTTCCTGATGGATATGGATTCGGGCGAATTCTATTTCATCGAGGTGAACCCCCGCGTACAGGTCGAGCATACCGTGACCGAGGAGGTCACCGGCATCGACATCGTGCGCGCGCAAATCCTGATCGCCGAGGGCAAGACCCTGACCGAGGCGACCGGTTGCGCCAGCCAGTACGACGTCAAGCTGGACGGGCACGCCCTGCAATGCCGGATCACGACCGAGGATCCGCAGAACAACTTCATCCCCGATTACGGGCGCATCAGCGCCTACCGCACCGCAACCGGGATGGGCATCCGTCTGGATGGCGGCACGGCCTATGCGGGCGCGGTCATCACCCGCTTTTACGACTCGCTGTTGGTCAAGGTGACGGCATGGGCCCCCACGCCCGAGGCCGCGATCGCCCGGATGGACCGGTCCCTGCGTGAGTTTCGGATTCGCGGCGTGGCGACAAACATCGCCTTCGTTGAAAACCTGCTGAAGCATCCGACATTCCTCAACAACACCTACACCACGACCTTCATCGACAACACGCCCGAGCTGTTCGAGTTCAAGAAGCGGCAGGACCGCGCGACGAAGATCCTGACCTATGTGGCGGACATCACCGTCAACGGTCATCCGGACGTGGAGGGTCGACCAAGACCGCCCGCCCATGCCAAGCTGCCCAGTGCGCCGCGCCAGCCGGTCGATGCACCGCCCGCCGGAACCAAGCAGATTCTGGAGGCGAAGGGTGCCAGCGGCCTCGCCGACTGGATGCTGGACCAGCCACAACTGCTGATTACCGACACCACGATGCGCGACGGGCACCAGTCACTGCTGGCCACGCGGATGCGCAGCGACGACATGATCGCCATCGCGCCGACCTATGCGCATGAGCTGTCCGGCCTGTTCTCGGTCGAGTGCTGGGGCGGTGCGACCTTCGACGTGGCGTATCGTTTTCTGCAGGAATGCCCGTGGCAGCGCCTGCGCGACATCCGGGCGCGGATGCCCAATATCATGACTCAGATGCTGCTGCGCGCCTCGAACGGTGTCGGCTACACCAATTATCCCGATAACGTTGTGCAAAGCTTCGTCGCGCAGGCGGCGGAATCCGGTGTGGACGTGTTCCGCGTCTTCGACAGCCTCAATTGGGTAGAGAACATGCGCATCGCGATGGATGCGGTGATCGAGAGCGGCAAGGTTTGTGAGGGGACGATCTGCTATACCGGCGACATCCTCGATGCGGATCGCGCGAAATACGACCTGAACTACTATGTCGAGATGGGCAAGGCGCTGCGCGATGCGGGTGCGCATGTGTTGGGTCTGAAGGATATGGCTGGCCTGCTGAAACCCGCCGCCGCCCGCGTTTTGGTCAAGGCGTTGAAGGAGGAGGTCGGCCTGCCGATCCACTTCCACACGCATGACACGTCGGGCATTTCTGGTGCGACGGTTCTGGCCGCGGCAGAGGCGGGCGTGGATGCGGTCGATGTGGCGATGGATGCATTTTCCGGCCTGACCTCGCAGCCGCCGCTCGGCTCGATCGTGGAGGCTTTGGAGAATACCGACCGGGCCACCGGGCTGGACCGCGCCGCATTGCGCCGCGTGTCGGAATATTGGGAGGACGTGCGCGATCAGTACGCCGCGTTCGAGACGACGATGAAGTCCGGCTCCTCGGAGGTCTGGTTGCATGAGATGCCCGGCGGACAGTTCACCAACCTCAAGGCGCAGGCCCGCTCACTGGGACTGGAGGAACGCTGGCACGAGGTCGCGCAGACCTATGCCGATGTGAACCAGATGTTCGGTGACATCGTGAAGGTCACGCCCTCATCCAAGGTGGTGGGCGACATGGCGTTGCTGATGGTCTCGCAGGGGCTGACCCGTGAGCAGGTCGAGGCCCCGGAGGTCGATGTCGCCTTCCCTGATTCGGTGGTAGACATGATGCGCGGCAATCTGGGCCAGCCTCCGGGCGGGTGGCCGCAGAAGTTGCAGGCGAAGATCCTCAAGGGTGAAACCGCTTCGACCGAGCGCCCCGGCGCCCATCTGCCCCCCGTCGATCTGGAGGCGACCCGCGCCGAACTGTCCGCGCAACTCGACGGGATGGAAATCGACGACGAAGATCTGAACGGCTATCTGATGTATCCCAAGGTTTTCATGGACTATATGGGCCGTCATCAGGAATACGGCCCCGTGCGCATCCTGCCGACAAACGTGTATTTCTATGGGATGGAGCCGGGGCAGGAGATCCAGCCCGAACTGGACCCGGGCAAGACCCTGATCATCCGCTTGCAAGCCATAGGTGAGACGAACGAAGACGGTGACGTCCGCGTGTTCTTTGAGATCAATGGCCAACCGCGTGTGATCCGCGTGGCCAACCGCAAGGCCGTGGCGAGTGTCGCCAAGCGCCCGAAAGCAGAGCTGGGCAATGCCGATCACGTGGCCGCACCGATGCCCGGTGTCATTGCTTCCGTCGCGGTGACGGTCGGGCAGGAAGTGGCAGAGGGCGACATGCTGCTGACCATCGAGGCGATGAAAATGGAAACGGCGATCCACGCGGATCGCGCCGGAACCATCGCGGCGATCCACGCCCCTGCGGGCAGTCAGGTCGATGCCAAGGATCTGCTGATCGCGTTCGAGTAAACGTACGCGGTCTGGATCAGGTGGAAACGGCCCGTGGGCGCCCCGCGGGCCGTGCGTCACCTTCGGATCAGCGTGCGCAGGTTTGGCAGCGCACGCCCATCGCGTGGATCATCTTGAACAGGTCGGATGCTGCGTGCGGTCTGGTCTGTGGTGCGGCTGCACGTCTTGAATTATGCGAACACAGTTCCGATATCGTGTTTCCGGCTGCGATACGGGGCAGTGGTTCGGGGCGCTTGGTCGCAGGGCGGATCGCTCAGTTTACGGTGATTGCGGGCATTTACCCCTTGATCCTCACCCGATGAAGTCGAAATGTATAAGGAGCGCCTGCGTCGCGCTCGTCCGTCGTGCCATCACGCGCGACGGCAGACGAAAGGATTTGCGGTATGCCGTCATTCTCCAACACTCTCGAAGCCGCAATTCACAATGCGCTGGCACTGGCCAATGCACGCAGACATGAACTTGCCACACTCGAACACCTGCTGCTCGCCCTGATTGATGAGCCTGATGCCGCACGTGTCATGACCGCATGTTCCGTCGATCTGGACCGGTTGCGCGGTACGGTGACCGATTTCCTGGATGAGGAGCTCGATGCCCTGGTCAGCGATATCGAGGGATCCGAGGCCGCTCCCACCACCGGTTTCCAGCGTGTGATCCAGCGCGCGGCGATTCATGTGCAAAGCTCTGGCCGGACCGAGGTGACAGGCGCAAATGTGCTGGTCGCCATGTTTGCCGAACGGGAAAGCCATGCGGCCTATTTCCTGCAGGAGCAGGACATGACACGCTACGATGCGGTCAACTATATCAGCCACGGCGTCGCCAAGGACCCGACCCATTCCGATACCCGGCCCGTTCTGGGTGCCGAGGAGGTGGGCAATGAAAGTGGTGAGCAGACCGGCAACCCGCAGGGCGGCAAGGAAGAGACCGCACTGCAAAAATACTGCGTCGATCTGAACGCGAAGGCCCGCAAGGGCGATGTCGATCCGCTGATCGGCCGCGCGGATGAGGTTGAGCGTTGCATTCAGGTGCTGTGCCGCCGGCGCAAGAACAACCCCCTGCTGGTGGGCGATCCGGGCGTGGGCAAGACGGCTATAGCCGAGGGGCTGGCCCGCAAGATCGTCGATGGCGAGACGCCGAAAATTCTGTCTGAGGCGACGATCTATTCGCTCGATATGGGCGCGCTGCTGGCCGGAACCCGCTATCGCGGCGATTTCGAGGAGCGGCTCAAGGCCGTGATGAAGGAGTTGGAGGAGCATCCCGATGCGGTGCTGTTCATAGATGAGATCCACACGGTGATCGGCGCCGGTGCCACGTCCGGCGGCGCGATGGATGCGTCCAACCTGCTCAAGCCTGCCTTGCAGAACGGTGGCCTGCGCTGCATGGGATCGACGACCTACAAGGAATTCCGTCAGCATTTCGAAAAGGACCGCGCGCTGAGCCGCCGGTTCCAGAAAATCGACGTGAAGGAACCGACGGTGGACGATACCGTCAAAATCCTGCGCGGGCTCAAGCCGATCTTCGAGGAGCACCACGAAATCCGCTATACGCAGGAGGCGATCAAATCCGCCGTGGAACTGGCAGCGCGGTATATCCACGATCGCAAGCTGCCCGACAAGGCGATCGACGTGATCGACGAGGCGGGTGCCGCGCAGCATCTGCTGCCCGACAGCAAACGGCGCAAGACCATCACCGCCAAGGAGATCGAGGCCGTCGTGGCCAAAATCGCCCGCATCCCGCCGAAATCCGTCAGCAAGGACGACAGTGCCGTGCTCAAGGATCTGGAGGCCTCGCTCAAACGTGTCGTGTTCGGTCAGGATGAGGCGATTGAGGCGCTCTCCGCGTCGATCAAGCTCGCGCGGGCCGGTCTGCGCGAACCGGAAAAGCCCATCGGTAACTACCTGTTCGCGGGTCCGACGGGCGTGGGCAAGACCGAGGTTGCAAACCAGTTGGCCAGCACGCTGGGCGTGAAACTGCTGCGTTTCGACATGTCGGAATACATGGAGAAGCACGCGGTATCGCGCCTGATCGGTGCCCCTCCGGGCTATGTCGGGTTCGATCAGGGCGGTCTGTTGACCGATGGCGTCGATCAGGATCCGCACTGTGTTCTGCTGCTCGACGAGATTGAGAAGGCGCACCCGGATGTGTTCAACATCCTGCTTCAGGTGATGGACCACGGCAAATTGACCGACCACAACGGGCGTCAGGTCGATTTCCGCAACGTGGTGCTGATCATGACCTCGAACGCCGGTGCGGCGGAGCAGGCGAAATCTGCCATGGGCTTCGGTCGTGAGCGGCGTCAGGGTGAGGATACAGCCGCGATCGAGCGGACGTTCAGCCCCGAATTCCGCAACCGTCTGGACGCGGTGATTTCTTTCGGTGCCCTACCGAAAGAGGTGATCCTGAAGGTGGTCGAGAAATTCGTGCTGCAACTCGAAGCACAGCTGATGGATCGCAACGTGACCTTCGAGTTGACCCGAGGCGCTGCCGAATGGCTGGCCGACAGGGGCTACGACGACCGGATGGGCGCACGTCCGCTGGCGCGTGTCATTCAGGAGCACATCAAGAAGCCGCTGGCCGAGGAATTGCTGTTCGGCAAACTGGCCAAGGGCGGTGTGGTCAAGGTCTCGGTCAAGGATGACAAGCTGACGCTGGACATCACGGACGACAACAAGAAGCTGTCGAACGACAGACCGCCGTTGCTGACTGCGGAATAGGCTGATCGCCGGAAATGAGAAGGGCCAGCGTCACACGCTGGCCCTTTTTCGTACGCGGTTGTGGGCTCCCGCGGCTAGCGCTCGGTGAATTTCAACTCGATCCGCCGGTTGCGGGCGAGGGCCTCGAAGCTGGTTCCGTCGTCCACGGGCTGATATTCGCCATATCCGGCGGCGGCCAGACGGTCGGAGGGGATGCCCTCGACCTCGGACAGATAGCGCACGACCGACAGGGCGCGGGCCTGGCTCAACTCCCAATTGTCGGCGTATTCGGACGTGGTGCCGACCGGAATGCGGTCGGTGTGGCCGTTCACTTGCAGGATCCAGTCGATATCCTCGGGTATTTCGTCCGAGATGCTCTGGATAACGCGAGCCACGTCGGTGATCTGTTTGCGCCCGTCGAAACCCAGGGAAGCGGAGCCGGGTTCGAACAGCACCTCGGAGGAGAACACGAAGCGGTCCCCGACCACGCGCACCCCCTCCTGATTGCCCAAAAGCTCCCGCATCCTGCCGAAGAACTCCGAACGATACTGTCGCAATTGCTCCGCCTCATCCTCCAGCGCGTCCGCCCGGCGACGTTGTTCCGCCGCGACCTGTGCGAGGGCGGTGTTCAACTGGCTGCCCAGCGCCTCGATGCGGACCTCGTTTTCGGCGTCGCGCGCGTTGGATTCGTCCAGCAACGCTTGCAGGGTGGAAAGCTGTTGGCGCAGGGCGGCCGCTTGCTGGTTGAGCAGGGCGACCTCACGACGGGCCTCGGTGGTTTCACTGCGCTGCTCGGTGAGCAGGGCGTTGGCCTGCGCCAACAGGGCGCGCTGACGTTCCAATTCGCTCAACTCATCCGCGCGGGCGGTTTCGACCAGGGCGCGTGCGGATTCAGCGGCGGCGAGCAAGGTAAGCGTCTCCTCCGCCTCCCGCCGCTGTTGTTCGAGGGCGAGCGTCATCGCGGACAGTTCGGTGTCGGCCTCGGCCAGACGGGCGCGCAGGGCCGCGGTGGCGGCGGCCTCGGCCAGGCTTGCACGCTCCGCTTCGCTCAACGCTTCCTGACTGTCGGCCAGTTGGGTTCGGAGGCGTTCGACAGCGGCGGCTTCCTCCAAGCGGGCACGCTCCTCCTCGCTCAGAGCGGTTTGCGTGGTGTCGAGCCGATCCTGCAATGCGGCGATGGCGGCCTGCTCCTCCAACCGGGCCTGTTGCTCGGCGCTCAGGCGGGTTTCAAGGGTACCGAGTTCGGCCCGCAGGGCGGTTCCGGCTTCACTCAGCGCATCCCGCTCCTGCGTGGTGTCCTGCAGGGCGGCGGCCAGTTCGGTGATGCGGCTGGCGCGTCGGTCGCTCTCGGCACGGCTGGCATCCAGTTGCACGGACAGATCAGCGAGGCTGGCCTGCTGTGCGGCGGCCTCACTCTGCAAGTCGGCGATCAGGGTTTCCAGCGCCTCACGCTGTGCAGCGGCCAGACGGGCGGCTTCGGTCTTCTCGTCGATCTCCTCCCGGGCCTGGGCCAGGGCAAGTTGCAGGGCCTCCGCGCGGGAGATGACTTCCGCGTTCGCATCGCGCAGTCGGGCGACCTCCTGGGTCGTGGCGGTCAGCTCATCCGTCGTGGCGGCAAGCTGTTCCGCGCGCTCGGCGCTTTCGTCGCGGGCGGCAGCAAGGGCCGTGTCCAGATCGGAGTTGCGGGCCAGCAACGAGGCAACCTGCGATTCAAAGCTGGCAATGCGTGTGGTGGCGTCGGCGATGTCCGCCTCCAGCGCCGCGATGGTCAGGCGGCGCGTTTCGGAGATCGCCTCGCTCTCGCTCAACGATCCGGCCAGATCGGCGACATTGGTTTCGAGCTGATCGGACCGTTGCTGTTCCAGCCCCAATGCCTCGGCCAGGGTGGCCAGTTCGGAGCCGAGTTCCTCAAGCCTGCGATCCTGCCCGTTGATCGTTTCCTGTAGCACGAACTGCATGACCATGAAGATCGTCAGCACGAACATCAGCACCAGCAGAAGCGCCGTCATCGCATCGACGAAGCCAGGCCAGATATTGGCGGTGAACCCCGCGCCGGATCGCCGTCGCAACGCCATCAGTCGCCCCTGAGTGCGGCGGTAAGGCTCGCGATCTCGGCCCGTATCTCGGTGATGCTGTCCTGCCGCCCGGCGGACAGTTCCTCCAGCAGACGCAACAATTGCACGTCGATATTCTTGAGCCGCATCCGGGTTTCGTCGTCCAGTGCGCCGGACTCCGCGTCACGGGCCTCCATCAGGGCGATCAGGCGATCCTGGCCGTCGGCGATGCGGGTCAGGGTGGGGTCGGATGTGTTGTGCCCCCCCTCCAGATTGCGCGCCAGGGCGGAAATGCTGCCGATCAGCTCAGCCATGCGGGCGCCATCCTCAACCCGGCGTTCCTCGGCCCGGTACATCAGTTCACCCAGACCGGCCAGGTCATAGGCCACGCCGCCCTCGGCCTCCCCCTCACCATCGGCGCCTGCCACGCCGATGCGCGTGATCGAGGAAAGCCACTCCTCCAGCTCCATGTAGAACCGGTTCTGCCCGTGGCCCGCGAACAGCTCAAGCATCCCCACGACCAGCGATCCGGCAAGGCCCAGAAGCGATGATGCAAACGCCGTGCCCATGCCGCCAAGCTGGCTTTCCAAGCCACTCATCAACCGCTCGAACACGGCGATGCCCTGCTCCCCCTCGGACGGCGCGAGGGAGCGGATCGTCTCCACCACCGCGGGCACGGTCGTGGCCAGGCCGTAGAACGTTCCCAGAAGGCCAAGGAAAATCAAAAGGTTGATGATGTAGCGCGTGATGTCGCGCGCCTCATCCAGACGGGTCGCTACGGAATCGAGGATCGACCGGCTGGAGTTGGATGTCAGGCCGCGCCGTGCCCGCTGATCCTTGAGCAAGGCCGCCAGCGAGGCCAGCAATCGCGGGGACTGCACGAATTCGTGGCCCGGTCGGTTCAGCGCGAACCCCTCGATCCAGTTCACGGAGCTGATGAGTTGCAGAACCTGCCAGAAACACGCCAGCACACCGACCACGAACATGGCGAGGATAAAGCCGTTGAGATAGATGTTCGCAAGGAAGATTGGCGCGACGCTGCTATAGATCAGGCCGCCCCCGATCGCTGTCAGCACCAGGACCAGCACCATAAGCACGACTTGTCTGATCGGCTGTGAGAACTGAGGTTCTTTTTCGGTTTCCAATAGCATTCCGCGCGCCCGCCTGTCTTTTTCGCGATCTTACGCAGCTTGGCCCGGCAATCCAATCGCATACTTGCGTCCGGACGCGGCAAGGGGGGGACCAGGGTGGGGACCGCAGCCAGACTTGCAAAGACTTGGCGTTTCATGCGCAAATGTCCCGACACCACCGAAGACCATACGCAGGGGACAGGCGTGAAAATGAAGCTACTATTGTGTGCCGCGGGCGCAATCGGCGTGCTCGGCGCGACCACGGCCATGGCGCAGACCGCATGTCAGCCCTATACGATTCAGCCCGGCGATACCCTGCGCGCAATCAATCTGCGTGCCTATGGCGAAGACAATTTTCGCCCTCTCTATCAGGCCAATCAATCGGTTATCGGGCCGAACCCCAATCTGATCGAGGTCGGGAGCGTTCTGGATATACCGTGTGCCGGTAACGGCACTGCGGCCGGCGCAGCGGTGCGCGTGGAGGAGCCGGAGCCTCGCGAACAGCCTGTCCCGGCGGCAGCGCCAGTACAGGACCCCGTGCCCGAAAACGAGATGACCGCGCCGGACTCGCCCGCCGCCCTCAATGTCAGCTTCGTGACATATGACGGAAACGCGCCTTATTCCGGGCGCGACCTGCCCAATGGTGGCCTGGCGACGGAGCTGCTCGAAACCGCGTATCTCGACACTCTGCCCGATGCGCAGATCGAAACCACGGTCGTGCGCGATCTGCCCGGTTTCCTGCGCGCGATGGGCAGTGAGGCCTATGATGTCGGCTTTCCGTCCATCCGCCCCGATTGCAATGTGATCGAGACGCTGGCCGTCGAGATGATCGAGCTGTGCGCGAAATACGCCTTCTCGCAACCATTTCACGAGATCCCGATGGCGGCATGGACGTTGAGCGGCAGCCCGGTTTCAGGGGCTGTTGATCCTGCTGAATTGAGCGGGTCGCGCATCTGTCGTCCCGACGGCCTGTTTACCTTCGATCTGGACGCGGACCGTCTGCCCGGTCGCGGGGGCGCGTTGAGCACTCCGGCCAATGCGACCACTTGTTTTGAGGCTCTGGCCGCCGGTCAGACCGATGTGGTCAGCATTCCCCGAAACCAGGCGCCTGCGGCCCTTGCTGCGACAGGTCTGGAGGGGCGCGTCGTCGCGGTTCCGGCGCTGGAACGTGGCGTGACCCTTCATGCGGTCGCAAATCAGTCGAATCCAGCGGGGGTCGCGGCGATTTCCCGCCTCAATCGCGGGCTGGCGGCGATGCGTGCTGACGGGTCGTGGTTCCGTATCGTGGCGCGACAGCTCAGCGGCGGCTGAGGCCGCTCACCAGTTCCTCCAGCGTGTGCAGTTCGTCGTCCGCGATGTTCTGTTCACGAAGGGCGGCGACGGTGGCGGTCAGGTATTCCGTATTCGGGCCGCGCCCGCCGACCGCGCGCGCGATGATGCGGGCCTGCTCCTCCAACGTCAGACCGCGCGCATATTGCACGTGGTTCAGATCCATCACATAGGTCAGCGCGTGTACCTCGCGCCCGTCGGCCAGCTCGATCGGGCAGACCCGTTCCAGATAGGCATCGGTCACCAGCTCGCGCTCCCGCAGATAGGCCAGGGTCGCATCCGCATGGTCAGCAACCGGGCGAAAGGCGACGCCGTAGCAATGGGCCGGGGCCATCTCCTCCAATGCCAGAACCAGTCCCGGTTCCTCCCGCGTGCCGCGATGTTCGATCGAGTGCATGCAGAACGAACGGCGGTATCCCTGCAACGTGGCGACCTGCCGCTCCTCATGCGCGAAGCCCGGATTCCACATCAGCGAACCGTAGCCGAAGACCCATAATCCGCGTATGTCCATTGCTCTTCCTCCCGACAGCGCCATGATATAGGCCCTTGAGACCGAAGGATCGAGAGGGATCGGCATGTCGTTCAGAGCAATATTCGTGGTGGTCATCGTCGCCGTGGTCGGATGGTCCGCCTATTGGTGGGTCAATGCCGGCATGCGTCGCGACGCGGTGGAGACATGGTTCGCCGAGCGGCAGGCCGATGGCTGGGTCGCGGAATATGGCGATCTGCGCGTGACCGGCTATCCGAACCGCGTTGATACGATCCTTACGGACGTGGCGCTGGCCGATCCAGACAGCGGCTGGTCATGGCAGGGGCCGCGATTCGAGATGCTGACGCTCAGCTATCAACCGTTCGAAATCATCGCCGTCTGGCCCGGCCAGCACATGATCGCGTCCCCCTATCAGCGGGTGAGCGTCGAGGGTGAGGTTCTGCGCGCCTCGCTGGCTGTTTCCGCGAACGGACAGTTCGAGCTGGACCGCGCGCGCATAGAAGGGCGCGACGTGACCATCGGCAGCACAGCCGGCTGGACAGTCGAGGTGCCTGAACTGGCCGTCGCCACGCAGCAGCCGGAGGATACGCCGGACCCGACCCGGCACAGGTTTGGCCTGACACTGACCGATGCCACGCTTTCGGGCGATCTGCGGCGGCAACTCGACCCCAGAAACCTGTTGCCCGCCACCATCGAGACCGTGCATGTCGATGCCCTCGCCACATTCGAAGCGCCGGTCAGCCTGCGCACATTGGAGCGTGACCCCCCGCCGCTGGCCGCGTTGGACATCGCGGATATCAGCGCCGTGTGGGGGCAACTCGACCTGCGGGCCCAAGGGGACGTGGTGGCGGATGCCCGTGGGTTTGCCGAGGGTCGCATGAATGTGCGGGCCCGCAACTGGGAGGATATGCTAGCCTTGGCAGTGGCCAACGGCGCGCTGGACCAGAGCACGGCGCAGGCCGCCCAGTTCGGGTTGCGCCTGCTCGCCGCCGCCGGTGGGGACAGCAACACGCTGGACGCACCGCTGACGTTTTCGGACGGCGTTACCCGGATCGGCCCCCTGCCGTTGGGAGAGGCGCCGCGCCTGCGTTAATCGTTCCGCTTGCGTCCAAAATCGGGCGCGTCCGTGTCCTGACCCGCATCCAGAATGCCGCGCCGGATGGCACGGGTGCGGGTGAAGTGATCGAACAGCAGGTTGCCGTCGCCCTTGCGGATGGCGCGCTGCAAGGTGAACAGCTCCTCGGTGAAGCGGCCCAGAATTTCAAGCGTCGCGGCCTCGTTGTTCAGGAACACATCCCGCCACATCGTGGGGTCGGACGCGGCGATGCGGGTGAAATCACGAAACCCGGCGGCGGAAAACTTGATGACCTCAGAGTTGGTCACGCGGCGCAGATCGTCCGCGACACCCACCATGGTATAGGCGATCAGGTGCGGCACATGACTGGTCACCGCCAGCACCCGGTCGTGATGTTCGGCGTCCATCTCCTCGACCCGCGCGCCCATTCCTTCCCAGAAGGTCCGATAGCGGACGACATCCTGCGGTGCCGTACCCTCGGGCGGGGTCAGGATGCAAAAGCGGTTGTCGAACAGCGTGGCAAAGCCGGATTCCGGTCCGGAATGCTCGGTCCCCGCCAGCGGGTGCGCGGGAACGAAGACTGTTCCGGCGGGCAGATGCGGTGCCACGGCGTCAATCACCGCCTGCTTGACGGATCCGACGTCCGATACGACGCAGCCCGGTTTCAAATGCGGTCCGATCTCCGCCGCGACATCGGCCATTGCGCCGACCGGAACGCACAGGATCACCAGATCGGCCCCGGTGACAGCCTCCGCCGGGGTGGCGAACACCTGATCCACCAGTCCGATGCGCAGGGCGGTCTCTCGCGTTTGGGCCGTGCGGGCGGTGCCGACGATCTCCTCCGCCAGCCCGCGCCGCTTGGCGGCCAGTGCTATGGACCCCGCGATCAGGCCCAGCCCGATCAGTGCGACACGTTCATAAATCATCGCGCGGCCATGAACTTCGTCAGGATGTCCGCAACGGCTCGGGTTGCCGTCTCGTCCCCGATGGTGATCCGCAGGCAACCGGGCAGATCATAGCCCTGCACGTCGCGCACGATATAGCCGCGCTGGCGCAGCGCGGCATCGGCGGCCTTCGCGGTGTCCACATCGGGGAAACGGGCGCAGATGAAATTCCCGTGCGAGGGGTCGCTGTCGATCCCGGCGCGGGCCAGTTGCCGCGCCAGCCATTCGCGCCAGACCTCGTTCTGGATCACGCAATGTTCCGTCCATTCGGTGTCGCGCACCGCCGCCTCCGCCGCGGCGAGGCCGGCAGCCGTCACGTTGAACGGCCCGCGCACACGGTTGAGCACGTCGATCACGTGATCCGGCCCGTAGGCCCAGCCCACGCGCAATGCGCCCAGCCCGTAGACCTTTGAAAACGTCCGGGTCATCACCACATTGTCGCGCCGCCCCACCAATCCGGCGTAGCCGTCATAGCCGGGTTCGCGTACGAATTCGGCATAGGCCCCGTCCATCACCAGCAGGACATGTGGCGGCAGATTGTCGGCCAGACGCTCGATCTCGGCATCGGGGATCAGCGTGCCTGTGGGGTTGTTGGGATTGGCGACGAAGACCAGCCGGGTCCTGTCCGTGACAGCCGAGAGCAGGGCGTCCACGTCGGTGCGCCGCGTATCCTCTGCCACGACCACGGGGGTCGAACCGGCAACCTTGGCGTAGATCGCATACATCGCGAAGCCGTGCTGTGTGTGTACGATCTCCGTTCCCGGCCCGGCATAGGCCTGACAGAGCAGGCTGAGGATCTCATCCGAGCCGCAGCCGCAGATAATGCGGTCCGCGCGCAGGCCATGCACCTCGGCGATGGCGGTGCGCAGGGCGAAATGGCTGCCGTCGGGATAGGTCGCGATGTTCGCGGCAAGGGCGGTATATGCCTCGACCGCGCGCGGGCTGGTGCCAAGCGGATTCTCGTTCGAGGACAGCTTCGTCACATGGTTCGCGCCGTGCGTCTTTCCCTCACCACCGACATAGGGGGTGATGTCCAGAATGCCGGGCTGCGCGTTGATCCGATGTGTCATAAGTGCCTCGCGTCGAAGGATACGTGCGTTCCCTAGCGCGCCTGCCGATCAGTTTCCAGTGGGTCGGTTCCCAAATGGCGCCGCACGAACGCCCCTGCCTTGTCGAGAGCATCGTCCGCCTCGGGCAGGCGCCCTTGCAGGTGTTGCCAGCAATGCGGTGTCTTCTCCCAGAAATCGAGCTGAACATCGACACCCTGCCTGCTGAGCGTCGCGGCCATCGCGCGGGCGTCATCCTCCAGAATTTCGGCCCGGCTGGCCTGTATCAGCACCGGCGGCGCACCGTCGAAGGTGCCGAAGACGGGCGAGGCTCGCGGATCGTCGGTCGGGGCCGAGCCGAGATATTGATCGCGGGCCTCCGGGATTCTCCGGGCTGGCAGCAAGACCTCACGCTGCGCATTGCGTCCATGGCTTGCCCCGCTCAGCGTCATGTCGACCCAGGGGCTGAACGCCACGGCGCAGGCGGGATAGGGCAGATCGGTCGTGCCGCACAGATGCAGCAGGGCCATCACCATGCCGCCCCCGGCGCTGTCGCCCAGCAAGGCAATATCCTCGGGCGCATGACCGATGCTCAGCAGATGGCGATAGCACGATACCGCGTCTTCGATCGCTGCCGGAAAGCGATGATTCGGTGCCAGACGGTAGTCCGGTATCAGCACCCGCGCCCGCGTCCTGTCCGCCATGGCAGCAGCGAGCGGTCTATGCGAAGTGGAGCTGCCGAACAGATATGCCCCGCCATGAAAGAACAGGATGACCTTGCTGCGCGACGCCCGGCCGGTGCTGATCCAGCGGGCGTCGATCCAGCCATCCTCATACGGAATGCGCACGGGGTTCGCATGGGTTCCGGCGGGTTCGTGAAGCCTTGCCGCCTGCTTGTCCAGTCTGGCGCCGACGCTGCCGAAATCCGTAGCCCGCGCCAGCAGGGGGCGTTCGATATACCGGTAGAACAGATTCAGCAGCGTCAGCCGGAACGACATCAGCCGGTGCGCCGCCGCTCGATCGCTTCCCAGATGTTCGCGGTGACATTGGTGCCGTCGAACCGCTCCAGCTCCTGCAATCCGGTGGGGGAGGTCACGTTGATCTCGGTCAGCCAGTCACCGATCACGTCTATGCCAACGAAGATCTGGCCCTTCTCACGCAGGGTCGGCCCGATTGCCGCGCAGATTTCACGATCCCGCGCGGTCAGTTCCACCTTCTCCGGCCGTCCGCCGACATGCATGTTGGACCGGGTTTCACCCTCTGCCGGAACGCGGTTGATCGCGCCCACAGGCTCGCCATCCACGAGGATGACACGTTTGTCGCCCTTGCTGACCGCCGGCAAGAACTTCTGCATGATCAGCGGTTCACGGTTGATGCTGGTGAACAGCTCATGCAGCGAGGAGAGGTTGCGATCCTCCTTCGTCAAACGGAACACCCCGGCACCGCCATTCCCGTAGAGCGGTTTGAGAATTACGTCCCCGTGCTCCGCCTTGAAGGCTCGCAAAGCCTCCAGATCCCGCGCCACAAGTGTGGGAGGGGTCAGATCGGGGAATTGCAGGACCAGCAATTTCTCGGGGAAATTGCGCACCCAGGTGGGGTCGTTCACCACCAGCGTCGCGGGGTGAATGAAATCCAGCAAGTGCGTGGTCGTGATGTACCCCATGTCGAAGGGCGGGTCCTGTCGCAGCCAGACCACGTCCATGTCGGCAAGATCGACCTCGACCGGATCACCGGCGACCATGTGATTGCCATGCTCGCGCCGTATCTCGACCGGACGCCCCGTGGCGTGGACGTGACCGTTGCGCCAGCTCAGCTTGTCGGGGGTGTAGTAGAACAGGGAATGCCCGCGGGCCTGCGCTTCCTCCATGATGCGAAAGCTGCTGTCCGCGTCGATATCGACATGTTCGAGCGGGTCCATCTGAACCGCGACCTTGAGGGGCATTCCGTATCCTTTCGTCTGAAATCCAATGGATTTTCAGGTGTTGTCGCGCCGCCGCCTCGGGTCTGTGGTCAGCAGGGCGTGGCTGACCACCTGCCTTACGCCCGATACGCGAGACGCAATTTCAGTGACGCGCTGCAATTCCTCCATGCTGCGCGCCAGACCCATCACATGAACGGTGCCGTTGACCGTTTCAATGTCATAATTGACGGAAAGAACATCCTCCGCCCCCAGAATCCGGGCGCTGATCTCCGTATCGATCCGCGTATCGTTGGCGATCTCGCGCCAGCCGCGATCGGCTACGATCAGTTCGTTGATGACTTCGCGCACGTCATTGATGCCCCGGGCGAGTTGTTCCGCCCGCTGCCGGTCGGCCTGCGACGAAACCGCGCCCAACAGGACCACACGCCCTTCGGTGACGCTTGTCTCGACCTGAGAGAAGAGGGTGCTGTCCGCCTGAAGCAGGGCGTCGCTGATGCGCAGCTTGATCTCGGCATCGGTCAAAGCCTCACCCGTGCTTCGGGTCTGGGCGGTGGAAACGGCGCCGGTGGCAACCCCCCCGAAGATGACCGGCGCGCACGCGCCCAACACCGCCATGGCGGCAAGCCCGGCTACTATCATTCCATTTCGCAAAATCATCGTCTTTCGCCCTTTTCGAACCTGCAAACAACTGCCTCAGAACAGGTGGGCGTTCTCAACGATCTCCATCGCGCCGGTGCGGTCCATCAAAACGGCATCGAAGCGAAGGTCGGTCGCGGCACCCACATCATGCTCCATCATATATCTGTTTGCAGCCTGCTCCAAGCGTTGCCATTGCCGGGCGCTGATGGAATGGGCGGCCTCCTCGATCGTGCGCCGGGATTTTACCTCGCAAAAAACGATGCCACCGTCCATTTCGAAGATCAGGTCGATCTCCCCCTCTCGGACGCGGTAGCGCTGTTTGAGCAGGCGAGCACCCTTGGCGCGATATGTCCGCAGGACCGTGTCCTCGGCTGCCAGACCGCTATGATATGCGCGGGTGCCGCGTTGCTGACGTGCAGATTTGGCTCGCGCTGCCGCATCCGTAGGCGCGGCCTGCACTGAGGTCAGGCAGGACAGAAAGTCAAGTTGGCGTGGCTCGATGCTCATCCAGCTACAATCGCGCCGGAAAGCTAACAAATCCCTAATACTCGTCCCGCAATTCCAGCGCCCTGCGATAGATGTCCCGTCGGGGTAGGCCTGTGGCCTGTGCGACTGCATCTGCTGCATCGCGCAGGCGCAGGTTTTCGAGGGCCTTGCGCAGCATGTCGTCGACATCCTCCTGCTCGTGCCGCTCGCCCTCGGGCGGGCCGGCCACGATGACGATTTCTCCTTTCGGCGGGGTTTCGTGGGCGTATTCCTCGGCCATCTGACCCAGCGGTCCGCGCCGCACCTGCTCGAACCGTTTCGTCAGTTCGCGACAAACCGCCACGGGCCGATCCGGGCCGAGCGAATGGGCCATGTCCGCCAGCATCGAGGCCACCCTTTTGGGGCTTTCGTAGAAGACCAACGTCGCAGGCACCCGACCGAACGTGCTTAGAAAAGTACGGCGGGCGGCCTGTTTTTGTGGCGCGAACCCCGCGAACAGAAAGCGATCTGTGGGCAAACCGGCGACGGTCAGCGCCGCCAGAACAGCAGAGGCACCCGGCGCGGCGCGAACCTTGTGCCCCTCGGCGATTGCGGTGCGGGCCAGTTGAAAGCCGGGATCCGCGACCAACGGCGTGCCCGCGTCCGAGGCATAAGCCACGCTCTTCCCCTCGGCCAGCGCGGCCATCAGACGGGGCCGCATCGCGGGGCCGTTATGGTCGTGATAGGCCAGCACGGTGCGTCCGGCGAGGGGGATGCCGTGGATCTCCATCAACCGGCGCAAGGTGCGGGTATCCTCGGCTGCCAGAACGTCCGCATCGCGCAGAATGTCGAGGGCGTGCAATGTAATATCGCGCGCCGCACCGATCGGCGTCGCGACGAGATGCAGTGCAGGCTCGGGTCCTGTCCCCATGAAGCGATTCCTCTGATGCTATCCGTCGGCAAGCAAACGAAATGTTGCCCGCTCAGGCCGCCGTACTACACTTTGTGATATCCTGTCATCCAGATGCGTTTTGCCCAAGCGAGGTTTTCATGTCCGCCCTTACCCTACCTGCCCCCCGTTTCAAGAGGATCGTCGGCGCCGCCCTGTTCGGCCTTGCGGCACTTGCCGGATGCACGCCGACAACGTCGTCCGGTTCGCTGGGATCAATCCTGCAAACCACGCCGTCCACGCCCCAACCGGGTGAGATCCCCATGAGCGGGCCGGTGCGTGTGGCGCTTCTGGTTCCGACGGGCAGTGGTGATGCGGAGCGTGACGCGCTGGGCGCGGCGCTGGAGAACGCGGCGCGGCTGGCGCTGGCCGACCGTCCGAATTCCAGCATCGAGCTGAGCGTTCTGTCGACAGGCGGCGATCCAGGGCAGGCGGCGGATGCAGCGGCGTCGGCGGTCGAACTTGATGCCGACATCATCGTGGGGCCGCTGTTCTCCGCCTCCGTTGCGGCGGTCGCGCCGATTGCGCAGCAGGCGGGTATTCCGGTGCTGTCGTTCTCGAACAACTCTGCTGTGGCGGGCGACAACGTCTATATTCTGGGCCGCAGCTTCGGCACCAGCGCGCGGCGCCTGATGTCCTTCGCGGCCTCGCGCGGTCTGCGCAACACCGGTCTGATCTACACGCAGGATACCGAAGGGCAGGCCGCCCTGGATGCCGTTCGGCAGGCTGCGGGTGAAACAGGCTCGCAACTGGTCGCGACCGCATCCTACCCGCGGTCGCGCGAAGGGATTCCGGCGGCGGCGGAATTCTTCACCAATGAGATGATCCGCAACGGTGTCGACAATCTGCTGCTGTCCGATCGCGGGACGGGACTGGTCTATGCCGCCTCGTTCCTGCCGTTCCATGGGCTGAACGTCGATCGCACGCAGGTCATGGGGCTTCAGGAACTGACCGAAGGCGCGATGGCGTCCGAGCGTGCGCTGGCCGGCGCGTGGTACACCGTGGTTGATCCTTCCAGCAGCGCCTCGTTCTCCAACCGCTACAGCGCGCGTTACGGTGCGCGCCCACATCCCCTTGCGAGCTTGGCCTATGATGGTATTGCTGCAACGGATACGCTGATCGCGGAAGCGCGGTCCAGCCGCGACGCGCGTGCCTTCGATGCGCGCAACCTGACCCGTTCCGCAGGTTTCACCGGGGCGGAGGGCGCATTCCGCTTCCGTGCCGATGGCGGTACGGATCGTGCGCTCGCGATCATGGAAGTGACCCGTGACGGACCCAAGCTTGTTGATCCCGCCCCCGGAACACTCGGATTCTCCGGTCTCTGACACGGCGATGACGGACCCGTCCGCCAGCTCGTTCGAGCTGGCGGACTATATCGTCGCGCCAAAGGCCCTCCTGTCACGGATGGAGGCCGCCGATCCCGAAAATCGGCGTGAGGCAATCATCGACGTTTTGAGCGATGCCCGCGATCAGGGCCGTGCCAAGATCGCAGCCGCATTGGCCGACGCACCGCTTTGCGGAACGGAGGCCGCCCGCGCATATTCCCGCCTGACCGACAGTCTGGTGCGTGTGGCGATGGACGCCGCCGCGCGGTGGCTGCATCCCAATCCAACCCCGACCCAGGGCGAGCGGGTTGCTGTTCTGGCCGTGGGCGGTTTCGGACGTGCGGAGATGGCGCCGTTTTCCGATGTCGATCTGCTGTTTCTGGTGCCGCACAAGCAGACCGCCTGGGGTGAGAGCCTGATCGAAGCGGTGCTCTATGTCCTGTGGGATCTGAAGATGAAGGTCGGGCAATCGGTCCGCACCGTTGATCAGTGCCTTCGGCTGGCGCGTGACGACATGACAATCCGAACCTCGCTGCTGGAACGCCGCCTGATCTGGGGCGACGAAAGCCTGTCGATGGAGCTGGATACCCGAATCTGGCCAGAACTGTTTCGCGATACCGGCCCGGAATTCGTCGAGGCAAAGCTGGCCGAGCGTGAGGCCCGGCATGAACGCAATGGCGGCTCACGCTATCTGGTTGAACCGAACGTGAAGGAGAGCAAGGGCGGATTGCGCGATTTGCAGGCGCTCTACTGGATCGAGAAATACCTCTACGATGTGGAGGATACGCAATCGCTGATCGCGAAGGGCGTCTTTACCGAGGATGAGTATGCGATCTTCACCGCCGCGGACGGCTTCCTGTGGTCGGTCCGCTGCCACCTGCATCTGGTTTCCGGTCGGGCGAACGAGCATCTGAGCTTTGACAATCAGGTCGAGGTTGCCGCCGCGATGGGGTTCGAGGATGTCGAGGGGCAACGCGCCGTCGAGCGGTTCATGCAGGTCTATTTCCTGCACGCCAGATCGGTCGGGGAGCTGAGCCGGATCTTCCTCGTCGCGCTGGAGGCCAAGCACATCAAGGCCAAGCCCTCGCTGGGACGCAAGCTGCGCGGCATTTTCGGGCGCGACGACGACACGACGCCCGAAGGGTTCACCCTGGTGGATGGACGGTTGACCGCCACCGACCCCGAAACGTTCCTGAGCGACCCGGTCAACATGTTGCTGCTTTTCAAGATCGGTCTGGAGGTGGACGCGCTGATCCACCCCGATGCGCTGCGTCTGGCGACGGCGAATCTGGATCGGTTGGAGGAAATTCGCAACGATCCGCGCGCGAACGCGATCTTCATGGACATCCTGCTGGGCCGCTCCAACCCCGAACGCGGATTGCGGCGGATGAACGAGACGGGCGTGCTGGGCGCATTCATGCCGGAATTCGGCCGGATCGTCGCGATGATGCAGTTCAACATGTATCACCACTACACGGTGGACGAGCATACCATCACCTGCCTGTCCGTCCTGTCGCGGATCGAGAGGGGCGTGCTGAAGGACGAACTGCCCTACGCTACGTCGATCATGGCCGGCACCATCAATCGCCGCGCCCTCTACGTGGCGGTGTTGCTGCACGACATCGGCAAGGGCCTGCCACAGGACCATTCCATCGTGGGCGCGGAGATAGCAGCCGAGATCTGCCCGCGTCTGGGACTGAACGAGGCTGACACGCAGACGGTCGTCTGGCTGGTCCGCAATCACTTGCTGATGAGCGATACTGCCCAGAAACGCGATATATCCGATGCCCGCACGGTCAGCGGATTCGCAAGCACTGTGGCCAGTCAGGAACGGCTGAAGCTGTTGCTGGTCCTGACCGTCTGCGACATTCGCGGCGTCGGTCCGAACACCTGGAACAACTGGAAGGCGACCCTTCTGCGCCAGCTCTATTCCGCCACGCGCGACTATCTGACGGACGGGATCAACAGCCCCAGCCGCCATCAGCGGGAGGAAGAGGCAAAGGCCGCGCTGGTCGCGGCGATCTCGGACCTGCCGCAGGCGCAGATCCAGCGGGAGCTGGACCGGCACTACACGCCCTACTGGCTGGGCCTGCCTACGGCGACGCATATCACTGTCGCACGCATTATCGGAACGGTGGGCGACAATTCCATCGGCAGCGATTTCACCGAGGACCCGGACCGGGACGCGACCCGCGCCACCTTCGTGAACTCCGACCATCCGGGGGCCTTCGCGCGGATGGCCGGGGCGCTGGCGATGGTGGGGGCGAACGTGCTGGACGCACGCAGCTATACCACCTCGGACGGCTATGCGATTTCGGTGTTCTGGATACAGGACAGTGAGGAAAACCCCTATGAGGCGCGGCGGCTGGACCGGTTGGCAAAAACGGTTCGCAGCACGTTGATGGGTGAGGTGCTGGCCCGAAAGGAACTGGAGACACGCGACAAGATCAAACGGCGTGAGCGCGATTTCGTGGTGCCCACGAATATCACCTTCGACAATTCAGGATCCGATCTGTTCACCATCATCGAGGTGGACACCCGCGACCGCCCCGGTTTGCTGCACGATTTGACGCGAGAGCTGGCGGCGGCGAACATCAACATATTCTCGGCCATCATCGCGACCTATGGCGAACAGGCGGTGGACACGTTCTATGTCAAGGATCTGTTCGGAATGAAGCTTGCCTCTGATTCCAAGCGGCGGCAGGTGGAAAATGCCCTGCGCACCGCGGTCATGCGCAGACCCGAGGGAACGCGCTGACCGGGGGGGACTGCCGACAGGGGGCGTTGCGGTCCGCCGCGCCGAAACGCGCGGATATCGGGCCTAATGCTCCGTCACGCAATGATCGTGATCGGCCAGTGCCGCCATGACGTGGCACTGGTCCAGCGTTCCATCGCCCGAGCATCCCGCGACGATCCGGGTCAGTTCGACCTCCAGCCGTTGCAGGCGCGCCAGACGCGCGCGCACGTCCGCCAACTGGTCGCGCGCAATGCGTGAGGCCCCCGCGCAGGGCTGATCGGGGTGTTCGCCCAGCGCGATCAGTTCCGAAATCGCCTCGATCGAAAAGCCCAGATCGCGGGCGTGCCGGATGAATGTCAGGCGATCGAGCGCGGCCTGGTCGTAGCGGCGCTGGTTGCCTGCGGTGCGTTCGGCCGGGGCGAGCAGACCCATATCCTCGTAATAACGGATCGTCGGAACCTTGACCCCGGTGCGGTCGGACATCGTGCCGATGGAAAACATGAATTACCCCTTGAACCTCTAGCAGCTAGAGACATTAGGTTGCTCGCTGACGCAAGTACAGGAGTTCCGCATGTCGGCAGGATGCTGCAATCAAGAGGCCACGTTTGAGGGCCTTTCGCCAGATTACAAGCGCAGGTTGTGGATGGTGATCGCAATCAACGCCGTGATGTTCGTGGTGGAAATGGCGGCGGGGCAGGCGGCCCGTTCACAGGCATTGCAGGCCGACGCGCTGGACTTTCTGGGCGATGCGGCGACCTACGGTCTGTCGCTGGCGGTCATCGGTGCATCGATTCAGGTGCGCAGTACGGCGGCGATCATCAAGGGGATCAGCCTGCTGGCCATGGGGGCGTGGGTCTTCGGCTCGACAATCCACAAGGTGTTCGTTCAAGGCGTCCCGCAGGCCGAGGTCATGGGTGTGATCGGGTTCCTGGCCCTGCTGGCCAATCTGATCAGCGTCGCATTGCTGCTGCGGTACAAGGATGGCGACGCCAACGTGCGCTCGGTCTGGCTGTGTTCCCGCAACGACGCCATCGGCAACGTGGCGGTGATGATCGCGGCGCTGGGCGTCTGGGGCACCGCGACTGGCTGGCCCGACCTGATCGTCGCGGGCATCATGGCGGGGCTGTTCACGACCTCAGCGGTGCAGATCCTGCGGCAGGCTACGGTGGAGCGGCGCGCCATCGTGTGACCCCCTTACGATTGCCGGGAAACATCTGTATCGGTGGGGGGCACGTCGCGGAGAGCCCCATGAAACCGATCCGACTTCTGTCCGCATTCCTGACCGTCGGGGGATGGACACTGGCCAGCCGGGTGTTCGGCTTCGGGCGCGATATCCTGATCGCGGCGTTTCTTGGCGCCGGTCCCGTAGCGGAGGCGTTTCTGGTTGCCTTCGCCCTGCCCAACATGTTCCGCCGCTTCTTTGCCGAGGGGGCGTTCAACACGGCCTTCGTGCCGATGTTTTCCAAGAAGCTGGAGCAGGACCGCGACCCGCTGACCTTCGCCCGCGATGCCTTTGCCGGGTTGGGGGGGGTCCTAATCGTCTTTACCCTGATCGCGCAGCTGGCGATGCCGGGGCTGGTCCTGTTGATGGCGTCAGGCTTCGCTGACGATGCCCGGTTCGACATGGCGGTGCAGATGGGGCGGATCACGTTCCCCTACATCCTGTTCATCTCTCTCGCGGCGCTGCTGTCGGGAGTGTTGAACGCGCTGGGCCGGTTCACGGCGGCGGCGGCGGCGCCGGTGGTGCTCAACATCATATTGGTGATTGCCATGCTGACGGGTGCCGCATTGGGCGCGGATATCGGCATGGCGCTGGCCTGGGGCGTGCCGCTGGCAGGCGTGGCGCAGCTGGTGCTGGTCTGGATCGCGGCGTCCCGTGCCGGGTTCCGCATCGTGCCGCACCGCCCGCGTCTGACGCCGGAATTGAAGCGGCTGGCGATCATCGCCTTTCCCGCCGCGATGGCCGGGGGCGTCATGCAGATCAACCTGCTGGTCGGGCGGCAAGTGGCGAGCTTCTTCGATGGGGCGGTGGCCTATCTGAACTACGCCGACCGATTGTATCAGTTGCCGCTGGGCGTGGTGGGGATTGCCATCGGTGTGGTGCTGCTGCCCGATCTGTCGCGCCGTTTGGGCGCGGGCGATGCGGCGGGCGGGCGCGATGCGGTGAACCGCGCAGCGGAGTTTTCGCTGGCCTTGGCGGTGCCTGCGGCGGTGGCCTTGATAATGGTGCCTCTGCCGCTGGTTGCGGTGCTATTCCAGCGCGGCGCGTTCGAGTTTCGCGATGCCGCGCTGACGGCGCAGGCGGTTGCGGCCTATGGCTGGGGCCTGCCGGCCTTCGTGCTGATCAAGGTGATCTCACCGGTTTTCTTCGCGCGGGAGGATACCAAGACCCCGTTCCGGTTCGCAGCGATCTCGATGGTGGTGAACGTGGTGGTGGCTGTCGGGGCCGCGCCGTGGCTGGGCTTTCTGGCGGCGGCATGGGGAACGACCCTGGCGGCCTGGGTGAACTTCGCGCTGCTGTGGCGCGCTTCGCGCCGGTTCGGCGACGCGGCGAAGATGGACCCGAGGCTGGTGCACGCCGCGCCGCGCATTCTGCTGTCGGCGGCGCTGATGGGGCTGCTGCTGGCGCTGGTGGTGCGGTTCTTCGGTGAAGTGATCGACTTGCCCGGTTGGCGCTATCCCGCGCTGTTCGCGCTGGTGCTGATGGGGGCCGTGACCTATGGCGCACTCGCGCTTGTAACCAAGGCCGTGACATTGGCAGGCCTGCGCAAGGTCGTGCGGCGGTGAGGGTTCTGGCGATCCTCTGCGTCAAGGACGAGGCCGCAGTGCTGACGGAGTGGCTGGCGCATCACCGCAAGATTGGCGTGACGGATGTGCTGGCCTTCTCGAACGACTGCACGGACGGCACGGATGCGATGCTGGACCGGTTCGAGGCGATGGGCCTGCTGACGCATATGCGCGGCCGCTCAGGCCAGCGGGGGCCGCAATGGCGCGCCCTGCGCGAGGCGGCGGAGCATCCCTTGATGCGCGTTGCGGACTGGGTGATTTGCATGGACGTGGATGAGTTCATCAACGTGCGTGCAGGCGGGCTGCCCGATCTGGTGGCGCAGGTGCCGCAAGCCGATTGCATCGCGCTGACCTGGCGGATGTTCGGCTCGTCAGGCCTCACCCGGTATGAGGATGCGCCCGTCACGCAGCGCTTTACTCGCTGTGCGCCGGACCCGCTCAACTGGCCGTGGCGCTGCGCGATGATCAAGACCCTATGGCGGCGGGGCAGTCATGCCCGCCCCGGTGTGCACCGCCCGCTGGACCCCGTGGGCGTGCCGGTCTGGGTGGACAGCAACGGCGCGCGCCTGCCCGAACGGTTTGCACAGCGGGGGGTGTTCACCAACTATCTGGCGCCATCCTACGGTCTGGTACAACTCAACCACTACGCCCTTGGCGATGCGGAGAGTTTCGTGGTCAAGGCCGCGCGGGGGCGCGCCAATCGCGAAGGCTCCCCCGTCGATGCCGGATACTGGGTGGAGCGGAACTTTAATCAGATCACGGACACTTCGTTGCAGGTGGACTGCGCAGACCTGATGGCGGATGCACAGATCGCCCGCCTGCACGAAGCTGGCGTCGCGTGGCACCACAGCCGCTTTGTCGAACTGATGCGCGAGGATGCATGGCGCGACCTGTACACCCGCGTGGTGATGGCAGGGGAAAGCCGCGCCTGGTCCGCCGAGGACGCGCACCGGATCATCGCGCTGGCACGGCCAAATACTTCGGGCGAAGGCCTCTGACGTCGCGGCGTTCCGCTTTCACCTTCCTCAAATATCCCCGCCGGAGGCGCAGGTTGCCCCCGAATATCCGGCTTATTGTACCCCAAACAGCCTCAAAACGCGCGTTTGCGTTGACTTGGGCGCATACGCTTCGGATAACCGCATCTTCCGCACAGGTTTGGCTGGGACCTGGGCGGCGATCCTTCCAGCCGGTGATCTAAAGGAGTAACGATGTGATCACGCCCGTATTGCCGACCTATGCGCGGGCTCCGCTTTCCTTTGTGGAAGGCGAAGGCCCCTGGCTGATGACCGAAGACGCGACGCGCTATCTGGACATGGGGGCCGGCATCGCCGTGGCCGCCCTGGGCCATTCGCATCCCCGTCTGATCGAGGCATTGGAAACGCAGGGTCGACGTTTGTGGCACACGTCCAACCTCTATGAGATCCCCAACCAGACGAAACTGGCGGAAATGCTGGTGGAGCGGACCTTCGCGGACACCGTGTTCTTTACCAATTCGGGCACCGAGGCGACGGAGGCCGCAGTGAAGATGGCGCGCAAGTACCATCATGCGAAGGAAACCGGACGTGATGAAATCATCACCTTCAACGGCTCGTTCCACGGCAGGACGCTGGGCATGATTTCGGCAGCAGGGACGGAGAAGCTGACCAAGGGTTTCGGCCCGTTGCTGCCCGGTTTCGTGCATGTGCCGTTCGGGGATCACGATGCGTTGCACGCCGCCATCAACGACAGGACCGCCGCGATCATGATCGAGCCGGTGCAGGGCGAGGGCGGCATCCTGCCGGTTCCCGACCAGTGTCTGCAAGGGTTGCGAAAGCTGTGTGACGAACAGGGCATCCTGCTGATCTATGATGAGATTCAGTGCGGCATGGGGCGGACCGGTAAGTTGTTTGCGCACGAATGGTCCGGTGCGACACCCGATATCATGGCCGTGGCCAAGGGGATCGGCGGTGGCTTCCCGCTGGGCGCTTGTCTGGCAACCGAGGAGGCCGCCATCGGCATGACCGCTGGCACCCATGGCACGACCTATGGCGGCAACCCTCTGGCCTGTGCGGTAGGTTGCGCGGTGATGGAAGTGATGGCTGAGGACGGCTTTATGGAACATGTCAGCCGCGTCTCCGGCCATTTGCGTCAGGGGCTGGACAGCCTGGTCGCCCGCTTTCCGGATGTGTTCGAACTGGTGCGTGGCTCCGGCCTGATGATCGGGGTCAAATGCGTCGTGCCCAATGGCGAGGTTGTGGCGGCGGGATATGATCACAAGCTGCTGACCGTGCCGGGCGGTGACAACGTGATCCGCATTCTGCCACCTCTGATCGTCACGACGCAGGACGTGGACGAAGCCTTGCGCCGGTTGGAAGCTGCTGCCACGGACCTCTCCGGCCGTGCTGCGTGACTGCCATGCTGCGTGACTATCGGTTCGTTCCGGTGACACGTTCGGATTTCCCGCTGATCGCCACATGGTTGTCCCATCCGCATATCGGCGGGTGGTGGGGTCCGGCGGACAGGGAACTGATCGCGGCAGGCGCGCCGTGCGTCGCGGTCGATCCCGATCCCGCCAACTTGAAGGCGGTATCGGCATATGAGAAAGCGGGATTCGCTGGCGAAACGATCACGCACGGCGAGGAGGCAACCCCGGTGCGGGTGATGACATTCCATGGGGGACAGGCCCCCGGAAGGACGACGACATGAGACATTTCCTCGATCTGCACATGACCGATGCGAACGCGTTGCGCGACATGATCGACGACGCCCGCGCCGTGAAGGACGCGCGCGCCGGGCAGCCCAAGGGCGCCCCCGACGCGGATCAGCCGCTCAAGGACCGGATGGTTGCGCTGATCTTCGAGAAGCCGTCCACCCGCACCCGCACCTCGTTCGATCTGGGCGTGCGCCAGATGGGTGGGCAGACCATGGTGCTGAGCGGCGCCGAAATGCAGCTGGGCCATGGGGAGAGTATCGCGGACACCGCGCGGGTGTTGAGCCGCTACGTCGATCTGATCATGATCCGCACTTTTGCCGAGCAGACTTTGCTGGAGATGGCAGAGGCCGCCAGCGTGCCCGTCATCAACGGGCTGACCGACAGAACGCATCCCTGCCAGATCATGGCGGACATCCTGACCTTCGAGGAACATCGCGGTCCGATTCGCGGAAAGCGTGTGGTCTGGACCGGCGATGGCAACAATGTCTGTGCCTCGTTCCTGCATGCCGCGGGCCAGTTCGGGTTCGACTTCACCTTCGCGGGCCCCGAGGCCCTGGACCCTGACGAGGAGGCCATCGCCTTCGCCCGGTCCAAGGGCGTCGATGTACGGATCGAGCGCGACGCGGCCAGCGCTGTGGCCGGGGCCGATCTGGTGGTCGCGGACACATGGGTTTCTATGCACGACGCGGACGAGGCGCGCGAGCGGCGTCACAACCTGTTGCAGCCCTATCAGGTGAACGAACGGCTGATGGCCGCGGCCGGTCCGCAGGCGCTGTTCATGCATTGTCTGCCGGCCCACCGGGGTGAGGAAGTCACCGATGCCGTGATGGACGGCCCGCAATCCGTGGTGTTCGATGAGGCTGAGAACCGGGTCCATGCGCAAAAGGCGGTCCTGAAATGGTGCCTCGCGCCGCAAGGCTGAAGCAGGCGATCACCGTCGCGTCCGCGCGCGCACCCGGGGCATTTATGCGGGCGATTCCCGAACGCGGAGCGCAGCGAAATTTTGTTTCGTTGTTCGGGGATGACTCGACGTCCCGTGATGACGCCATCTTGCAACCTTCCTGTCATTGGGTCAGCATTTCAGACAGACCATTCAACCACAGGGAGATTACTTATGCCTCGCTCTATCCTGAATACAGCGGTGCTTACGTCCGTTCTGGCGTTGACCATCGGATCGCAGGCCATTGCACAGACCTATTTTCGCGGTTCGGACGGCGACCCTGAAACGCTCGACCAGCATAAGACTTCGACCGTGGTCGAGGCGAATCTGCTGCGTGACATGTTCGAAGGTCTGGTGGTCTACGACGCTTCGGCCAATGTCGTGCCCGGCGTGGCGGCGGATTGGGAGGTCTCTCTTGACGGTCTGTCCTATACGTTCAACCTGCGCGACGATGCGAAGTGGTCGAATGGCGATCCCGTCGTCGCGGGCGATTTCGTGTATTCCCTACAGCGGATCATGAACCCTGAGACTGGCGCGAAATACGCGAACATCCTGTACCCTATCAAGAATGCCCTCGCGATCAACTCGGGTGAGGCTGAGCCCGAAACGCTGGGTGTCGTGGCGCTGGATGATCATACGCTTCAGATCAATCTGGAACAGCCGACGCCGTTCTTCCTGGAGTTGCTGACCCACCAGACCGGCCTGCCTGTGCATCCCGGCACGGTCGAGGAATTTGGCGCGGATTTCGTGCAGCCGCAGAACCACGTCTCGAACGGGGCCTATACGCTCGAAGAATTCTCGCTCGGCGACAAGATCGTGCTGAACAAGAACCCCGAGTTCCACAGCGCCGACAGTGTCAGCATCGAAACGGTGGAGTTCCTGCCCTTCGAGGATCGCGCCACCTGCGTGCGCCGTTGGGAGGCGGGCGAAGTGCATTCATGCTCCGACCTGCCGGCGGAGGACATCAACCGGCTGAAGGAGGATTACGGCGACAACGTGCGCATCGCGCCGTATCTGGGCACCTACTATTATTCCGTGAACACCACGCGTGAGCCGTTCGACGACCCGCGCGTGCGTCAGGCGATGTCGATGGTCATCGACCGGGAATTCCTGGCCGAAGAAATCTTCACCGGCACCATGGTTCCCGCCGAAAGCTTCGTTCCGCCGGGCATCGGCAATTATGTCGAGGACTCGCCCCGCTTCGACTGGGCGGACATGTCCATGCTGGACCGCGAGGATGCGGCGATCGCGCTGATGGAGGAAGCCGGCTACGGCCCCGACACGCCCCTGACCGTCGAAATTTCCTACAACACGTCGGAAAATCACCGCAACGCCGCCACCGCCATCGCGGATATGTGGTCCATTCTGGGGATCGAGACGACGTATAACGTGCGCGACGCCTCCGCCCACTACGCCATGCTGCGCGACGAGAAGGATTTCGACGTCGCACGGGCGGGCTGGATCGGGGATTATTCGGATCCGCAGAACTTCCTGTTCCTGGTCGAATCCGACAATGACGGCTTCAACTACCCAGCCTATCAGAATCCCGAGTACGACGCCCTGATGGACAAGGCCGCAGCCGAGACCGATCTGGACGCCCGGGCCGAAATTCTGGCCGAGGCCGAGCGCATGTTCCTGGCCGATACACCGCAGATCCCGCTGCTGTATTACTCGTCCCGCTCGATGGTGTCCGACGACCTGCACGGGTGGGAGGACAACATCCAGAACGTGCACGCGACACGGTTCCTGAGCATCGCCGAGTAAGGTTGTGACAACCGCGCCGTCCCCATGACGGGGACGGCGCATCACCTATCGGGCGTAATGACATGCTTTCATATGCGATTCGGCGTCTACTGGGCGCCATTCCAACCCTATTCTTCATCATCACGGCGGCGTTCTTCATGATGCGTCTGGCACCCGGCGGCCCCTTCGATCAGGAGCGCGCGCTGGAGGCGACGGTGATGGCCAACCTCAACGCGACCTTCGGTCTGGATGAGCCGTTGTGGAAGCAATACGTGATCTATCTGGGCAATCTGGTGCAGGGCGACATGGGGCCCAGCTTCGTGTACCGCGACCTCAAGGTACATCAGATCCTGGCCATTGGACTGCCGGTCTCGATCAAGCTGGGGGGTATGGCGTTGGCCCTGGCGATGCTGGTCGGCTCCGCGCTCGGCTCCATCGCGGCGCTGCGGCAGAATTCGGCGGTGGATTACGGGGTTATCGCGGTGGCGACCTTCGGCATCACGATCCCGAATTTTGTGGTCGCGCCGGTATTGCTGCTGGTTTTCGCGCTGTATTTTGACATTTTCCCCGCAGGCGGGCTGAACGGCTGGCAAAGCTACGTCTTGCCGGTGATCGCGTTGTCCCTGCCGCAGATCGCGGTCGTGGCGCGTCTGATCCGTGGCGCGATGATCGAGGCGCTGCGATCGGACCATGTGCGCACCGCGCGGGCCTATGGCCTGCCCACGCGGATGATCGTCGTCAAGCACGCGCTGCGCGCCGCCTGCCTGCCCGCCATCAGCTATATGGGACCGGCAGCGGCGGCCCTGCTGACCGGGTCCATCGTTGTCGAGCAGATCTTCGGCATTCCGGGCATCGGACGCTACTTCGTGCAGGGCGCGCTGAACCGCGATTACACGTTGGTAATGGGCACGGTGATCGTGGTCGCGCTGTTCGTCGTGATCTTCAACCTGATCGTGGATTTGCTCTACGCCGTACTCGACCCGAGGGTTCGCTATGACTGATATGACGGAAGTGTCCGCCGGCATGGTGCCGGAGGTGAAGAGCCGCTCGCTGTGGCAGACAGCATTGATTCGCCTGCGCAAGAACGTGGCGGCGATGCTGTCGATCTTCGTGCTGGGCTTTCTGGGGCTGTGCGGGATCTTCGGCCCGATGATTGCGCCGCATGATTATGCCGAGGTTTATCCCGCCTATGTCAAGGTTCCCGCCTCGATCAGCGCCTATCCGCGCGCGGATGACGTGATCCCCGAGGCGCAGAGCGCCCTGCGCCGGGCGCGGCTGGATCTGGAACTGGTTGAGATGAACGGCGAGGTGCTGACCGTGATCGGCACGTCCGAGCGCGGCGTGGATGAGCGTGTGACGCGCTATCTGGACCGCTCCGACCTGTTCACCAACGCCCGGGTGGTGGAGGTTTCCGACGATGGCAACCGGATCGAGATGCAGGCGGATGTGGACCGGCTGTATTTCCTGTTCGGCACCGATGCCAACGGGCGCGATCTGTTCAGCCGCGTTCTGATTTCGCTGCGCGTGTCACTGGGGATCGGCCTGCTGGCGGCGGGGGTCGCGCTGGTGATCGGTGTGCTCTACGGTGCTACGGCGGGCTTTCTGGGCGGGCGGATCGACAACATGATGATGCGCGTGGTGGACGTGCTGTATTCGCTGCCCTTCATCTTCTTCGTGATCCTGCTGGTGGTTTTCTTCGGCCGGAACGTGGTGCTGATGTTCATCGCGGTGGGCTGTGTCGAATGGCTGGACATGGCGCGGATCGTGCGCGGGCAGACGCTGTCCCTGCGCCGTCGGGAATTCGTGCAAGCGGCGGAGGCGCTGGGCGTCGGATCAGGCGCGATCCTGAAACGGCACATCATCCCCAACACGCTGGGCACCGTCATCATCTACATGACGCTGCTGATCCCCAAGGTAATCCTGCTGGAAAGCTTCCTGTCCTTCCTTGGGCTGGGCGTGCAGGAGCCGCTGACCTCGCTGGGGGTGCTGATCTCAGAAGGGGCGAAGAACATGCAGAACGCGCCCGACATGCTGATCTTCCCGGCGCTGACGCTGACGATCCTGCTGTTCGCGCTGAATTTCCTGGGCGATGGCCTGCGCGATGCGCTCGATCCGAAGGATCGATGAGATGAATCCTGGCCGAAGGATCGGTGAGATGGAGAGCAAAGTGACCCAACCTGTTTTGGAAATCGATGACATCCGCGTGACCTTCGACACGGCGGACGGGCCGGTGAACGCGGTGCGGGGCGTGTCCATGCATGTCATGCCGGGGGAAACCGTTGCCGTGGTGGGGGAGTCCGGTTCGGGCAAATCGCAGATCATGATGGCGGCCATGGGGTTGCTGGCAGGCAATGGCCGGGCCGAAGGGGCCGTGCGCTATCGCGGAACCGATTTGCTGACGCTGGCGCCGCGCGCGCTCAACGACCTGCGCGGTGCCAAGATCACGATGATCTTTCAGGAGCCGATGACCTCGCTCGATCCGCTGTACCGGATTGGCGATCAGTTGATCGAACCGTTGCGCGTGCATGGGGGTCTCAGCGTGAAGGCCGCGATGGCCCGGGCGCTGGAACTGCTGAAACTGGTCCAGATCCCCAATCCCGAGGCGAAGCTGCGTGCCTATCCGCACGAGATGTCGGGCGGTCAGCGCCAGCGGGTGATGATCGCCATGGCTTTGGCCAACGACCCCGACCTGCTGATCGCGGATGAGCCGACAACGGCGCTGGACGTGACCATTCAGGCGGAGATTCTGGAACTGCTCGCGGAATTGCAGGCGCGGCTGGGCATGTCGATCCTGTTCATCACTCACGATCTGACCATCGTCGAGGCCTTCGCCGACCGGGTCTACGTGATGCGCAAGGGCCTGCTGGAGGAGGAAGGCCCGACCGAGGCGATCTTCGGCAATCCGCAGACGGATTACACCAGGATGCTGCTGGCGGCGGAGCCGGACGGGACCAAGGCCCCGGTGGCCGAGGGGGCCCCGGTGCTGCTGCAAGGCGACGACGTGCGCGTCACCTTCGGCACGCCTGCGGGCCTGTTCTCGAAAGATACGACCCTGACAGCCGTCGATGGTATTTCGCTGGCGCTGCACAAGGGGCAGACGATTGGCGTGGTGGGCGAATCCGGGTCCGGCAAGTCCACGCTGGGCCGCGCCCTGCTGCAATTGCTGCCATCCGAGGGGCGGATCGTCTATCAGGGCGACCGCATCGACGGGTTGGACCGCGCCGGGATGCGCAAGTACCGCGACGAGCTGCAAATGGTGTTCCAGGATCCCTACGGCTCCCTCTCGCCCCGCATGACCGTGGGGGAGATCGTTGCCGAGGGGCTGAACGTGCATGAGCCAAACCTGACGCGCGAACAGCGCAACGCGAAGGTCTCGCAGGCGCTGAAGGATGTGGGGCTGGAGGAATCGTTCCGAAACCGCTTCCCACATGAATTTTCAGGCGGTCAGCGGCAGCGGATCGCCATCGCCCGTGCGGTGATCCTGCGCCCCGATGTGATCGTGCTGGACGAGCCGACATCCGCGCTGGATCGGTCCGTGCAAAAGCAGGTGATCGAACTGCTGCGTCGGATACAGGTGGAATACGGGTTGAGCTACATCTTCATCAGTCACGATCTGGCGGTGGTGCGCGCGCTTAGCGATTACGTGATGGTGATGAAGGAGGGCGTGGTGGTCGAGGAAGGCCCCACGGCGCAGATATTCGACACCCCGGCGACCGCCTATACACGCGATCTGATGCGCGCGGCCTTCGACCTGAAATCACTGTTGCTGGAGAAGGCAGGCTGAGGCTGAACAATTGGCGGAGGCGCGTATCGTAAGATGCGCCTCCGGCGGGGATATTTGACGAAAGTGAAAGGTTCAGCGGACGAAGCCCACGATGTCGTAGGTCTGGGCGATGATCGGTTCAGCAATGGCGGCGGCACGCTCCGCGCCTTGGGTCAACACGCGGTCGATCTCGGTCACATCGCCCATCAGGCGGGCCATTTCGGTGCTGATCGGCGCCAGCTTGTCAACGGCGAGGTCGGCGAGCGCGGGCTTGAAGCTGCCGAATTGTGAGCCGCCATGCTGTGCGATCACGTCTGCCGCGGTGATTTCGGCCAAGGCGGCGTAGATGTTCACCAGATTGCGGGCCTCGGGGCGGTCGGCCAGACCCTCGACGGTTTCGGGCAGTGGCTCGGGGTCGGTCTTGGCCTTGCGAATCTTCTTGGCAATCGTGTCGGCATCGTCGGTCAGATTGATGCGGCTGGCGTCGGACGGGTCGGATTTCGACATCTTTTTGGTTCCGTCGCGCAGGGACATGACGCGGGTGGCCGCCCCCTCGATGATGGGCTGGGTCTCGGGGAAGAAGTCGACGCCGTAATCGTGGTTGAACTTCGCGGCGATGTCGCGGGTCAGCTCAACGTGCTGCTTCTGATCCTCACCCACCGGCACATGCGTCGCGTGGTAGAGCAGGATGTCGGCAGCCATCAGGGCGGGATAGGCGTAGAGGCCGAGGGAGGCCTTCTCCGCGTTCTTGCCGGCCTTGTCCTTGAACTGAGTCATCCGGTTCATCCAACCCATGCGCGCGACGCAGTTGAACACCCAGGCAAGCTGGCTGTGCGCGGGCACCTGGCTTTGATTGAACAGGACGGATTTCGCCGGGTCCAGCCCGCAGGCCAGATAGGCGGAGGCAAGCTCCCTCGTGGCGTGGCGCAGATCGGCGGGGTTTTGGAAGCTCGCGGTGATCGCGTGCTGATCGACGATGCAATAGATCGTCTCCATCCCGTCGTTCTGCATGGCGACGAAACGTTTCACCGCACCCAGATAGTTGCCGAGCTGAAGGTGGTTGGTCGGCTGGATGCCGGAAAAAACGCGTGGGGTGAAGCTGGTCATCGATAAGCCCTCGGGATAGATCGGATGCGTTATCGCGTTTTGAGCAGGATTTGCCAATGCCCCTCTACATCGATGCGGATGCCTGCCCGGTCAAGGATGAGGCCAAGAAGGTCGCGCACCGCTACAAGCTGCGGGTTTTCGTGGTGTCGAATGGTGGCATCCGGCCCGATCCGCACCCGGACGTGCAGACCGTGGTGGTCGAGGCGGGACCGGATGTTGCCGATCAGTGGATCGCGGATCGCACGGGGCCGGGGGATATCTGCGTCACATCGGACATTCCCCTGGCCGACCGGATCATCAAGTCGGGGGCTGCTGCGATTCGCCCCGATGGCGAGGTCTTCACCGCAAGCTCCATCGGGCATCAGTTGGCCATGCGCGATCTGATGACCGATCTGCGGGCCGCAGATCCGTTTCGTCAGGGCGGAGGCAAGCCGTTCTCCAAATCGGATCGATCGCGGTTTCTGGACAGGCTGGACGCCCTGGCCCGCAAGGCCGTGCGGTAACGCAGCAATACCACGCCAAGGGCCGTCGCACTCAACAGTGCGGCGAGGACCAGCGCGGGCTTCAGGCCGAACGCATCCGCCCCGGCCCCAAGTGCCAGCGCCCCCAGAGCGGTCGCGCCTATGGCCGTTGTGGTCCACAGGCTCATCACCCGGCCGCGCATGTCGTCGTCGAGCCTGATCTGAATCGCGGATTGAATGCCAACCCCGACCTGCGTTCCCGCCGCGCCCAATCCTGCGGTGCACAGCAGGGCCAGCCACCAGTACGGCGCATGGGCCAGCGCGATCACCAGCACGAGGGACGCCGCCGCCCCGATCAGGGACGCGCGCGGCAGCCCGTCCGCCGGGGCGATGGGATGCCTGGCCAGACTGATGGAGGATACCATTGCCCCCAGCCCCGCAGCCGCCGTTAATTGCCCTAAGCCCGATGCCCCCCGTGCGAAGGCGCCATCAGCGATCACCGGCAGAATCTCCTGCACGCCGCGCGCGGACAGGGAGGTGATCGCGGTGACCAGAATGCCCGTCAGGATCAATGGATCGGCACGGGTGTGTGCGATGCCGTCGCGGAAGCTCTCCAGAAATCCGAGCCTGTCCGTTGGCGAGCCGGACTTGGGCCGGGGTCGGATGATGTTCAGCGCAAACAGCAAGGGCACGAATGCGGCGGCGTTGACGATCAGAGCCGATCCGACACCCATCGTGGCGATCAATGTGCCCGCGATGAAAGGCCCCAGAAAGCGTGAGAGGTTGAAGTTGATCGAGATGATCGGCACGGCGGCCCCGATCGCCTCGATCGGGACCAGCCGGGGGGCCATGGCCATACGGATCGGGTGGTGCAAGGCCGTGACCAGACCGATGGATACGGCGCAGACGGCCAGAACAGGCGCGCTGAGCAGGTCGGTGAAATAGGCGGTCGTCAATGCCAAGCTTATGACGAACAGCGCGGCCTGTGTGCCGATGGCGGCGCGGCGCACGTCGGTTCGGTCAGCGATCACACCCAGAAACGGGCCGAAGATCAGTGTCGGCAGCATCATCAGAAAGGCCAGGATACCGACGAAACTGGCGCTGTCGGTCAGGGACCAGCCGAGCCATGAGATGGTAATGCGTTGAATCCACACGCCATTCAGGCCGAAGAAATTGCCTATGACATATATGCGGAAATCGCGGTGTGTCAGTGCGGATGGGATCATCCACCACACATATACCCCTTTGCCGTCAGAGCCATGCGAGACTTGCAAGGCGGCACGGCGTCAAAGCGCTTTGAATTGTTCGGGCACATGCACACTTATTGCGGTGCAGCACGAACGGAGCCGATCAATGGTGATAGGTGACCGGCATCAGAAAGGAGACCTGATATGGCTATGCTAGCACACGATACGAACCAAGGACGTGGACTGACGGCATGGATGCACGATCAGGCACAGAACTTCGCCCGTTGGCGGACATACCGTGATTCTGTTCGGCAATTGAGCCTGCGGAACGAGCATGAGCTCGAAGATCTGGGAATCGCGCGGGGTGAAATCCGCGATCTGGCGCGGCGTTCCACCTACGGAATGCGCGGGTGACGCTGGGTCATTAACGCCGTTCCTAAATTCACAGCCATGCATTTTGTGCATGGCGATGCGGATAGAACGACGATTGTGGAGAAAGCTGCGACCCATATATTGCACTGCAGCAACAGCATGGAGGCCACGGACGGCCTCAAACTTGAAGGACCGAAAAAATGGCATTTGTAACTGCAACCGATTTCAACACCGAAAACACTCTGATGGCGCGCATCACCGCATTTGCGGCGAAAAAGCGTGAGGCGTTTGCGGCCCACCGTATGTACCGCAAGACGGTAGACGAACTGTCCGCGTTGAGCGGCAGCGAACTGGCCGATCTGGGCCTGACGCGCGGGTCGATCCACGCCACCGCCCATCGGGCAGTCTACGGAAACTGATCGCTTTCCCTCGAAAGAGGGAGCCAACCCACGCTGCGCACGCGCAGCGTGAGGTTAACCTGAACGGCAGTGTGCACGCGGGTCCTCCCCCCGTTGGCCGCTGCCGTTCTTGTTTTGTCGGACCCGGCACACAGCGTCCGTCACCTAGAACGGAACGTCGTTCGCTGCGGTCAGATAGCTCGCCACGACTTTCTTCTGCCCGGCCTTTTCGAACGCGATGGTCAGTTTGTCGCCCTCCAGCGTTTCCACCGTGCCGTAGCCGAATTTCTGATGGAACACACGCTCACCCAATTCAAAGGCGGGGGTGGCGGTGACATCAATGGTCATGTTCCGCGCCTCGGCCGGGGCACGAACGGCGCGGCGGCTGGTGTTGCGCTGCATGCGTGCCCATCCGGGGGAACTGTAGACATCGGCCTTCGCCGCCTTGTCCATCAGATCGCTGCCTTGCATGGCCTGTTCACGCGGGCTGGCCGTCGCCGCCGCGCCAAAACCGCCGCCGTACAGGCCCGGAGGCGTCAGGATGTCCACATGCTCCGCAGGCAATTCGTCGATGAAGCGGGAGGGCATGGCGCTGTTCCACTGTCCATAGGTCATGCGGTTCGCAACGAAGGAGATGGTGCAATGCCGCTCCGCCCGCGTGATCCCGACATAGGCCAGCCGGCGTTCCTCCTCCAACCCCTTCAGGCCGCTTTCGTCCATGGACCGTTGCGAGGGGAACAGGCCGTCCTCCCATCCGGGCAGGAAGATCACCGGGAATTCCAGACCCTTGGCCGCGTGCAAGGTCATGATCGTGACCTTCTCCGCCGCGTCCTCCGTGTCGTTGGACATGACGAGGGCAACGTGTTCGAGGAACCCTTGCAGATTCTCGAACTCCTCCAGCGCGCGAACAAGTTCCTTGAGGTTTTCGAGACGGCCCGGTGCCTCGGGCGTCTTGTCGTTCTGCCAATGGGCGGTGTAGCCGGACTCGTCCAGGATCATCTGGGCAAGCTCGATATGGCTCAACGGCGTCTCCACCCCGGTGGGTCTGGCCACGATGGGTTCGTCCAGGTCGATCACATCATCCGATTGCGGGCCGGGTTTGTCCGACCAGGCCATGACCGCGCGCCAGCGGTCGAGGTTGCGGATCAACTCGCCCAGGTTCTTGCCACCTTTGCCCTTGATCGCGCCGTCAGCGACCACGGTTCGCGCCGCGTCCATCATCGAGACGCCGTTGTCGCGCGCGAAACCGTTAATGGTGGCCAGCGCCTTGTCACCCAGACCGCGCTTGGGGGTGTTGATGATCCGCTCGAAGGCCAGATCGTCCTCCTCCGAGATCACGACACGGAAATAGGCCATGGCGTCGCGGATTTCGAGCCGTTCGTAGAAACGCGGCCCGCCGATGACGCGGTAGGGCATGCCGAGCGTCAGGAACCGATCCTCGAACGCGCGCATCTGGAATGAGGCCCGCACCAGAATCGCCTGGCTGTTCAGCCCGATCGGGTCGAGACTGCGGGTGCCGCGCTGATAGCCCTCGATTTCCTCACCGATCCAGCGGGCTTCCTCATCCCCGTCCCAGTGGCCGATCAGGCGGACCTTCTCACCGCCCTCGGCGGCGGTCCACAAGGTCTTGCCCAACCGGTCAGCGTTCGAGGCGATAACGCCGGAGGCCGCGGCGAGGATATGCTCGGTGGAGCGATAATTCTGTTCCAGCCGGATCACGGTCGCGCCGGGGAAATCCTTCTCGAATTTCAGGATGTTGCCGACCTCTGCGCCGCGCCAGCCATAGATCGACTGATCGTCATCGCCTACACAGCAGATGTTCTTGTGGCCCTGCGCCAGCAACCGTAGCCAGAGGTATTGCGCGACGTTGGTGTCCTGATACTCATCCACCAGGATGTATTTGAACCAGCGCTGATACTTCGTCAGCACGTCTGGATATGTCTGAAAGATCGTCACGACATGCAGCAGCAAATCACCGAAATCGACGGCGTTCAGCGTGATGAGGCGCTTTTGATATTCCTCGTAAAGCTCCGCCCCGCGATGGTTGAACGCGCCCTGTTCCGAGGCCGGCAGCTTGTCCCACGTCCAGCCGCGGTTTTTCCACGTGTCGATGATGCCAGCCAGCATCCGGGGCGGCCAGCGTTTCTCATCTATATTATGTGCGCGCACGATCTGCTTGAGCAGGCGCAACTGGTCGTCCATGTCCAGAATCGTGAAGTTCGATTTCAGATCGACCAGTTCGGCATGGCGGCGCAGCAAGCGATTGCACAGCGAATGGAAGGTGCCGAGCCACGGCATCCCCTCGATCACGCCGCCGACATGGCGCCCCACGCGAGTCTTCATCTCCCGCGCGGCCTTGTTGGTGAAGGTCACGGCGAGAATTTCGTTTGGCTGGGCGCGTCCGGTGTTCATCAGATGCGCGATGCGGGTGGTCAGTGCCTTCGTCTTACCCGTGCCGGCACCGGCCAGCATCAGGACAGGCCCGTCCAGCGTCTCCACCGCCTGCCGCTGCGCAGGGTTCAGATCGTCGAGATAGGGCGCCGGACGTGCGGCCATCGCCCGTGCGGACAGGCTCTCACGCTCGAAGCTCTCAAAGGGGTCGTCGTCGAAATCGTTCATCTGCGAAATGTAGCGCGCCCCGTTCGGAAATTAAAGCGCCGTTCCTGTATCGTTCCACTGGGTCGGGGCATCGAATTTGGCATCACGGCATGGGGCGGAAATTCAACCTGACCAAATATAAAAGTGTGGTATTCAAAGGCGTTGGTGTCGATTTCAAGTGCTTTCAGGATTGAGAGCAAGGGATTTTCCGATGCGAAATCTTCACGTCCTTCGCAGCCAATGTTTCAATGGTATGAAATATTGTGCATGGCTGAAGATATATGATACTGTTCATGTCGGGAACACTATAGGGGGAGAAAGGGAATGGACAGAGATGTCATTCTTGGCTTTGGCTATCGTATGGGTCGTCTTTTCGGTGGGCGTTGGGTATGCAGCGCATCTGACCGGGCGTAGCTGGCTGCGCTTCACATTGCTTAGCATATTTTTAACTCCTTTTTTCGCAGGTTATTCCCTGTGGCGACGCAATAGATTGCATGGGCCGCGACGGTGGGTCGATTACAGTTGATCCTGTGGTTCCGGGCCTGCCGCGCTTGACGGATTTGTGGCTCCGGTGCTTTGTATCCGGATGAAAAATCTGGACGACAAGTTTCCCTCAATTAGCGATCTGGCCGCGGCCGCAAAACGCAGGATACCCCATTTCGCATGGGAATATCTGGACAGCGGCACCACAGCGGATGCGGCGATGACGGCAAACCGGGCCGCGTTGGATCGGATCAGGCTGGTGCCGCGCGTCCTGAAAGGTGAGCAGGAGCCGGATCTGGGCACGACCCTGTTCGGCCAACGCTATGCCGCGCCCATTGGCATGGCTCCGGTTGGCATGACCGGGGTGATGTGGCCGGGAGCGGAGCTGATGCTGGCCGATACCGCCCGGCGGGGCGGCGTGCCCTATTGCCTGTCCACCGTCGCCGCGAAAACGCCCGAGCAGGTCGGGCCCGTGGCAGGCGATATGGGGTGGTTCCAGCTCTACCCTCCCCGATCACATGACCTGATGCGAGACGTGCTGTCGCGCGCATGGAACAGCGGGATGAAGGTTCTGGTGCTGACCGTCGATATTCCCAGGCCCAGCCGCAGGGAGCGTCAGCGCCGCGCCGGTTTGTCGATTCAGGCCGGGGTCAGTCGTCAGATGTTGAGCCATGTGGCGCGGCGACCGGCCTGGGCCCTCGCGACGCTGCGTCATGGAAATGCCACTCTGGCGACCATCGCCAAATATGCCGGAACACAGGATCTGGCGGGGGTGCGGAAGTATTTCGTCAACGAATTTTCGCACAATCCCTCCTTGGCCTATCTCGAAGCCTTGCGCGCCGAATGGAAGGGCGCGCTGGTGGTGAAGGGCGTGCTCCACCCCGAGGACGCCCTGATTGCCGAAAGGGCGGGGGCCGACGCGGTGTGGCTGTCCAATCACGGGGGGCGGCAGTTTGACGCGGCTCCGGCGGCGATCACGGCCCTGCGGCCCGTCGTGCAGGCGCTGGGCGGGCGTCTTCCGGTGCTGTTTGACAGCGGCATCAGATATGGCGGCGACATCGCGCGCGCCATCGCGCTGGGCGCGGATTTTTGCTTTGCCGGAAGGCCTTTCCTGTATGGCGTCGCGGCGGCCGGGCAGGCGGGCGCCGATCAGGCACTGCATATTCTGACCGATGATCTGCGCAATTCGATGGCGCAATTCGGGGCGCAGACATTGGCCGATCTGCGCCGGCCCGGTGCGATCCTCATGGAAGCTTGAGTGGCGTCTGCCGCGCCCGACCTCTACACATCGTGCAAAACCGGATGGAGACAGAAATGACCCGCTTTGCCGCCTATGCCGCCGCTGCCGTCGTATTCCTTGGATTGGGGGTAACGGCCTTTGTCGCGCTGTGGCCGCGTGAGGGGCAGGATCGCTTCGCGCAGTGCCGGGCCGGTGTGGTTACCGGTGGTGGTGGCTCCATCGGCGGACCGTTCTCCCTTATCTCGGAAACGGGCGAACGGGTCAGCGACGTGGACGTGATCGATCGGTTGAGCCTGGTTTATTTTGGATATTCCTACTGCCCGGATGTCTGCCCGGTGGATCTGTTTCGCAACGGTGAGGCTGTCTACGCGCTGGAGGAGCAGGGGATTGACGTCAAGCCGGTCTTCATCACCGTCGATCCAGAACGTGATACCGTTCAGCAGATGTCGGAATATACCGACTTCATGCATCCTGATATGGTGGGCCTGACCGGGCCGCGCGATGATATAGATGCCGCGATCGCCGCATATCGTGTCTATTCCAACCGGGTTGGCGACGATCCCGATGATTACCTGATGGACCATTCCTCCTACACCTATCTGATGGCGCCGGAGGAGGGTTTTCTGGAATTCTTCCCCAGTTCGACCTCGCCTGAGGAAATGGCCTCCAGAGTTGCCTGCTTCGCTTCGCAACTCTGATCGAATGATCCAATTGGCAGGTTCGTGCGTATACTTACCATACGCCAGATAACCGGAAGGAATTTCATTATGTCTGTCGCTACTGCCGAGCTCGACTTGGGTCCGGACCCGTCCCTGCTGCTGCTCGACGATGATGAGCCGTTCTTGCGGCGGCTGTCCCGGGCGATGGAAAAGCGCGGGTTCGACGTGCGTGAGGCAGGAAGCATTGCCGACGGACTGAATGCCGTGAAGGCTTCACCACCTGCCTACGCCGTGCTCGACCTGCGGCTCGACGATGGCAACGGGCTGGAGGTGGTCGAAGCTTTGAGAGAGACGCGGCCGGACGCGCGGATCGTGGTCCTGACCGGCTATGGCGCGATCGCCACGGCCGTGGCCGCGGTCAAGATCGGGGCGACCGACTACCTGTCCAAACCGGCTGACGCCAACGATATCGTGTCTGCCCTGCTTGCCCGGCCCGAGGATAAACCCGCCCCGCCCGAAAATCCGATGAGCGCGGACCGCGTGCGCTGGGAACATATCCAGCGCGTGTACGAACTGTGCGATCGCAATGTCTCCGAAACCGCGCGGCGGTTGAACATGCACCGCCGGACTTTGCAGAGGATCCTTGCGAAGCGGTCGCCCCGGTAATCTCCAACGATTATTTTGTGCGATGCTGCGGCATGGCCCAAGGTTAGGTAAAACGGTTGCAGACCCGCTGCTTGTGACCGATGTGGCGCTTATCCACGGTCAGCCGATCTGAGCTTTCACGTTCGTCGAATATCCCCGCCCGTCCCGTCAATAGGACCTTTCGCATCTTGACCCCGCCGTGTGGAGCGGCACCTTGCCTCTCAAGCACGAGGAGGCGACCATGACGCAATTACCCGCAAGCATCGACGCGACACAAACCATGCTGGGGGATGTCGGCTATGTCGCGGGGCGTGATCTGAGCACGGTGGTGTTTCTCGCGCTCAAACTGGGCCGACCGCTGTTTCTGGAGGGGGAGGCCGGTGTCGGCAAGACCGAGATCGCCAAGGCGCTGGCCGCCTCGCTCGACCGTCGCCTGATCCGCCTGCAATGTTACGAGGGCCTTGACGCGTCCTCCGCTGTTTATGAGTGGAACTTCGCCGCGCAGATGGTCGCGATCCGCACGGCCGAGGCGCAGGGTGGGGCGGAACGCGCGGCCCTGACGCGTGAGCTGTTCTCCGAGGATTATCTGATCTCGCGCCCCTTGCTGGAGGCAATGCGCCCGCAGGAGGGGGGCGCGCCTATCTTGCTGATCGACGAGCTGGACCGCACGGATGAGCCGTTTGAGGCCTTCCTGCTGGAGGCGCTGAGCGATTTCGCCGTCACCATTCCCGAACTGGGCACCATCACCGCGCCCGAACCGCCGATCGTGATCCTGACCTCGAACCGCACGCGCGAGGTGCACGACGCCCTGAAACGTCGCTGCCTGTATCATTGGGTCGATTACCCCAGTTTCGAGCGGGAGATGCAGATCGTCACCGCCCGCGCGCCCGAAGCCGCCGAAACCCTCAGCCGGGAGGTGGTGGCCTTCGTGCAGAAACTGCGCGGCGAGGATTTGTTTAAGAAACCCGGTGTGGCCGAAACCATCGACTGGGCGAAATGTCTGGTTGCGCTCGACGCGGTGGAGCTTAGCCCCGCTGTGATTGCGGATACATTGGGGGCAATCCTGAAATATCAGGACGACATCCAGAAATTGCAGGGCTCCGAGGCCAAGAGGCTGCTCGATGCCGCAAAGGCTGAGCTTTGAGCGCCCGGCGCTGCGGGGGGGTATTTGCACGATCAGAAAGGCCGAAGCGTGGTTGAGTTCACTGACCTGCCCCTGCCGGAAAACCCCAGGCTGGCCCAGAACCTGACGCATTTTGCGCGGGCACTGCGCCGTGCGGGTCTGCCGATCGGGCCTGCGCAAGTGCTTGACGCGATCCGCGCGGTGGAGGCCGCAGGCTTTTCACGCCGCGAGGATTTCTTCTGGACGCTGCACGCCTGTTTCGTGCGCAAGCCGGAGCAGCGCGATGTTTTCGGGCAGGTGTTTCGGCTGTACTGGCGCGACCCGCAATTCCTCGAAAAGATGATGGAAATGTTGATGCCCATGGTGCGCGGCGTGAACGAGGCCCCCGATCCGAAGCCGGCGGAACGGCGGGCGGCGCAGGCCTTGCTGGACGAGCCCGACATGCCCCCGCCCCCGGTCGAGCAGGAGGAATCCGACGAGCTGATCGAGATCGACGCCACGCTGACCTTCTCCGCCGATGAGAAGCTGCGCCACACGGATTTCGAACAGATGACCACCGCCGAACTGGCCGAGGCGCGCCGGGCCATCGCGCGTCTGGAATTGCCGGTACAACCCATCGCCTCACGCAGGACCCGCTCTGCGGTCAGCGGGCATCTGCCCGATTGGCGTGCAACGATGCGTGATGCGATGCGGTCCGGCGACCTGCGAAAGCTGCACATGCGCGAGCGGCGGCAGCGATGGCCCAATCTGGTGGCGCTGTGCGATATCTCCGGCTCCATGTCCGGCTACAGTCGGATGTTGCTGCATTTCCTGCATGCCGCGGCCAATCAGAAGGGGGCCGGGTGGGCGCAGGTCCATGCCTTCACCTTCGGCACGCGTCTGACCAATATCACACGGCATCTGCGCCACCGCGATGTGGATGCGGCCCTGGCGGCAACAGCGGCCGAGGCGCGGGATTGGGAGGGCGGCACACGTATCGGGGCATCCCTGCATACCTTCAACCGCGACTGGTCGCGGCGCGTGCTGGGGCAGGGGGCGGTCGTGTTGCTGATCACCGATGGCCTGGACAGGGAGGAGCCAGCGCAACTGCTGCGCGAGGCGGAGAGGTTGCGCCTGTCCAGTCGCAAGCTGATCTGGCTGAACCCGCTGCTGCGCTTCGATGGTTTCGCGCCAAGGGCTCGGGGCGTGCGGGCATTGCTGCCACATGTGGACAGCTTTCGTTCCGCACATTCCATTGCATCACTGGAGGATCTGTCCAAGGCGTTGACCCGGCCCGAGGATGCCGGGATGCAACGTCGGATGATGGGAATGATGTCCGACAGATGATCCCGTGGCAGAGCTTACTTTTCGCCGCGCGACTGAATGACCAGCGCGATTTCCTCAAGGGTCATATCAGCGAGCTGCTCACTGCTCAGCCCTGTCAAACCGCCAAGATGGCTGTTTTCGGCCTGGGCGGCGATCGGCATGGCGATCAGCGTAATTGCGATCAGGGCAGTATTCAAAATACGGTACATAATGGAACCTTTAATCAACTATATCGGGATGACGTATATGACTGTGACCGGCGGTCTCTAAAAGGCCGGAAATGGGCATATCGCTGTTTCCAAACCGGGCACAATCGTTGCATTCGCGGGCGTGACCTCAACCGGGACCCGCCCCGTCAAAAGTGCAGTCTCCAGCCAGGATGGCGTTCGTATTCGGCTCATTTTGAAGTCCCTCGCTGTTTGCGCCCTATGTAAAAGCTACGAACGATTGATATTGAAAGTTTCAAATGATCTATCTGACAGGCAATAGTATTGCGTCGGCTTGCGCGCTGGCTGGCAGGCATGCGGCTGGTGCAAACGATGGAGGTCCGTGCGATGACGCAGCATCTGGATGAGATTCCCCGGATCGCGCTCGATTGGGTGCAATCGGGGCGGCGTATCGCCTTGGCGACCGTGATCCAGACATGGGGATCGGCGCCGCGCCCCGTCGGCTCGCAACTGGTCATTTCGGATGAAGCGCAAATGATGGGCTCCGTCTCGGGTGGATGCGTCGAGGGGGCGGTGGTGGAGGAAGCGCTCGCCGCGTTGGAGGACGGTCAGCCGCGCGTTCTGACATATGGCGTCAGCGATGACGACGCGTTCGCCGTCGGGCTGGCCTGCGGGGGCACGATCCGCATCCTCGTCGAACCTGTCGGAGGTGAGAACGGGCTGGACGAGGCCTTGTTGCGCATTCTGGTCGAGGCGAGCGCGTCAGGCCGGGCGCTGACCTGCGTGACCAGCCTGCACGACTGGTCGCGGGTCTTGCTGGACGGGTCTGCCGGTACGCCATTGGGCCTGCATGTCCGTGACGCGATCGCATCCGACCGTTCAGCCATCGTCACGGTGGAGGGGGAGGAGTGGTTCATCGCGGTGCACAACCCGCCCCTGCGCCTGTTTATCGTGGGAGCCGTTCACATCGCCCAACCGTTGAGCCAGATGGCACAGATGCTGGGCTATGCCGTTACCGTGATCGACCCGCGTGAGGCATTCGCCTCCACCGAGCGGTTTCCGGCGGTCGAGTTGAACCATGAATGGCCGGATAACGCATTGAGAGAGGCAAGGCCGGACGGCCGCAGTGCGATCGTGACCCTGACCCACGACCCCAAGCTGGACGACCCCGCTATCGTGGCCGCCCTGGGAATGGATGTGTTCTATCTGGGGTGTCTGGGATCGACACGGACCCATGCCAAGCGGGTGACCCGCCTGCAGGCGGCAGGGTTCAGCCCCGACGCGATAGCCCGGATCCATGCCCCCGTCGGGGCGGATATCGGCGCGAAAAGCCCGGCGGAGATCGCCATTTCCATCCTCGCCCAGATCACCGAGCGGTTGCGCCGGGTCGAGACGCGGCCCGGCAGGTGATCCATGCAATTCGGTGAGGTGGAAACCGCAGGGGCGGCAGGCGCGATACTGGCCCATTCGGTCAGCGCGGGAACCCTGCGGTTGCGCAAGGGGCGCAGGCTGTCGCCCTCGGATATCGTGGCCCTGACAACGGCCGGCGTGGGGCGCGTGGTGGTGGCCCGCCTGGGCGATGCCGATATGGGCGAGGACCGTGCGGCGGAAAATGTGGCGGCCCGTATGGCGGGGCCGGATATGCGCGTGGCGTCGCCCTTTACCGGGCGGGTCAATCTCTATGCCGAAACGGCAGGTCTGTTGCGCGTGGATCGCGCTGTCGTCGACGCTTTGAACGGTGTGGATGAGGCGATCACCCTCGCCACCTTGCCCGACTACGCGCGGGTCGAGGCACGCACCATGCTGGCAACGGTGAAGGTCATTCCCTATGCGGTGCCGGATGATGTCGTCACTGCGGCTGAAGCCTGTCTGAGCCAACCCGCCCTGGCACTGCATCCGTTTCGCGCGCGACGGATCGACCTCTTTCTGACAGCCACCCCCGGCATGAAACCTTCGCTGCTGGACAAGGGCGAGGCCGCGGTGCGCCGGCGGCTGGATCGGCTGGGGCTGACGACGGGGGAGGTTCACCACCTGCCACACGAGGTTCAGGCGCTGGCGCATGCGCTGGGGCAAAGCGAAACGGAACTGGCACTGATCCTCGGTGGATCGGCCACGTCGGACCGTGCGGATGTGGCCCCCGCCGCCGTCATCGCCGCAGGGGGCCGGATCGAGCGGTTCGGGATGCCGGTCGATCCGGGCAACCTGCTGTTTCTGGCGCAGATCGGCGCGCGGCGCGTCGTCGGCCTGCCCGGTTGCGCACGTTCGCCGGCGCTTAACGGTGCCGACTGGATACTGGAGCGTCTCGCCGCCGATCTGCCTGTGACCGGGGGTGACATCGCCAGGATGGGTGTCGGCGGCCTGCTCAAGGAGATTCCAACACGTCCGCAACCGCGCGATCGCAAAGCATCATCGCGCAAACCGAGGGTGGAGGTTCTGATCCTCGCCGCCGGAACCTCCAGTCGGATGCGCGGGCGCGACAAGTTGCTGGAACAGGTTGAGGGGGAGGCATTGTTGTCTCGTGTCGTGGGTCAGGCGGTGGCCAGTTCGGCCGACCGGGTGCACGTCATGTTGCCGCCCGCCTCCCCCCGACAGGTCAGCGTCGCGAACAGGGGCGCGCAGATCGTGGAGGTTGCCGATCCGTGTGAGGGGATGGCCGCGTCGATCCGTGCCGGGCTCGCCGCACGCAGAACCGATGCGGACGCGGTGATCGTCATGCTGGCCGACATGCCCGATATCACATCCGCCCATATCGATCGGCTGATCGCGGCGTTCAGCCCCGCCGACAGCCGGGAGATTGTGCGCGCGACCGATGAGGACGGCACACCGGGGCATCCCATCCTGTTCGGCGCCCGCTTTTTCGAGAGCCTCGCCCGGTTGGAGGGCGATCGCGGCGCGCGCGATCTGCTGCGAGAGGCGAAGGAATATCTGGTCGAGGTCGCGCTGGACGCTCAGGCCGCGACCACCGATCTGGACACGCCAGAAGCATGGCAAAGCTGGCGCGAGGGGCGTTGATCAAGGCATTTCGAGGATCAGCACCTCGGAGTTTCGACCGATGCGCACCGTGTCGCGATCAATCGTCAGGACACGCCAGCCATCCACGAGCGTGCCACGAGCAATGGGCTGGAAATCGCCATTGGGCATCCGCAGAAGGGCGCGGCGTGTTTCCTCCGTGCCGAACACGCCGATCAGGGTGATGCGGTCCAGCGAAATCCGGTCATCATCGCTCGCCGCGTTGCGCACGGTCGCTGTGGCGGGCGTGCTTTCGTTCTCCTCCTGCACGCGCTGGATCTGCTGCTGGGTGACGATAGAGCGGATCTCCCGCCCGAACCCCTCGGGCCGGGGGCGGGGGCGCAGGATGTCGCTGGCCGGTTCGCTGGCCACGTCGATCGGAGCATCGGTGTCAGGCAGTTGTTCGACGACGGCGCGGTCGGTGATGTCGGTTGCGACGGTCGCGCGGGGGCGCGGGCGAACGATGGTGCCGGTCTGATCGACCGCAACCGGTTCACCGATGATCGAATTCTCACCCACCAGCCCGGACATGTTGATGCCGCTCGGTCGGGGCCGGGGCGGCATGGAGGTCTCCACCGCCCCACTTGTCTGTTCGCCAGACTGTGCAACACGAAGACCCGCGACCGGGGATACGTTGCGCGACAGATGGCCGTGCAGCGGAATATCCATGCTGACAGCGGACGCGGGCCTGACGGTTGAGGAGGCGGGCGCAGGAAAATCCGCAGTTGCGTGCGCATGTGCGCCCGTCGCGATCACGATTGCCGCGAAAGCGATCCTTAGCGTCGATGTCAAACCGCCTGATTGCACGTCTCTCTCCTGCTGCTTGCTCAGTATCTAGGCGCGACCGCTCAAGATCGCCAGTCGCAGTTGGTTCGGTATCGCGCGCACCCTACATGCCAGAACAGTTTCAGATGTTTCAAGGAGTGAGCCATGCGCCGTTTGATGATTGTTCCCGTGATGTTGCTGGGCCTGGCCGCCGGGTCCGCCTCTGTCGCACAGGACATGCCGGAACGGCGTGTGACCGTTTCGGGAGTGGGTGAGGTCACGGCAGCACCCGATCTTGCCACCATAACGGTCGGCGTCAGCGAGCAGGGTCAGACCGCCACCGATGCTCTGCGGGCGAACACCCGAGCGATGCAGGCCTTGTTCGACGTGCTGGACACTGCCGGGATCGAAGGGGCGGACAGGCAGACCTCGGGGCTGAACCTGCAACCGATCTATGACCATACGGAGGTGCGCAATGGTCAGGGGCCGCGCATCGTCGGGTATGAGGCGACCAACACCCTGCTGATCCGCGTGACCAAGCTGCCCACGTTGGGCGACGTTCTGGACGGTGTGACCGTGGCTGGCGCGAACCGGATCAACGGCATCAGCTTCGGCCTGTCCGATACCGACGCATTGATGGAGGAGGCACGTCGCGAAGCGGTGGAGGACGCGATGGCCCGCGCGCGGCTATATGTCGAAGCCGCCGGTGCGACGCTGGGACCTGTTATCAGCATAGACGAAGCCGGGGGCGTCTCGCGCCCGCAGCCGGAAATGGCAATGGCACGTATGGCATCGGACATGTCCGTCCCGATAGCGGAGGGTGAGGTCGGCCTGAATGCCCGCGTCAACGTCGTTTTTGCCATTGAGTGATGCGACAGGCGCGCGCCCCGAAGCGTTCGGGGCGCGCAGTTTCCTATCCGTGCCGTGCTCAGGCCAACGCGGCCTTCAGCCCCTGATCCAGATCCGCGATCAGGTCATCGACATTTTCCAGACCGATAGAGACACGCACCATGTCCGGCCCGGCGCCCGCTGCCTCCTGCTGCTCGGGTGACAGCTGCCGGTGCGTGGTGGATGCGGAATGGATGATCAGGCTGCGGGTGTCGCCCAGATTCGCGACGTGGCTGAAGATGTTCAGCGACTCGACCAGCTTGCGGCACGCCTCGTAGCCGCCCTTTACCTTGAAGGTGAACAGCCCGGATGCGCCCTTGGGGCACAGCTTGCGGGCGCGGCGGTATACGGGTGAGGATTTCAGCCCGGCATAGCTGACACTCTCGATCCGGTCGTCGTTTTCCAGCCACTCGGCAATTTTCTTGGCGTTTTCGCAGTGACGTTCCATCCGCAGGCTCAACGTCTCAATTCCCAGCAGGGTCTGGAAAGCGTTTTGCGGCGACTGGCACGGCCCCAGATCGCGCAGACCGACCGCATGGCCGTGCAGCGTGTAGGCGAGCGGGCCGAACGTCTCATGAAACTTCAGGCCGTGATAGGCGGGTTCCGGCTGGCTGAGGCTGGGGAATTTTTCCGAGGCAGACCAGTCGAAGTTGCCCGAATCCACGACGATCCCGCCCATGGATGTGCCGTTGCCGCTGAGGTATTTCGTCGTCGAATGCACGACGATATGCGCGCCATGCTCGAACGGGCGGCACAAATACGGGGTGGCGGTGGTGTTGTCCACGATCAGGGGCACGCCCTTGCGGTCCGCGATCTTGGCGATGGCGGGCAGGTCGGTGACGTGACCGCCGGGATTGGCGATGGATTCGCAGAAAATCGCCTTGGTCTTCTTGGTGCAGGCCCTGCTGACGGCACCGCGATCGTCAAAATCGACGAACTTCGCCTCCCATCCGAACCGCTTGATGGTCTGCGAGAATTGCGTGACCGTGCCGCCATAAAGGCGGGTGGAGACGACGATGTTGTCGCCCGGACCCATCAGCGGCAACAGCGCCAGGATCTGCGCCGCGTGACCGGATGAGCAGGCGGTCGCGCCGACGCCGCCCTCCAGCGTGGCCACCCGCTCCTGCAAGACGGAGACGGTGGGGTTGGTCAGGCGCGAATAGATGAAGCCGACTTCCTGAAGGTTGAACAGGGCCGCCGCGTGATCGGTATCGCGAAACACGTAGCCGGTGTTCTGATAGATCGGCGTCTGCCGGGCACCCGTCTCCGGGTCGGGTTTCGAACCCGCATGGATTTGCAGCGTCTCGAAGGAATAGGTGGGTGCGGTATCGGTCATCTCGGAATCTCCCCGTTGTTTTCGCGAACCTTAATTGCGCGTGTCGCAAAACGCATCCGGTTTTGCACATTTCTGGCGAATACGATTCTGGAATGAAGGGGCCGTGGTCGCTGCCTGTCGCGATCAACGCTTCGACGAGATGACCCCGGTTGCGAAGCCGCCCCACCGCAATTCGCCGAACAGACGTTGGTATTCGATCTTGGGGCAGCGGTTCATGATGACGGTGATGCCCTGTGCCTGCGCGCGTGCGGCTGCGGCGGCATCCTCGACGCCGATCTGCATCCAGATCGTCGACAGGCCCCGCTCGGCCAGGACCTCCAGCGCCTCGTCCACCACCGTGCCCGCCTGATCTGATCGACGAAAGACATCGACCATGTCGATTCGGGTCTCGGGCGGCAGATCGGCCAGGCTGGGCACGATTGTATGACCAAAGGCGGTCTGGCCGGCGTAAACCGGGTTTACCCCATGCACGTCGAAGCCCTTCAGCTTGAGGTATCGCGCAACGAAGTAGGAGGGCCGCACCTCATTCAGCGAAACACCCACACACGCGATCGTGCGTGTGCCTTGCAGGACGGTTTTCATCATCTCATCGGAATAGGTCATATCCCCACGATAGTCCCGCAGCCGCGATCCGTCACAAAAAAACGCCCGAAGCAGCGCTCCGGGCGTGAGGTGGGAACGAGGGACAGTAGTGGAGAAAACCGGGGGTCGTTCACACCCCCCTCCAAATCAGAGTGTAGCACGGGATTCCCTCAACGCTAAGTCATACCTCGCCTTGGGGTGTCGTATAAAACAATTATAGTTCAATGGCTTGGGTCATATTTGTGCGATTCGATACGGTACTTCGCCACGAAAATACCACGATCCCGCCTTCTTCACGCCACACAACCCTAGGGTGATTCTCCGCCTGTCGAGGCTCGCCGGTCAGATGTCATCGGGGCGTCGATGGATCTGGCAATAACCTTCGCCCCGCGCCTGAACCTGGGCGGCTGGTGAGGGTGCAACGTAGCATCCACAATGCTGCATATCGTGGGGGCGATGGGGGCTGAAGCGGCCCCTAGCGGTTCATATGTGTCTGTGTCGCATATAGCGATACCGCCGCCGCGTTGGAGACATTGAGAGAGCCGAATTCGCCTGCGAACGGGATCTTCACCAACCGGTGACAGGTTTCCTTCGTCTTGTCGCGCAGGCCCGGCCCCTCCGCCCCCAGGGCGAGGGCGATCGGCACGTTGGGCAGTTCGGCAAGGGTTCCGGACAGCGTGTGCTCCGCTTCGCCGTCCAGCCCCATGATGAAATATCCCATTTCGCGCAGGGCTGTCATGGCATTGGCCAGATTGGGAACCCGCAGATAGGGCTGACGCTCCAACGCGCCGGAGGCCGTCTTGGCCAAGGCTCCCGTTTCGGGCGCGGAATGACGGTGCGGCGCGATGACGGCCCGTGCGCCGAACACCTCGGCCGAGCGCAGCACGGCGCCGACATTGTGCGGATCGGTCACCCGGTCCAGCAGCACCACCAAGGGCGCGCCATCGCCTGAGGCGCAACGCTCACTGACCGACCCCCAGTCGAGGGGTTTGACCTCCATCGCGGCCCCTTGATGCACCGATTGCGGGTCGAGGGGAGCGTCGAATTTGCGCGGATCGACGATTTCGGGTTCTGGCCCCATGCTCAACGCATCGCCCAGCCGATCGGCGGCGTTCTTGGTCACCATCAACCGCAATTTCTGCCGGTTCGGGTTGCGCAGGGCATCGCGCACGGCATGAAGGCCGAACAGCCAGACGGTGTCCGGCTGGCCGTTGCGGCTGCGTTCCTTTGCGACGACCCATTTGGGTTTCTTGTCTGCCTGGCCTGCCATGGTCTCTCCGATCCGGTGTCGTCTTTGCAGAGGGCCGTTTTGCACAGGCCTGTTTGCATGGCCCGTCTTGCGCAGGCCTGTTTGCATAGTCCTGTTTTGCATAGTCCGGTGCGCCCACGGCGTAAAGGTTTGCGCATTTCGTGTTGACGCGCCCCACCCCCCCCGGTATCCACCCGCCACGTCACCTAGAGACGATCGCGTCGGGGGGGTGGCAGAGCGGTCAAATGCAACGGACTGTAACTCCGTCGGGGAAACCCTACACAGGTTCGAATCCTGTCCCCCCCACCACTTTCCTCCCAGGACAATGCGCAACGGTTACAGGGCGCATTTCCGGGCGAGGAGCATCATGAGAATTTCGGTCTTCCAGGACGCGAATGTCTCGACAGACGCGCGCCCATTGGGGCCGCTGGACGAAACGAGGGGCAAGACATGGCGTATCACCTTTACTGGCTCAGCGGTGTACCCTCTGTCTGGCGGGTCATGCTGGCGCTCAACCTCAAGAAAATCCGCTACACCGAAACCAGGTTCGATCCGGGCAGCGCCGAAATGTCCGACCCGTCCTTTCTGCAAATCAACCCGCGCGGGCAGGTGCCGGTTCTGATGACGCCGGACGGGCCTATACGCGAATCTCTGGCGATCCTGGCCTATCTGGATCGGGTTAAGCCGGAGCCGCCGTTGTTCGGACGCAGCGCGACCGAGGCAGGGGTGATCTGGCAATGGATCATGGATTACGAAAATCACCTGCGCGGCGCGATGGTCACCTTGGCGACAATCGCCTTCACCGGCGAACAGAAAACACGGGCCGCCGATCTGGCCGGGGCAATGCAGATCGGTGTTCGGGAATTTGCGACGATCCTGCATCGTCTGCGCCTGATGCCGTGGCTGGGCGGCAACAAGATCTCCGCCGCCGATATCGTGCTGTATCCCGGTATCCAGTGGATGCGACGGTCGCTGGATCATCTGGAGCCGTCCGAATTGCACGACATGATGCAGAATCCGGCATTGAAGAATTGGGAGCAGAAGATCGAGCGTCTGCCGAAATTCGACCGGACCGTACCGCCGGGCTGGAGCACCGACGCGCCGATGAACATCGTGGGGCTGGCTTAACCGGGCGTCAGAAACTGCACCGAGGTATCGCCGAAGCTGCGCCGCTCAACCTCACGCAGGGGGGCAGGCACGGGTTGCGGGGTGGCTTCCTCCCACACGATCAGGGCGTCGGGCGCGATCCAGCCGCCATCCAGGGCGCTGATCAGGGCTGCGCTGCCCATAGACCTGCCATAGGGCGGGTCGAGGAAGAGCAGGTCGTTCGGCGTGTCGGTCACGAACAGCTTTCGTGCGTCCCGCCTGATAATGCGCGTACGATCCGGGACGCCCAGCACCTCGACGTTGCGCCGCAGCAGCGAGGATGCCTTCGCGCCGTTATCGACCGCCGTCAGATGCACGGCCCCGCGTGACAGCGCCTCCAGCCCCAGCGCGCCGGTTCCGGCAAACAAATCCAATACCCGCGCCCCCTGGGGCAGGTCATAGGCGCGCAGGATGTTGAACAGCGTCTCACGTACGCGGTCGGTGGTAGGGCGCAAATGCGCGGCTGCGTCGCCCTTTCCCAGCGCCGCCAGCGCGCGCCCGCGAAATTCACCGCCGACGATCCTCATGTCATCTTGCGCCCGTACAGCTCCAATCGGTGATCGACGATCTCATAGCCCAGTTCCTCGGCTATGGCGCGCTGCAACTCCTCGATCCGGGGGGAGGTGAATTCGACCACCGCACCGGTTTCGATGTCGATCAGGTGATCGTGATGTTCGCGGTCGGCCTGCTCGAACCGGGCAGGGCCACCCTGAAAGGCATGACGCTCAACCGCGCCGGTCTCCTCCAGCACCTTCATGGTGCGATAGACCGTGGCTAGCGATATGCGGGCATCCATCTTGGCCGCGCGCTGGAAAATCTCCGCCGCGTCGGGGTGGTCGCCGCTCTGTTCCAGAATGCGCAGGATGATTCGGCGCGGCGCCGTCAAGCGCAGGCCGGCCTGCTTGATCTGTCGTTCATATCGCGAAAGCTCGTTCATGTTTCGCAATAAGCAGCATTTGCGTCGCAACAGCAAGTCTTAATGAGAATAAGTCGCATTTGCATTGACAAGACCGGGCAACGCCATAGCTTTCCATCGAACCCACTGGAGGATTACATGCTTACCCGTCTGACATTGATCGTCGCCCTGATGTTTCCCGCCTTGGCCCAGGCGCAGGATTTCAAGGTCGTGACGACGTTCACCATCATCGCAGACATGGCGCGCAACGTGGCGGGGGATGCAGCGGAGGTGCGCAGCATAACGCGACCGGGGGCGGAGGTGCATTATTACCAGCCCACACCGCGCGACATTATGGCCGCGCAGGACGCCGATCTGATCCTGTGGAACGGGCTGAACCTGGAACAATGGTTCGAGCGGTTCTTTCGCAATATTGGTGAGATCCCCCAGGCGACCGTCAGCGAAGGGGTGGAGCCTGTCGGCATCGGGTCCGGTCCTTATGCAGGGTTGCCCAACCCCCACGCCTGGATGTCGCCGGACAATGCGAAGATTTATGTCGCGAATATACGCGATGCGCTGGTCACCCATGACCCTGACAATGCCGAGAGCTATATCGCCAACGCCGAGGCCTACATGGCCCAGATCGACGCCATGGTGCAGCCGATCCGTGACAGCCTGGCCGACGTGCCGCAGGACCGCCGCTGGCTGGTCACGTCCGAGGGCGCGTTCAGCTATCTGGCCCGCGATTTCGACCTGAAGGAGCTGTATATCTGGCCGATCAACGCCGATCAGCAGGGCACCCCGCAGCAGGTCCGTCAGGTCATCGACGCGGTGCGGGAGCACAATATCGGGGCCGTCTTCTCCGAAAGCACGGTCCCTGACGATCAGGCGCGTCAGATCGCGCGGGAAACCGGCGCGGACTATGCCGGGGTGCTGTATGTCGACAGTTTGAGCGAGGCGGACGGCCCTGTGCCCACCTATCTGGACCTGCTGCGCGTCACCACTCAGACGATTGCCGCCGGGTTGACACAATGAACGACGTCGTCAGTCCCGGCCTCAGCGTGGCGGACCTGACGGTCACGTACCGCAATGGCCACACCGCATTGCACGATGCCAGTTTCGAGATTCCCAAGGGCTCGATCACAGCACTTGTCGGGGTGAACGGCTCGGGCAAATCAACTCTGTTCAAGGCCTTGATGGGGTTTGTCCCCGTCTCGGACGGGTCTGTCACCATGTTCGGCGGGTCCCGCGATGCGGCGCTGAAACGCAACCTTGTCGCTTATGTGCCGCAGGCGGAGGAGGTGGACTGGGACTTCCCCGTATTGGTCGAGGATGTGGTGATGATGGGCCGATACGGCCGCATGAACTGGCTGCGCATCCCCAAGGCCGTGGATCGTGAGGCCGTGCGCGACGCGCTGGCCCGCGTAGGCATGACGGATTTCGCCAAGCGCCAGATCGGGGAGCTGTCCGGTGGACAGAAAAAGCGGGTTTTCCTTGCCCGCGCATTGGCGCAGGAGGGGCAGATCATCCTGCTGGACGAACCGTTCACCGGCGTGGACGTCACGACCGAGGAGCAGATCGTCGCCCTGATGCGCGAATTGCGTGACGAGGGGCGGGTGATGCTGGTCTCGACCCACAATCTCGGCTCCGTACCGGAGTTCTGCGACCGGACCGTCCTGATCAACAAGACAGTTCTGGCCGAGGGCCCGACGGAGGAGGTCTTTACCGCCGAGAACCTGCAAATGGCCTTTGGCGGGGTGCTGCGGCACTTCGTTCTGGGCGGCGCGGACCTGCACCATGACGATGACGACGCGCGTCACGTCACGGTGATTTCCGATGATGAGCGGCCTTTCGTGATCTATGGGGAACGGGACGACGATGCTTCTTGAGCCGTTTACCTATGGCTACATGATCAACGCAATGTGGGTCAGTGCCCTTGTCGGGGCGATCTGCGCCTTTCTCAGCGCGTTCCTGATGCTCAAGGGCTGGTCCCTGATCGGCGACGCGTTGAGCCATGCCATCGTACCCGGAGTTGCGGGGGCCTACATGCTGGGATTGCCTTTCGCGGTGGGCGCGTTCCTGTCGGGTGGACTGGCGGCGGTGGCGATCCTGTTCTTGCAGGCGCGCACCCGGCTCAAGGCGGATGCGGTGATCGGATTGATCTTCACCAGTTTCTTCGGGCTGGGCCTGTTCATGGTCTCACTCAACCCGACCAGCGTGAACGTGCAGACCATCGTGATGGGCAACGTCCTGGCGATCACGCCTGCCGATACGCTGCAACTGGCGATCATCGGGGCTGTGACGATGCTGGTGCTGATCGTGAAGTGGCGCGACCTGCTGCTGACCTTCTTCGATGAGGCGCACGCACGCTCCATCGGGTTGCCGACGCAGGGCTTGCGCGTGCTGTTCTTCACGCTGCTGGCCGCCTCGACCGTGGCGGCGATGCAGACTGTGGGCGCGTTTCTGGTGATCGCGATGGTGGTGACGCCGGGGGCGACGGCCTATCTGCTGTCCGACCGGATGTCGCGCGTCATCGTGATCGCCATCTCGATCGGCGCGGGGTCCAGCTTTCTCGGCGCGTATCTCAGCTTCTTTCTGGACGGTGCGACGGGCGGCATCATCGTGTGCCTGCAAACGCTGATCTTTCTGACGGCGTTCGTGTTCGCACCCAAGCATGGCATTCTGGCGGCGAAGCGCCGGGCACGACGGACAGAGGCCGCATGATGGACTGGACGACACCCTTCGTATTCGACTTCATGCAGCGTGCCTTCGCGATTTCGATACTGATCGCGATTCCCATGGCGTTGCTGAGCTGTTTTCTGGTGCTGCGCGGCTGGTCTTTGATGGGCGACGCGATTTCGCACGCCGTCCTGCCGGGGATCGTGCTCGCCTATGTGGCGGGCATCCCGCTGGCCATCGGGGCGTTTCTGGCGGGCATGTTCTGCGCCGTCTCGACGGGCTGGCTGAACCTCAACAGCCGGCTGAAGGAGGACACGGTGATGGGCATCGTGTTTTCCGGCATGTTCGGTCTGGGCATCGTGCTGTTCGCGGCGGTGCCGTCCAACCTGCATCTGGATCACATCCTGTTCGGTGACATGCTGGGCATCGGGTGGCGCGACATCGTCTGGACCGGTTCGGTCGCCGTGGGGATCACGCTGGCGCTGTTGCTGCTGCGCAGTGACCTGATGGCGCTGATCTTCGATCCGGCCCATGCGCAGGCGATTGGGCTGAAGGTGCGGTGGCTGCACTACGGATTGCTGGCGATGATATCGCTGAGCGTGGTCAGCGCCCTGACGGCCATCGGCATAATCCTCGCCATCGGATTGCTGATCGCACCGGGCGCCATCGCCTTTTTGTGGACACGCCGCTTTGGCGCGATGCTGATCATCGCGACGGTGGTGTCCGTGGTCGCCGCCGTCGCGGGGGTCTATCTCAGCTTCTGGCTGGATTCAGCCCCCGCGCCGACGATCATTCTGCTGCTGACGGCGGTCTTCGTGTTCAGCTTCGTGGTGACGGTACGGCGTGACCGCCGGGCGCGGCAGGCGGCCTGAGGCGGCCTGCCTGCCTGGCAGAGCACCTATCGCGGTGCGTCACCGCCGTCGGGGGTCTCGTCGGATTCGGGCATGTGCTTGTGCGGATCGTTCTCGACCGTGGTTTCGGGCCGTTCGGTTTCGCGGCGCTCGAACTCCTCCGGCTTTGGGGTTTCGCGCGCGGCCTGAATCTGTTCGCTGAGCACGCGCATCGGGGGCGCCTTGCCCTGCTTGTCCTCACCGAAATAGATCGTCTGATGCGGGAACGGAATCTCGATAGAGCGTTCGTCGAACATCCGTTTGAGGATCAGGTTGTAGGCGCGTCCGATGCCCCATTGCTGGCCGGGCAGGGTCTTGATCCGCGCACGTACAACAATCGCGCTGTCACCGAAGCTGTTGAGGCCAAACCATTCCAGATCGCCCAGAATGTCGCGCCCGGCTTCCTCCCGCTTCAACTCGTCGAAGGCATCGTGCATCGCGAGCTTCGCGTCGTCGATATCCTCACGGTAGGCGATGCCCATGTCGCAGACGTAGAACGAGAATTCGCGCATGTAGTTCGATACCAGATCGACGGAGGAGAACGGTATGATGTGGAACACACCGTGCAGATCGCGCAGCGAGACGGAGCGGACGGTCAGCCGCTCCACCGCGCCGGTGATGCCACCCACGCTGATGACATCGCCCACATTGATCGCATTCTCGAACTGGATGAACACGCCTGTGATGATGTCCTGCACCATCTTTTGCGCACCGAAACCGATGGCCAGACCCAGCACCCCGGCGGAGGCAAGCAGTGGCCCGATATTGAGGCCCAGCTCGCTCAACACGATCATCGCCGTGATGATCAGCAACGCGATGGTCGCGGCGTTGCGCAGCAATGTCAGCAGGGTCTGCTCACGCGCGGTGGCCGCCTTGCCGAAATCGGGGTTCAGGCGAAACTCCACCCACGAGCTGAGAAGAAGCCAGATCGCGAACGCCACGATGGTAATCAGCAGGACGCTGAAGCCGCTGGACAGCACCAACACGCCCAGATCACTGCTGGCCCACGCCCTGAAATCAAAGACGCCAAGGACGCTCAGAATGACACCGATGACAACGATGAAGAGGACAAACCGCAGCACCCACAGGATTTTGGGCACAAAGGAGTTCAGGCGGCGTTCCAGCAAGGGGAACCGCATCTTCCAGCTTTCCGGCAGTCTTACGCCGCGTGCGATGGCTCCGGTCAGGAACTGAAGCGTGATCATCGCCAGGATGATTGCGCCCAGAATGATGGCCGTGCTTTGCAACAGCGGCACCAGAATGCCCCCCGGACGTGTCGCCACTATGGCCAGCAGCCCCAGAAGGTAGATGACCGTCGGTACGATCCAGAGAGAGATCAGCACCCGGACGATGCCGCGGCGCGAGGCGTTTCGAGGTATCAGCCACGCCGTAATGGCCTTTCGGTGATACAACACCATCACCAGCGCGCTGAGCACCACCGCGATGGAAATCACGGTTCCCGTCGCGCTGCCCGCCAGAACGGATGCGTTCACGTTCACCAGCGGGACCACCAGCATCAGGCCGTATCCCAATATCGTCGTGCAGACGGTCAGCCACCGTGCCAGAATTACCGCGCCCCGGTCCGGCAAGCGGACCAGTCGCAGGGCGGAAACCCGGGGCGACAGTACCGTGCGAATGACGATCTTGGTGGCTTCGACCAGCAGGAAGGCGTTCAGGTACAGCGCCTGCGTCTCTCCGATACCGCCGCTATTGCGGGTAAAGACGAGCAGCAGCCCATACCCCGCCGCCCCCGCGACGATGGCGATTACCAGATCCTTGAACGATGCCAGCAGGGCGAATGCGAACAGGACGGCCCCGTTCGCTTCGTTCACACGGCGTGCGATCCGCAGATCGTAGCGCCGCCCCAGATAGCGCAACGTCAGGAACACGGCATAGGTTATGACCACAACCAGCGCCAATTCGGTCAGGGCCGTCATCAGCACCAGCTGGTCGAATGCCCCCAGGGACCGTTCGATGATGGTTGGCAGGCGGCTGATGCCCAGCCACAGACGATTTGCGGATCGCGCGACATCCTCGGCCGCGTCGGTTGTAACACTGGCGATGCGACGGCCAAAGGAGGCGGGAGGATCGTTTTCGACGGGCGCCGGGGTCACCTCAACCGGCGCTTCGGAGGCTGCCAGCCGTTCGGTCAGCGCGTCCAGAACACCGGGATTGCGCAGCAAATCCACCAACGCATCGACTTGTCCGCTTACGACGTCCGGCTCTTGCGCGGGATCCTCCGCCGAGCTTTCCTCGGATGCTGTGCCGGAGCCCAATCCCGGAATGACCTGTGCGTTGGCCGGTTGCATGACGAAGAAGCTGAGCAGCAGGAAAAGTGCCGCGCGCGCGATGAAACTCATGTGGTGCTGTCTTTCCGGTGTCTGCGTGCAACTTTGCGTTTAAGGGACCGAACGTCCGGTGATGCAATATCGTTCCATATTTTTATGCCGTGCGACGGAGAAGTTGTCCGCTCTCGGTCACCAGCAGGACGACGAGGGTTAGCACGCCACATGACAGATACCCCACAGCGAGGGGCACGATCGTGTTGTCAAAGGACTGCCCGATCATAAAACCGATAAGCGTGCCGATCACGGTCGTGATCGTTCCGATCAGGGATGCCGCGGTGCCGGCCACATGCCCCTGTTGCTCCATCGCCAGTGCGTTGAAGTTCGAGAATGTCATCCCCACCATGAACATCGACATCGAGACGACCAGCAGAAACGGCACCACGGTAATGATGTCCGCCGTCAGGACCAGCAGCGTGCTCAGCACGATGAAGGCGAGGACCGCGCCGTGGCTTAGAAAGCGCATTCCCCACCGCTCCACCAGCCAGGCATTCGCGAAGGATGACAGCGCGATGCTGCCCGCGATCAGCGCGAACACCAGCGGAAACCACACGCCAAGCCCCATCACGTCGCCCAGAATCTGCTGCGCGGATGTGATGAAGCCGAACAGCGCCCCCATGAACGTCCCCGCAGCCAATGTATAGCCCATCGTCAAACGCGAGGTCAGAACCGAGCGGAAGGCATCTGCTACAGCGGGAAGGCGGATCTCGCGCCGGTTCTGTGGCGCGAGCGTTTCCGGCAGGAATCTGGCGCAGATCCACCACATCACGATGGAATAGAGCGCCAGCACGCCGAACACGGCCTGCCAGGGCGCGATGAACAGGACCAGTTGGCCGATGCTGGGCGCCACGACGGGAACCGCCATGAACACCATCATGATAAGCGATATCACTTGCGCCATCTGTCGCCCGGAATAGCAGTCGCGCACGATCGCGGTGCTGATGACCCGGGGCGCGGAGGACGCAACACCCTGCACCACGCGCGCCAGAAGCAGAAGCTCAAAGCTGGGCGCGAAAATGCAGCCGATCGCTGCGACCGTATAGGCGGCCAGGCCGACCATCAGGATCGGCTTGCGTCCGAACCGGTCCGCCAGCAATCCAATGGCCAGCTGCCCAGCGGCGAAGCCCGTCATGTAGGCGACGATGACCGTCTGCGCCCGGTTGGGATCGTCCAGCAGGAACGCAGCCCCGATAGAGGGCAGTCCCGGCAACATGATATCAATGGCCAGCGCGTTCAGCCCCATTAGCGCGGCCATGATGGCGACAAAGGAGTTGAAGCCGAGCGGAGCGTGGCGGGAACTGGAATCTGTCATGGAAACTGTCCGGTCAGGAAGGGAAAGAAAGGTCAGCGACCCTCCCCTATTCCCATGGCGCCGGACTGTCGAGAGCTTTAGCCCTGGGTCACCCAATCGTCATAATCGGATACCAGAAGGTGGGTCGGCGCGACATCCGCCTCGATGGTGGCGAACCGTCCGATGGGTTCGCGGAAGATGTTGTCGGTCAGATCGTCATTGACGGTCGAAACCTCACCGATCAGGACGTCGCCGCCCTCACCCCAGAAAGCATGCCAGTCGCCGGGGCGCAGGGTGACGCTTTCGCCGGGGGCGAGCATCAACTTGTCACCGGGTGCGACGGTGCGCGCGATGCCGTCACACGCGACGGTGCAGCCGCGATCCTGCGCGAAGTTGCCCGCATCGTCCGAGCCGAACAACTGGATGGCCAGCGTCGCTCCGCCCCGGTTTATGATATCCTCGACCTTGTGCACATGGGTGTGCATCGGGCTGAGCTGATCGCGCCGCGAGATCATGATCTTCTCCGCGTAGAGCATGCCGGTGCCACTGTCGCGCTCTGAAAGGTCGCCGTTGCGGGTGGTGAACAGGAACAATCCCATCTCGTCAAACCGCCCGGCGCCGTAATCGGTAATGTCCCAACCCAGACGGCGGTCCATGATCTGCCGGGCATCGCTGCGCACGCGCGCCACCAAATCCTCGGGCGACCAGTTTGCAAAACCGGGAAGGTGCTGGCCATGCTGCGCGATGAACACGGCGGCATCCGCAAGGATCTGATTGATTTGGGAGCGTTTCATGAGGTGTACCACGCGGTTTGAGGGTGACGAGGCGTTCGCCCCCTTCTCACCCCAATGGCAGTCTTGCGTCAACGTCCCGCGAACGTGACACTTGACGAAAGAGGGGGCGCTTGGCCCCCTCGATCATGATCGCTTCGGTCCGGTTCAGACCGGCTGCTTCGTCTTGCGCAGATAGGGCAGGATGCGTTCGAACGATCCGAACTTCTGTTCTGCTTCCTCATCGCTGACGGCGGGGGTGATGATGACGTCATCGCCCTGCTTCCAGTCGGCGGGGGTCGCGACCTTATGTTCTGCAGTCAGCTGGATCGAATCTATGGCGCGCAGGATTTCCGCGAAATTGCGGCCCGTTGTCATGGGATAGGTCAGCGACAGCTTCACCTTCTTGTCCGGCCCGATCACGAAGACCGAGCGTACAGTGGCGTTGGTCGCGGCTGTGCGCCCCTCACCCGCTGCCTCTTCCGCGGGCAGCATGTCGAAGGCCTTGGCTACCTTCAGGTCGGTATCGCCGATCATTGGATAGCTGACGGTTGATCCCGATACGGTTTCGATATCGGCCTTCCACCGCTGGTGATCCTCGACCGGATCAACGGAGATTCCGATCACCTTGGTGTTCCGCTTCTCGAACTCGTCGATCATCCCGGCCATCGCGCCCAGTTCGGTGGTGCAGACCGGGGTGAAATCCTTCGGGTGACTGAACAGAACGGCGTAACCGTCACCGATCCAGTCGTGAAACCTTATCTCACCCTCAGTTGTGTCGGCGGTGAAGTCGGGGGCGGTATCGTTGATGCGCAGGGACATGGTGTATCCTCGATTCGTTTACAGGCGTGAACCGGAGGTAGGTGCACGGGCACGTCCGCGCAACTCCTCAATCTCAGTTGCGGGCTCAGTTGCGCGGTATGGTAGGTGTCAAACCCTGCGCGCGTTGGGCCTCGATCTGTTGGGCGGTGGCGATAACGGTGCCATAGCGCTGCGCCCCGGGGGGGTGCGTGGCAAGAATGGAGCTGGACCCGGCAAAGCGGGCAAAGCTGGCAGCGCCGTCAACGGGATCATAGCCCGCAAGCTCCGCGATATAGGTGCCCAGAACGTCGGCCTCCAGCTCGAAGCTCTGCGAATAGGCGCGTCCGCCGATCTGCTGGCCAAGGTCCGCGCCGGCCTGCGCATCACCGCCAAGTCCCCCCAGGATCAGCGCCCCGGCCAGCCCGCCGAGGCCGACCTGTTGCTGACGACGTTGCAAATGCCCGGCAATGTGGTGGCCTGCCTCGTGGCTCATGATGAAGGCAACTTCATTGGCATTGCGCACGGTGCGCAGCATCGCCTCGTTGAACACGATCAGAGGATGGCCGTTCTGAAAGGTCTGAAAGGCGTTGGGCTGATCGCCCGGGGCGATCTGAAACTGGAAATCGCAGAAATTACCGCTGCGACCGGTTTCGGCACGGCAGGTGCTTTCTGCAATCGGCTCAATGCGTTGAGCAACCTGACGCATCAGGTCCTCACCCTGCGCCAGCGATCTGTTCGCCGCAGGCGCCGCAGTTGCAGGCGGGGCCACGGCGCCTGCGGCGTCAGGCACCTGAAAGGTGGGTTCACAGGCCGTCACGGCCAGCATGGCAAGGGCGGATATAAGAATGCGCACCGGTTTCTCCATCTTGTTACGGCTGACAGAATAGCGCGTTTTTCCGCGCTTGCCATATGAGTGGAGCTGAACTTTCACATAGTCAGGGGGCGGCGCATGAAAGCGGCCAAACGTGCAAAGTCACAATGCACTGGCACAACTGATGTTCGACATCCAAAACCCGTTTTTACGACAAAAAAACGGGTTTTTGAAGATTGTATGGAGCGAGGATAGATTTTCCTGAGTTTATTTAAGGATCTGTGCTCTGTTTAAGAGTTGCGTGCTGCACGTGATGGATGATCAGTGCAATTCGGACGTCAATGCGGATCATTATTCGATGAAGGCATTGATGTCGGTGAAATTTTGATGAGTAAGGGTTTGACTGCAATCTATAGGTGTGACCTGCCACGGGATATTTCCTCCACGCTCGATTAGAGTCCGGCCCAACCTGAGGACGGACAATGAAGCGAACGAGATTCACGGACGAGCAGATCATCGGCATCCTGGGCGAGCACGAGGCAGGCGCGAAGTGCGCTGACCTGTGCCGCAAGCACGGCATGTCCGAAGGCACCTTCTACAACTGGAAGGCCAAGTTCGGCGGCATGACGGTGTCAGATGCCAAGCGGCTGAAGGCCCTCGAGGATGAGAACGCCAAGCTGAAGAAGCTGCTGGCCGAGCAAATGCTGGATCTGGCTGCGATGAAGGATCTGGTTTCAAAAAAGTGGTAGGGCCCGCCGTGAAGCGTGAAGCCGTTGCGTATCTTCGGGTCGAGCATGGCCTGTCGGAGCGGCGGGCCTGCCACCTCGTCGGCGCGGATCGCACGATGATCCGCTATCGATCTCAGCGTGCGCCGGACACAGTGCTGCGCGGTCGGTTGCGGGACTTGGCCAACGAGCGCCGGCGGTTCGGCTACCGGTGGCTCTTCGTGCTCCTGCGCCGCGAGGGCGAGCCATCCGAACCTTTTCGAGCACCATGCCGCGCGCCTCAGCGCGGATGACTGGCGTCATTCTGTCGGGATAGATATCACTGGGTTCGATGTTCCCGACTCGGTCAATTCAGTCGCGCGACTGAAAGACCTGGCGCATCGCTTCTTGGGTGGTGGTGCTGAAATAGAGGTTGCACATGGCATCGGTGCTCGGCGCTCGTACAGGTGACAACAAGTGCAAGATTGTTCTGTTCTGATAGAAGTGAAGTGGTCCCAGAAAACTGGACAGTTGGCTAAGGTGTATCCCAAACCTTTGAA